>Ga0247841_10003536_pt1 | contig 28676 bp, 33 predicted proteins | sample LaCruzMarch2015__2_FD_192410 | JGI IMG/M metagenome (GOLD analysis project Ga0247841, IMG submission 192410) | Freshwater microbial communities from meromictic Lake La Cruz, Castile-La Mancha, Spain - LaCruzMarch2015_18m | ecosystem: Environmental > Aquatic > Freshwater > Lake | place: Spain... | reverse complement strand
CCTCAACGCCCGCGGCCAGTGGGTCCCCGACGAGCGGCTGACCGAACTGGACCGCGCCTGTGACCGCCTCGCCACCCGCCTCACCCGGCGCTGTGTCGGCGCCAGTCGCTCCCTCGCCTCCCTCAAGGCATTGTGTTTCGCCGACCTCGACGCCCATGTGGTCATGGTCGGCGCCGCCTTCGGCGTCCGCCTGACCGGCCGTAGCGGCGGCATCGTCGTCGTCAGTAAAGACGGGCTCAGCCGCGTCGAGCGCGTCGTCAGCCCGCGGATGCGGGTCGGCAGCGCCATCCTCGCCGCCGAGGCCCTGCTGCGCGAGTGCCTGGATGAGCGACTCGCCATACCCAACGCCGACCCCGTGCTCGTCGCCATCGTCGGGCAGCTCGTCAACCGCGCCGAGGGCTGCACCATCGCCCCCAGCCGGGTGCTCGACTTCTGCCGCATGGAGATCCCAGACCCCCGCTGGCAACGCGCCCAGCACGCCTACCGGGCCGCGCTGGAGAGTGACGGCAGCGCCGTCTACTTCCGCGCCTACACCCGCTCCGACCCCCGCGCCCACTGGGAGCAGGTCCCGCTCGACTTCAGCCGCTTCGGGCCTGGTGACGCAGATCCCCGCGTCGCCGCCGCGCAGGAGGCAGCACTATGACCCACCCCGTCATCGCCGACGCCCTGCGCGACGTAGCGGTCAGCCCCCACCTGACCGACAATCTATTGACCCGCCGCGACTACGTGCCGCCGGCAGCCCTGCGCACCCCGGCCGCCGTCGCGGCCCGGCGCCCGCTGCCCCGCGCGGATCTCAAACCCCAGTTGGCGCTTGCGCCAGCCATCCTGGACGCTGTGACCCAGGTAGACCACAGCGCTACCAGCGGCCTACCCGCCGCCGCCATCCTAAGCGCCCCAGCCTCGGGCAGTCCGCGTTCCACCGACGTCCGCAGCCGCCAGATCTCCCGCGAGGTCGCGAAGACCCGCCTGGCGCAGGCCCCCCGCAAACGGGCCGATGCCCACGGCTACGGCGCCCGCCTCTTGCTGTGGATCGCCGCCCAACCCGGACCGGTGACCTACAACCAGACCAAAACCGCGCTGGGCAGTGATCCCGGCAGCTATCTGATGCGCTACACCAAGGACGGCCGGTTGCAGGTGCGTCGCTGTCACGGCGCCGACTCCGGGCGTGAGCGCAACGAATGGATCCCGGCCGGCGCCGAATGGCCCGGCCCCATCCCGCCGCGGCCCGTCGGTCCGCCCCCGCCGGCCCTGGCCGCCACCGTCGTCGCCTGGATCGCCGCCCGTCCAGGCCCCGTCACCTGCGCCCATGTCGAGGAGGGCTTGCGGCGCACCGGGCTCAATCTCCCCAAACTGGTCGCTGCCGGCCACCTGGTCGCACGGGTGTTCAGTGTCGCCGGCCGCAGGCACTCCGTGCGGGGGATCGCCCAATACACCATCCCCGGCCGGGACTGGCCGCCCCTGCCGCTCGGCGCAGTCCTGCTCCGCGGGCCGGATGCCGCCGCACTCGCCCTGCCGACCGACCCGGAGACCGCGCCATGACCGCCCGCCCCGACCTGCGTACCCACGAGTTGACCCTGATCCACATCGCCCGCGCCCATCTCGGCCTGGATGAGGAGACCTATCGGGCGCAAATCCGCCGCATCGCCGGCGGGCGCACCGGTAGCGCCGCGGACCTCACGGCGCAGGAGCGTGACAGCCTGCTGCTGGAGTACCGTCGCGCCGGCTGGGTGCCGACCAACCCCAAGAAGGCCGGCCGCGGCCCCGGTGCGGCGGCCCTGGATCGCCGCGCCATGCTCACCAAGGTGCAGGCGCTACTGGCCGGCCAGGGCCTGCCCTGGAGCTATGCCGAGGCCATCCTGCGGCGGCAGCGCGGCATCCTGGACACGTCCGTCGCCTGCCCCATCGGGCAGACCACAGATGTGGAACTGCGCGGGGTCATCGCCGCGCTCGACCGGCGGGCCAAGCGGGCCACCACCACGCGGCCGCCCGAGCCCCCGCCGGCCGCCTGATCACCGTGAGTTTCACCATGCGCAAACGCAGCCCCCCCGCGCCCGTGTTCGCACTCGCCCCCGGCCCGACCCCAGTGCAGCGCCCCGCCGCCGCCTGGCCCGCGGACCGCCCCCCGCCCGGCCTGCGGGCACCCACCAGGCGGCTGGTCGGGCGCATCGCCTGCACTAACCCTGATGCGGACCTGATCCACCAGTGGCCCGGCACCCTGATCACCATGGTGGAAGTGGTCACTGCCACCCTCCGGCAGGTCCAGGGCGCCGCGCCCGCGCCCGCGGCCCAGGCCATCGTCGCCGCGCTCGCCGCCTACATCGGCGGCGACAAGGTCTGTTTCCCCGGCCCCGCCACCGTCCAGCGGGTGCTGCGCGATCACCAGATCTACAGCGCCTTCAACGGCCGCAACACCAAGGACCTGGCCGCCCGCTTTGGGCTGCCGGTGCGCACCGTGCAGTACATCCTCACCGCGCAGCGGCGGCTGGAGCAGGCGCGGCGGCGGCGGGCGGCGGAGTCCCGCCGCGGCGCGCTACGGGAGCACTCCTGATGGCCTGCCGCATCGTCCGCATGCCCGGCCCCAGCGCCGCCGGGTACGCGCAACAACACCCCCCCACCCCGCCCCGGCCCTATCCATGATAGGGCCATGAACACCGCCCCCAGATTCCCCAGATTCCAAATCAACGCCCGGCACCAACTGGATGCGTGCGCCGGGACCCCTGCGGTCGAGCATGGCCTGCTGACCCCCAACCACGGCGGGCGGCTGCTGGCGCCGGTGCTGATCGTCCTGCACTACACCGCGGGCAACAGTGCCGAGGGCTCAGCCCACTGGCTGTGCAGCGCCCAGTCCAAGGCATCCGCGCACCTGCTGGTCGGGCGTGGCGGGAAGGTCTGGCAGTTGCTCGGGCTCGGCACCCAGGCGTGGCACGCCGGGCGGTCCTCCTGGGGCAAACACACCAACCTCAACACCTGCTCGATCGGCATCGAACTGGCCAATCTCGGCTTCGATAACCTGACACGGGTCCCCGCCGAGCGCCTGCTGCACGCGCCCCACAAGCACGGTGGCGCCATCCGCGCCTGGGAGCGCTACGCCCCGCCCCAGGTGGCTACGGCCGTTGCCCTCTGCGCCGCGCTCCAGATGCGCTACCCGTCCCTGGTTGAGATCGTCGGACACGATGACATCGCGCCCGGGCGCAAGTCGGACCCGGGCCCGGCCTGGGACTGGAAGGCGTTCCTGGCGGCGCTCAATGCCTATCATCGTGCGGAGATCGCCCATGCCTGACCCTACCCCTATCACTGCACAAACCCGTGGCCAGGACCCCGATGGTCCCTGGATGTCCCTGGTGCGTGGCCGCGTACTGGCCATCGTCGCGAGCGGCCTGTCCCTGTGGGCCGCTGCCGGCCCTGCCTACCAGGCCGTGCAACACCTGTGGGCCGACGGCCCGGCCCCGGAACACGTGGCCGCGGTGCTGACCCAGACCACCGTGGTGCTCGACTCCGGCAGCGCGCTGCTGCTGGCCCTGGGGTCCGCCGTCGCACTGGCGGCCGCCGCGGTGTCCAAGGCGCGCCAATGGTGGGCGCACCGCGCGCCCGGCACGGCCCGGCTCGGCTGATGGATACGATCGGGCTCATCGTCGCCCTGATCGCCTGCGCGACCGCGCTCGCGGCCTTCGGCCACCGGCTGGTGGTGCAGTTCATGGCACGCATCGACTGCCTCGGCCACGACCTGCGCGGCGACCTGGACCGGCGCTTCGCCGAGGCAGAGACCCACCGGGTGGAATCATCCGCCGCCTATCGCGCCGCCTGGGACGCACGCCATTCGGCACTGACCGAGCGGCTCATGGCCCAAAAGGAGGAGATAGGCCAGTTGCGGCGGCAGCACGACGAAGACCGCCGCGCCCTGGTCGATAACTACGTCTCGCGCGACACCTGGGTCGAGCACATCGGCGCGACCAACATCAAACTGGACAAGCTCCTCGAGGAGCTGCGCCAGCACATCGTCAGGACCCCCAGCCAATGACCGACATCAGCGCCCTGCGCGCCGCCGCCCGCCGCGCCGCCATCCGCCACACCCTCTATGCCGTGTGGCCGCGCCCGCTGGGGCCGGGCCTGATCGCCGAGAGTCTGAGCGCGGATGTCGCCGCGAACCCGGACGAACTCAATCGCGCGCTCGCCTACCTAGTCGACCGTGGCCACCTGGTGACGGGCGGCCAGACCAGCGGCGCCGCCCCGGTGGCGCTGTTTCGCCTGACGCCGGACGGCGTCGACAAAGTCGAAGCCGACCCCGCGCGCGACCCCAACAGCGTGCGCGCGGTGCGCATGTTGCGCCTGCGGGTGTTGCAGTCCCTTTCCTGGGGCGGTCCGGCCCCGATGGGCGTCGGCCTGATCGCCGTCAGCCTGACGGAGGACACTGACCTGGACCTCTCCGAACCCTCGATCCGCCGCGCCCTGGCCTACCTCACCGACCCCACCCGGCATCTGGCCGCCGAGCCACAGGCCGGGCTCTACCGGATCACGGCGGATGGCACCGATTACCTGTCGGGTGAGGGTGATGGCATCGAAGGCGTAGCCCGCCCGCAGGTGTGGTAAGGATGAAGGATGAAGGATGAAGGATGAAGGATGAAGGATGAAGGGAACAGACCGCGAACGCCGACCACTAACCCGCGCCGCCAGGCGCCAGAGCAGACCATGATGCCGCCCCTTCATCCCTCATCCCTCATCCTTCATCCTTAAAAACATGCCCGCCCCCGCCCTCATCCCCCGCCTGCCGAGCGAGATCCGCGCCTGGCTCGACGAGCAGTTGCGCGTGCGCGGCTTCGGCGATTACGAGGCCCTTACGGGGGCCTTAAACGCCCGGTTAGCCGCCCACGGCCTGACGGTCACCCTGTCCATGCAGACGGTCGGGCGCTACGGCCTGGGGCTCAAGCAGAAGGTCGCACGCATCCAGGCCGCCACCATCGCCGCCCAGGCGATCGCCGCCGCCGCGCCCGATGACGAGGCGCAGCAGTCGGCGGCCGTCACATCCTTGCTCTCCACCGAGATGTTCGAGCAACTGATGACGCTCGACGAGGCCCAAGGGATGGATGACCAGGCCCAGCGGATCGACCTCATTGCACGGGCCGCCCGGGCGCACGCGGACCTGACGCGGGCGAGCATCGCGCAACGCAAGTGGGCCGGAGAAGTCCGGCGCACGGCCCTCACCGAGGCCGCGGACCGCGTGAGCAGCGCCGCCCAGGCGCGCGGCCTGTCCAAAGACGACGCCACCTTCTGGCGTGAACAAGTGTTGATGGGGATGACATGACGCAGCCAACGCACACCGAGACCTTGCTCGCCCTGCCCATCGTCGCCGCGGACGCCCCGCCCGCCAGCGTCCGCTGCCTCTGGGTGCGCCGCACCGCACCCGACCAATGGGACTGCTGGACGCCGGGGCAATGCGCCTGCCAGGTGGCCGCCCATCTCGGGATGAACCTGGACCTGACGGCCGCCACCATCGGCACCCTGCGCCCATGACCGCCCCGGCCATCGACCGCGCCCACGCGCCCCGCACCCGGGTCCGGCGCGTCGCGGCTGTTGCCCGCCAGACCGACCCCGCGCCTGCCGCGCCCACGCCCGTGGACCCGCCTGCGGACCCGACCGGCGAGATCGTGCGCGGCCTGACCCGCGACCAGTTGATCGAAGTGCTGCGGCGGCTCGTCTGGGCCGAGTCGTCGCTGCGCCATGTGGTGCGCGGGGTAGTCGCCGACACCCTGACCGCCCGCTGGAAGGCCGAACAAGCCGCTGCGAACCAAGCGATGGGAGCCTGGTTCGCGGCCGGCGCAGTGGCCCGCGCGAGCGGTCTCCCCGCTGACCATATCGCGTATTACCAGGCACAGGAAGCCTCCAAGCGGGCCGATGCCTGCGCGGACGCTACCTATAAGCGCCTGATGGACCATTACGACCAGGGCAAGCCCCCGGCGTGAACGCCCTCGCGCCCCTGCCCGACACCGAGCGCCTGATCGAGTGGGACGAACTCCCCGACAGCGTGCGCGCCATCCCCGCGGACTTCGACCCCCGCGCCCAGGGCGTCCTGATGCAGCATCAATCCGACTGGATCCGGATGCAGGCGGACCTGGATATCGCCGTGTGCGAGAAGGGCCGGCGCACCGGTATCACCTTCGCCCAGGCGCTGGCCGATACCATCACGGCCGCCAGTGCCGCGGACGCCGGCGGGTCCAACGTCTGGTACATGGCCGACACGAGAGAAAAGGGCCTGGAGTTCATCGGCTACGTGGCCCGCTTCGCCCCCATCATCGCCCGCGGCCAGGTCACCCGCATCGAGCAGTACCTGTTCGAGGACCAGACCGCCGAGGGCGGCAGCCGGCAGATCCAGTCCTTCCGGGTGCGTTTCGGCTCCGGCTTCCGGATTACGGCGCTCAGCAGTCGGCCGGAGAACATCCACGGCCTGCAAGGCGTGGTGGACATTGATGAGGCGGCGCTGCACAAGAACGTGCGCGCCGTGCTGGAGTCCGCCACGGCGCTCCTGATCTGGGGCGGCAAGATCCGGGTCTGGTCGACGCACCGGGGCAAGCGCAACCCCTTCAACGAACTCCTGCAGGACGTGCGGGCCGGCCGTTACGGCGCCCGCGCCCGCGCGATCCGCATCACCTTTGACGACGCCGTCGCCAACGGGCTCTACGAGCGCGCCTGCGCCATGCAGGGCAAGGCCGCGACCGCGGACGGCAAGCGTGAGTGGTACACCGCCATCCGCGCCGCCTACGGCCCCCGCACCGCCGCCATGCGCGAGGAACTGGACGCCATCCCCCGCGACGGCTCCGGCTCCGCCATCCCCACCGTGTGGATCGAACGCGCCATGCCGGAGGTCCGCCCGGTCCTGCGCATCGTCTTCCCCGACGACTTCACGCGCCAGGCCGAGACCGAGCGCGAGACCTGGGTCGCCCTCTGGATCGCCGCCCACCTGGCGCCGCTGTTGGCAGCGCTCCTGGAGCCCCGCGCCGCTCAAGCGCGCTGGGCGGTCGGCATGGACTTCGCGCGCCATCGTCACTTCAGCGTCATCACCCCGGCGCTGCTCTCGCAAGAACTACGCCGGGACGCGCCGTTCATCATCGAACTGCACAACGCCCCCGCCCGGGCGCAAGAACAGATCCTCTGGCACCTGCTGGACGGCCTGCCGCGTGGTCGCTGGACCTTCGCCGGGGACGCCTCCGGCCCCGGCCAGGTGTTCATGGAGTACACCGGCGATCACTACGGCCGCGCCGTGCTGGACCCCAAGACCGGCCGCTACACCGGCGGCCCGGTGCATGAAGTCGTGCTGTCGCGCGCCTGGTACGGCGAGCACATGGCCCGCTACATCCAACTTTTCGAAGACGGCTATCTGACCCTGCCGCGCGACGGCAGCCTCGAGGATGACCACCGGGCGGTCGAGTACGTGGACGGCACCCCGATGGTGCCCAAGCTGGAGCGCCGGGACCTGAAGGAACCCGACCTGGTGCGCCACGGGGACGGCGCCATCGCCGGCTGCCTGATGGAGTTCGCCGCGAGCCACCCCGCGTCCGGGCCTATCGAGTGGGAGTCCGTCCCGCGCGGCCCCGGCCCGGCCGCCGCGCGCGCCTTCGATGACCCGCACGCCACCGATGACGACGACCGCCGAGGACTCTATTGATGGCCGGACTGCTCCGCACCGCCGCCGCTGCGCTCGCCGACTACTTCGGCCGCCCGGTCGCCCCCAGGACGCTCAGCGAGCGCCAGACCGAGGGCGCATCTACCCAGGCGCTCGCCCGCACCTGGGCCGGGCACCCGGTGCGAGGCATCACGCCGGAGCGCATGGCCGGCCTGCTGGAGGCGGCCGAAGCCGGGGACCTGACCCAGCAGTCGGAACTCTATCTGGACATGGAGGAGCGCGACCCGCACCTCCACGCGGAGATGGCCAAGCGCCGCCGCGCCATCCTCAGCATCCCCTGGAGCATTGAGCCCCCGCGCAACCCGAGCGCCCGGGAGAAGCGCCAGGCCGCCGCCGTGGCGGACCTGCTGGGCGGCATCCCGGACCTGGAAGACGTGCTGCTCGACCTGATGGACGCGGTGGGCCACGGCTTCAGTTGCCTGGAGATCACCTGGTCAGGCCCCGGCGCCGAACGCCTGCCGGGGCACATCGAGCACCGGCCGCAGACCTGGTTCCAACTCGACAAGGGCACCCGCACCCAGTTGCGCCTGCGCGACCAGTCGTCTGACGGGGCCGAACTCTGGCCCTACGGCTGGATCACCCACACCCACCGCGCCCGCTCCGGCTACCTGGCACGGTCCGGGCTCTATCGCATCCTGACCTGGCCCTGGATCATGCGGCAGTTCTCGCTGCGCGATATGGCGGAGTGGCTGGAGATCTACGGCCTGCCGATGCGCCTGGGCTACTACCCCAGCGGCGCCGGACCCACCGAGAAGGCCACCCTGTTCCGCGCCGTGCGCGACCTGGGCCGGCACGCCGCCGGCATCATGCCCGAGGGGATGCGCATTGACCTGCTGGCCGCGGCCGAGGGCCAGGCCGAGCCGTTCCTCGCCATGGTCCAGTACGCCGACGCTGTCATGTCCCGCGCCATCCTGGGCGGCAGCCTCTCCAGCACCCCGGCCGCGACCGGTATGGGCTCCGGGGTCGCCGACCTGCAAGGGGACGTGAAACGGGATTTATTGGTCTCGGATGCGCGCCAGGTGCAGAGCACCCTGGGGCGCGACCTGCTCTATCCGCTGGCCGCCCTCAACGGCCTGGTGGATGATCCGCGCCGCGCCCCGGTGTGGCGCTTCGACACCCGCGAGCCGACCGACCTGACGGCGTTCTCCACCAGCCTGCAGCGCCTAACATCCTCCGGCATGGGCGCCTATATCCCCGTGTCCTGGGTCCGCACCCAGACCGGCATCCCGGAGCCGACGGGGGATGAGCCGACGCTGGGGGCGTCCGTCGCAGCGCCCGGGGCGCTCGATGCTGGGGCCGCGCCCGAGATCGGCGCGGGTGCCGTCATCGCGCCCGGGGATCTCAACAGCTTCGGGCTGGGTATGCAGAACCTCTCGGCCCTGCTCCAGATCCCTGAAGCCTGGGTCAGAGCACAAACCGGGATCCCGTCACCCGCGGCGGGTGAGCCCGTGCTGCAATCGACGACCGCGGCGCCGGGCGCGGCCATCCCTGTCCAGGCCGCGGCGCTGGCCGCCCTGCGCGATCTGGCCGGCCGCGTGCCATCCATGGCCGAATGGCCGCCCACCCACCCCGCATCAGTCGCCTGGCAGGACCGCTATCGGGACGATCCCGCCGAACAGGCACTGCTGCGCGATCCCGGCACCCGGCTGGCTGCCGCGGTGCGCCGGGGCGCCGACCTCTCTGCCGGGGTGGCGACCATGTGTGCACTCTATCCTATGGTCGAAGGCGCCGGCCTGACTGCCCTGGCGGCGCTGGCCACTGCCGACAGCCCGAGCCCGCCGGCCGGCCCCGACTGGCCCGACGCCCACACCGCGGCTCTGGGCCGCTCGACCGAACCCGCCGTACTCGCCCTGGTGGATGTCGTGCGGGCGGAACTGGATGCGGCCCTGGCGGCCTGTGAAGACATGGCCGCCTTCCGCGCGCGGCTGCTCACGCTCTATCCGGCCCTGCCCCGGGAGGGGCTGGTCGCGGTGTTGGGTGAGGGGTTGGCGGCGGCGGACCTGGCCGGACGCTATGACATCGACCGTGGAGCCTGAACATGACTGATCCGCTGGTAATCTACGACCAGGTCGACGATGTGATCCGGGACCCGTCTGGCTATGTGCGCGTCTACCCGGTCGAAGGCCCGACGTGGGCGAACGCCGATGCCATCGAGGTCGATATCGAAGGCGATGGACTAAAGATCCCCCTGTCGTGGGTCCCGACGGTCATCGCTGCGCTCCAGGCCGCAGCCGCCCGGGCGCGGCCTCCGGCCGCATGATGGGCGCGCCCGACCATGCCTGACGACGCAGCCTACGGCTCGCTCCCGTTCGCGGAGCAGATCGCCTTCTTCAAGTCCAAGCTCAACCTCCCCACCGAGCACTGGGACGACCTGCTGGGCGCAGCCCACGACCGCGCCTTCGTCGTCGCCGGCGTGACCTCCGCCGACTTGCTGGCGGACCTGCACGCCGCGGTGCTCAAGGGCATCGAGCAAGGCACCACGCTGGCGGAGTTCCGCCGCGACTTCGACGCCCTGGTGGAGCGCAACGGCTGGGTCGGTTGGACCGGGGACGGCACCGCGGAGGGCCGCGCCTGGCGCACGGAGGTGATTTACAGCACCAACCTGCGGACCTCCTACGCCGCCGGGCGCTGGGCGCAGATCCAAGAGGTGCAGGCCACCCGGCCCTATCTGCTGTATCGCCACGCTGACGGCGTGCTGAGCCCGCGCCCGGAGCATCTGGCCTGGGACGGCCTGGTCCTGCCGGTCGATGACCCCTTCTGGCAGACCCACTACCCGCCCAACGACTGGGGCTGCAAGTGCCGGGTGTTCGCGGTCAGTGACCAGGACCTGGAGAAGCTGGGCAAGGCCGGCCCCGACCGGGCGCCGGTGCCGCCGGGGGATACCCGCGGGATCGGCCGCGGGTGGGACTATGCGCCGGGGGCGAGTCTCCAACACCTGCGCGCGACGGTCGAGCGCAAGGCGGCAGCGCTGCCGGGGCCGCTGGGGCGGGATCTGCTGGCCGATATCCGGACCTTCGAGGAACACGCCACGGCCAAGGCCGCAGGAAAATGGGCCGTCGATGCCAACCTGGTCGACTTCGCCGACTATACTGGGGTCAAGCCGGAAGTCGCGAACGCCTGGAACCGCTCACTCTTCGAGCACCTGACCGACTTCCCCGCCTTGCGCGCGCGCCAAAAGTTTGCCGGGTCAGCGCAGGCACAGTTTTCCCGCTGGCGCGCGCTGGAAGTGGCACGCATCTTAGACGGCCTGCGGGCGGCGAATCCGGGGGTCGACGATGGCGCGCTGCGGGCGTACGCGGAACGTAAGGTCAAGGCCAAGAAGGTGGCGGGCAATACCTACGCGCACTCGTGGGATCAGCCGAGCGTGTCAGGGATCGCGGTAAACGCTAAGTGGGGCAAGGACCCCGCAGCGTTGAAGGCGACCCTGGCGAATGATGTCAAGACCGGCTGGCACCCGCCGGGCACGCAAACCATCAAGGCCGTGGTCGACCACGAGCTTGGACACCAACTCGACACGCTGCTGGAGATCGCGAACGAACCGGAGATCCAAGCGCTATGGGCACAAGGGCCGGCCGTGGTGCGGGCCGATGTGTCCGGCTACGCGGGCAAGAACATCAAAGAAATGATCGCTGAGGGGTGGGCCGAATACCGCAACAGTGCCGCCCCCCGGCCGATGGCCAAGAAGATCGGAGAAACCATTGAACGACGCTACCGTGATCGTTATCCCGCCGGGGCTTGAGCCCGACGCGGGGATCATCTCATCCGCCTACGGCCCGGCAGCCGCGGGTGACTTGGCGGATGTCGTGGGACTGCCGCCGGCCGATGCGGAACCCCCGCGCGACGGCAACCAGCCCGCCGGGGCGGGACGCGCCGCCTCCTGATGGCCGGCGCCAATCTCACCATCACCGTCGACGACGCCGCCGTTCGCGCCGCCCTGGCCCGCCTGCTTGCCGAACTCAAAAACCCCAAGCCCGCCCTCCGCGACATCGGCGAGTACTTGTTGCGTGCGACGGACGAACACTTCCGCCGGCAGTCCGGGCCGGACGGCACGCCCTGGGCACAGTTGTCGGACATCACGCTGTTGCGACGCCTGGCCGGCACCGGCAAGCAGGGCGGGGCGGACGGTAAGTCGGTCGGATACCTATCGCCTGATGCGTTGGGGGACCTGGCGGCGGCCCGCGGGCGCATGTCCAAGCGCAAGACCAAGACCGGAGGCCGCACCCTGACCAAGAAGGGGGTAGCGATGCTGGCCGCCGCGCGCATCCTGCGCGACTCCGGCCTCCTGCAAGACACCATCCGCTATCAACTGGAAGCCAGCGGCACCGCCGTCGCCGTGGGAACGAACCGGGTCTATGGTGCGATGCAGCAATTCGGCGGCACCCGCGCCCAGTGGCCGCACCTGTGGGGAGACATCCCGGCGCGGCCATTCCTGGGGCTGTCACCCGCCGACAAGGAGGAGATCATCGCCATCCTGCGTCGCCACCTGGCCGCGGCCCTGTAGCTGACCGACACCCGGCCGCGGGACCGCGGTTAAACCCCGGTTAAAAACGCTCATGATCGATCGGCGGCACCTACCCGGTACACCCGCCGCCCCTCGGGGTGCGGATGCCTCACAGGGCCGGTTTTGAAGGTTGAAGGATGAAGGATGAAAGATGAAGGCGCAGAAGGCCCGGTCGGGTCCCCCTTCAACCTTCATCCTTCATCCTTAATCCTTTGAAAACGGCGCAATCCCACCACCCCAACCCGCCCGCGCACCCCCTAGGATGCGCCCATGCCATACCCCGCGCCGCGCATCGCTGCCCTCACTCTCCCCGCCACCGTCGGCGCGGCGCAACTGCTGTTGCCGGCCGGGACCTTCGACGCCCCGCGCGGTGCCATGCTGGGGGAAGGCCCCTGGCGCCTGAGCGACGAGCGCGGGCACGCCTTGGCCGCTGCGCTGGGGCGGCGCACCAAAGACCTCCCGGCCGATTATGAACACCAGACCCTGCGCGCGGCCCAGAACGGCCAGCCGGCCCCCGCCTCCGGGTGGGTGCGCCCCCTGACCATCCGGTTCGATGCCGGCGTCGGCCTGGTCGCCCCGGTGGACTGGACCGCCCGCGCCGCCGCCGCGATCGGCGCCGATGAGTATCGCTATCTCTCCCCGGTCTTCACCTACGACGCGACTGGCGCCGTGGTCGACCTGCTGCACCTGGCCCTGACCAACACCCCGGCCCTGGACTGCCTCCCCGCGGTCGCCCTGGCCGCCGCCTCGCTCCTCTTGCTGCCCCCGGAGTCCCTGATGGATGACCTACGCGAGCGCCTGCTCTACCTCCTGCAACTGCCGCTGACCACCACCGACGCGGAGCTGCTGGCGCAGCTCGATAAGCTCAAGGCCATGCTGGGCAGCCCCGCCCCGGACGGGACCGCCGCCACTTCCCTGCCGGCACTACTGACCGAGCGCGAGACCCGCATCGCCGCCCTGTCCGCCCAGGTCCAGGCGGCCGTCCCGCCCGACCTGGTCGCGGACCTGCAACGCCAGGTCGCGGCCTTGAGCAGCGAAGCGCAGGCCCGCACCCGCGACACCCTGATGACCGCCGCCCTGAGCGACGGACGCCTCGTGCCCGGCACGCTGCTGCACACCCATGCGCAATCCCTCGCGCTGCCGGCGCTGCATGGGCTGCTCGGCAGCCTGACGCCGATTGCCGCCCTGGCTGGCCCGCAGACCGGCGGCCTGGCTCCGGCCGCGGCCGCGGTGGCGGCGGCGGCAGCGGCCGGCGTGGACGGCTGGAAAGACACCCTCGCCGCGGAGTTCGGCACCCCCGAGACCTATGCCGCCTATCAACGCGCCACGGCCGCCGGCCGGGTGCGCATCTTCGGAGACGGGAAATGACGACCCTGAGCGCGAACAAAGTCCGCCCCTTCGAGGGCGGCGACCTGGGGCAGTACTCCATGGTCGCCAATGACACGATCTATGAAGGCGCCGCGGTCGGCCTGGTGGACGCCACCGGCCACGCGCGCCCACTCACCAGCGTTGACCGCTTCGTCGGCTTTGCCACCGGGCCCTTCACCAGCGGGACTACCGCCGGGGTGGAGACGGCGCAGGTGCTCCGCCGCGGCGCCGTGCAGATCCCGGTCACGGGCGCTGCCATCACGGATGTCGGCAACCCGGTCTATGCCGCGGACGATGACACCTACAGTCTCTCCCCCGTCGGTGGGGTGTTCGTGGGCTTCGTGCGCCGGTGGGTGTCCGCGGCGCTGGCCGTGGTCGAGTTCGATCCGGCCTTCGCGGACCCCTGGGGCGCCTGGCCGACCCGCGAGGCGGTCACTGAAGGCAAGACCCTCGACGCCCAGGACAGCGGCAAGCTGTTCTGGGTCACTGCCGATGCCGGCGTGATCACCCTGCCCGCCATCGCTGACGGCCTGGGCGGGTGCGCCATTGCCTGCGGCGGCAGCTACGGCACCGTGCTGGTGACCGTCAGCCCCGCCGCCGCGGACATGCTCCTGGCCGCCGACTTGGCTGGGGTCGACAACAAGGACTTGATCCTGACCAAGGCCACCGCCCGCCGCGGCGATCACGTCGTGCTGATGCACGGTGACGCTGACGGCTACATCGCCACGCGCCTGGCCGGCACGTGGGTGAAGGAGTAACCGCCATGCCTACCGCCAGCCTCCCGGCCCGTCTCACGACCTCGCGCGCCATCGTCGGCGCCATTCAACAGGCCATCGAGCAGGACAACGCCGAGGCGTGGATCGCCCGGGTCTTCTCCGAGGTCATGTCCTCCGACCAGGAAGTGGAGGATTACGCGTGGATCGGCGAGACGCCGAAGATGCGCAAGTGGATCGGCGGGCGCCAGGCCGTGGGGCTCAGTGAGAGCAATTACAGCCTGAAGAACGAGCCCTTCGAGGCGACCATCAAGATCCCGGTGGCCTGGATGCGCCGCGACAAGACCGGCCAGATCCGCCAGCGGATCGCCGGCCTGTCCATCGCCAACACCGAGCATTGGGCAGACCTGGGCTCCGCGCTGATCGAGGCGGGTGAGTCCGCCAAGTGCTACGACAACCAGTATTACTTCGACACCGACCACGCCAACCCATCCGCCGGCGAAGGCCAGGTGCAGAGCAATAGCGTCACCTACAACGTGACGACCCCGGCGACCCCGACCACGGCGGAAATGTCGGCCGCGATCATCTACGCCATGCAGTGCATCCTCGGGGCCAAGACCGAGAAGGGCCGCCTGCTCAACTCGGGCGCCCGCCGCTTCGTGGTGCGGGTGCCCTTGACCTTCATGGGCGCCACGGCCGGCGCACTGGGGTCCACCGTGATCGCCGACACCGTGAGCGTCAGCAATACCCTGGTTACCTTGGCCACGTTGGCCGGCTTCCAGATCGAGTTGTGGGTAGACCCGCGCTCCTCCTGGACCACCAAGTTCGCGGTCTTTCGCGCCGACGGTCGCAACCCGGCCCTGGTCCGGCAGGAAGAACAGCCGTTGCAGATCAAGGCCCAGGCCGAGGGCTCGCCGATCGAGTTCGCCGAAGACGTGCACGAGTACGGGCTCGACGCGACCCGGGCGGCCGGCTACGGCTTCTGGGAATCGGCCGTGCTGGTGACCCTGAACTAAGGCGCCCCAATGGCCGACACCGACACCTACCGCGTCACCCGCCGCCCGGACGCCCCGCCCCGGCGGGCCGGCCGGGTGTGGCCCGCCGGCACGACCGAAGCCGAACTGACCGCCGCCCAGGCGGCGGTCATCGGGCAGGACTCCGGGTATGTGGTCGACGCGAAGTACGGCGCCATCCCGCGCGACGACGCGCCCGCGGACACTGCCGCCCCCCGGCGCAACCGCGCCAAGGCGGGAGCATGAGTCACAGCCCGCCCTACTGCACCGCGGCCGACCTGGTCGCCATGCGCCTCATGGACGAGACCGAACTCCTGCAACTCACCGACACCGCCGGCCTGGGGGTCATCGATGAGGCCGCGGTCGCCGGCGCCGCCGAGACCGCCGCAATCGAGATCGACCCCTATCTGGCCCCGGTCGCCACCGTCCCCCTGACGGTCGTCCCCCCGGCCGTGTGTCGGCTGGCCTGCATCCTCACCCGCTTCTATCTCTATCACCACAGCCCGACCGAGCACGTGCAGAAGCAGTACGACGCGGCCATCAAGACCCTGGGCCTGATGGCGGCCGGCACCATCGGCTTCGGCGCCGCCCCGGCCGCCACCCCGCAGCCGCCGGCGGAACCGCAGTTCCAGTTCGACGCCGGGGCGCGCGCCTGGGGGCGTGATAGCGGCGGGGGGTTGGCGTGAGACGCCTGCTCCTCATCGGCCTGGGGTGCGGGCTGGTCCTGGCGGCCGATGCCGCCCAGGTGCGCATCCCGGCGTTGGCCGGCGGCAAGGCCAGCATCCAATTGGTGGACGCGGCCGATCGCAAGACCCCGGTGCTCGGGTTCGTCGGTCCGGAGTGGGCGACCACCTATAGTGGGCTCTTACTCGACACGGCCAAGACGGTCGAACTGACCGCAACTGCGGATATCGCGACCGCGGGCGCGTCTACCTGCTACAAGGTCACGGTCGCGGCCTCCGGCGGACGGGGCTATGACGCTTGCGTCACCGTCCCGCCCGGCAGCGCGACGCACGACCTGCGCACCCTCGCCGGGGCCGCTGTCGTCCCGCCCGCGTCACTGCTCGCCGGGAGCCTGCTGCCGTCGACCGCCGGTGCAGCCCCCGGGTGGGGCCTGGTGCTGGCGGATGACTTGAGCGTGGCCTGGGGCGCACTGGTTGCGGGCGGCGGCGGGGGTGGCGGCGGGACCTGGGGCAGTATCACCGGCACCCTGGCCGCGCAGTTGGACCTGGCGACGGCCCTGGCGGGCCTCGCGCCCCTGTCGCACACCCAGGCCGCGACCACGATCACCGGCCTGGCGCCCGTGGCGACCGGCGGGGCCTACGCGGACCTGACCGGGCGCCCGACGCTCGGCACCGCGGCCGCGAGTGCGGCGACCGACTTCGCGACCGCCGCCCAGGGCGCCCTGGCGGCGAGCGCGAGCCAGCCGGGGCACACCCAGGCCGCGACCACGATCACCGGCCTGGCGCCCGTGGCGACCAGCGGGGCCTACGCGGACCTGACCGGGCGCCCGACGCTCGGCACCGCGGCCGCGAGTGCGGCGACCGACTTCGCGACCGCCGCCCAGGGCGCCCTGGCGGCGAGCGCGAGCCAGCCGGGGCACACCCAGGCCGCGACCACGATCACCGGCCTGGCGCCGGTGGCGACCAGCGGGGCCTACGTGAGCCTGGCCGGGCGCCCGACGCTCGGCACCGCGGCCGCGTATGCCGCGTCCGACTTCGCGACCGCCGCCCAGGGCGCCCTGGCGGCGAGCGCGAGCCAGCCGTGGCATTCCCACGCCCCAACCAGCATCTTGGGCCTGGCGCCGGTGGCGACCAGCGGGGCCTACGCGGACCTGACCGGGCGCCCGACGCTCGGCACCGCGGCGGCGAGTGCCACGACCGACTTCGCGACCGCCGCCCAGGGCGCCCTGGCGGCGAGCGCGAGCCAGCCGGGGCACACCCAGGCATGGGGCACCCTCACGGCCACCCCGACCACCCGGGCCGGGTACGGGATCACCGACGCGGCACCCCTGTGGATGTCGGTATCGACCGCGACCGGGGTGGGGTCGGCGACCGTCGACTTGTCGACGACGGTGGAGGTCTACCAGATGGCCCTGACCGCCTCCGGCGTGCTGACCATCGTGCAGCCGACGAGCGGCTATCGCACGGTGCGCCTGGACGTCACCAGCGATACCGGCGCCCGGTCCTGGCTGATCTCCTCCATCATCGCCCCCTCGTGGGCGCGCGGCATCGCCGATGATATGACGCCACCGACCGGGACCGGGGTCGTGCGTTCCTATTGGATCACCGGGACACCCACGACACTCAGCATGTCGGCGCTGACCTCCTGGGTGCCGCAATGAGTCCATCTGCCGCTCTGGCCGCCGCCCTCGCCATCCTGGCCGCCCAGGACGCGGACCTGCCGCGGTATGTAGTGGTCGGGCAGCCGTGGTATGTCCTGTCTGCGCCGCTGCTGGTGGCGAGCGCGGAGCGCCTGGGCGAGCCACGGCTACTGCCGCCCATCATCTGCGGGCGCTATGCCGTGGCGGGGCAGTGGTCTGTCTCTGCCGAGAACAGCGTGTTTACGGGCGTCATCCGGAACAGTGAGGATGGCAGCGGCGGAGCCTTGGGCATCACGGTGGCCAACGCGCGGCGCGTGTGGGTGCGGCTGTTGGGGACCAACAGCTACACGGGCACCACCACGCTGAATGCCTATTCCTCCGCGAGCATCACGCCGGGCGCCAGTCTGGCCTGGTCGATCGGCACCGGGGCGCTACTCTGTGTCGATGGCGACGAGATATCGGACGGTAACTATCCGTGGACCGCCCCGGCGGCACAGCGGATCACCTTCCAGGATGGGACCGGGACCATCTATGTCGACGGCGCGCTGACCGTCGCCAGCGGGGCGGGCATCACTGTGTCAGCCGCGCCGCCGTATCGCCCGACCACCCTAATTGAAGCCCGCGGCGGCATCACGGGGGCTTTTTCGGCCGTGTCGCTCCCGGCCGGCTGGCACCTCACCCACACCTCGACCCGCGTCCTCTTGGACACTGACTAGGAGCTATGACCATGCGACTGCTACCCCGTGTCATCCTCGCCGCGTGCGCCCTCAGTGGGGCCGCTCTGACCGATGCCGCCATCCTGTGGGATCTCCGCCAGCCGGCGGCGCCGCGCGAATTGCTGGCGTCCGATCACATCCGGGTGGGCACCCTGAGCGGCCCCTGGCCGCTGATCGTCGACTATCTGGGACGCCCGGCGGTGGCCGCGGCTGGGTGGTATGAAGAATATCGCACGGCGGCGAGCGCGCCGTCCGGGTGGTCGCAGCCGAGCATCGGGGTCGATGACACGGGCCAGCCGGCGGCGGTGCGCTCGCCGCTCCCCGCCCCGACGCCCGAGGAGGGCGACCCGGGCGACCTGGCGTCGGCGTTGAGCACCTTGGGCGCGCGGATCGAGGCCGAGCGGCTGCGCCGCGTCGCGGCGGTGACCGGAGGGATGGAAGAGCAAATGTATCGGGTGGGCCGCATCGCGCAGTTGCAGGCCGCGATCCAGGCGGAGACGGCGACCGCAGATGATCGCACCGAGTTGGCCGGCCTGCTCGCGATCCAGGCGCACATCCAGGGCCTGCGTGCGTACGGCCGGACCCCGGCCAGCCCGCCCATGTGGGGCGCCGTGCTGCCAGCGGCCCAGACGCTCTACGACTGGGCAGAGGCGACGCTCGCCACGCCGGCCGCGGTGACGGCACTCGATCCCGCGAGCCCGCCGACTGCGGCGCCCCAGTGGCCGGTGGTCGGCCCCTGACATGGGCGCACGTGGCCACTGGTGGGTGCCGGTGCTGCTCGTCATCGCCCTGGCCGCGTGCCGGCCGGGGCGCCTCGCCGAAGCCGCCCAACACGGGGCGGATGTATGGGCTGCGACCCTGTCCGCGGGCGTCATCGCCGCCGGTGGTGCCATCGGCATCCTCTACACCCTGGCCCTGGGCCTGGCCCTGGTCGGCCTATCGCTCGCCTGCACCTGGCGCGGCATCGTCCAAGCGCTGTGGCCTCGGGGTCCATCCCGATGAGCCTGTTCCGGTTGCGCGCCCCAATGCTCGCCCGCCTGCGCGCGGCACTGCCGCCGCAGGTCCAAGTCCTGACCGCGGTCAACCTCGGTGCCCTGCTCTACGGCACCCAGGTTGCCCCCGCCGTCTACCTGATCTATCAAGGTGGCACCGTCCCTGAGACCCGCCATGACGGCCTTGCCGCCCGCATCGCCCAGACCTGGCTGGCCGTCGCCTGCGCGCGCAACCCCAGCGCCTCACAGAGCGGCGCCCCGGCGCAAGATGACGCTGGGGTCATCGCGGAGCAGGTGCTCGACGCCCTGGCCGGCTGGCAGCCGGAGGGCGCGTCCAAGGTCCTGGTGCCCGCCGCCTTCCCCTACGGTGGGGACAATCCAGAGGCGACCGTGCAGCTCGTGCCGGTCGCCCTGGCCGCCGAGTTCACCTATCGCGCACCCGCCCTACGGGGCAGTTAACAGCCCGTTACGGCGGGCTGAAACGAGGTTTAAACCTATGACTGTGTCCACGCAAACCTACCAGCCGACGATGACCGTGGGCCAGGTCTACCTCCGGATCGCGGGGTCGGCCGACCCCTTGCGCGCCATCGGCAACGTCTCCCAGCTCGACCTGGAGATCGAAGAGGACGTAAAGGACCTGACCGACTACACCGCCATCGGCGGCGGCATCTGGGACACCGTGGCCCGGGTCAAGAACGTCAGCCTGGCCGTCACACTGCACGACCTCGATGGCGAGAACTTGAAGCTGGCGTCCCACGGCGCCGTGACCGCCGTCGCCGCCGCGGCCGTCCCCGCGGAGGCCCTGACCGCCGTGCAGGGCGGCCTGTGCCGCCTGGCCCACCCGGGCCCGACCCTCGTGACCGTGACCTGTGCCACACCCGCCTGGGTCACCGCCACGGCCTACGCCCTCGGCGCCCAGGTCCGTAAGACCACCAGCCCCAGCCATGTCTACCAGTGCACCGTCGCCGGCACCAGCGGCGCGAGTGAACCCACCTGGAAGACCGACGGCACCACCACCGCCGACGGCAGCACCCTGGTGTGGGCCGACCTGGGCGCCTTCGCCGCGGTGGACGGCACTGACTTCGACGTCCGCCCCGAAGGCATCATGATCCGCGGCGGCGGCATCCCCAGCGGCTGCGCCATCAGCGCCGCCTACAGCCACGGCGCCTATATCGCCGTGGAGGGGCTGGTGACCGCACAGCAGACCTACGAGATGGCGTTCGGCGGCTTGAACGAGGCCAACGCGGGTAGCCCCTGCCTGCTGGACGTGTGGCGCTGCAAGTTCGGCGCGGCTAAGAAGCGCGGCTTCATCGGCGACGACTTCCAGGCGGTGGAACTCAGCGGGCGGGTGCTCAAGGACACCAGCAAGGGGGTCGGGAAGTCGGCGTATTTCCGGGAGCAGGTGGTTTAAGGGGGAGGCTCCCAAGGCGCATCGTGCGCGTCTTGTTCGCCATCGGCAGCGCGGCGCGCCCGCTTGATCCGCGCCACGCGTGCGGCCTGTACCGCCTGCCAGCCCTTCGGGCGCTGGACCAACCAACCGACCCCATAGACCAACACGGCCAGTGGGACGCCTACGACTAGAAGCGGGGCCGCGATGTGCACGATGGCCGCCAGTGAGACGACGAAGACTCCGGCGGCTACGCTCAGGGCGAGGGGTACCAGCACGATCAACGCAAGCACGAGCACAGCGGTCAACAGCGGGTCGCGACGGGGGGGCTCAGCCATGATGGTTTCCAGGCGAAGACGGATAGAACCAGTCTAGCAGCCGCTCAGTCCTGCACAGTAGGCACATTCAACAACCCACGTAGGCGTTAGCCGTCCCATGTCCGACGACCTGAAAGCTAAACTGGTGGTGACGGCGGACGCGGATCAGGCGCAAGCCGAGATCCGCGAGACCGCCGCTGCCGAGGCCTCGCTCGGCACGGCCGGCGATGCCGCCGCGGACGATGTATCGGCAGCCTTCAAGCGCTTGGGGGTGACGAGCCAAGCATCACTCGACGCGCTGGCTGCGCAGGCCAAGGTGGACTTCGAGCGGATCCGCGCCAGCGGGACCGCCACGCCAGGTGACCTGGCACGCGCGTGGGAAGCGTACCAGGCGCGGGTCTCCGCGGCTCAGGAGTCCGGCGTGCGGGGCTCGAACCTGCTGAGCAATGCCCTGGGCGACATCAGGGGACAGGTGCTCGCCATGGGCAGCCTGACCGCCGTAACCATGCTGGCCAAGAGTCTCTTCGAGGCGGGCGTGCGCGCCCAGGCGCTACGCTCGCGCATGGTGTTCGCTGCTGGCGGCACCGCTGAAGCGGACGCCGCGATGAAGGAAGTCAACGCCACGGCGGGCGCGTTGGGGCAGAAGGTTGCCGGGTTGGCCGACAGCTTCATCCGGCTGAAGAACCTCGGCCTGGACCCCAGCAGGGATGCGTTGACGGCCTATAGCAATATCGCTGCGGCCAACGGCAAGGCGACCATCGATTTTGCCGAAGCCGTGGCTGACGCTGTGACCGGCGAGTTCGAGCGGCTCAAAGAGTTCGGGCTGAAGGCGTCCGTACAGGGCGACCAGGTCGCCCTGCGGTTTCGGGGCCAAACCGTGACGATAGCCAACGACGCCAAGGCTATCGAGGCCGCACTGATCCGGATCGGCAACACGGATTTCGCCGGTGCGGCGGGGGCGACCGCCGACACCGCGGGATCGGCGATGGGGCGGCTGGCCGACAGCGTAGGCCGTCTGGCGGGGAAGCTCGCAGAAGGGTCGGGGATGCTCGCCGCGACATCGAAATGGGGCCGGCTGCTGAGCGACTTGTCCGACGCGATCAGTGCGGATGCTGCGCCGAGTATTGACGCCGCAGCAGATAGCTTCGACCGGATGCACAAGAGCGTGTTGGACGGTGGGGCTGCCTTCCCCGACTTTATGGACTGGATGAACGCCACCAGCCGCGAGGCTGATCGGCTCGACCTGTCGTTCGCGGGGATCGTGCGCCAAATCACCCGCCTGGTGCAGGATGCCAAGGGCCTGTCGACCGGCATCCTGCCGGACTTCAGCCCAGAGGGTAAGCGGCTGATGGGCGTGCTGGACGACATGACGCACGCGTTTGAGCCGTTCGGCGCGTCCGCGGAATTTGCGGGCGAGCAGGTCAAAAAATCGCTCGAGACGAGCATCGCCGCGGGCGTGAAGCAGCAGAAATCGGCGGCGGAAATCGGGGCTGCACTGGAACGCGAGCAGAGCCAGCGGGCGGCCGCGTCTGCCACGCAGGCGTCCATTGCCACGGCCCAGGCACAGATGGAGATCCAGCGCCGCGACGCGGCGGCCGCCGCGGCGCAACGCGCCGCCGAAGCCGACCGCGGCAACCTGGCACTGGCCCAGGCCGCGAGCGCTGCGCGGCTCGCGGCGCTTGATGCGCAGGTGGCAGCCGAACAGACCGCGATTGAGAGTGCCGCCAAGGCTTACCAGCAGCGCCAGGTCGAAGCCGCGCAAGCCAGGGGTGCACTGGCCACGCTAGAGGCGCAGCGGACCGCAACCGGGGCGCTGACCGCCAAGACCGAGGACCTGCAGGCCGCGCGCGAGCGGTTGTCGAAGGCCGTTGATGCCCAGGACTTGGCCGCGCTCGAACAGGCGCGTGCGCGCCTGGACGCTATCGGCAATGCTGCTCAGCGGGCGGCAACGATGCTGTCCGGGGTACAGCAGGCCGAGCAGGCGTTGCGCGACGCGCAGGATGCAGCCGCCGGCAAAGGCCCATCAAACGACTGGGCCGACGCCGCCACCGCCGCCCGCAAGGCGGGCGAACAGATCCACGCGTCCGACTTTGCCGGCGCAGCCAAGACCATCCAGGACGGCCTGGCCACTCTCAAGCGCGCCGTCGAAGCCGGCGGCCCTGCCGCCCTCATCGATGCGATGCGCAAGCAGCTCCACGACCTGGGCGTCGAGACCGAAGCGGCAATGCGGCGGGCCAGCGCAGCAGCCGACGCTGCCAATGCCCCTGCCGCGGACAAGGACCCCGCGAAAAAGGGGGCCGATGAGCAGGACCCAGCGACCAAGCGGGCATCCGCCGCGAGTCAGGACGGCGCAGCCGCCGCCCAGTCCGCGCGCAAGCAACTCGAACAAGCCTTCTCCACCCCCATCCCCATCACGTTCGACGCGACCGCCGGCATCGCCGCCCTGGTCGCCGAGGTCGGCGCCGCCCTGCAGCAGGCGACCTACAGCGTCCGCGTCCGCGCCATCCTGACCGTCGACTCCGGCGGCGCTACCCAGACCGGCGGTACGCCGCTCAGCGACGCCAGCGCGAAGCAGGGCACGCCGACCACCCCATGACCGCCCCCAGCGCCAGCCGCCTATCCGTCGCCGGCATCGCCCTGCCGGCCGAGACCCACCTGGACCTGAAGGTGGACCTGGGCCGCCACGCCTCCGGGCGCCGCACCATCACCATCAGCGCCCTGGGCTGGGCCGTGCCGGCGCTCGATACCGTCACCTGGTCGGCGCCCGTCGCGCTGGTGTGGGCGGACCTGGCGACCGGTGCCACCGCGTCCCTGACGGTGCTCTCGACCGGGATTCAGCGCTCCGACGACCTGTCGGCCCTGACCTGCACCTGGACCCTGAAGGGGGTGGAGGCGTCCGGCTTGGCCGCCCAGGTGACGATCGGCGGGACCAACTACTGGGCGAAGGTCAGCCGGGAGCCACTGGGCGGGCTGATCCAGCGCAAGTCAGATGGCGCGGGGACCCTGCTGCGTGCCTGGGCCAAGTCCCGGGTGACGATCACCGGCGAGGGCGGCAGCGCGCCCGCCGTGTCCGGCCTGGTGGCCATCGTCTCCACCATCTACACGGGCAATCTGTTGGTGCCCGGCACCGGTGCCAGCCTGGACCCCGAGACCGGGCTGATTGCCTGGACCGTGGCCGGTGAGCAGCCGTGAGCGACGTCCTAGACTGGGGCGCCCTGCTCGCCGTCTCCATCGGCGGCGTGGACCGCACCGCGGACCTGGTCGGCGCCGGGAGCCTGGACCGGGAACTGGACTGCGCCGGCATCGGGACGTTTCGCCTCGCCCGGGGCACCGCGGTCCCGGCGATCGGCGCCACGGTCGCCATCAGCGGCATCGTCGCCGTGCCCTATGCGGGCTTCGTCTCCACCCTGGACTATGACCCCGGGGCACAGTGCTGGGTGGTCGGCTGCACGGATGGGCTGCAGGAGGTCTTCGAGGCCCAGCCCACCCCGGCCGCGATCCTGGCCCTGCTGCCCGCGGGCGCCATCTGGCACCCTGACCTGCACGGCGAGTTTCGCCAAGGGTGGGAGGCCGCGCAGGACGCCCTGGGCACGGTGCCGTACAGCATCTATATCGAGTCCGGCGCGTTGCTCGCTGTGCCCTGGGCCGGGACTGGGTACGCGACGACCATCGCCCACACCGGCGGCGGCATCTACGACGGCTCGGTGCGCTACACCGCCGCCCGCCGCCGCGAGTTGATCGGCGCCCTGACCGCCACTGTGCAGGTGCGCTACACCCGCCTGCACCAGTGGACGCTGTCCTGTTCCTGGGCCATCCTCGACTGGTCGTTCTGCAACTGGATCGCCCGGGCCTTCCCGTTGCCGACCCGGCAGATGGTCGCTGAGACCGTCGCGGGCAACACCTGGTCACTGGTGGAGTCGACCGGACTCTCCATAGGCGGCGATGGATTGGGCATCTACACGCAGGGCCTGCCCGCATCAGGGCCGCAGTGCGGCACCATCTGGAGCCTGATCGGCGGAGCGACCGACCAAGGCTTCGTGTGGACCAACGTGGAGTTCGGAACCCCCGCGGAATCGATCTGGCACGCGGCGTGGAAGCTGGCGCGGCGCTGGTCGCAGACCCTGGTGGAGACCTACACCCTCGTGGTCGCCGGCCCCCCGGGCACCATCGGCGCGGTACTGACCGATGAGACGGCGAGCCACGACGCCCCCTGCGACGATACCGGCTGGGATGCCTCCGCCGCCACCCGGCTGCCGAGCGGGGTGGGCTGGCAGGGCGGCGCCATCCACCTGTGGGCCGACGTGCTGACCGCTGCCGATCGGACCACGGTCCTGCAGGGGATGCAGCAGATGATGGCCACTCGCATCCGGCGCAGCCACCGACAGCATGTGTTGGGCGCGACCGTTGAACCGGGTGACGAGCCGTCGCTGGGCACCCGCGCGCGCCTGATCGCCGAGGACGTCAGCGGGACGGGCCAAGTCTCCCGCCTCCTCACCCACTGGGATTGCGACAGCCAGGCGGCCGGCTGCGACGTCTCCGTGATCGTCACCGAGGGCACCACCGCCGGCGATACCCTCGCGGCCCCTGATGCCCCCGACATGAGTCCCACCGCCGGCGGCTATACCCTGTCAGGGTCGCTATCCCTGGGTACGCACGTCGGCGGTCTGAGCGCCGACCCGGCCGTCGAACCGGAACAGTCCGACACCTGGGACGGCTGGATCTGCAACGTGCAGGAGGGCATCGGGTACCCGGTGGCGGGCTCGCAGACCTACGAGACCGGGTTCACCCTCATCACGCCGGACGTGCCGGCGGGTGCCCGCGACGAACAACCAGGGGCGGTCACCCACGCGGTGACGATCGCCACGCTGGCGGGCGCGGTGACCTTCTCCTAATGCCTATCATCGCGCCTGGATACACCCTCAAGACGTTCCTCGGCGGCCAGGACGGCGGCTCGGGACAATTGGTCGGCAACGCCTTCGGCCGCTGGCAAGGCGTCGCCGGGGGGGCCTTCGCGACCCCACAGGACATCACCGCGGCACGCACCGCGCGCGACGTGAACGCCGTGGCCGTGCGCCAGCGCGCCGCACAGAAGCGCGGCGGCCTGGTCGCGCGCGGCGCCCGGGTCGCCGTCACTGGCGCGACCACCGTCGCCCGCCCCACCGCCCGGAGTGTCGGCGCATGAGTTCCGACCGCCTGCGCCGCGAGATCGAGTCCCTACTGCGCGGGCACTGGCGCGGCCCGCTGTCCGCAGGCCTACCCCGGTCCGCCGTGCTCGGGTCGCGCAATACCGTGGTGCCACAGGTGGGCGCCGCCGTGCTGTTGGCGCCGCCGCAGCCGGTGGCCGCGGCCGGGCTGAGGATCGAGCCCGGACTCATGTGCCTCTCCGGCACGCGGGCGGATATCGTCTACCCCTTCCGGTTGGAGATGCCGTCGTGGCTGAGCGCATGGGCGGGCGGTGGCGGGATCAATGTGCCGGAGTCCGTTCCGCCGCGGACCACGCTCCTGCTCGGCGAGCTGGCGTCCGCCCCCGACCTCGTGCCGCCCTTCGACTGGCCGGATGGCTCCGACTGGAGTGGGCGGCTGTACGCCTCGGCAGCGGCGCTCGATGCGGCTCTGCGACCGGATATCCCGGCGGCGTGGATCGCCACCCCGGCGGGGCCCTACACCGGGTGGGCGCGGCTGGCGGCCGAGGCGTGCCTCGCATCCGGCCGCGCGCTCGGTGCGTGGCTGCCGGCGCTGTGCACGTCGGCGCCTGGGGCGCTAGGCATGGCCTGGTCGACACCCGATCCGGAGACAGGGCTACTCACGGGTTGGGTCCTCGACGTGGACGGCAGCGGCGTGTGGGGCTGGCGGATGGTCCATGACCCACTGACCGAGCCGCTCTTGCGCGCGCTCGCCGCGGGCTCACTGATCGGCGACGCGGCGCATCTGGCGTGGCTGTATGTCGTTTCCGGCCTGACGCCTGCGGGCGGACGGAACGCGAGCCCGGCGGTGATCCTCGACGACGTAGAGATGGCGCCTGCCTACGCCGATGGAGGGCCCCTGCACATGGCCGGGTGGGTCTGGCCGGACTACGACGCGGGGGTGCATGCGTGCGCGACTGTCGCTGGCGGGGTGTTCGACGTGGGGCTCACGTCGCAGGGCTACGAGTCGCGCCTGTACCGCATAGACTTCACCGCGGTCGGTGTCGCCGTCCCAACCGCCATCCTGAGCGCCGGGTCGCTGGCCCGCTGGCGCCCGTGGTGGGCCTATCACAAGATGTGGTGCGGGGAGGCGTCAGACCTCTATCTCCTGCGGCACGGGCAGATTTCCACCGGCTCTGACGGATGCGACGCAGAGGCGGACGTGTGCTGTGTGTGGGAGGGGGCGACGCTGCGGCGCTGGAAGTATTTCCGAGGTGAGTCAGTCCCTACGGCTACGTGGGAGTCCGATACGCTCTCTGGCTCCTGGGCGATCATGCGAGGGGGATACGGGTGGACCACGCCCCCGGATCGGCTCGTTGGCTCGGGCACCCGCACGAACAAGGGCGTAACGGTCGGCGGCGACGGCGAGCTGCAGCAGATTGCGCGCCAAAAACTGCAGGCCGACGACACATGCTGCACAGGGGATTGCCGCGAACGCTACTCATCTAGCGGGTACGCTGATTCTCAAAAGGCGATATGGGACGCTGCGATGGCAGGGGGGACAGACAATACAGCCCTGGATGTGTTCCGGTCGGTGTATCCCGAGACTATGCCTGCCTACGCTAATCGCGTATGGGGCGCGCCAATGCCGGCTAAGTATCCGTACAGCAACCCATGGTGGTTGTTTATTATGATGGGCGCCTACGCCAGCGTCGAATCGCGGAAGACGGTGTCGACGATCGCCTCGGCCGCGTACGGTCAGATATGCGTCTACCTACACGACACCCCGGACGCGATCTGGGACGGGCGTGGCACCCAGACGGTGACTACCGGGGCGCAGCGTAGCACCTGGACCCGCAATGTGCTGCGGGTGGTGCGGTCGGACATAGAGCGGTGCGATTGGGACTATGGGTGGGGCCCCCAGTATTGGGAGACGTATACCTACCAGCGCGTGAACGGCGTGCAGAACGCGCAGATTACCCCCGGGTATGCTGAGTCCGGGACGGCCAACTCGACCACGAGCGGGGCCACGAGCGAGGGAGACTGGGCGATGTCGCTGCGCGTCGGGGGGCGCGATATCGATGCTGGGGATGCTGGCGATTGGCAGGCGCTAGACGCGAACGGGCTGCTGCCGCCGTATCAGGTCGCTGTTGGCGCCCTGGTGAGTGCCCGAGGCAGCGCCGCGTGGCGGGCGACCCCGGGAGGCGCGTGGGACTCCAATACCGGGTTGCCCGCGCAGCTTCTCAGCATCGCGCAGACATTTGCCGGTGGGTGATCCGGCGCGAATTTCGTGCGGCGCTACAGGCTGGCGAGCGCCTGGTCGGCGGCGCAGTCGTGGGCCGTGGTGTAGCGTGGATCTGCGCCAGTGCAAACCATTTGGCGCGCTACAATCTGCGCCAGTGCAAACCATTTGGCGCGCTACAGTGTTCGAGCCAGTCGGTGCGCACCCGCCGCGCCAGTTGCCCGAGCACGTGACTGGCCAGGTGCGGGACCCGCACGTGGGGAAAGATCAGGAAGCGGCTGTTGTTGAGCACCCGCACCCGCTGCT
>Ga0247841_10003534_pt1 | contig 28687 bp, 19 predicted proteins | sample LaCruzMarch2015__2_FD_192410 | JGI IMG/M metagenome (GOLD analysis project Ga0247841, IMG submission 192410) | Freshwater microbial communities from meromictic Lake La Cruz, Castile-La Mancha, Spain - LaCruzMarch2015_18m | ecosystem: Environmental > Aquatic > Freshwater > Lake | place: Spain... | reverse complement strand
TGCTCCAGCACCATATCGATCCCCCGGAAGGAAGCCTTGATGCCTGCAGGGTCTCCATCATACAGAATAGTAACGTTGGGTGTATACCTCTTGATTAACCTGATCTGCTCCTCCGTCAGAGAAGTGCCCGAAGAGGCCACCACATTCTCTATCCCGGCCTGGTGCAACGAAATTACATCGGTATAACCTTCCACCAGAAAGCAGTTATCCTGCCTGATGATCGCACTTTTTGCAAAATATAGCCCGTATAATATCTGGCTTTTGTTATAAATATCCGACTCAGGAGAATTGACATATTTAGGGACATTCTCGTCTTTTAATAAAGTCCTTCCCCCGAAACCAAGGATACGACCCGAGATATTATGCACCGGAAAAATGACCCTTCCCCGGAAACGGTCATAGCTGCGCCCGTCTCTGGTGATTGTAAGCCCGGTCTTTTCAAGGTACTCCAGTTTATATCCCTGTTCGATAGCGTGTTTCGTAAAAGCATCCCAGTTTTCAGGGCTATAACCAAGCTGGAATTTTTTAATAGTATCCAGCCTGAGATCACGATTTTTCAGGTATTCAAGACCAATTGCCTTACCCGTTTCCGTTTCCAGTAATTGATCTGTAAAAAAGCTCATGGCAAAAGCCGTCACCTGGAATAAGGTCTCCCTTTCATTATCTGCCTGAATATCTTCAGGTCTGACCGCATCTTCCTCAACCGCGATTCCATATTTCTTTGCCAGGAAAAGAAGGGCTTCCGGGTATGTAAAATGCTCATGCTCCATCAGGAAGTTAACGACATTGCCCCCTTTTCCCGAGCTAAAACATTTAAAGATCCCTTTTGCCGGTGAAACATAAAAAGATGGATTACGCTCATCGGTAAACGGGCTCAGTCCTTTGTAATTCTGTCCGCTCTTTTTAAGCTTGACGAATTCGCCGATTACCTCCTCAATATGGGCATCTTCCAGTATTCTCGCTATGGTTTGCTTGGAGATCAAGGTATTAGATTGAATTTATTGCCAATTTAATGTTTACTTGTTTGCTCTTTTATAATTTGCTTTATGTTAGGTTTGCTAATACACAGCCATTACCTTAGCTGTCAAACAAAGTCGGAGGATTTATTGCCGAAACTAAATCTTCAAAATCGTCTGGATGTAATTGTTCAAACTCCTTTTGAGGAACTTTAATATATTTCCATGGCTCACCAGTCAATCTTGTCGCTGTGTCGCACCAGTTAATTGCGGCATTATCTTTCAGTTGCACTTCAATATCTTCCCTGCCTTTTGTTTCAATTATCCAATTTGATTGGTCATTTGATACTGCAATGAAATCCGGGAAATAATTTCTTATGTTTGCCAGTGTATCGGTATATTGAATACAAAATCCGAATTGTTCAGGAAGTTTTGCAAATGCCTTAATATCCTCAGCTTTTTCAAGGAATTTTGCAAAGTTATATTCAAAGTCATTGTCGCATGCCGTGTAATTGAACACTGATTTTTTTGCTTCCAATACCTTCTTGGAAGTGGGGAAAGGTGGAGTGATAGAAAGCAATCGGCTTGCTGAAATCAACTGAGGTTCTCTCTGTTCGATCACAATTTCCCGTAATGCCTTTTCAAATTCTCTTATTACTACATAACTTGCTATACTGCTGCTGATTGCCCTAACAAGAACTTCATCATTTAAGTTGACTACTTTACCAAATGCTTTGCGTTCAAAAAAATCACGGATTTTCGGAGCAAGTAATGCAAAATGCGATGGTAGTTTTATGTTTTGTGCGATTCTTCTTGCATAATATCCAACAACCTCCTCTGCTGTTTGAGCAGGTGGAATATGATATTCCCTTTCTAATAACTTCTCATCTGTCAGGATATCCCTTCCCTCATAAATAAAAGTTTTAGTTTCTTCTAAATCTTTTCCTTTTATCGGCAATTTATTTATATTGAATTTCATCACATCAATATCGGCAATTTCCTCTGCTAAAGATTTTTTTCTACCAAGTAGAGGTGTGATGTCAGGTATTCCAATATCGTAAGCTTTCTTTTCTTCAACAGATTGAATAATAATGATGACAAGTTTGTCTTTTCCGATATGGAAAGTTTCTAACTTTAAATCCTCGAGTTTTTCCAAATCTTCAACAAACTCCATAAATGCCTTATTACCAATGATGTCAACCCTTTCGGTATAACTTTCTGCCAAATTGCGGAACATCAACCTCAAACCTCTGCCGATGGTTTGCTCTGGAAGAATGTTTGCTTTTGCGGTATAAGGCCTTAATCCGACAACTACAGTAACATTTTGCACATCCCATCCTTCACGTAACATTAAAACTGATACAATGGCATTAACCGGATTTTTATCCTGATCAACATTTCTCGCCAGTTTTCTTGCGGCATCCAGGTCTTTTTTAGAAACCTCCCCACTTTTATCCGTATGAATGATAAGTGTCTTATCTCCGCCAAATTCATTCGGATATTTTACTCTTAGCCAATCACCAACGTCATCTGCCTCATCAGTGCTACTCATCATGATAAACAAAATCGGCTTTTTATTCAGGACTTTCAATTGATCCGTATATTCTTTCCAACGCTCAACGCCTGCAGTGAGAAATCCTCTATATCTTGTGGTGGCAATATCACTTTTAGCTTCCTCAATTTTAGAAATCCCCTTAATAGGCCGTTTTACAATACGGTCAAGGATAGCTTGTTTCAAGGGATAATCAAAGATGGTCCAGGCAAACAAACTGCCTTTACTGTAACGAGGTGTCGCAGAAAAATCAAGCTGGGCAGCAATAGGCTTTTGAGCATTTAATCTCCGAATGAATTTATTCCATTCGCTTTCTTCGTCATGCGTATGATGGGCTTCGTCATTCATGACCATTAGTAAACCTTCATGTTTGGCAATACGTTCATCAAAATCGGAGATTTCCGTTTTGTTTGAAGGTGGTGGTGTACCTAACATGGCCGTCATTATATCAACTTCTTCGTTGCCGGATCTTTCCCCTCTTTCGTAAAATTGCTGAATATTAGTAAGATATAGCGCTCCATTGCTATTGGCACGCTCTGTATCACCACGCATATAAAAATCCATTTCCCAAAGCCATTTCAGGTGTTTTGGAATAAGTGGAAGAACATTGAAGGTTCTCCCGCTTTCAAAATCGCTCCTTAATCTTTCAAAAACGATAACATTTGGAGCGAGAATTAAAAAATTGTTTGCATAACCTTCTTCACCCCTAAGATAATTTGCAAACTGCCAAACCATTGTCATGCTCATGACCAGTGTCTTTCCGCTTCCCGTAGCCATTTTGATACAGTATCTTGTAAAATCATCATAAGGCGGCAATCTCAGATCTTTATTGTTGAAAGCGTACTTTACAAGTAACTCTTTTCTGGTTCTGATTTTTTCGACTTCAAAAATGAATATAAGTGTTTCAATGGCTTCCCTTTGGGCTTGATGAAAATGAAAACGGTTATCGTGGTCAGTATGAAACCAAAAATTAATCAGTTCCCTTGTTGTTTCAGTAATTCCTTTATACCCAGATGTCCTCCATGATTTTACGGATTCCCGGATGGCAGGAACACAGGCAGCTGTGCTCAATTGCTCCTGAATATTAAACATATCTTTCTGACCCGGGTGTTGCTTTTTCCTAATCATTGGTTTTGTTGGGTATTAATTCATGGATAAAATCCAACTTCTCTTTTACCTCATTTTCAATATCTTCTATATTCATGTACTCAATCATCTCAATGAACCTTCCTTTTGAAGAATCCCCCGGATATCCTAAATATTTATAAAATGCTTTGAGTAACTTTTCAATTTCTGCACTTGCTTTTATTTCAGACCAATAAGCATCTTTTTCATTTCTTTTTGCGGACCCGGGAAGCACATCATCCAAAGCCTTCCGCATAGCTTCTTGTCTCTCTTGTGCCTCCGAAGGGCCAAACAAGTTTTGGGAAACTTTTCCTATTGCCCAGGCAAGAAGGACTTTTTGGCTATAGAAATAATTCTCTATTTCGTTTTTATTCCACATGGTTTCACTTAATCCGTTTAGAACATTTAACGGATTGGCAATATGATCATAAATGGCAATGCCAATTAAATCGGGCTTTGCATCTTTAAGTCCTGAAAAGTGCTGTCTTGCTTGAGGCGGTTCATTAGTATTTATAGTTTTGTAAAAACAGTTTTCCAAATATGGCAAAATTGGATGACTTAGTTTTTCAGCAAATTTTTTCAAAATCGGCAAGTCCAAACCACCTTCAAGATAGAGGACCCAACCCATTTGCTGTGCTAAATAATAATCTTCAAAACCGATTGTCCTGAGTGCTTTTTGCAATTCTCCACCTTTGTCATTGATAAATTTTGGACTTGAATGTGGATAAAATGCTAATACATTATCATTAAGACTTACAGCTTTTCTTAAAATCACTTCCGAATGGCTCGCAATTAATAGTTGAGAACCTTTATCCTGTGCCATTTCCGACAATAATTCATACACCTGATCTTGTTTTAAAATCTCCAGGTGAGCGTCAGGTTCATCTAAAAGTATAATACAATTCGGTTTGATTAAAAGATAAGCTATTAACAGGATGATCTGTTGCATCCCTCTTCCGGCAGAACTTATTGGCAATTCATTCCCCTTCATGTCTCTGAACTTGAGAATAACAAATCCTCTTGAGTCTATCTCAGGTTTCATGATTTCAGCCAGGAACAATTTGTTCAGCTTTTCAGTAAGGGTCTGCCAGTCTTTTTCCGGCTCCCTGCCTGCTTTTAAAGTATCCGTTTCAGGATTAATGATTTGGTAACATAAATTTCCCAGGACTTCTGCCGTTCTTCCTTCACCAAGGTTATATTCTACGGTTTGGAACAAAATTTTAACTTCTTCAGATTTAAGTCCAGACATGGGCGGTAGAAAGGCCACATTAATATCTTTCAGGAATTCAACATCATCGTTGGCAATGTTATGCTTCAGATCGTGCAAAGGTTTGACGTAAATGACCTCTTCGCTGTCATACCGAAATTCCAGTCCGCAAGTCCATTCTTTGCCTTTAGTGATTCCTCTGACAGAAATTTCGATGTTATTAAACTTTGTCCCCTTGATTTTACCCCCCTCGTCTCTGTCGGAAGATATGGGGAAAAGGTTGGTCCAGAAGTGTTTGCTGCTGGTAACCGGAATTGCAAACAAATCCTTTCGGTTCATTACCGCGCCCGTTCTGATAACGGCTTTTGATGTTTTTTTCTTTTCAATCCACTTTTGTAAACCGAAATTCCATAGGGAAAGCGCTTGTAAGGCTGTCGTTTTGCCGCTATTATTGGGGCCGATAAAAACCACATTTCCATTGACAGGAATCCAGCCGGTATCCTGGAGGACCTTAAAGTTCTTAATGTTAATTGCCGTGATCATATTATTTCGATGTTTAAGGCTTTGGTAGTATCATTTCCTAAAATGTCAATCACTTTTACCATGACCGTATATTTTCCTTTTTCATTATATATATGCGAAGTGTTTAATTCGATCTTCGGGTTTTGTTTGGTACGGTAGGTTTGCCATTCGTTGTGAAAAGTATCGTCCTTAAAGTTCCAGTCAATCGCCCAGTAATCAATCCATTGGCTCCAATGTGTAATGCTGCCCCTGACATCTTCCGGCAGATCGTCCTGTGGAATAATGAAGTTTTCAAGCGATAATTCGACTTTTTGCTGTTGAGTTTCGATCTTTGTAGTAAGCGCTGCCAGTTCGTAAAATTTAATATCTCCCTGATCCACAGCTTTTTTCTCCAAAACTTCCCGGGGGATTTTTTTAAAAAATACATTGACTTTATTTTCTGCGGCGAATTGTCTGGCTGTTTCGTTCACATCAAAAGCAAAGTCCCAGCCGAGAAAATCAATTCCGTTAGTTTGTGCATTCTGGTCTTTACCGACCAACTTCCAGAATTCAAGAATAGTACTCTTAATATCCTCGACTGTTACCGGTGCTTCCACGCTGCCTACGTGCACCATTCTCCCGGATTTACTGCCATGCAGCCAGGTGTAGCCGTCCAATGCTTTTCCGTGATAGAGTTCTATGATGAAATGACGGTATAGTTTTTCCTGATGCAGGCGATTTTGAGGATTTTCAAACTCTGCCATCATCCATTGCTGACGTTCATACTTGCCAAGATTCTGAATAATAAACGGCCTGACATTTTCTATTTTCAATAATCTTTTTCGGGTGGTATGAATAGCAAACCGCCCCAGGTCGCAGGTAATCCACCGACGGTTTAGTTTTTCTGTCACGGTTGCTGTCGTACCACTACCGCAAAAACAATCCAGAACTAAATCACCCTCGTTGCTGCTGGCTTTGATTATTCTTTCCAAAAGAGCTTCTGGTTTTTGAGTTGCATATCCAACTGACTCAATCGCCATAGAATTAATAACTATAATATCATCCCAAACGTCAGGAATATAAACCCCTTTTGCTTCATCTAAATAATATATTAATTCAGGTATTCCTTCTGAATTCCAGTAAATTAATCCTTCTTTATCCAATCTTTCTAATTCTTCGGGGTTTTTCAGCCAATGCATTCCATTCTTCCCACGATTAGAAACATCTATACCTTTCCATGCTTTGCCAGAAATACCACCTGTTCTTCCACTGGCCATAAGTGGCACTGTTCTATATGTACCTTTATTATCATTTTTGTTATAGTGCCTTTTAGATGATTCACTATATTCTCCAAATTGAACATTGAAGGTTGCATTTTTACTCTTTGAATAAAGAAGAAGAATATCATGACTATTCCTAAATTGTTTATTCACATTGGTAGCTATTGCAGACCTTTTCCAAATAATTTCGTTTCTAAAACTATCATATCCAAAAACCTCATCCATCAAAGCTTTAGCATAATGTCCCACATGCCAGTCCAGGTGTACATAAATACTTCCATCATTGGTAAGTAATTCCCTTAAAAGAATTGCTGTTTCATAAAACCATTGAAGATAACTATCAAGTCCTCTTCCCCAGGTATCCCGGTAAGCTTTTTGTTCGATGATGCTTGGCTCTTTAACAAATTGAGTAGTTTCATCTTCCTCGTTATCAGGATCATCTGGAATAGTAGCTGTAAATGAGAAATCAGCGCCGGTATCAAATGGAGGATCAATGTAGATGAGGTTCACTTTGCCGGCAAACTCAGGCAACAAACCAGGAAGTACGTACTTTTTATCGCCCCAGATCAACCGGTTGCGCCATTCTTTGTTGTATTGTGCTGCAGGTTCAGCGGCAAAGAAGTCAAGAGCTTTTTGCCGTTGCTGGACGCTTTCATTCACAGTTTCTATCGTTTGAAACGGAAGTGCAATCCGAACAGGGGCAACCTTTTTGCCATCTTTATGTTTTCCTTCCCAGGTTAGTTCGGTCATGTATAAATTGATTTAAAAAAATTCTGACAATTTAATTTTCTTCCTGAGATCTATTAAGTTTTTTAACATCAACTGCGGTTTCACATAACGCTGTATAATTTGGAAGATATATTCTAATTTTTTCTATAAGCTCGATATATATTCCCATCCCATATAAAAAAACAACTTTCAATCCATTGATAAACAGAATGATCGGTTGTTATGATTTTTAAAAAATCTGTAGTGAATAATTTTTCATTGATTTCGGAGTAACAACCAGATACTCCATCCCAATTAGGATGCACAAACTCACATAATGCTTTGTAAATTTCTTTAGAATCCTTAAAACTAAGCTCAAGATTCTCAATAAGTTTGGTAATGTGGATAAAATTGACGCCTTTATCATATCTTGCTTGAAAAACAATAGACATTATTGAGTCATCAATATTGTCATCAACTTTTTGTTGTTCAATTGAGCGTTTTATTGAAGAAATTAGGCTATAAGTAATGGCATTATTTTCATAAATACCTCTAATTAAAGAAACTGAAGGAGTTATATGATTATGTTTTATTAAAAGTTCTACTGATTCGGAAAAATCGGACATTCTCCAATTCATAGTCTCAACGAAAACATGAGCCTTAAAAGGAATACTTGCTTTCATTGAGTAGTGAAAATGGCTGATTTTACTTGATTTTAATGAATGCAACAATGCAATCTTTTCTGTTATTTCTTTTTCTTTAATCATTTTATTTTAAGGTTTATCAAACCTTAGTAGGTATTTTGAAATCAAAGTCTTGCTTTACAAAGATAAATTAAATAATCCGCGTTCATCTGTCACATCCGTGTTTATCCGCGTTCTATTAATGGCACGCGGATTTTCGCGAATGCAGCGGATTTTCGCGAATTAACTTTGTGCACCTGACACGGTTTTTTTTATCTTTATACCAAAATTTCAACCGCTATGCCTGAAAAAGAAATTCAACTTCTAAAAACCCAGATCGATAAACTAATTGCAAAAGGGTTCGACCTGGATGCCTGGAAAAAATCCACGATCATTATTCTTGCCCGCATCTTTGGAGAAAACAACCTTAAAATAAAGCAGATAGAGAGCATTGAATATGATTACAGCAGCTGGTCGCTCCGGGATACGACCGGCTTTAATACCTACCTCGACAGTTGCAAAAAACTCGGCCGCGAGATCCTCCAGGCTTCCATCGACGAGTTAGAAACCCTGGGCTTGCCGAAGGCGGAAGAAACCTCCGATGAATTCTTTCACGTGATTACCGGCGCCCTGCAGGATGAGCTGAAAGGATCACAGGTAAAGGAAATCAATCAAATCCTTGCATTGGGAGAAAGCCCGGAAGTAAAGCGCGAGAAAATCCTCGAAAAGCTCAAGGAATATGGCAGCGATATTTCACACGATATCCTGTCGAATATTTTGACCAGCCTTCCCATGATCAAGAAATACATTAAATAAATGGACGAAAATATCAAGACCCAGGACAGCCTGGATAAAGCGCAGAAAGCCAGTTTACTAATGGATTTCCTGCACCGGATCATGATGCACCATGCCATGTGGTTTGCTGAAGTGCAGCACCAGTACGGGCGGGAAAAAGCGCTCGAAGTGATGAAGGACGCCTATACGAAGAGTTCCGGCATCCAGCTCAACCGACTGGCAAAAACCCTCGGATTTGAGATGAAAGAGAACATACCGGCGCCGTTGCTCGATCTGCCTGGCGAAAAACTGGATGAGCTGATCGAAAGTGTGGCTATAAACTGGCTGGCCAACGACGGCGTCTGGTTCCAGGCCGTAGAGTTCAAACACGGCCTCTTCGATGCCAAACGATGCAACGACACCTGCTGGGCGCATTTCTCACCCTTCGAGGCCTGGTCTATCCGGAATTTCATTGGCTTACCCGAAAACCCGGGGCTGGAAGGATTGAAGACAGCCTTGCAGTTCAGGCTTTATGCTACCATCAACAAGCAGTCGATCGTCGAAGAAACCCCCACAAGCTTTGTTTTCAGGATGAATGAATGCCGCGTTCAGAATGCCCGTAAGCGCAAAGGTCTGGAAGATTATCCCTGCAAGTCAGGAGGCCTGGTCGAGTACACCACCTTTGCCGAGGCGATTGATCCCCGCATCAAGACCGAATGTATTTCCTGCCCGCCGGATGCGCATCCATCAGAATATTTCTGCTCATGGAGGTTCTTTCTATAGTCATTAGGTGGTTATTAGGTAGTCATTAGGTGGTTATTTGGTATTGGGTATTGGGTATTAGGTATTGGTTTTGAGGATTAAGTTCAGGTTTCCTTGATTTATTCATCTGATTTAATTATATTTGAAGCTTAGTAAACTACTGGCATGAGAACTATTAATTTGCTTCAAAGGTTATTAGTTATTGGGTATTGGGTATTGGGTATTGGTCATTGGTCATTGGTGGTTGGTCAGTCATATATTGCGCCTGATTTCACAACTGAACCTGAGTTATCCAGAGCATTTCAGGAAGAATTATCAGATGAGCCTCTGCCGCCCGATTCTGTTTATGCGCAAATGCTCGGACCTGACAGTGCGATGTATATTTCATGGGAAGCACCGCCTGATAGTGGTTTAGTGTTAGAAGGCTATGATATTTACCGGCTTTCTGATTTTGATCCTGAAGGTGATCCGGCATCAGGTGTACAAACATGGTTCCTTTCGCATAACTGGCCGGCCTGTGACGATCCTCAATGGGCTGGGCTGAGCCACGGCTGGTATGCTTATGGTGTCAGGGCTGTTTATACCAACGGAATGATCTCTGAAATGGCCGTTTCCAATATCGTCGGGCACAACATGTTTTGCAGCCTGAACCTTACGGTGAGCCTCGAAACAGGGGATCCTGCCAGCCTGATCCATGCTCAGTTGTACGGTGAGGATTATTCTTATGAAAAGTATTTTGGCAAGGATTCGGCAAATATTCATTTCGATTCGGTATTAAAAGGGCATTACCTGGTTGGCGCCTACCATACCGGCTTTGATACCGGATATCTTCCGGGTCTGTTGATTAATTATGATACGACGATAAACCTTTTGCTTGGACAAAGAAAAAGACCGGTTTATGACCTGGAAGTCGATTCCGTTTCTCTTATTGCTAACTGGAGCCCTCCTGCCCTATTGGCTTTATATGAGGATTTTGAAAGCGAGCCTTTTCCTCCACCGGGCTGGCAGGTTCTGACCCCGGATGAATATGATGGGTGGTATAGAAGTCTGAACGGCAGCACCAGTGAATTTACTATTCCTCCCCATGATGGCTATTATGCTGTTTGCACCGGCATGTACGGCACCGGCCCTCACAACGGTTGCTGCGATTATCTCGTCACTCCGCCACTTGATTTGACTGAAGGCGAGGATTACATGCTGGAATTCGATTCATTTTACGATGGATCATTTGGTCAACTTGCGTTTGTTGAATATTCCTTTGATCGCGGTGAAACCTGGGAAGTAATGTACCAACTGATGCCTTCTTCTACCTGGGGTCTTCGTCAAATATATCTTGACGCGTTTAGTGGCCAGGATGCCAATAACCCGGTGTGGATAGCTTTCCATGCAGATGATGCCGGTGAATGGGCTTCAGGCTGGGCAGTTGACAAAGTCAAAATCCATGTTCCATCAAGCACGGTCGAATTTACGGATTTTAATGTTTTCCTGGATGATTCGCTGGTCACAAACACTACCAATACCACCTGGAATTATGCTCCATTGAATTATGGCCAGCAATACACCGCATCTGTTTCTGTCAATTATCCCTATGGTACTTCAAAAAGGGATGATTATTCATTTACCAGTCGTTATTTGCCACCTCCAAACAATCTTTCAGCCAGTGATGAGGGATCAGAGGTTATACTGCAATGGGAACCTCCTGTCGAAGGAACCTACAGATTTGAAGGAGATTTACTTTTACTCCCGGAAAATATCCTCGGATATAAGATCTACAGAAATAATCAATTCCTGGATTACCAGGAACATTCAGGAGGTTACGAGCCTCAGGTATACATAGATTCAGGTGTGGAACCCGGGTTATACCAATACAATGTTTCAGGCGTTTATGACCTCACAATTTATGGATTTCCAAGCGATACAGGCGAATCAATGAGATCGGGAGACGCCGTGGTAACAGTGGAATATTGCACGGACCTGGCATTCACTGAGACTTGGGATTCAGCCAGTTTTACTCAAAACAACTGGTTAATAAACAGCTCCTGGTGGAATATCGATGAAGTGAATGGTAATCCTGCGCCTTCAGCGGCTTTTACCCCTGTATATGCAACTTCCGTTTATGCCACACTTATGAGCTACCCGTTTTGCGGTACCAGCATTACCGAAGGGGAAATCTGGCTGGATTACGATTTAAGTTTGATTTCAATCCAGCCCGGAGGCGAAGAAAATCTTTGGTTGGAGCTATGGGACTGGGACAGCCATTCCTGGACGATGATAAAAATATACAGTAACTCCGATGGCAGCATCCCATGGACAAGAGAACATGTCAATATTACGAATCAATCACTTGGAAAAGTTTTCAGGATTCGCTTTATAGTTACCGGATCCAACCCGGCCAACATTAAAAGCTGGTTTGTGGACAACATCTCTATTTACCGTGTATGCAATGGCCCTACAAACCTGACTTCTGCGGTCAACCCTGACCAGGCCGCGATCGTTTTGAACTGGAATGCGCCGGAAACATTTCAGATCGATGATTGGATCCATTGGGATGACGGGATTATTTCATATTATTCAGTCGGTACCGGTGACGCTGCAGAATTCGATGTAGCGGCCCGATGGGAGCCATCACATCTGGGCGATCTAGAAGGTGCCTCAGTTCAGGAGGTAGCTTTCGTTCCTTCGGAAACTAATTGCACTTACAGCATAAGGATTTGGACCGGAAATGGGGCTGACAGTTTGATTGTAGACCAGCTTGTAAGCAACCCCGTTATTAACCAGTGGAATCCTATCGAGATAAATGATCCTGTGTTAATTAATACTTCAAAGGAGCTTTGGGTGGGATACCATGTGAATACTATAACAGGATATCCAGCGGGATGTGATAACGGTCCGGCCATTGACGGTTATGGCAATATGTTAAATTTCGGAGGCTGGCAGACATTGCTTCAGGTCAACCCGGATCTGGACTATAACTGGAATATCAAGGCACATGTAATTACTTTAGAGGGTGAGAAGGTATCACTGGAAAAAGGAAGCAAAGCCGAATCAGATAACGGTAACAGAGATCTTTCGGGCTATGATATTTACCGCAGAACAGAACCCGGCGAATATTCACTGATCGGTTTCACAACGGATACAACTTATACGGATGATGATCTTGCCAATGAAATGTATTGCTACATGGTAAGCGCGTTATGGGAAGGCGAATTTGATCAATGCGAAAGCGTATGGCTGGGAGAGGTTTGCGAGATCATGAACGTAGGAATTTCTAATACTGAAATCTTATTGAACTCTTTTACACTTTATCCTAATCCTGCAAATGAATCAGTCCATATCATTTCAAGTAAACAGCTTAAGCAGATAAGCGTTTACAACACAAACGGGCAGTTAATAATGGGCGAAGTTATAGTTGGATTCAACCATTTGTTAATCACTTCAACTTTCCCATCAGGATTGTACCTTGTCAAAATAAAAACCACTGCCGGTGAGATAACCCGTCTTTTATCAATCCAGAAGTAATTATAGTCATTGGTCATTGGTGCTGTAATTCGAATATTGTCTGATCTCCTGATCTCTCTTTAAGCTGTTTAAATAAAAAATCCGACTGATGACTGATGACTGATGACTGATGACTTTTTCCTATCTTTGCACCCTCATTTTAAAAACTGCAATCCCCAGGCTGCATGAAACGCAAATACAAAGAATACAAGGAGCTTAACCTGATCCGCATCGGTAAGGAGATCAACGCGTACTGGGAACAGCACCGTACCTTCGAAAAAAGCCTGCAGATAAGGGAAGGGCATAAGGAGTTTGTATTTTATGAAGGGCCGCCATCTGCCAATGGCAAACCAGGCATCCATCACGTGATGGCCCGTGCCATTAAAGACATTTTCTGCCGCTATAAAACCCTTAAAGGATATCTCGTTCAGCGCAAGGCCGGCTGGGACACCCATGGCCTTCCGGTGGAAATCAGCGTCGAAAAAACCCTGGGCATCACCAAGGAAGATATCGGAAAAAAGATCTCTGTCGAAGAATATAACCACACCTGCAAACAGGAGGTGATGAAATATAAAGACCTCTGGGACGACCTCACCATTAAAATGGGTTACTGGGTCGACCTCGATCATCCTTACATCACCTTCGACAACAAATACATCGAGTCGGTCTGGTGGTTGCTGAAACAATTGTTCGATAAAGGCCTGCTTTATGAAGGGTTTACCATCCAGCCTTATTCACCCGCAGCCGGCACAGGGCTGAGCTCTCATGAGCTGAATCTGCCGGGAGCGTATAAAGATGTGAAAGACCTGACCGTTACGGTACAGTTTAAAGTTGTCCGTGACCCGGATTCCGAATTCCTTTTTAAAGATGCTCATGGCGATATTTTTTTTCTGGCCTGGACTACCACACCCTGGACCCTTCCGTCAAATACCGCCCTGGCCGTCGGGAAAAATATTGAATACGTCAGGGTTAAAACATTTAATCCTTATACCAACCTGCCTGTCACGGTTATCCTGGCGAAAGACCTGGTGCATAATTTCTTCCCGGAGAAAAATGCCGGCTTCAAACTGGAAGAATACCAGGAAGGCCAGAAAGCTATTCCATTCGAAGTTTCCGGATCTTATAAAGGTTCCAGGCTGGAAGGACTTCATTACGAACAGATTCTCCCTTATGCACAGCCTGAAACCGGGGATGCCTTTATAGTTGTAACCGGTGATTTCGTTACTACGGAAGATGGCGCGGGCATCGTCCATATTGCTCCAAGCTTTGGCGCTGACGACTTCAAAATAGCCAGGGAAAAGGGCATCGGCTCCCTGACCATGGTCGATAAGCAGGGTAAATTTATTGAAACAATGGGTGAATTTGCCGGCCGGTTCGTCAAAACGGAATATGATCCGAATTTTGATCCCGCAAAGGATGAGAGTGTCGACGTCGATATTGTTGTCAAGCTGAAAAAAGAAAACAGGGCATTCAAGACTGAAAAGTATGAGCACTCCTATCCGCATTGCTGGCGTACCGATAAACCCATCCTTTATTATCCGCTCGATTCATGGTTCATAAAAACCACCGCTTACAAAGAACAGATGATCGAGTTGAACAAGACGATCAACTGGAAACCGGTTTCGACGGGCATCGGCCGTTTTGGCAACTGGCTGGAAAACCTGGTCGACTGGAACCTTTCCCGCTCACGTTACTGGGGCACCCCGCTGCCGATCTGGGTAACCGAAGACCGAACGGAGCAGAAATGCATAGGCTCCCTGGAAGAATTGAAATTAGAAATTGGAAAATCGGTTGCAGCAGGATTTATGACTAAAAATCCGCTTGAGAATTTTATACCTGGCGATAATTCCGCAGAAAATTATCATACATTCGATCTTCACCGTCCTTACGTGGATGATATTATTCTCGTTTCTGAAAAGGGCATGAAAATGACCAGGGAATTAGACCTGATAGATGTATGGTTTGATTCGGGATCCATGCCTTATGCACAGTTCCATTACCCGTTTGAAAACAAGCAACTTGAGCATTATTTCCCGGCCGATTTCATCGCGGAAGGTGTCGACCAGACAAGGGGATGGTTCTTTACACTGCATGCCATCGCGGTCATGCTTTTTGATTCCGTTTCTTTCAAAACCTGTGTTTCAAACGGCCTGGTGCTCGACAAGGAAGGCAATAAAATGTCGAAAAAGCTTGGCAATAGCGTCGATCCGTTTGATACGATCAGCAAGTTCGGCCCCGATGCTACGCGCTGGTATATGATGACCAACTCACAGCCCTGGGATAATCTGAAATTCGATCTCGACGGCATCACCGAAGTTCAGCGCAAATTCTTCGGTACGCTTCATAACACTTATGCTTTCTTCTCACTTTACGCCAATATCGACGGGTTTACCTACACTGAAAATGAAATCTCTTTCGAAAAACGTCCGGAGATTGACCGCTGGATCCTGTCGGAGTTGAATTCCCTGATCCGAAAGGTAGAAAGCTATTATGAAGATTATGAACCCACCAAAGCAGGCCGGGCGATCCAGGATTTTGTTACCGATCATCTCAGCAACTGGTATGTCCGTTTATCGCGGCGCCGTTTCTGGAAGGGAGATTATTCGGAAGATAAGATTGCCGCTTACCAGACCCTTTATCATTGCCTTGAAGTGGTGGCGCAACTGGGGTCGCCTATCGCGCCTTTCTTCATGGAACGTCTTCACACAGATCTGAACGAAGTTACAGGCAGAATGAAAGCCGATTCAGTGCACCTGACGGATTTCCCGTCGGCAGATGAGAGCCGGATCGACCTTGACCTTGAAGAAAGAATGGAACTTGCCCAGAAGATTTCTTCGATGATCCTGTCGCTGCGCAAACGGTCGAACATCCGTGTCAGGCAGCCGTTGAACAAGATTATGATCCCTATCCTCAACGAGCATAACAGGACACAGTTGAAGGCTGTGGAGAACCTGATCCTGTCTGAAGTCAACGTCAAGGAAATGGAGTACCTGACAGAAACGGCAGGAATTCTGGTAAAAAAAATAAAGCCGAATTTCAAGACCCTGGGCCCGCGTTTCGGAAAGCTGATGAAACCCATTGCCGCCGCTATCTTAGATCTCAGCCCGGAGCAGATCAGCCGGATGGAAGAGGAAGAGGTATTAAAGTTGACCATTGATGGCGAATTGGTGGAGATCACTTTGCATGACGTTGAACTCACGACCGAAGACATTCCGGGCTGGCTGATCTCATCGACCGGTAACCTGACCGTTGCCCTCGACATCAATATCACCGATGAACTGAAACAGGAAGGCCTTGCAAGGGAACTCATCAACAGGATCCAGAATCTACGCAAAGACAGGAATTTTGAAGTGACCGACAAAATCCGTGTGCAGGTAGAAAAAATGGAATACCTCGAAACAGCCTTACATAACAATTTATCGTATATTTGCGCGGAAATTTTAGCTGAATCCCTTGATTTAGTTGATAAAATAGAAGAAGAAAACCGGGTTACCGTAGAGTTGACAGAAGAATTCAGCACCAATATCCGGATAGATAAAATCAACTGATTTGATTAATTAATATTAACATATTTAACCTCGAGCCATGACTGATAGTAAAAAGCTGAAAGTGGAATTACAGGAGAAGAACAGGTACTCTGATGAAGAACTTGAGGAATTCAAGGAGCTTATCCTGAGCAAGCTGGAAAATGCCAATGAAGATTTAAAATTGCTGATGGAAGCATATCACCTTGACGGTGAGCATGGTACTGATGATACTTCACCTACTTTTAAGATTCTTGAAGAAGGATACCAGGTTATGTCGAAAGAGGAAAACAGCCGGCTGGCATCGCGTCAGCAAAAATTCATCAATAACCTCGAAAATGCCCTTCTGCGCATAGAAAACAAGACTTACGGAATATGCAGGGTGACCGGCAAACTGATCTCAAAGGAAAGGCTTAAAAGCGTACCTCATGCTACACTTAGCATCGAAGCCAAGCTAAACCAGAATGTAAAGTCTTGAAAAAAGCTATTCTTATTGTTTTTTTGGTCCTGGTTGCTGACCAGGTATTAAAAATCTGGATAAAGACCCACATGACGCTTGGCCAGGAAATCAACGTGGCCGGGAATTGGTTCATCTTTCATTTTACTGAAAATGAAGGAATGGCTTTCGGGATCACATTCGGAGGTACTGCCGGTAAACTGATTCTCAGCATTTTTCGTATTATCGCTGTCATAGTCATTGGCATTTATATTTACCGTTTAAGGAAAAAATCGCCTCATCCCGGCCTGACGATAAGCTTTTCACTGATCATGGCAGGCGCACTTGGAAACATCATCGACAGTGCGGTGTATGGCCTGATTTTTAACCAGAGCAGTTATCATACTGTGGCAACACTGTTTCCTCCTGAAGGAGGATACGCTTCCTTTCTTCATGGAAAAGTGGTTGACATGCTCTATTTTCCCGTGATCGAAACGACACTGCCCGGTTGGGTGCCATTCTGGGGAGGGGAGCCATTCACGTTCTTCCGTCCCGTTTTTAATATCGCTGACTCTTCCATCACAACCGGGGTGTTTTTATTGCTAATCTTTCAGAAAAAGTTCTTCCCGAAAAAAGATTCTGAGGAACAAGAATCTCCTGAACAAGAAACATAGGAATTATTGAATTTTCCTTCTTGTTTCTTATCTTTGCAATATGAAAGTGATTCTGGATAATATCGACAGCCTGAGGATGCTATGCATGGAATTTCATGTAGGAAGGTTATTTGTGTTTGGTTCGGTTTTAAATCCTTCCTTTGACCAAGAGAGTGATATTGACTTTATTGTTTCATTCAAAAAGATAAAACTTGAAGATTACGCCGATAATTACTTTGATTTTAAATTCTCTCTTGAAGATCTTTTTAAAAGGGAAATTGACCTCCTGGAAGAAAAGGCCATAAAAAACCCTTATTTGCTTAAATCCATTAACTCTTCAAAAAAACTGGTTTATGAATCCTGAAGTCAAGACCTGGCTTTATGATATTCTTCTATCGATTGAAGAAATTGAGGCTTATTTTCAGGGTAAGGAAAAGGTTTTCAAGGAGTTTGAGAACGATTTGAAAACCAGACGGGCTGTTGAGCGAAACCTGGAGATCATTGGTGAAGCGGTCAACCGAATCATGAAAACAGAACCAGGCCTGAATCTCTCCAATTCCAGGAAAATTGTTGATGCCCGTAACAGGATCATTCATGGCTACGACACGATTACCGTTGAAGTGATCTGGGGGATCATAATAAATCATCTGCCTTTATTAAAGAAAGAGGTCACAGATACATTAGTTAAATAATTTCGGATTAATAAATTTATTACCAGGTAATTAATATTGTATAATTATATCAAGCCGAGTAGCAGCTGATATGTTATAATCAATTAATTACTTAATATTAACTACCTTTGCAGTCCTTTACTAAAACTCAAGCTGACGGCAATGGAAAAAAAGAGGATTCTTTTCGTATCTCAGGAAATTACACCTTACACTGAAGAAACACCGATTGGACTCAAAGGGCGACACCTGCCCCAGGGGATTCAGGAGAAGGGAAGAGAAATCAGGACTTTTATGCCACGTTACGGGAGCATCAACGAGCGAAGGAACCAGTTGCATGAGGTGATCCGTTTGTCGGGGATGAACCTGATCATCGATAATAACGACCACCCGCTCATCATTAAAGTAGCCTCCATTCAGCAGGCCCGCATGCAGATCTATTTTATCGACAATGAAGATTATTTTCAGCGCAAAGCTTCCCTTTACGATAAAAACGGCAAATTCTTTGAAGATAATGATGAAAGGGCGATCTTCTTCGCCAGGGGAGTGCTGGAAACCGTGAAAAAATTAGGCTGGGCGCCGGATATCATCCATTGCCACGGATGGTTTACCAGTCTTATCCCGCTTTATGTGAAAAAATCTTACCGGGATAATCCTCTTTTCAACGAAACAAAAGTTGTCATGTCAATTTATAATGACGATTTTAAAGAAGAAATGCATGCTGATATCAGCAAAAAAATAAAATATGACGGGATCACAAAACAAGACCTGGCATACTACAAGAAGACCAATTTCGTTAACTTAATCAAAGCTGCCATTGAATATTCCGATGGGGTGATCATCGGCAGTCCGAAAATCAATAAAGAACTCAGGGAATATGCTGGCATATCAGGAAAACCTGTCCTGGAATATCAGGGTGAGGAACAATACCTGGAAGCATTCTCAGATTTCTATGACAAGATACTGATTGAGGAACCCGTTGTCTCGCGTTGATCATTCTGATTCCTGTCATTTTTTGCAATTTTTAACTTAACGTGATAATGTTAAAAAAGTTAAGCTGGTTAGCTGCAGGCCTCTTCCTGGTTTCAGCCTTTCTGTTTACAAGCTGTAAAAGTGACAATAGTGACCTTGGATTGGACATCCAGCCACCATACGATAAATTGAATGTATCATCAAATGATACCACCACTATTATCGCTTACTCGCAAATTTCCGATTCCGTTAAAACTGATGAAACTTCACTCTCCCTGCTCGGCAGCATGGCAGATCCTGTATTCGGCAGTTCTATTGCCAGTTTTTTCACACAATTCAGGTTGGGGCAATCTGCTTATGATTTTGGGACAACTCCATTTCCTGATTCCCTGATCCTTTCGCTGGATTATAGTGGTTTTTATGGTGATTCAAATGCTGTCATGACTGTAAAGGTTTTCGAGCTGGACGAACAGATTCATATTGATTCATCCTATTATTCAAACCAATCAGTAGCTATTAAAACAACATTACTTGGCGAAAAAACTTTTACCCCTGATTTTTCCAGCAATGTTGTTATCGGGGAAGATACACTGGATCCTCATCTTCGCATTAATCTGAGTACACTGACAACTGAACTGGCATTTAAACTTCTCACAGCACCGTCGGACAGCATGGACAACAATGCAAGTTTCCTGAATTTTTTTTATGGTCTGTACCTGACTGCTGAGCCTGCAAATAGTGGCGGATCAATCATCTATTTCGATCTTTTATCGTCCCTTTCGGAAATGACGCTTTATTACCATAACAGTTCAGGAGATTCCCTTAAATTTGAATATCTGATCAACAGCAACTGCGCCCGCTTTGGTAATTTTACACATGATTACAGCCTCGGGGACCCTACATTCAGGGCGCAGGTAATTGATAAAGATACAACGCTGGGAAAAAGTATTTGCTATGTGCAAGCCCTTGGGGGTGTCAAAACCTTTGTTCGCTTTCCTAACATAAAGAATTTCTATGCCAATGGAAAAATTGCCGTCAATGAAGCACGCTTTTTTATGAGTTGTATGGAAACCGATCCGGCTTTGAGTGTTGCTAATAACCTGATTATCGTCAGAAAAACTGAAGAAGGAAGCTATGAAATACTTGATGACCAGTTGAACGGAACAGATTATTACGGTGGATCTTATGATGAAAACTATCATGGATACTGGTTCAGGATCACAACAGCCATACAGGATCTGATGCGCTCAGAAGACCCTGATTACGGTTTTGAGATTTATCTCTCCGGCGGGGCTGTCAATGCTGAACGGGTGCTCCTGGATGGAACAAGCCCTCAACTGCCGGTTTTACCTGAGGACAGGATGAGGCTCGTCATTACCTATACTAATTTAAACTGAAACTTTTATTCTTATGTGCGGAATTGTTGCCTATTTAGGACCAAAAGAAGCTTACCCCATCCTGATGAAGGGATTATACCGGCTCGAGTACCGCGGTTACGACAGTGCGGGATTGGCCATTCTGAATGATTCACTGAAGGTTTTTAAGACTAAAGGTAAGGTGGCGGATCTTGAGGAGTATACCAAAAAGATGGAATTAACCGGTACCCTCGGTATTGCCCACACACGATGGGCAACGCACGGAGAACCCAATGATATTAACGCTCATCCGCATTATTCTCAATCCAGAAACCTGGCCATCATCCATAATGGAATTATTGAGAATTATTTAACGCTGAAAAAAGAGCTGATCAACCGGGGATATGTTTTTACCAGCAAAACCGACACAGAAGTCCTGATCCACCTGATAGAGGACATCCAGGTGAATGAAAATGTCGACCTGGTGGAAGCCGTTCGGATTGCCCTCAACCAGGTTGTCGGAGCTTACGCTATCGTGGTGATTTCCAAAAACCATCCTGATATGCTAATCGCAGCGCGTAAAAGTTCACCGCTTGTTGTCGGGATCGGTGTCGACGAATTCTTTATTGCATCTGATGCCACGCCTATCGTGGAGTATACCAAGGATGTGGTATATCTTGACGATGAAGAGCTGGCTATCTTAAGAAGAGGGAAGCCTCTCAAGATCATAACCATCAAGAATAAAGAGAAAACTCCCTATATCCAGAAGCTTGAACTCAATCTGACTGCCCTGGAAAAAGGTGGTTATAAGCATTTCATGCTGAAGGAGATCTTTGAACAGCCCCGCTCTATTCGCGACAGTATGCGCGGAAGGCTGAGGCTTCAGGAGGGCATCGTCTCGCTCGGCGGGATTGTGGATTATGAGCAGAAACTGATGACTGCTGAAAGGATCATTATTGTGGCTTGCGGCACTTCCTGGCATGCTGCCCTGGTCGGGGAATACCTGATTGAAGAGCTGGCCAGGATACCAGTGGAGGTAGAATATGCTTCCGAATTTCGATACAGGAATCCCATTCTGTGTGAAAAAGATGTCGTCATTGCCATTTCTCAATCGGGTGAAACTGCCGATACCTTAGCAGCCATCGAGCTGGCCAAGGGGCGCGGGGCAACTATTCTCGGTATATGCAACGTCGTCGGGTCATCCATACCACGTGCCACCCATGCCGGTTCTTACACCCATGCCGGACCTGAGATAGGTGTAGCTTCCACCAAGGCTTTTACCTCCCAGGTGACCGTACTTGTTTTGATGGCGCTGACCATTGCGCAAAAAAAAGGAACGATACCCAAATCCCGCTTCATCAGGATTATCCACGAACTCGACCAGATCCCGGAAAAAGTGGCAAAAACACTTTTGGTTGATCCGGTTGTTAAGAAAATTGCTGCCCTGTACAAAGACCACCGGAACTTCCTGTATCTTGGCCGTGGCTATAATTTCCCGGTGGCGCTGGAAGGCGCTCTTAAATTGAAAGAAATATCTTATATCCATGCAGAGGGTTATCCCGCCGCAGAAATGAAACACGGACCTATTGCCCTCATCGACGAAGAGATGCCCGTGGTGTTCATCGCCACCAACAAAGGTACTTACGAAAAAGCACTCAGCAATATACAGGAAGTCAAAGCCCGCAAAGGTAAGGTGATTGCAATTGTCACTGAAAATGATGAATTAGTCAGAGACCTGGCAGATCATGTCATCGAAATACCTGAAACGGAAGAAATGCTGGTGCCGCTTCTGGCAACCATCCCGTTACAGCTTTTATCCTATCACATCGCAGTCATGCGCGGCTGCAATGTAGATCAGCCAAGGAATCTGGCGAAGTCTGTTACGGTTGAATAATAGCATGGGGCCTGGATTCCAAGCCCCATGCCTCAAGCTTCCATGCTCCAGATTGTCATTAAATATTAATCGAACACTACCTGCATTTCCACCCTTCTGTTCTTCTGACGCCCCTCCGGAGTGGTGTTATCGGCAATGGGCCTGGTCTCGCCGAACCATTCAGAGATAAGCTGACCTGGTGGCACCCCTTTACCCTGGAGATATTTTGCAGTTGACTGGGCCCGGTTTTTCGATAAGATCATGTTAGATTCATCGCTGCCGACATCATCCGTATGGCCGGAGATCTTCAGCTTCCAGGTTGACCGGTTGATCAACAGGGTAGCCAACTCATCCATTGAAGCAAAGGAAGAGGAGAGGATCACCGCTTTACCGGTTTCAAATTCGAGGTTTTCAAAAGCAGTTTTAAGAACCACAGCTTCTTCTTTCTTAATGACGGGACAACCGGCATTTGCCGGATCACCGGGTGTAAGCGGACAGCGATCGTCTTTATCGATCACGCCATCACCATCAGTATCGGAATAAGGGCAGCCGTTATTTTCATGCGGGCCTTTCTGGTCCGGGCAGCTGTCATCAGAATCTTTTATGCCATCGCCATCCGAGTCGAGGTAGGGGCAGCCACCCTGATTTATCGTACCAGCCTGGTCAGGACATTGATCTTTAATATCCGGCACCCCGTCACCATCCCTGTCGGGGCAGCCATTAAGCTCTGCAGAACCAGCAAGATCAGGACATTCATCCTGGCTGTCAATAACACCGTCGTTATCCATGTCGGGGCATCCATTCGTAAGCTTTGGACCAGGCAAATTCGGGCATTGATCTTTTATATCAGGGACTCCATCTTTATCGGCGTCGGGGCAGCCTTTAAATTCCTTCAGGCCGGGAATATCAGGGCATGCATCTTCAGTGTCTGCTATACCATCCTTATCACGGTCAGGGCAACCTTTGAATTCAGCTATACCGGCATTGTCAGGGCATTCATCCTGGTTATCTGCAATTCCGTCTTTGTCCCTGTCGACCATGCATCCATCCAAATCAACCAAAGCGCCTGCCGGTGTCTTCGGGCATTTATCCTTTTTATCTATCACGCCATCCCCGTCAGTATCTTTGCTTGATCCTAAACTAAAGGTAAACCCCAGGCTTTGATCCAGCTGCAGGTCGTAAGGATCCCCACCTGTTTCTTTATCACGATTGTCATGATTAGTCAAACCGATGGATGCAATATACCTGATGCTGATATTCCTGTATATCCTGAAATTAATACCAAGCCCGCCGGGAAAAACCAGATCGTAGCCGGGTTGGCAAGTTGGTGGCGGAACCAGTTTAGATCCCTTTATTTCCGCCAGATACCTGATACCAATGCCTGCAAAGATGTATGGCCTGATGAATGCAGATTCTTTCTCAATGAAATTGAACTGCACCTGTATATCGCCATAAGTTTTATTGGCCCCGAATCTCACATCATCATTTTTAGCATAATAGCCAAATCCACCATAACTTCCATTGACTGCAAGGTTAAACCATGAATTCAGGTAACGTGACAAAGACAAATGGCCATAGCCATAAAACGCCTGGTTGAATTGAAAGAAACCACTACCGAGATCACCTTGATATTCGGATCTGCCATAATAAAAACCAAGGGTCCATGGCTTTTCTTTTGTCTGAGCATCGACAGTCGTGATCCCTAAAAGTGTAAACATCATTACGTAAAGGATCTTTTTCATTGCTTAAATTTTAAATTATACTTTCAATTTGTTTTCCGCTTGAGTAAGCAGATCTGGTTCTGTATAAATTTTTGGTTAAAAAGTTCGCTCCAGGAACAAAGTTAAATCTTAATCAAATATAAGGCAATTTGTAATCCTGAATTAAAAGGAATGAAAAAAGCCAAAAGAAGAAATCTTTAATCTTGTTGGGTTAATTCCCCTCCACTTGGGGCGAAAGTATTATAACCGACGGGTTAACCCGTCGGTTAAATAGATACCTCGCTGCTTGCGGCGGGGTTGTTTATTAATGATCAGGCAGTCTTCCTGTACTGCCATACAGCAAGGGATAAGGCAAATACGGCATACCCTCCAAGGAGAAAAAGACTACGGGCAATATCCATGAATCCTGAACCTTTGAGCATGATCATCCGGATAATCTCCACAAAATAGGCAATGGGGTTGAACCAGTTGATGATTTTGGCCCATTGCGGCATGCTATCGACGGAAGTAAACAGCCCGCTCATCAGGATAAATATTACGAGGAAAAACCAGGAGAGAAACATGGCCTGTTGCTGGGTATTTGTCCTGGTCGAGATCAATAATGCAAGGCCCAGGGTGACCAGCAGATAGACCGCCGCTACTAGAAAAATGAGCCAGACATTTCCCAGGAGCGGAATGTTGAATAAAATCCTGGCCAGCGTCAACCCGAATGCAAGTTCAACTAATGCTACAATCCAATAGGGAAGTAACTTGCCGATGATAAACTGGTATTTCTTTATAGGTGTGACATTGATCTGTTCAATGGTGCCGATCTCTTTTTCTTTTACCAGGTTCATGCCGGAGAGGAACATACTGATTATGGTAACCAGTAATACAAGAATCCCCGGGACCATGTAGTTTTTATAATTTAATTCCGGATTGTACCAGAACGACCAGGTAGTCAGGATTGGCTCTTCCGCCGAAAGGCCGGATGATTCGACCAGCAGGTTGATATTGAAATCCTGGATGATAGACAGGGTATAGGCATTCATCAAGGCAGCGGCGGCGCCATCGATAGCATCGGTAACGATCTGGACTTTCGCCTGCCCTGTTGTATTCAGATCTTTTTCAAAACCTGCAGGTATCGAGATGATCTGCTGCACCCGACCCGCCAGGATATCCTGCTCGCCAAGTTTATTTGAACTTGAGTACTCAATAATTTTGTAAAACGGTGATCCGGAAAAATGGCCGGTAAGGTCGCGGGCAGTCTTACTCCGGTCGAAATCCACGATATGCAGTTTGATCATTTTTATCTCAAAAGTGGCAGTGTATGATAAGATAATCAACTGGATCAGCGGAAGCACGAAGATGATCCTTACCATGACCTTGTTGCGGAACAGTTGAATGAATTCTTTTTGAATGATATAAGCAAGAGTCCGCATAGCTATGTTAATCTGATTTTAAAGTTTCGCACACTTAATCCGATAAAAAATGCCGTCATTAATATAATGATAAGGGTTTCTTTCCAGATATACTGCAGCCCGACCCCTTTCAGCATAATACCTTTAATAATGATGATGAACCATTTCGAAGGCATCAGGTTACTGATGATTTGCAGCACTTCAGGCATATTTTCGACCGGGAAGATGAATCCCGAAAGCAAAATTGTAGGCAACATCAGCCCGGCCAGGGAGATCATGAGGGCGATCTGCTGAGTTTTACTGATAGTGGAGATCAAAATCCCCATTGAGAGCGCCATAAAGATGAACAGGATAGCTTCAAGCAGCAAAAGGACCAGGTTTCCCCTCATTGGCATGCCAAACACAAAGTAACCAAGCAAGAGAATAGAAATGGCGTTAATAAGCGATAAGACCACGTATGGGGTTACTTTCCCCAGGATGATATGGATGGGTTTCAGCGGAGAAACCAGCAATATTTCCATTGTTCCTATCTCTTTTTCACGGGCGATAGAGATCGAGGTCATCATGGCGCAAACCAGCATCAATAATATAGTGATAATCCCCGGGACAAACATAAAAACACTTTTCAGTTCAGGATTGAAGAGCAGTTTGGGCTCAGGTGTGATTAAAACCGGGATAGCGGACTGGCTCATTAAAAGGCTTGCCTGGTAGTCCTTTATGATTGCCTGGGTATAATTTGCCAGAAGGTTGGCGGTATTTGGATCAGACGCATCGCCGATAATATGAATACCGGCTTTTTTACCGTTTTCGATACTTTCAGCAAAATTATCTTCAAAAATGATGACCTGCTTAATTTTTCCCTGCCTGAACTTGTCTTCGATCTGATTTTCACTGACAAGATTTTCCTCGAGGATAAAATAACCTGAAGAAGTGATCTTTGCTAAGATTTCAGCAGTAACATCATCTTTGGAATAATCCAGCACCGCGATCCGTGCATTTTTGATCTCGTTGGTCAGGGCAAAGCCGAAAAGCAGGATCTGAACCACCGGCATACCAAACAATATGATCATCGTCCGGACGTCGCGGAAAATGTGGTAAAATTCTTTGATGATGAAGCCTCTCATATTATTTAGGGTTCCAGGGTTCCAATGTTCCAAAGTTCCAGGGTTCCAATGTTCCAAAGTTCCAGGGTTCCAGGGTTCCAGGGTTCCAATGTTCCAAAGTTCCAGGGTACCAAAGTTCCAGGGTTCCAAAGTTCCAGGGTCCAAATGTTCCAAAGTTCCAGGGTTCCAAGTTTTTAGTTTCTAGTTTCTGACTGATGACTGATGACTGATGACTGACGACTTTGAATATCTCCTTGCCAACCGCACAAACACCTCTTCCATTGATTCACATTCAAACTGTTTCTTCAATTCTGCCGGGGTATCCAGCGCTTCGATCCGACCGTCGACCATAATGGAAATCCTTTCGCAATATTCGGCCTCATCCATGTAGTGCGTGGTCAGAAATACGGTGATCCCTTCGTGGGCTGTTTCGTAGATCATATCCCAGAACTGCCGGCGTGTGACCGGGTCGACGCCGCTGGTTGGTTCATCGAGAAAGACTATCGCCGGCCTGTGCATTACGGCGATAGAGAAAGCAAGCTTTTGTTTCCATCCCAGCGGAAGAGATTGAATTACCCTGTCTTTGTAATCTTCTATCCCTAGTTTCTTTAAGAAGAAGGTCATTCTTTCCCTGATCACCTTACTGGTTAAACCGTATATTCCGCCGAAAAAGGTGAAGTTTTCGCCAATGGTCATATCGTCATAAAGAGAAAACTTCTGGCTCATATAGCCAATGTTTCTCTTGATCTTTTCAGTTTCCCTGTAAACATCAAATCCAGCCACCTTTATCATACCGGATGTCGGTTTCCATAAACCGCACAGGATCTTGATAGCAGTGGTTTTCCCTGCACCATTGGCGCCCAGAAAACCAAAGATTTCTCCTTTTTTGACAAAGAAATTCAAATGGTCGTTTGCAACGAAAGATCCGAATTTCTTTACCAGGTTCTCTACTACAATGATATGTTCCTTATCAGTCATTATGTGTTTAATTTTTTTTACCCCTCCCCTGCACCCCTCCCCTGCTGGCAGGGGAGGGGACGGGGGTGGGGTTATTTCATCAGTGCCATAAAGCAATCTTCAACATCCGGAATGATCTCTTTCACCACCAGGTTTTCCTGCCCCTTTTTTTCCAGGAACTTCCTTAATAAATCCTGTATTCCTGCCTCGTGCATCGCTGCATGGATATATTCCCCCGAACGATAAGCCCGGATGGTACCGGGATATTCAGCGATATCAAATAATAGCTGGTACATATTTTCGGATTTTACAGCTAATAACGGATTTGCATAGGATTTCACGATTCCCCCGGGAGAATCCACACTTAAAATCTTCCCTTCCTGGATCAGGGCTACACGGTCGCAACGACCAGCCTCATCCATATAAGGAGTTGATACAAGGATGGTTATACCTTCCTTTTTAAGATTGTCAAGCATATCCCAGAATTCTTTCCTCGAAACGGCATCGACACCGGTGGTCGGCTCGTCGAGGAAGAGAATGACCGGTTTATGAATGAGGGCACATGAAAGGGCCAGCTTCTGTTTCATCCCGCCGGAAAGCTTCCCCGCAGGTCTTGTTTTAAAAGGCTCGATCTGCCGGTAGATATCCCTGATCAGATGATAGTTTTCCTTCAGAGATGTTTTGAATATACTGGCGAAGAAATTCAGGTTTTCTTCCACACTCAGGTCCTGGTAAAGTGAGAACCTGCCCGGCATATATCCGACAATCTGCCTAATCTTTTTATAATCCTTAACAGTGTCAAAGCCTTCGACCATCGCTTTTCCAGTATCGGGTATCAATAGCGTGGTCAGAATCCGGAAAAGGGTCGTCTTCCCGGCTCCGTCAGGACCGATAAAGCCGAACAGCTCACCTTTGCCGATGGAAAGGCTGATCTCATCAAGGGCTTTCACACCATTGTAAGACTTGCTCAGGTTGTATA
>Ga0247841_10003533_pt1 | contig 28688 bp, 27 predicted proteins | sample LaCruzMarch2015__2_FD_192410 | JGI IMG/M metagenome (GOLD analysis project Ga0247841, IMG submission 192410) | Freshwater microbial communities from meromictic Lake La Cruz, Castile-La Mancha, Spain - LaCruzMarch2015_18m | ecosystem: Environmental > Aquatic > Freshwater > Lake | place: Spain... | reverse complement strand
TGACGATGAACTTTCCGGAAATGCCGGAGACGGTACAGGAGGATTTCCGGGAGATCGGCCCCGCGCGGATCATCACCGCCTCCCGATTCTGGGAGGATCTGGCTTCCCGGATCAGGGTCCGGATGGCGGATGCCGGATGGATCAAGCGGCGGCTGTTCGCGGCGGCCGAACGCGTCGGCCGTTCGGTGGTCTCCCGTCAGATCCGGAAGGAGCCGGCGCCTTTGTATCTCAAGGTCCTTCACCGCCTGGCCGCGCTGACCGTCTACCGCCCCCTCCTCGATCGGATCGGCTGCGCGAATTTCCGAAGCGCCTACACGGGAGGCCACCCCATCAGCCCCGACGTGATCACCTTCTTCCGCGCGATCGGTCTGAATTTGAAGCAATGTTACGGTCTGACTGAAGCAGGCGGTATCTTTCAGATCCAGCCGGACGATGAGGTCAAGCCGGAGACCGTCGGGAAGCCTCTGCCCGGCGTTCAAATCCGGATCGCAGCGGACCAGGAGGTTCTCGTTTCCAGTCCTTCCGTCTTTCAGGGGTATGACCAGGATTATCAGGCGACTGAGGCGGCGTTCACAGACGGCTGGCTCCGGACCGGCGACGCCGGGTATCTGGACCGCGACGGGCACCTGCTGATCATCGGTCGCAAGGAGGAGATCATCCGTAACAAAAGCGGGGAGGCCTTTTCCCCGGATTTCATCGAAACCCGTCTGAAGTTCAGCCCCTTCATCAAGGAGGCGGTCATTTTCGGCGAGGGGCGCCCTTATCTGACGGCGATGATCAACATCGATTTCGGCAACACCGGAAACTGGGCGGAACAGAAGATGATCCCCTATACGACCTATCTCGATCTTTCGCAGCAGAGGAGCGTCGAGGAGCTGATCCTGTCCGAAATCCGGAAGGTCAACGAACCACTGCCTGAGGTGATGAAGATCCGAAAATTCATCCTGCTCTACAAACTGTTGGATGCCGACGAAGACGAATTGACCCGGACGGGAAAGGTCCGCCGCCGCTTTGTCTATGGTCTCTACCTTCGGCTGATCGAGGCGATGTACAGCGGGGAGGAAGAGGTGCGGGTAAAAGGGAAGATACGCTATCGGGACGGGCAGACCGGGGAGATCGATACCCTTGTCCGCGTAATTCAGGCTATGTAAGAGAAGGGGAAACAAATGGATTTTTTTATGCAACTGCTGGTCGGCGGCCTCTCGATCGGTTTTCTCTACGGACTCTCGGCGATGGGGTTCGTGATGATCTTCAAATCATCGAGCGTCCTCAACTTCGCCCACGGCGAACTGCTTGCGATCGGCGCCTATTTCTTTCTCGCCCTCGCCACCTGGGCTAAGCTTCCCATCACGCTCGCCTTTCTCCTTGCACTCGGGGGTTGCTTTGTTTTCGGACTCCTGATCGAAAGAATTTTCCTCCGGCCGCTCATCGGCGAACCGCTCATCTTCGTCATCATGCTGACCGTAGGACTGGCAGCGATGTTCAAGGGGATGATTCTCCTTCTCTGGGGCGGCAATCTCTATACCTATCCCGATTTTCTGCCGAAATTCCTCGAACTCCGCTGGGAAATGATCCGGATCCCGCCTGTTTACGGGGCAGCCCTCCTCATCGGAACGCTTTTTCTGATCCTCTTCGGCCTCTTCTTCAAATTCTCCTCGCAGGGGATCTACATGCGTTCCGTCGCCGATAACCAGCGGGCCGCCCTCTCTCTCGGGGTGAATGTAAAACGCGTCTTCGCCTTATCATGGGCGATCGCCGCCCTTGTAGCCGGGATGAGCGGCATGGTGCTTGGCATCATCAACGGGGTCAATGTGCACAACCTCTCCGCGATCGGACTCAAGGTCTTTCCCGTCGTCATCCTCGGAGGGCTCGACAGCATCGGCGGCGCCATCATCGGCGGGATCATCATCGGTCTTCTGGAAACCTTCACCGGCGGTTACCTCTCCCCGTCGCTGCGCGATGTCGTCCCATACATCGTCCTGGTGCTGATTCTGCTGATCAAGCCTTATGGTCTCTTCGGGCTGAAGGAGATTGAACGGGTCTAAAGACATGAGAAAAATCCATTTGCAATCCTGCGGGAATTTCCGCGAACGCTATGACCAGGAGCTCACGGTCTTCTCGACCGATTTCGGCCGTCTCTGGGCCGGAATCGGTCTGATGATCCTGTTCGCCCTCGTGCCTTTGCTGGCCAGTCCCTATATGATGTATATCTTCAACATGATCGGGATTGCGGCGATCGCCGCAATCGGTCTCAATATCCTGATCGGCTTCACCGGACAGATCTCCCTCGGCCACGGCGCCTTCTTCGGCGTCGGGGCCTATGCGGGGGCCATTTTCGCGACCACCCTCCACCTGCCGATGTTCGTATCCATTCCAGCGGCCGGTCTCGTTACCGCCGGAATCGGTATGATCTTCGGGATTCCCTCCGGCCGCCTGAAGGGGCTCTACCTGACGATTGCCACCCTCGCAGGCCAGTTCATCATCGAATACGTCCTGATCCACTGGGAATCCCTCACGAAGGGGACCATGGGGATCACGCTGCCCCCGGCGCGACTCCTGGGCCTTCCCGTCGCGGGGGACATCAGTTTTTATTACATCATTTTCATCGCCCTTGCAGGGATGGTCTGGATCGCGATCAACCTGATGCGCACCCGTTACGGACGGGCCTTCATCGCCATCCGGGACAACGACCGCGCTGCCGAAGGGATGGGGATCCCGATCTTTCCCTACAAGCTCCTCTCCTTCGGCATCAGCTCCTTCTACGCCGGATTCGCCGGCGCACTGTGGGCCTTCTATATGGGAAGCATTACGACGGAACCCTTCAATCTCGGACTCTCCGTCGAGTACATCGCCATTGTCATCATCGGCGGGCTGGGAAGTATCTCCGGTTCCATTTTCGGCGCCGTATTCATCACCCTGCTGAACGAGACGCTCCGTTTCGCGACGGAACTGCTGATGAATATCGGCATCGTCTCTCAGTCGGGTCTGAATGTGGCGCCGCTCCGGGAATTCGTCTTCGGCCTGGCCATCGTCCTGTTCATTCTGCTGGAACCGCGCGGCCTTGCGGAGGTGTGGCGGATCATCCGCTCCGGTTTCCGCCTCTGGCCTTTTTCGTATTAAAGGAGCAGGTTCATGGAACAAATCCTCCTGCAATTGAATAACATTTCCGTCGTCTATTCCGACGTCATCCAGGTGCTCAAGGGCGTTTCGCTCGCCGTGGAGAAGAATCGCATCGTCTCCCTCCTGGGGAGCAACGGCGCGGGAAAAACCACGACCCTAAAGGCCGTCTCCGGACTCCTGAAACCGGAAAACGGCAGGGTCACGGACGGGACGATCCTCTATCGGGAAAGCGAGATCCAGAACCGGGCGCCGGAAACAATCACCCGGCATGGGATTATCCAGGTCCTCGAGGGACGGCAGCCCTTCAAATATCTGACCATCGAGGAGAATCTCCGTGTCGGGACGGCGACAAGGCGGGGAAAACCCTACCGCGATGATCTGGAGCGGGTCTATCGTTACTTTCCCGCAATCGAGAAACGACGGCGGGTTCTGGCCGGGTACTGCAGCGGCGGCGAGTTGCAGATGCTTGTCATGGGACGCGCCCTGATGGCCCACCCGGAGCTGCTCCTTCTTGACGAACCCTCCCTGGGACTCGCCCCCCTCGTCGTCCGGGAGATCTTCCGGATCATCCGGCGGATCAACGAGGAGGAGGGGACAACCATCGTCCTCGTCGAACAGAACGCCCGGATGGCCCTTCAGATCGCCCACTACGGGTATGTCATGGAGAACGGCAAGATCGTGATGGAGGGAACGGCGGACGCCCTGCGGGAAAACCCGGATATCCGTGAATTCTATCTCGGGATGTCCGCGGCGGGCGCAGTCAAATCCTACTCTGAGGTCAAATCCTACCACCGCCGGAAAAGGTGGCTGTAATTTAAAAAATCTCATTCCCATGTAAATCCGCAATAAGAGAGCTTTGAATTACTCCTGAAATTCGGCAAATCGTCATTCCTGCTAACGCAGGAATCAAGTCTTTTTCGGGGACAGATTTGAAGTCTGTCCCCGATTTCCCGCCTACGCGGGAATGACAAAGTGGGGGTATTTTTCAATAAAGCTCTCGATAAAGCATTGAACGTTCCGTTGAACCGGTTTCAACGTTTTTCCTGCAAAAGCCCATCACCGGCCGCCTGACAGCCCCTCCCGGAGAAGGCTCCGTAGCTATTACATCAATCATATTAAGTGGATATAAATATGTTGCGCAACTCCAACGAATTGGCACGTATATTTCAGTAAGAAGGGCAACGGATCTGAAGCGATCCGATGAAAAAAGGAAGGAGAGGGTCATGAAGAAATTCTTATCGACAATACTGGTGGCAGGGGGGGTCGTTCTGCTGACGGCTACCTTCGGGTTTGCCGAATTTACCGCAACGGGGGCGTCCAGCTTCCCCTTCTTTCAACTGGGCTGCCTGATCGTGGGCGGACTCATCATCATCTCCCTGAAGCACAAGTATCAGGGGATGTACACCGGTGAGGCGGTCGGCGCCTTTGCGCTCTACACCGTTTTTGTGGCCCTGTTCACCTCTCCGGTCATCGACGCGATCAAGCTGATTGTCAGTTAGTCGGAACGTTGGAAAGAATGAAAAGAAAGGGGGCATGGTCATGTTGATCACACCGAAATTGCATCTGTCGATGACGACGTATTCTTCAATTCTTCTTCTGAGCGCCTGGGGTTTCGTCATCGCCATCGCCTCCTTTCTTTTTCTGTATGCCGGTTACTGGCTGGACCAGCTCTTCAGCACGTCGCCCGCCTTCATGCTGGGGCTCTTTTTCCTCGCCGTATTCATCTCCATCTGGAGATTCTACCAGGAGGCCTGGCAGCGACGCAACGGATTGTAAATCTCATCCTCGGTCCCACCGAAATCAAATCCGGAACGATCGTACACCCCCTGATGATTTTCGTAGAATCCTTCCTGTTCCTCACCCGAGAGCTTTACTTCTGAAATTCGGCTAATCGTCATTCCTGCGAAAGCAGGAGTCCAGTCTTTTCAGGACCTTCTGGATTCCAGCCTACGCGGGAATGACAAAATTGGGGCATTTTTCAAAGCTCTCCACCCCACCGTCAGGTTTGAAAATCACCCTGGAAAATCGCCAGACTGTTAATTTCTCCGTTAAATTAGGTAATTGCAAAAATCGAAATTAAGCTGAATTTGCAGTCACCGGTTAATAAAGCACGGGTATGACCCGAATCCTGATTTCAATATCAAACGGAGGGCGACAGCCATCCGCAATAATTTACATAAATCATTGAAAATAGAAGGAGAGTGTGCTAAATTTCGCTTTGAATTCCGATGAATAAAATAAGGTAACTGCCCAGGTTGTTTTCTGACAGGATTTACAGAATGAGCAGGATTTTGGCAAACTGGTAGTTTGTCCAGATAGAGGGCATGATCCTCAGCGGGGGTTCTGGCCAGCGAGCAAGTGCGGCTACGAGGTGTTGACGGCGGGGATGAAGGGGTCTCCCTGAAAGACGCGGCGCAGGGCGTCGAGGGTGTTGATGCCGTTCTTCCTGGCCGTGGAGACATATCCGCGGATACGGCAGAAGTCCACGAGGCCGTCAAAGCTGCGGAAGGCGCCGGAGATCTTCTGCCGCAGCTTCATCATTGGCAGATCACGCTCCGAGAGGTTGTTGTCGAACGGGACCGAGAAGTCACGCATGAAGGCGAGGATGCCGTCGGGGTGGTCCCGGAATAGGTCGAGCAGGTTGCGGGCTTTGCTCTGTTTGCGGCGGCCCCGGCGCTTAGGGCCAGCCGACGATTCCGTGACCGGGTTCTGGGCATAACCGGCTTCCATGATCCGCAGATAGCGCTTGTGGAATCGACTATTCCACGGTACATGTTTCCCCATAGAATTAATTGATAATTATAACTATCAAGATACTGGCATGTTTTTGGCTTACGTCTGATGGAGACGGATATCTTAAGAACGGTGCGGAAACCTGGATGGTATGGATAATATGGGGTAAAAGGAGTGGAAGATGAGAATATTCGAATATCAGGGTAAAGAGCTTTTCGAAAAATATGGTATTTCCGTTCCGGCAGGACAAATCATCGATGAGAAACGGGAAATCAAGAAAATTATTTCGAATATTGATAAAGGAAATGGTGTTGTTCTTAAGGCGCAGGTATTAACGGGAGGGAGAGGGAAAGCGAAAGGGATCCTGTTTGCAGGCTCCGTTGCGGAATGCGAAAGTCAATACGATGAACTCATCAACATGAACATTTCCGGGCATCCTGTCCGAAAGATTCTTCTTGAAGAAAAAATAAAGATTCAACAGGAATACTATCTGGGCATCATTATTGATACGGAAACCGGTCGACCGGTCGTGATCGTCTGTTCGAGAGGCGGTGTGGATGTCGAGGAAATTTCCAAAGCCCATCCCGAATGTATTGAAAAGGTTACTGTTGACGTCGCTTACGGTCTCCTGGATTATCAGGTCCGGACATTGTTGCTCCGTCTTGGCGTATCGAAACAACTGCTCACGCCATTTATCGATATATCCAAGAAGCTATACAAGTTCTTCATGGAAAATGATGCCGTATTCTCGGAGATCAATCCGTTGGTTCTGGATGCCGAAGGATCTCTGATCGCAGCTGACGCCCGTATCGATATCGATGGGTCCGCGCTCTATCGGCATCCCGATATACAGGAGATGAAAACGAGCTATGACACGAGCATAGAGGATACGTTAAGAGATGATTACCAGTTGGAATACGTCGAACTGGACGGTAATATCGGCTTGATCAGCGGCGGGGCCGGTTTGACCATGACCGCCATGGATTTCATCACAATCGAAGGCGGGCGGCCCGCCTGTTTCATGGATTGCAGTGCCAATGTCAGCCCGACGGGGTACGAAATGGCGTTGCGGACGCTGAATTCGCGTGATGACGTCGATTGCATCCTGATGAATATTTTTGGGGGGATCACCCGGATGGATCGGGTGGGTGAATATATCCTGGAGGCCTTAAAGCGAATCGGCGGGGTAAAAAAACCTTTGGTGATCAGACTGGAGGGGACGGACGCCGAAAAAGGCAGGGAATTCATTCGGGGCGCCGGTCTCCCCATGTGTGAAACTTTCGAGGAAGCGGTTAAAAAGGCGGTAGAGCTCGGAGGGAAGAAGCAATGAGCATACTGATCAATCGATCGACCAAGGTCGTTGTGCAGGGCATTACCGGCAAGGCGGGCACGTTCTTCACCAAGGACATGATCCAGTATGGCACGAAGGTCGTGGCGGGTGTGACCCCCGGCAAAGGGGGCGTGAAGGTCGAGGGAGTGCCCGTTTTTGATTCCGTGCTGGAGGCTGTCGAAAAGGAAGCAGCCGAGGTATCGATCATCTTCATTCCGGCCGCGCTGGCCCGGGATAGTATTCTGGAGGCCATCGACGCAGGCATAAAATTGGTCATCTATTTGGGAGAGAACATGCCTGTTCACGACATGATGGTCATCAAGAGGAAACTGCAGGAAAAATCCTGTCGGATGATCGGACCCAATACGCCGGGGATTATCAGCCCCGGTGAAGCAAAAATCGGATTCATGCCCTATTTCTGTTATCAAAAGGGACTGGTCGGGGTGGTGTCGCGGAGCGGTTCGCTCTCGTATGAAGTTTCCTATGGTCTTACCAAGGCAGGCGTTGGTCAATCAACCTCCATCGGGATTGGCGGTGATCCCGTCAAGGGGATGGATTTTGTTGATGCACTCGGTTTGTTCGAGCAGGATTGCGACACCCGGGCGATTGTCATGATCGGAGAAATTGGAGGAGCCGATGAGGAGCGGGCGGCCGAGTTTATCAAAGAGCATGTCAGAAAGCCCGTTATCTCTTTCATTGCCGGTAAATATGCGCCGAAAAACAAAAAAATGGGGCATGCGGGCGCCATCATCAGCGGCGGAAAGGGGACCTTCGAATCCAAGATCGATGCCCTCAAGGGGGCAGGTGTGCGGATCGCAGAACTTCCTCATCAGATACCGGGGCTTGTTAAAGACGCTATCGGGCTGTGAAGTTTTATTTCGGAGGAATCCGGTTCATTTCATTTGCGCCTCACGCGATCCGGCAGCATGAAAAAATCCGAATAATTCGGGAAAATCGCCAGACTTGACACCGAATCGCCGAGGACATATAGTAAGCCCGTACTTCGGAACCTCGCTCTAAAAATATTCGCGCAGATGAAGGGACTTCCATTGCGGAAGGGAAATGATGACGACGAATATTGACGACCGGGTAAACACGGTTATGATCCGGGTCCCCACGGAAAATCAGATCCGGGAGATCGCGGGTCTCTACCGGGCACAGGGATGGTGGCAGGCAGGCGATGACGAAAGCCCGCAACTCATCCCCAGATTGATCACGGGCAGCCATTGTTTTGTGGTTGCCTTGGAGGGAGAGGATATCGTGGGGATGGGGAGGGCGATCAGCGACGGCGTCAGCGATGCCTACATTCAGGATTTGACCGTCCGTAGCGACTATCGGAATCAGGGGATCGGCCGGCGGATCCTCCAGACTCTCCTGGAACGTCTCCATGCCGACGGCCTCCACTGGATCGGACTCATCGCCGAACCTGGTTCGTACGGCCTCTATCGTTGGGCCGGTTTCCAGGAGATGTCCGCATGTGTTCCCATGCTGATGAACCAGAAGCCATGAATTTCAAACCCGTTTCCGTTTCCGATTACGCAATCCTGAAGCCATTCTTTTCCGGGCACCCCTACAACCTCAGCGCCTATTCTCCGGCCTCCATCATCGCCTGGAGTTACAAGACGTTCAAGGCGGATTACGCCATAGAGGACGGGGAACTTTTGATCGCCGGTCAAACGGAAGATCACCCGGAAAATCGTCATCTCATCCTTCCCCTTTCGCAGGAAACGTCATACACCCCTTCCGGGCTGCGCGATATTGCCCGCAGAGCGGGATTCGACCGGTACTGGTATGCCCCCGGGGATTATCTGGAGACGCTGGATCGCTCCGAATTGGAGGCCATTTTTGTCCTGGAGGAGCAGAGGGAATTTGAGGATTACGTCTATCTGACGGAGGATCTGATCCGTCTCAAGGGAAACAGGTTTTCCAAGAAACGGAACCTCATCCACCAGTTTTCACGGGAATACCTTCGGAAGAACCGGGTAAAGGTCGAAGAGATCCTTCCGGGGAATGTCGAGGAGTCCCTGCAATTTCTGGAGATCTGGTGTGAGCAGCACGACTGCGATGCGGACCAGGAGAGCAACCTGGCCTGCGAAAAGAATGCGGTGATAACAACGCTCAAGAACATGGCCCGCCTCGAATCGAAGGGTATACAGATCCGAGTGGACGGAAGGGTTTCCGCCTTCGGCATCGGGTCAACATTGAGCGGAACGACCGCCACGCTTAATTTCGAAAAGGCCGACTCCGGAATCAAGGGCCTGTATCAGTTCCTCGACAATGAATGCGCCAGAAGGCTCTTCAGCGGATTCCTTTATGTCAACAAGGAGAGTGACATGAACATCCCCAATCTGGCGGAATCCAAGCAGTCCTACAACCCCATACTGCGCATCAAGTCGTACGCCCTGACCCTCCGCTAACAGAGCTTTGAAAAACGCCCATCTGCGGCGTTTCCCTTATCCGTCGCCGCTCAACGTACCTCATGATTATCTGGGGACAGATTTCAAATCTGTCCCTCCGGTTCCGAAAGGATCAGAGCGTTTCAAGCATCGTCTCAGAGATGAGCTCCCCAAATGTGGTTTTTTAGATAACTTCTCTTTTTCCCTTACTCTTTTGACAATCTAAGAGTCCAAATTTTATCACTATTATTTGCAATCCGATGCCGTTCATTTCTTGCCATCTTTAAAAAAAAGCCCTGTCACATTATTAAGAGACAGGGCTTGGCCATTCACTTTTCACCCTATATGGGAAGGATAATTATTCAATTTTATAAGTCAATCATTATGTTAATTACAGGCTACTCCCATTCTCAACAAAGCCAAGATATATTATTTTCTGTCAGCCAGCGTTCTTGGAACGTGACCTGGGAGCCGGATAAAAAACTTGACATGCAAAAACACATCGTGTATATATAGGCTATTCAATAGCAATACTAAATACAGTATAGCTAAAAAGAAGGACGAAGGGCCTATGACCTGGGTGATATTGGAAGACGTATCCTTGAGAGACGGTCTTCAATTTGAGCAGAAGTTCCTGCCGTTGGAAGAAAAACTTATCCTGTTCCATTTGCTGGTCAATGCAGGGTTGAAGCGCCTGCAAGTCGGCTCTTTTGTCCATCCCGAACTTATCCCCCAGACAGCCGACACGGACGAATTCGTCAGAGTGATCAAGGACGAGTATCCCGATATATTGGTGACCGCTTTGGTGCTGAACGGCAAGGGCCTGGAGAGGGCTCGCGATTGTCAGATGAGTCACCTGACGATGTCGATCTCCGCATCTGATTCCCATAGCAGACGGAATGTGAATCGTCCCTCTCTTGAGGCGCTCACGGATATGATTGAATTAGTCAAAAGCGCCGTAGATTCGGGGATACAGGTCCGTGTGGGAATTCAGTGCGCTTTCGGCTGCGTCTATGAAGGGGCCATATCGGAGGATAAAATTGTCGAGATGGCATCCCGGTTGGCGGAATCCGGCGCAGTGGAATTAAATCTGGCTGATACGACCGGCATGGGACATCCGATGCAAGTCAAGCGACTCGTTAAAAGGGTGATCCACGCGGTTCCGGGACGATCGATATCACTTCACCTGCATGACACGCGCGGACTCGGCATCGCCAACATGATGGCTGGTTATGAAGCAGGAGTTGAAATATTCGATGTTTCAGCCGGGGGTTTGGGTGGCTGTCCCTTCGTCCTGGGTGCGTCCGGCAATGTGCCGACCGAGGATGCGGTGAACTTGTTCGATCAAAGCGGGGTTCATACGGGCATCGATATTGAGGTTCTCTGTAAGGTCGTGGACAGATATGAAGAGTTGCTTGGCAGGCTGCTTCCCGGACGAATGAATCGCGTGATCAAAGCGCAAAACGGATTCTGTCCTTAGCTGACAATTCCGTTGCGTAAAGTTCTTTTTCCGCTTCCGCCCCATGTACGTCCGGGCAACAGGAACGGCATTTTTGTCTTTCATGTCACCTGCGACCCGCGAAACCGCATACTTGGGTGGTATCGAGATCAACATGTATACATGATCGGGCAAAAGGTGCCCCTCTGTAACGTTGCACTCCTTCTGCACGGCGAGGTAACGAAATGTGTCTCCCAAATACTTGTGCAATTCCCCATGCAATGTCCTCTTCCGGCACTTCGGCATCCACACCACGTGATATCCGTCTTCCCCTTGCGCATGGGTTAAACTCTGCGTACCTTCCCCACATTGCTGCATCCCGCCCTGGACACTTTGAGCGGTTCACGGCCGGGAGCCCGTCTTATATTTCCGGAATTGTCGAACTCTATGGGTCCCCCGGCACAGCCGGGGGATTATTCAGGAGATTTTATTGAGAAAAGGAGATTGATATGCTTACTGGTGGTCAGATTACAGTAAAATGTTTGGAAGCCGCAGGTGTGAAGTATGTCTTTGGTCTTTGCGGTCATACGGTTCTGGGTATGATGGATCCGCTTATCGACTCGCCGATCGAGTTGCTTTCCTTCCATCATGAACAGCAGGCCGCCCACGCCGCCGACGGTTATTTCCGAGTGACCCATAAACCGGGTGTTGTCATGTGCCATGTCGGCCCCGGTTTTACCAATGCGATAACCGGGGTTGCCAATGCGGCGATGGATTCCTCCGCTATGGTCGTCATTACCGGGGATATTCCCACCCAGCATTTCGGCCGCGATGCGCATCAGGAATTCAAGATGCACAGTGACGCAAGCCAATATGAAATATACAAACCCTTTGTAAAACGGGCTTGGCGAGTGCACAGAGTCGAGGCGCTTCCCCGAATTTTTGCGAGGGCCTTTTCCATTGCCGTTTCCGGACGGCCCGGACCGGTGCTGGTGGATGTCCCCATGGATATTTTCTCCCGGAGAGCCGATGTGGAAATACCTGACACCGCGGCTTTTATGGCGATCGGAAAACGTATGCGGGGCGATCAGCGGGAAATCGCGCGTGCGGTAAAGATTCTGGCTCAGGCAAAAAAACCCCTCATCTACGTCGGCGGCGGGGTGATCCTTTCCGAGGCTTCGGAGCTGGTCAAAAAGCTTGCCGAGACGCTCGGTGCGCCAGTCGCTTACAGCCTCATGGGCAAAGGCGTCTTGAGCGACGAGCACCCTCTGAATTTGGGGATGACGGGTTTTTGGGGGACGCCGACAGCCAATCGACTGTCACGAGAGTCCGACGTCATTCTTGCCGTCGGCACGAGATTCGCTGAGGCGAGCAGTTCGTCTTGGATGCCAAAATATACGTTTGACATGAAGGGGACAAAAGTTATTCAGGTGGACATCGATACAGAGGAAATGGGCAAGAATTACGCGGTAGAGGTAGGCATTGTGGGGGATGCCCGCGCCGTGCTGGAAGAAATCCTGTCCGGCGTCGTGAACGCGAAAAAGGGGTACAAATGGGAAGAGGACCCTCGTTTAAAGCAAATCGCCGGTGAAATGACGGCCTGGAGGGCGGGAATTGCGGTGCACAACGCATCCAACGCGGTGCCGATCCGGCCGGAGCGGATCTTGGCGGAGGTGAGAGCGCAACTTCCCAGAGATGGTATTGTCGTTACGGATGTGGGCTGGAATAAAAATGGGTTGGCCCAGCAATTCCCGATCTACGAGCCGGCAACGCATCTGCCGCCGTCCGGCTTCGCCACAATGGGGTTTGGGCCGGCGGCCGTCATTGGGGCCAAGATCGGCGCGCCGAATAAGAAGGTCATTACGTTGGTCGGCGACGGGGCGATGAATTCCGTCATGGGAGTTCTTACGACAGCCAAGAAGCTGAATATCGCAGCCGTGTGGCTGGTAATGAACAACAGCGCCTTCGGCACGATTTACGGACTGCAGGGCGCTGGTTTCGGACGGCAAATCGGCACCCGGTTCACCTGCCGGGGAACCGATGAAGATTTCAGCGCTGATTTTGCAGCGGTAGCGCGGGCCTGCGGGATCGAGGGCATCCGCGTCGATCGTCCCGAGCAGCTGAAACCCGCTCTGGAACGGGCATTCAGCCTCAACGGCCCCATATTGCTTGATGTGATCATGGATCGTGATGTGGGCGTTCCTACGGATGGCCATTGGGATATCTTGGATATATACAAGTACTGAGATTAAGGATGCATGAATCAGGTGTAGGCATGTCGATCGATGAGATGTACGATGATTGGGAAGGCTTTTTCTTCGGACTCGGCTTGCGCTGCTACGTTCGTTGAACCCGAAGGAAAAAGTGGTGGGGCGCCTAAAGGGGAAATTGATAACCAACATTACAGAGGTGAAGGGAGGACAACAAGATGAAAACCGGTAAAGAGAGAATATCATTGTTCTTAGTTGTGGTTGTTTTGCTCGTGTTGAGTTTCATCGGCATTTCAGAAGCGGCCCTCGACAAGGTTCACATTCGTGCAACGTGCAATGTGCCTGCAAACGATTTGATGGCCGGCACCATGGACCATTTCCTCCAGGTTCTCAAGGCAAAGTCAGGCGGGAGAGTGACCTATGAAATGCATCCCGGCGGCGTGTTGGGTACGATAAGGGAGGTCCATGAGGCCATAAAAGGCAACGCCATCCAAATGTTCTCGGGGACCGTCGGCGACCTTGCCGGGTACGACCGCCTCTGCGACATCAGCAATTTCCCTTATCTGTTCCTGAGCGTCGATCAGGGAAACAGGGCCTGGGAAAAGGTTGGTCCGGAATTTTATGAAGGGGTGGCACAAAGAGCGGGCTGGAGAGTTCTTTACACATGGGTGGGGGCTCCACGGGATGTGACGGCCAAGAAGGCCATTACCCGGCCGGAAGAAATGGCGGGTTTGAAAATCAGAGTTCCCAATTGGCCGATATTCATCACGTACTTTAAAAACTACTTGAAGGCGTCTCCCACGGTGGTTTCTTTCGGCGAGCTGTATACGGCATTGAAGACCGGATTGGTCGACGCCCAGGAAAATCCGATCTACAGGAGCATGGCTTCCGGATTTTACGAGGTGACTCCGTACAACATGCGGACACAGCATTGTTACGACCTCAATGACGTCCACGTGACGGAGGCATTCTGGAAGAGTCTTTCGCCGGATCTCCAGAACCTGTTCAAAGAAGCGGCGGTCGAGGCCCGGGCGTGGACGCTGAATGAAAGTAGCGCGATTCTCGCCAAGAGTGCAGATGAAGCGGTGAAAAAGGCGGGAGCGAAAATGATTCAGCCGGATCTGGCGGCATTTCAGAAAACGGCCATCGGGCTGGAAAACGATTTCCCCTATTTGAGCGATCTTGTCAAAAAACTTCGCGCCGTCAAATAGCAGTTTGTGCAATGGGATTCTGCACCCCGGCCCGATAGGAGTGCCCCGGGGTGCAGAATCCAACGGAATGGAGAATGAAATGAAAAGAACGGCCCAGATTTCAAAAAAGCTGACCAGATTGTGCGATAGGCTTAATGAGACGGCCATGTTCATTTCCGCCTGGCTCCTGTTCCTCATGTTTTTGTTTTCCTGTGTGGTCATTTTTTTTCGCTATGCGCTGGTCAATCCCATTTCCTGGTCGAGCGATATCCTCATGCCCGCTTTCGTCTGGATGTCCATGCTGGGGATAAGCGTCGGATCCCGAAGCGCAAGTCATATGGCGGTCGATTCCCTGGTTAAGCTTCTGCCACCAGCCATACAAAGAGGATTTTATGTGGCAACCAGATTGCTCATCGGCAGTTTTTGCGCCTTTCTGGTCATTGTGGGGGCAAACGTGACCTATGCAGCGAGGGAAACGCGCTGGGGAGTCCTCCAGTGGACGACGGAATTTTTCTATGTCGCCTTCCCGATTTGCTTTTTTCTCATCTTTCTCTATTGCTTGGACGACATTTTGAAAATTCGCGCTGTCCCAGGAGAATAAGTCGGAAGGAGACATGAGATGAATACTGTTGCCCTATTCACAATTTTTGCGGTTACGCTGGCGATCGGCATCCCGATCGCCTTCACTCTGTATTTTGCCTCATTCGCCATGCTGCTGTCGATGAAGATCCCCACGCTGATCATGGTCCAGCGCGTGATCGGCGGAATTGAAAAAGAGCCGCTGCTGTGCATTCCCTTTTTCGTTCTGGCCGGATCGATCATGAGCGCCGGGGGGATTACCGACCGGTTGATTCATTTCTCGAACCTGCTGGTGGGGCGATTCCGGGGCGCCCTGGGACTCGTCACGGTGGTCGCCAGCATGTTCTTTGCCGGCCTGTCCGGGTCCGCGGTGGCCGATGCCACCTCCATCGGATCGGTCCTGGTGCCGGCTATGAAGAAAGAAGGGTATGACCCCGGATTCAGCGCCGCCATCACGGCAAGCGCCGCCTGTACCGGCCCGCTCATCCCCCCCAGCATCCCGATGGTGGTGTTGGGCATCATCTGCTCCCTGTCCATCGGCAAGCTGTTTTTAGCCGCAGCGATTCCCGGGGTGATGCTGGGGCTGGCTCTGATGACCGGCGCCTATATTGCGGCTGTAAGACACGGCTATCCCAAACATGCGCCCGCCCCGCTCCGGGAGGTGCTCAGAGGGCTGAAAACGAATTTCCTGGCAATAGCCATGCCTTTATTCCTTGTCCTGGGCATCGCGCTGGGCGTTGTGACCGATTCGGAATTGGGCGTTCTGGCGGCCCTGTACGCGCTGATCGTAGGGGTCTTCTTTTACCGGGAGATCAACACCTGGAAAAAACTGTCGGATTGCCTGAAGGAGACGGTTCTCAGCACGGGGATCGTTCTGTTCATCATGGGGGCGGCCTCTTTGCTCACCTGGCTGCTGGCCGTCTCCGGAGTTCCCCAACTGCTGACCAAGGCCATCTTTGCCATGACCACCAACAAAGCGGTCATCCTGATTCTGGTCAACATCGTTTTGCTCATCGCGGGGATGTTCATCGATCCGATCGCCGCCCTTCTTCTTTTGGCGCCCATCCTGATCCCGATGGGCAAGACGATCGGCATGGATCCGCTGCACACGGGGACGATGGTGGTGTTCAATCTGATGCTCGGCAATCTCACGCCGCCGGTGGGGATTACGCTGATCATCACCACCCGTTTTGCGGGCATTTCCCTATTGGCAGCGGCAAGAGCGGTCATCCCGTATTTCCTGCTGGGGATTGTCGTTCTCGGGCTGATTACGGCCTTCCCGTGGTTTTCTCTTTTCCTGCCCAATCTCGTTTTCGGGCATTAATGGCGAATGATCGGCGAGGAATAAGTACGTATCAGAAGAAATCAGAAACAATTGGAGGTACTACGAGCATGGCAACACGACCGATTACCAGTGAAGAGAAGGCCCACGCTGCGGAACTCCTATCGAGGGCGCGCGCGGCGATGAAAGAGATCGAAGATTATGATCAAGTTCGGATTGACCGGTTGTGCCAGGCGATAGGTTGGGCGACTGCGAACGAAAAAACTTTTTCTCGCATCGCCAGGATGGGCGTTGAAGAAAGCCGGCTTGGCGATCCCGATGGGCGTGTTGCCAAGCGCTTCAAGATTATGGGTATCCTGCGGGATATTTTACGTCAGAAAAGCGTCGGCGTCATCGAAAAGCTTCCGGAGAAGGGTCTTGTGAAATACGCCAAACCCGCAGGGGTTATCGCGTCGATCATTCCCACCACGAATCCCGAACTGACGCCGCCGGGCGTGGGACTGTTTGCCATCAAATGCCGCGACGCCGTCATTTTCGCGCCTCATCCCCGGAGCAAGAACACCACATTCGAAATGGTGCGAATCATGCGGGATGTCCTGAAAAGAGAAGGCGCGCCTCCCGATCTCTTCCAGTGCATCGCGACGCCAAGCATTCCACTTTCGCAAGAGCTTATGGCAATTTGCGATTTGGTCCAGGCCACCGGCGGCGCGGCGATGGTAAAATCAGCCTACAGCTCCGGCACACCGTCGTTTGGCGTGGGTGCAGGCAACTCGACGATGGTCATCGACGAAACGGCCGACATCCAAGAAGCGGCGAAAAACACCCGCATCAGCAAGACATCAGACTTTGGATCCGGCTGTTCGGCCGACGGCAACCTGCTCGTTGAAGCATCAATCTATGATCGGTTTCTGGCTCAACTGATCAAAGAAGGCGGACACTTGGCATCGTCCGAAGAAAAAGAGAAACTACAGACTGTTTTATGGGATTCAGAAGGGCATCGCACACCGGACACCGTCGCAATATCAGCCCAAATAATCGCCACAATGGCCGGCTTTGAAATTCCCGGCGACCGGAAATTCATCATTATCAAAGAGGAGCGGATCGGCAAAGACCACCTGTTTTCAAGCGAAAAGCTGTGCGTGGTCTTGTCCATTTTCAAATACAACGGTTTTGATAATGCGTTGGATATGGTGCGGCGGATCTTCGATGTCGGCGGCAAAGGCCATTCATGCGGCATTTACTCCTTCGACGACAATCATATTCATCGCTTGGCGCTCATGGCGCCTGTCAGCCGCATAATGGTCCGCCAGCCGCAATCAAAAGCCAATGCAGGTGCATTCAACAATGGGATGCCCATGACGTCAAGTTTGGGCTGTGGAACCTGGGGTGGCAACATCACATCCGAAAACATTCACCTGAAGCACTACATGAACGTGACATGTGTGAGCCGACCCATTCCTGAAGACCGTCCATCGGAACAGGAACTGTTCGGTGAGTTCTATAACACCGAAACTCTCTGATTTTATAACTCATACAGACAACGTCAGAAAATTCGGAAAATGTGCACGTTTGCAGTCGTACCATCGCATCGCAAGAGGGGTGTCGCTTATGAAAAATCCTACCAGACAGGCTGACCGTCATGTGGATGCCGTATTGGCTGCCCTTGATGTTCTCGACTGCTTTTTGTCAGTGCTGTCTATGACGACAAAGCAGCTTATAGACCGTACGGGCTTTACCCGCAACCGCGTCATGCGCCTGACGGGTACACTACTGCACAAAGGATATCTTATTCAGGATGAGGAACTCAGTACATATCGGCCTGGGCCTAAAATCGGACTGTTGAACAAGGAATTTGAACCCAGACATGGAATCGCTTTGCTTGCACGGCCGATTTTAAAACAGATAGCCATGAAAACAGGAGAATTCGCTTCCATGTATATCAGGGAAGGATTGGAACGGGTTGTTCTTGTTCGCGAGGAAGGAACTCAAGCTGTGCGATATACGGTAGCGGAGGGCCAACGTCTGGAACTCCACACTGGCGCAAGCGGTAAGGTCCTCCTCGCCTATGCCCCGAAGGAGGTTTTGGAGGCGTTGTTGTCAAGTTCATCCTTAGTAAGGCGCACGCCGCAAACCATTACGGACCCGGCTGAACTTCAAAGAGAGCTTGAAAAAATTCGACGACAGGGCTTTGCAGAAAGCACTGGGGAAAGAGTGGCTGATGCCGGGGCCGTTGCAACGCCTGTTTTTGACAGTAAGGGGGATCTTGTAGGAACTCTCAGTATTACGGGACCGGTGAGTCGATTCACTCAGAAAACCCGTAAATCCTATATAAAGATTGCATCGGACGCTGCCATCAAACTTTCCGAGCAACTGGGCTGGAGAAGAGAAAGAGCAAAAAAAGCAGCGATCCATACCATCCGTTAATGGGAGCGGAATAATGAACCAAGACGCCAACCTCCCTCTTGCCGGAATAAAGGTTTTAGAACTCGGCCATATCATTATGGGGCCCGTCTGCGGGCTGGTGCTCGCGGATCTTGGGGCCGACATCTATAAGGTGGAGCGCACAGGCAGGGGTGACGATACGCGCTGGCTGAAAGGTTTCGGCGCCGGGTTTTTCACTTACTTCAATCGCAACAAGAAGAGCATATCCATTAATCTTAAATCCGAAAAAGGAAGGGACATTCTTCTGAAACTCGTTGAGCATACGGATGTTCTTATTGAAAATTTCGGGTCAGAAACCATGGAACATCTCGGAGTTGGTTACGAGGAATGTCAGAGACGAAATCCCCGCCTGATTTATTGTTCTCTAAAAGGGTTTATGCCCGGACCCTACGAGAAGCGTCCCGCTCTGGACGAGGTGGTGCAGATGATGGGCGGTTTGGCCTACATGACGGGTCCCAGCGGCCAACCATTGCGCACCGGTACTCCCATTACCGACATCCTGGGGGGCAGCTACGGTGTGATCGGCATTCTGACCGCCTTGTATCAGCGACAATTCACAGGGCGAGGTCAGCTTGTTCAAGCCGCCTTGTACGAATCCGCGGCCTTCCTTGTCGGCCAACATATGGCCATTGCGGCTATCACGGGGGTTGCGCCGCCTCCGATGCCGGACCGCGGCAGAGCCTGGGCGATTTACGACCTGTTTGACACTGCCGATGGCGATAAGGTATTCATCGGCGTCACTTCGGAGAGACACTGGGAGAGAATGTGCCGCGTCTTCGGGTTTTCCGATTGGGCGACGGACGGCCGGCTCTCCTCCAATCAAGGCCGCATCGACGAACGCGAGTGGTTTCTGCCTGAACTGCAGAAACGGCTTGGGAAATTGAAAAAGGCGGAGTTGATGGCTCTTGCGCAGAAGGCGGGCATTCCGTTTGCGCCCTTGGCACGTCCCCAGGATCTTTTCGACGATGTCCATCTGAACGAATCCGGGGGGCTCGTAACGACCGCCCTCCCCGGAGGAGGCGTTGCCAAGTTGCCGAAAATACCTCTCCGGATGAACCATTCTACATTCGGCCTGCGGGATAATCCGCCGGGCATCGGGGAGGGATCGCGCGAGCTTTTCAAGACGATCGGGCTCGAGGAGGAGGACATCAAGCTCCTGTCAATGGAGGGCGTTGTCCAATTGGACGACGAAGAATGATCGGCGTTTCGTGATATCGGATTTATTAATGGTTTATCCGCCCGAGTTGGAGCAGTAATCATTCCGCTTTGTTTGTTTGATATTTTTTTGATTAGGTATTGCATTCGATGGATGGAAGTATAGCGGAACGACCGCCACGCTTAATTTCGAAAAGGCCGACTCCGGAATCAAGGGCCTGTATCAGTTCCTCGACAATGAATGCGCCAGAAGGCTCTTCAGCGGATTCCTTTATGTCAACAAGGAGAGTGACATGAACATCCCCAATCTGGCGGAATCCAAGCAGTCCTACAACCCCATACTGCGCATCAAGTCGTACGCCCTGACCCTCCGCTAACAGAGCTTTGAAAAACGCCCATCTGCGGCGTTTCCCTTATCCGTCGCCGCTCAACGTACCTCATGATTATCTGGGGACAGATTTCAAATCTGTCCCCCCGGTTCCGAAAGGATCAGAGCGTTTCAAGCATCGTCTCAGAGATGAGCTCCCCATTGGTGACGAAACGCGCGTTGATGCAGCCGATCCGATTGCAGACGCCGATGCAATCGTTGAAACTGGCGTTGCGGGTCAGAAAAAGCGCCGTGAGATCGGCCCCACAGCCGCAGGTCGCATAGCGGGGCAGATCGATCCCGCAGGTCGGACAGAAGAGGTTCACGATGCGATCCGCGGGCAGATCGATATCGAGCGAAATCCTGGTTTTATCTCCGTAGATGGGGCTGAGGGCCACAAGGCCTTTGCTTTCATTCAATCCGACCCCGAGGAGGATTCCCGGATAGCCGTTGAACACGGCGCGTTCGCTGATCAGGCTGTGCCCGGCCGGGCAGAAGAGTTCACGGACGATCAGAACCTTCACCGTGCCGGCCGCCTTCCGGACGGGGTTCGGAATGAGGATCATCCCCTTATTATCGAATCGTTCCATATTCATGCCTCATTAGTAATTTTACCGATCTGTTCCGGATTCGCCTTTCCGCATCAAGTCTCCGCCGCACCGCGCATCGATTTCATCGATTAGATGATACCTTGGACCACAAAGGGTCAGGAGTTCAACTGCACCGCGATATCCATCATTTTGAGCTGGATATCCGAAGAACCGTTCCAGGTATTCATCTGCGGGGTGAATACGATATCCAGCATCGCTGCGGAAAGATCCTGCAGGAACTGTCCTTTGCTGAACCAGATGGAATTCCGGGAGACCCCATCCCCGTTGATCCGCATCTTGAGATGGTTGTTCCCCACGATGGAGGGGGCCGCCATGCTGACATTCCGGACGCAGAGGATCGGCTCCGGGTTCCGGCTCCCGAACGGGGCCAGCTGTTCGATCTGTGAGAGGAATTCATGGGTGATGTCCGCCAGGCTGCACTGGGCATCGATCGTCGTGCAGGCCGTGAAATCGATTTCAGGATCATTCTCGCGGAGAATCTCCCGGAGCCGGACGGAAAAGGAGGCGATATTCCCTTCCCGGATCGAAATGCCTGCGGCGTATCGATGTCCGCCGTAGGAGATAAGAAGCGATTCACAGCGTTTCAACCCTTCGTAAATATTGAAACCGGCGACGCTCCTCCCCGATCCCTTGCCGATCCCGTCCTTCAGGCTGATCAGGATGGCCGGCCTTCCAAAACGCTCGACGAGCTTTGAGGCCACGATACCGATTACACCGGGATGCCAGCTCGGCGAGGCAAAAACCAGCGGCCCGATTTCTCCGGCCTCGAATGAGTCCCCCACCTTTTCCAGAAGCTCACTGAAGATCACCTTTTCCATGACCTGGCGTTTCCGGTTGAAGCCGTCCAGTTTCCTGGCAAGTTCTTCGGCCTGATCCTGATTTTCGGACAACAGAAGCTCGACGGCCTCGGTTGCCGAGGCGATTCGTCCCGCTGCGTTGATTCTCGGGATCAGCGCAAAAGAGGCTTTGTCCGAATCGACCACCTGGTGTTCGATCCCGGAGACCATCTTCAAGGCGCGCAAACCTACCCTTCTCTCCTCGGTAATCAAATCGAGGCCCATTTTGACGAATATCCGGTTTTCATCTACAAGGGGCGCGACGTCGCCGATGGTTCCCAGCGCGACAAGGTCGAGATATTCTTTCAAGTTGGGATAGGCTTCGTTCTTCCAAAACCCCTCCCTGCGGAGGGCGCCGCGGAGGGCGATCAGAAAGTTAAAGACGATGCCGACGGCAGCCAGGTGCTTGAATGGGAAAAGGCAATCCCTGCGGTTCGGATTGACGGCCGCCGCCGCCTCGGGAAGGGCGCCGGAAATTTCGTGATGATCCAGAATGATCGTGTCCATGCCCAATTGCCGCGCATAAGAGATCGGTTCATGATCCGATATGCCGCAATCCACGGTGACGATCAGACTGATCCCCTCGGTTCGGAAACGCTCCACCACCTCCCGATTCAGACCGTACCCCTCCGTGATTCGGTCGGGAATGTAGTAAGTCGCTCCCGGATGGATCTGCCTGAGGAACTGCAGCAGAACGACGACCGAGGTGATCCCGTCGGCGTCGTAATCGCCGTAGACGACCACTTTTTCGTTACGGTGGATAGCGCGGATGAGCCGGTCGACCGCCTTTCCCATATCCTGCATCAGGAAAGGATTGTGAAGATCCCGCAGGGAAGGGGAGAGATAGCGGCGGGCATGATCCGGATCGCAGATATCGCGGCTCTCGAGAATCCGGGAGATGAGCGGACTGAGCCCCAGCTCCCGGACCAGCAGCTCCTGAACATCCTGGTTTCCCTCCCGCAAGTGCCAGCGGGTCGTGGGAAGGGTTCTTGCTGCGGTCATTTCTTCCGATCACCTTTCATTCCCTGCATTTTCACATCTCCGCACGGGATCATATCAAGGTGAAACCGGTTGTCAAGGAGAGAATTCCCCCCTTTTTAATGGTTGAAATTTTCGCGGCGAATTGTTATCAATAGTCATGACTCACAAGAGACCAGCGAAATTGTTGAATGGAGGCCTCATGAAAAAGTGGATCGGTTGCTTTTTTCTGCTGATCGCGATTCCTGTCCTGATGGGGATGGGCTCCCTGCAGGGGTCGTCGTCACCGGAAAAGATTCCCATACCCGCGAAGAATTATACCGCCGTATTTGTGGATCAGATGGATATCGCCACGGAATGCAGCGAGGCCAGCATAGAAGGAACGACCTTCCTGGAAGGGAAAAGGGGGGAAGGAACCTTCACCATTTCGTTTGATAACATTGACCAGATATCGTTCCGTCTGAATGCGGAGAGATTGACCGGTATGGTGATGCTTCGCGATGGGGGAACGTCAGAGTTTACCTTGAATAAGACCCAGAAGGCCTTTGGCCGGACGAAATATGGTACCTTCCAGATCAAGCTTTCGGATTTGAAGAAACTGGTGATCCGGACCGCGGCCCCGCAGTGAGATCAAATTACAAGGGCCGGAGCAGCCTGATCAAGCCGCCCCGGCCCGCAATGGTTTCAAAATCATCCCGCTTCAGACGGCCTTTTTGAGAAAGCCCGAACGGATGCACCGGGTACAGGCCTTCACGCGCTTAACCTCTCCCGACTTGCCGTCGATGCAACGGATCTTCTGAAGGTTGGGGTACCAAGTCTTCGTGCTCTTGTTGTTTGCATGACTGACCTTATGACCCTTCATCGGTTTCTTGCCGCATATCTCACAGATTCTCGACATATCGAAGCTCCTCTCTGAAATGCTGCCGGGTTCTAAACCAAATCCGTCAGAAATGCAAGCATTTTTAATTGTTTTTCATCAAAGGAGGTTGACCCGTGGCCTCCAGGACTCTCATCCAGATGTTTCCTCCCGGATCGACCCGGGTTCCCGAACGGATGATCCTCAGGGGAATATGCACATATTCGTCCTTCATGAGGCCGACGAGCATACCTGTTTTTCCGGCCATGCCGGCGTGAACCGCATACTGTCCGAGGGCGCCGCAGTACATACTGTCACTGGCGTTGGCCGGAACACTGCGGATCATATAACTCGGATCGATGTACTTCAGGTTGATCTCCATGCCGTTTTTTCCGAAGTATTCTTCGATGGTCGTCTTTAAAAAGACCCCAATATCGAGCAGACGAGGATTCCCGGAGGCATCCGTTTCCATAGGCTGGCCCGCCCGCCGGATGTGCTCCTGACCGGCGCCCTCGGCAACCAGGATCACGCAGTGCGAACGCTCCCGCAGACGCTCCTCGACGGTCTTGAGAAAACCATTCTCCCCTTCCAGATCAAAAGGCACCTCCGGGATCAGGACGAAATTGACATCGGTCTGTGCCAGGGCGGCGCCGGCGGCAATATGGCCCGACTGGCGTCCCATGATCTTGACCAGACCGATCCCATTGGGGGCGCCCCTGGCCTCGACATGGGCGCATTGGATCGCCTTGACCGACTCGGAAATGGCCGTATCGAAACCGAAGGTCTTCTGAATCAGGTTGAGGTCGTTGTCGATGGTCTTGGGGATGCCGATCACCCCGATATTGAGACCCCGGCGCGTGATCTCTTCGGTGATGCATTCGGTTGCCCTCATCGTGCCGTCTCCCCCAACACAAAACAGGAGATCCACGTTTATCCGTTTGAGGGCATCCGTCATCTCGCCGATGTCCTGGCGCCCCCGGGACGAGGAAAGGATCGACCCGCCGACGGTATGGATGTCCTTGACCACGTCCGGCGTCAACTCCATGATGGGATGGTGGAATTTCGGAATCAGGCCCTGAAAACCGTACCGGATGCCCATGGTATTCCGTACACCGTATCGGTGATAGAGTTCCATCACGAGCGACCGAACCACATCGTTGATCCCGGGGCAGAGGCCTCCGCAGGTGACGATGGCGGCCTTGGTCTTGGACGGATCGAAGAAGATCTTCTCCCGCGGTCCCGCCACCTCCACGGAAAGGGGCAACCCGTCCGGACCCTTGAGATGGTCGTATTGGTGGAGGTAGATATTGAAGAGGAGCCTTATGCTATCCGGCGTGAAATAACTGACATTGACGGGAGAGGGGATCGTGCATTCCCCCAGGTTCTGAATGCTGAAATCATAGGAAATATTCTTGTCCATGGTGCTAACGTCCCTGTTCTGCGCGGAATGCGGCATCCATGCCGGCGATGATCTCGCCCTCAAAACCAAGCCCTGCCCTCAAGATACCGCCGGTCAATAGCACATTCGGGATCCGGGTCCGGGGGGAAAGGGTGCTCATACCGAAAAACGGCCGCCTTCGCGTCCGGTATTTCCGGTTGACCATTTCCTGATATCTCCTCGAGAGAAAAATCGATTGATCCACACGGAGATAATCAATGTTATCGCGCAGAAACGGCAGAAATTCCTCCAGCGAATCGATGATGCCCATTGCCGCGTCTTTTAGTTCCTGATCATTGAGACGCAGCGGCGAATCCGAAAGGTAAACCGTGGCCGAGATCGCCCGCCGGCCCTCAGGTGCGCAATCGGTTTCGCCCGGAAGACTCGTTTGCAGAAAAACAAGGTCGCGGTTCGTCACGGAACCCGTTCCATCCCGGACCACCACGACATAAGAGGCCATGCTTTCCGGAAGCCCCTCTTCATGGACGCCCATATGAAGGCAGAATGGATAGGCCACAGGACGGATGGAAGCGAAGCGTCGGTTCGGTCCGGGAAGAACCTTCCGACCCGGAAGCAGGAGCTCTAACTTTTCCCACTGTGCGCTGACAATGAGCTTTCTCCCGCGCAGGGTAGAGGAAGAGCCTTCGCACTCCAGATCCACGGTGACTTCCGGTTCGGTCTCCATGCGGATGACTGAACACTCTTCCATCAGGACGCCGCCATGCTCCGTAAATGCACGGCGCAGGCGGCTCATCCAGGCGATCATTCCTCCGCGCGGGTAAAAAAGACCCCGCATGGGAAGCGAAAGGAGATATGCTGCGGACAGAGGGAATGGATCACCGTCCATCTCCAGATGGGACAGAAAATTCAGTTGGGTCTCCACCACCCTTCGGAATGCGTCATCCTTTCCATTTCCCCGTATGACCAGGGAAGAACGACCCGTAATTGCAGCGGGAAGGCGCGCCAGTTGGCGAAGAATGCCCCCGATCAACCCCGAACGGTTGGTTTCGTCTTCTGCAATCCAACGTTCGACCAGACGGCCGGCCTTCGAAACGGCCCGATAGAAACGGTTGATCTCTCGTTCCTGTCCGGGAAATTCACGAATCAGATCATTTATCAACCGCTCCCGGTTCGGGAAAAGGTCGACCCGATGACCGGGAAGGATCACCTGAAATGCCGGATTCATGAGTCGGTTCGGGGAAATGTCGTCATCAGCGGGCAACATGTGCTTAAGAAAACGGGAAAAGATCTGTCGATCCGCCAGTACCGAAAGGGGTCTCGGATCAAAGGGAAAGGCGTATCCGGCCTCCCGATACGCCATCTCCGGATCCCCTTCCATGACCAGGACCGTTTTCCGACCTTTCCGGACGCAAGTCAGGGCGGCAATCAAAGAACTTACATCCCGGCCTATGATCAGCGTATCGTACATAGCTTAACCCATCCGTACAGGGAATGAACCGTTCGGGCCAACGAACGGGAGGGACCGACCGGGGACATGATGCCGCATCGTGTCCCCAAAGGCTAATAAATGGTCAGAGGTGGATTCTGTGCCGCTTTTTCCGTCGTCCGGCAGACGTTCCGGATCCGGACTTTTCGGCCTTCAATCTCGATTCTTCCCTCCGCGTAATACTGAACCGCTTGGGGGTAAATCCGATGTTCTTCCTTCAATATTCTTGCAGCGAGGCTTTCGGCGTCATCCTCATCGTACACCGGAACGACGGCCTGGATGATGATCGGCCCCGAATCCACCCCTTCATCGGCAAAATGGACGGTACATCCTGAAAACTTGACCCCGTAATCCACGGCCTTCTGCTGGACGTGCGTGCCGGGGAACGCGGGGAGAAGCGCCGGGTGGATGTTCATGATCCGCAGGGGAAAGGCCCGGAAAAATTCCGGGGAAAGGATCCGCATGAAACCGGCCATGACGACCAGCTCCACCCCGGCGGCATTCAGGATCTCAATCATCCGGCCGTCAAAGAGTTCACGGGAAGCGAATTCGCGATGATCGACCACGACGGTCGGAATCCCGTGTTTCCGGCATCGTTCAAGGGCAAAGGCGTCGGGATTGTTGCTGAGTACAAGCCTGATTTCCGCATCCAGCGCTCCCTGATCGATATGGTCAATCAGGGATTGAAGATTGGAGCCGCTTCCCGAAACGAGAACGCCGACGGAGACTTTTTTCACCATGACCGCTTCCCGACCGTAAAAAAAGAAGGGTGATCCGTTTATCCTCTAAATCCCTATACTACGATACAAAGGAGACCATCGGCTGATCTTTTTCCCTCTTTTCAATCACACCGAGGGCGTAAGCCTTCTCACCTAACATTTCCAGTCGCTCCAGGATTTCAGCATGGTCCGTCTCGGCCACAATGATGATCATGCCGATCCCCATGTTGAACACCCGGAGCATCTCTTCCTCCTCGACGCCTCCCACCCTTCGGATCAGATCGAAAATGGGAGGTATGGACCAGCTTCCCTTCCGGATAACGGCCCGGCAGGGGCCGGGTACGATCCTGGGGATGTTGTCGATAAAGCCGCCGCCGGTGATATGGACAATCCCCCTGATGTTAAAGTTCTTGATGAGATTAAGGATAGATTTCACATAGATTTTAGTGGGTTCGAGAAGCGCGAGTCCAAGGCATTCATCCAGGCCTTCGATTTTGTCTTCCGGATGGAGCTTCCCCTCCTCGAGCAGAACGCGCCGTGCCAGGGAAAAACCGTTGCTGTGCAGTCCCGAAGAGGCGATCCCGATGATCCGGTCCCCGACGCGGATTTCGGAACCGTCGATCAGTTTGTCCGCATCGACCACGCCGACGCAGAAACCGGCCAGATCATATTCCCCGTCCGGATAGAATCCCGGCATCTCCGCCGTTTCGCCGCCGATCAGGGCGCAGCCGGCCTCCTGACAGCCGCGCACAACACCTTCCACGATCTGAACCGTCGTCTCCACGAGAAGCTTCCCGGTTGCGATATAATCCAGAAAAAACAGGGGTTCCGCCCCCTGGACCACGACATCGTTCACGGACATGGCGACAAGATCGATACCAACCGTATCGTGTTTGTCCATCATCTGCGCGATCTTCAGCTTGGTGCCCACGCCGTCCGTCGAAGAGACAAGCACGGGATCCCTGTTTTTACTGATATCCAAATGAAAGAGACCGCCGAACCCACCGATACCGCTCATCATCTCCCTGCGCGAGGCGGCCTTGATCAAGGGTTTGATCCTCTCCACGAAGGAATTCGCCCGATCAATATCGACCCCTGAGTCCTTGTATGTGATCTTTTTCTTCATATAACTCCCGTATGATTTACGCCTGTGTCCAGACCAAATGGATACCTAATCCCTAAACGATGCCGGACGATAGACGATTCGGACATGTGCAGCACTTCCGCTCCCTGCGAGGAAAGCGTCTTCTTCTAACCCAAGTTCCCTTGAAAGTCAATTCTTTCGATTCATCCAGTTCTTGCGTACTTCTCTCTCGTTCACCTACCTTATCAATAACCTCTATCATGTTGATAGGTTATTGATTATTTATTGCTATACGTAACATAATCTGATTTTCTTATTGATGTTAATCTGTTAAGTAACGTTTACGTTTTCATATTTAAGCCTGTTCAATAATTCAATTTCAGGACCGGGCTTTTCTTTCCGGTCGTGAGGTAGTCAAAAATAATGTCTTGGGTGAGGACGATATCATGTTCAACGGTATGGATGGTCACATTGTCA
>Ga0247841_10003532_pt1 | contig 28688 bp, 23 predicted proteins | sample LaCruzMarch2015__2_FD_192410 | JGI IMG/M metagenome (GOLD analysis project Ga0247841, IMG submission 192410) | Freshwater microbial communities from meromictic Lake La Cruz, Castile-La Mancha, Spain - LaCruzMarch2015_18m | ecosystem: Environmental > Aquatic > Freshwater > Lake | place: Spain... | reverse complement strand
GCGAGCGCGCGTACGTCGCGCTGGATATAGGTCTGGAGATAGGAGTTGTAAAAGATATCCCGCGGCGTGTTCGGGTCCAGGGCAATCTGCGGGAGCCCGCCGCGCCAGATGGCGTAATAGAGGTCCAGCAGTGCGCGCGGCGGGACCGCGCGGGTACGTGCCGCGGCCACCCACTGCGGCGTCGGCACAAAGGGGCGCGAGTCATCGGCATGGCCGGCGAGTTCCGCCTGGGACAGCCCGAGCAGGTCGAGAATCGCCACCCGTCCGGCCAGGGACTCGGTGATCCCCTGCATCAGGTGGAACTTCTGGGACCCGGTCAGCCAAAACAGACCGGGGCGCCGCGCCCGGTCGACGGCGATCTTGATCGCGCTGAGGAGTTCGGGGGCGTATTGAACCTCGTCGATGATGAGCGGCGGGGTGTGACGTTGCAGGAACAGTGCCGGGTCGCGCCGGGCCAGTTCACGCTCGGCGAGGTCGTCCAGGCTCACATAGCCGCGCCCGGGCGCCGCGCAGGCGGCCAGCAGCGTGGTCTTGCCGACCTGGCGCGGCCCCGTCAGCAGCAGCACCGGAAAGCTGTCGGAGACCTGGCGGATGGTCGCGGCGAGGGTGCGATCGACGAAGGGTAACATAGGTTTCGGCTAATCTGGGAGCGGACTCCAGATTAGCCGAAGGCAGCCCGCCGATGCAATTGACCCAGAGGCTAGAACCCAAGGCCGCGACGGTGCACTCTAAAGCGCCCCCACCGGTGCCGGGCCATCCGGCGCATCTTCAGCAGGCCGCTCGCCGACCCGCAACAGGGCCAGCGTGATGTTGTCGGTCCCGCCACGCTCGTTGGCGAGTCGGACCAGGGCCTCGGCGGCGGGACCCAGTTCGCTCTTGCCGGCGGCGACCAGGATCTGCCGCAGCCAATCCACGGGCACCATGCCGGTGAGTCCGTCAGTGCAGAAGAGGTAGATGTCGCCGGTCTGCAAATCCGTGACGCCGGAGTAGACACGCACCTCGGCGGACGAACCCAGGGCGCGGGTCAGGATGTTGTCCCCGATGCCGTAGTGCCGGGCGTCCTCCAGGGTGCGGAAGAAGCCTTGGTCGACCACCTCCTGGATGAAGGAGTGGTCATGGGAGAGTTGCTCCAGGCGTTCACCACGCAGGCGGTACAGGCGCGAATCACCCACGTTGGCGTAGGCCAGCCAGTCCGCGCCGGCAAAGCCCAGGACCACGGTGGTCCCCATTCCGACACAATCGGTCTTGGTCTGGGACAATTGCCAGACGGCCCGATTGGCCTCCTCGACCGCCGCCTCGGTCAGCAACCGTGCCTTGTCGACGTCGGTCCGCGGCAGGGTCTGACGCTTGAAACGCTCGCGGATCGTGTCGGCGGCGAGTCGACTCGCCACCTCCCCGGCGCTGGCCCCGCCGACCCCGTCGGCGACCACCACCAGACCCATGTCGGCGTGGACGGTGACCGCGTCCTCGTTGCGCGTGCGCACGCGCCCGCGGTCGGTACGCCAGGCATATTCCAGTTTATAGGCCCACATCACGACCGTCTCCGTGTCGACCTCAGACCAGGGTGCGGTGGGCCAGGCCCCCGTTCCCGCTCAGCGGACGTTGCCGCTCGCCGCGCCGCCGCTCGCGGGGCCGGCGGCCAATTGCGCCGCCAGCCGCTTGGGCTCCACATAGCCGGGAATCAATTCGCCGGTGTCGGTGAGGATGGCCGGGGTGCCGCGCAGGCCGAGTTCCTCACCCGCCGCCATGTGGGCATCCACCGGGTTGTCACAGGTCTTCTCATCGACGCTCTTGCCGGCCTTGGCGTCCGTCAGGGCGGTGCGGCGCGCCGCCGCATCACCCGCACACCACACCGAGATGGCCTCCTTGTATGCCGGGCTGCCCTTGCCGGCGCGTGGGAAGAAGAGATAGCGTACGCGGATCCCCTCCTTGCCGTACTCCGCGATCTGACTGTGGAGCTTGCGGCAGTAGCCGCACTCGATGTCGGTGAAGACCGTGACCGTGTGCTTGGTCTCGCCCGCGGGCTCGAAGATCACCATCTGGGACTCGCCCAAGCCGTCCACCAACTGCTTGCGCGCGCCGGACAGGCGGGGCTCGGTCAGGTCCTCCCGGCTGGTGAGGTCAACGATGCGTCCGTCCACGAAATAGCGGCCGTCGGCCGTAACATACATCATCTGGGTCCCGACCAGGACCTCGAACAGCCCCTTCACCGGTGACGGCGCGATACTCGTGATCTTGATGCCGGGGATGACCTTGGTCAGGGCGGCGCGAATACTGTCCTCGGGTGCGGCGAGCAGGCTGCCGGCGGCGAGCCACAGGACGGCGGCGACGATCAAACGGGGGCTTTGCATGGTGGTTCCTCGGGTCTCCAAAATCGGTCGGCTCCAGGGACGCTGCCGCGTCACGCCGGTCGCCGTGGGGGATGCGCGTTAATCTCTAAAATTGCTGACTTTTATCGGCAACCCCCAGTCCTCTGCGCGCAACAGGGCGATGGCATCCTGTAGGTCGTCGCGGTTTTTTCCGGTGATCCGGACCTGGTCCCCCTGGATCTGCGCCTGGACCTTGAGTTTGCTGCCCTTGACATGCTTGACCATCGACTTGGCGGTTTCGGTGTCCACGCCCTGCTTGAGGCGGACCTCCTGGCGCGCGGTACTGAGTGTCACCGCGGGGTCTTGGGGGTCCAGGGCCTTGAGGTCGACCCCGCGTTTGACCAGCTTCTGGCGCAGGATATCCATCATCTGCTGGAGTTGGAACTCCTGCTCGGCAGTCATCATGATCTGTTCGTCGGACAGCTCGAAATGCGCCTTGACGCCCTTGAAGTCGAACCGGGTCGCAATCTCCCGGTTGGCTTGATCGACCGCGTTACGGACCTCCTGGAGGTCGATCTCGGATACGATGTCAAACGAAGGCATTCACTCAAGCCCTTGATTAGTTGAACAATTTTCAAGAACGCATGACCACGGACCGGCGAGCCACCTCGGGGCTCCTCGTCCGACCGCGTACGATAAAGCAAGCCGCGCCCGGCTGCCAGGAGCACGCGCCGCGGGGGTGCGATCATAACTGATGTGTTAACGCACATGTCGTAGGGTACGCTTCGGGTACCCGCCAAGCTGCCACGACCGCCCGAGCTGGGTACGCGATACATACCCTGCGGCTACAGCGACCGGACGTTCTCACGGACGGGCGTCGTTGTCGTTGTCGTTGTCGTAATCGTAGTCGGATTATTCGATTACGACAACGACAACGACAACGACAACGATAGCGTACCCAGGATCTCGGTCAGCACATCAGTTCTGATCGCACCCGCGCCGCCGCCCGGCGCCGGGTCACACCAGCTCAACCCCTCGGATGATGCCGCGCGTGCAGTTGTTTCAGGCGCTCGCGCGCGACGTGTGTATAGATCTGGGTGGTCGAGAGGCTGCTGTGGCCCAGCAACATCTGCACCACGCGCAGATCCGCCCCGTGGTTCAACAGGTGCGTCGCGAAGGCATGACGCAAGGTGTGGGGCGAGAGCGGCTTCACAACCCCGGCCTGGATCGCATAACGCTTGATCAGTTGCCAAAATGCCTGGCGGGTCATGCAGTCGCTGCGGCTGGTAGGAAACAGGAAGTCGCTCGTGCGCCCGCCCAGCAGGTCCTGGCGGGGTCCGCGCACGAACTGCGCGAGCCAGTCCACGGCGTCCTCACCGAGCGGCACCAGCCGCTCCTTGCCCCCCTTGCCCGCGACCCGCACCACCCCTTGAGTCAGACTCACCTGGCCGGAACTGAGGGTGACGAGTTCAGTCACCCGCAGCCCCCCGGCATAAAGGACCTCCAGCATGGTGCGGTCGCGATGGCCGCGCGCATCCGTGGGGTCCGGGGCACCCAGCAGGGCCTCGACCTCCGCCTCGGTCAGACTCTTCGGCAAGGGCCGGCCCAGCTTGGGGGCATCCACCCGGGCGCTCGGGTCCGCCTGAAGCTCGCCTTGTCGCACCTGGTGCTGATAGAACTGACGCAGACAGGACAACAGGCGCGCCGCGGAACGCGGCTTGCGCCCCGCCACCGACAGGACCGCCAGATAATCGAGCAGATCGAGCCGCTGCGCCTCGAGCAGGCAGCGCCCGCGCTCGCGTTCGATCCAGACGGCGAAGGCCCGCAGGTCCGACTGATAAGCGGCCAGCGTGTTCTGACTCAGGCCCCGCTCCATCCACAGGATGTCGGCGAAGCCCTCGATAACGGCACGGTCATCCGCCATCAGTCAGCCCCGGCGTCAACCGCCACCCCCTCATGCCGGAGCAACTGACGCTTGAGCGCGAGCTTATGTCCCGAACGCTCCCCGGCGAAGCCGCCCAGACCGCGCGCCGCCACCACCCGGTGACAGGGCACGACGATGGGGCAGGGGTTGGCCCGGCAGGCCTGACCGACGGCCCGCGGGGCGCTGCCCAAGTCGCGCGCCAGGTCGGCGTAGGTGCGGGTCGTCCCGGCCGGGATGGCCCGGATGGCCGCCCAGACGCGCCGCTGGAAGGGCGTGCCGCGCAGTTGCAGGGGTACCTCGAAACGCGCCGCACCGTCCGCAAAATAGGCGCTGAGTTCGCGGCCGACCGCGGGCGGCACCGCCGCCTCTTCGGCCATCGCGGGTGGCGGCTCCAGGTCGACCGCGAGCAGGGTCTCCCCCGTCCAGCGCAGGCCGATGGGACCCAGGGGTGTGGCGAACAGGGCCATCGGCATCGGGGACCTCGGCTTGGCTTGAAACGACAATGAGTCCGCGCGCAACGCAACTGACGCGAAGACCCGCGAATTAGACCATGGGCTGGCCGCCATCGCCAGCCTGCGCGGCGGCCGTGGCCGGCGGCCCCGGGCGCTCGGCAAACCTGTGGATAACTCTGTGGACTAAGGCCCACAGCAGGCGGGCAAGTCGCTCATTTCAGACTTCATTTTCTTTGGGGCGCAGCCGCCGCTTGCAGCAAAAATTCTTATATAATAAGCTGTTGTGATCCTGTTTCAATTGCTTGACGGGAAAGACCGCCGCGTTTGGTGCGCTTTTCACCAACGATCCCGGGTGTGCACAACCGCCGCGGGGGCAGGACCGGCGGCGGTGCGACTTGTCAAGTCGCGCACCCTAGCGTTGAACTGCCGGCGCAAAACCCGCAGCATGTTACATCTTCGCACAGCCGGGACCACCCTGGAGCACGTCATCGAGACCACTAAGCCGCGCCACGCGGCCCCTTGCGCGCCCCGCCGGGGGCGCCTCTCTCTAATGAGCGACCCCAGATGAGTGACCCCACGCCGCCGCCCGCGGCAACCATCCGCCCCGGTGACGAGACGCCGGGGGCGACGCTGCTGATCGTCGATGACCAGCCGGAGAACCTGGCGGTGTTGGCGGAGATCCTCAGTGACCATCATCGGGTGCGGGCGGCGCGCTCCGGCCTGCAGGCCCTGCGGGTCGCCGCGTCGCCACCGCGCCCGGACCTGGTGCTGTTGGATATCATGATGCCCGCGATGGACGGCTTCGAGGTCCTGGAGCGCCTGCGGGCGAACCCCGTCACGCGGGCGATCCCGGTCATCTTCGTCACCGCCCTCGACGACACTCGCTCCGAGGTCCAGGGCTTGACGGCCGGGGCGGTGGACTATATCAGCAAGCCCTTCATCCCGGCGGTGGTGCAGGCACGGGTGCGGACCCACCTGGAGTTGAAGTGGGCGCGCGACCGCCTGCGCGACCAGAATACCTGGCTGGAGCAGGAGGTCAGTCGGCGCATGGAGGAGAACACCATGATCCAGGAGGTCAGCATCCGCGCCCTGGCGCACCTGGCCGAGATTCGCGATCTGGAAACCGGCAACCACATCCTGCGGACCCAAGGCTATGTGCTGGAGTTGGCGGGCCGACTGCGTCACCATCCGCGCTTCAGCGCCGTGCTGACCAACCACTTCATCGAGGTCCTGGTCCGCTCCGCGCCCTTGCACGACATCGGCAAGGTCGGCATCCCGGACCAGATCCTGCGCAAACCCGGCCCGCTCGACCCGCAGGAGTGGGCGGTGATGAAGACCCACGCCGCCCTGGGTGCCGAGGCGATTGCCTGGGCCGAACGCAGCATCCCCCGGCAGTTGGAGTTTCTCACCCTGGCCCGGGAGATCGCCCGCTGGCACCACGAGCGGTGGGACGGCCAGGGCTATCCCGACGGTCTGAGCGGTGAGCAGATCCCGCTGGCGGCCCGACTCATGGCGCTCGCCGACGTCTTCGATGCATTGGTCTCAGCACGGGTCTACAAGAGTGCCCTGCCCTTCCCCGCGGCTCGCGAGATCATTGTACTGGGCCGCGGCACCCACTTCGACCCGGACGCGGTGGATGCCTTCGTCGTCGGCTTCGACGCCTTTGCCGCCATTGCACAGCGCTATCAGGACGCCGCGACCCATGCGGCCGTCCCGCCGGCCGTGACACCGGCAAGCCCGGCGCCCTGATGACCGGACGGACCCCGGGGCCGCTGAGGCGATCGAGGCCCAGGAGGAGCGAAGGCGTGCAGGGCGCCGCCGATCGACCGCCGGCTCAAGGGGCTACGGGTGAACTCGACGCAACCCTGCATGATCCCATGACAGGACCCACGCCATGAACCGAGCAACGTCCGCGGCCGCGCCCCCGGGGGGCACGGCCGGCACCGTCCACCATCCGTGGGAGCCGGCCGCGCTGGTCGATCCGCCGGCCCCGACCGGCCTGGACCGGGCCCCCGACCCGTTGGCCGGGCGCCTCGGGGCCTGCCTGGTGCGGATGCGCCGGGGCCTGGAGCAGGACTATCGCGACAGCATCAAGGCGCATCGCTACCGCTTCCTGGGTCTGGAGCGCTGCCGCCTGACCCACCTCCTGATCGAATTGGGCGTGCGCGCCAGCGGCCTGTCCGCCCGCGGCCGGCGTAACGCCACCACGCTTGCCTTGGTCGAACGCACGGTGCCCATCGCCGCCCTGCCCGGCCCCTTTGACGGCCTGCGTATCCTGCACCTCTCCGATCTGCACCTCGACCTGGACGCGGCGATCCTCCAGGCCATCATCGCGCGCGTGCGCCCCCTCAGCTATGACCTGTGCGTCCTGACCGGCGACTATTGCGCCTCGGCCACCGGCCCCTGCGAGCCAGCCCTCGCCGCCCTGGCCCAGTTGCGCCCCCACCTGCACGGACCCGTCTATGCCGTCATGGGCAACAACGACAGCATCGAGATGGTCCCGCCGATCGAGGCCCTGGGCATCCGGCTGCTGATCAACGAGTCCCTGCCCATCGAGCGCGACGGCGAGCGGATCTTTCTCGCCGGGATCGACGACCCCAACCGCTACCGCACCCACAACCTGGAGGCCGCCGCCGCCGCCATCCCGCCCGACACCCCCGCGATCCTGCTGGCCCACGCCCCGGAGCCCTTTCGCGCGGCGGCCAGCCTGGGGTTCGCCCTCATGCTCTGCGGCCACACCCACGGCGGCCAGATCTGTCTGCCCGGCGGTTTCGCCCTGATCAGCCACTCCCGCGCCCCGCAGTGCGTGCGTGCAGGTGCCTGGCGCTGGCGCCAGATGCAGGGCTACACCTCCCGCGGGGCCGGCAGCAGCATCATCGCGGCGCGCTTCAACTGCCCGCCGGAGGTCACCATCCATTGCCTGCGCCGCGCCGCGGCGGCGGATGAGTCATTGACAACAGCGCTGCTGTCTGTCCGGACAACTGCGATTGAGGAGTGACGCCATGATGCCCGACCCCATTCTCATCGTCGATGATGACCCCGTCAGTCTGGCGGTCTTACGCGAGATCCTGGCGCCCGACTACCGTCTGATGTTTGCCCGCGGCGGGGTCGAGGCCTTGGGCCTGGCGCTGCGGCATCACCCCGCGCTCATTCTGCTCGATATTCAGATGCCGGAAATGGACGGCTACGCGGTGTGTCGGGCCTTGAAGGCCGATCCGCAGACCGCGGGCATTCCGGTGATTTTCGTCACCGCGCTGTCGGACCTGGCTGATGAGGGAATCGGCTTCGCGGCCGGCTGTGTCGATTATCTGAGCAAGCCGGTGGCGGCGGAGATCGTGCGGGCGCGGGTGCGCGGTCACCTGTCGCTGGTGCAGGCCAAGGCATTGGAGGCGAGTTGGCGCGACGCCGTGGTCATGCTCGCCAGGGCCGGACATTACAATGATTCCGATACCGGTACCCATATCTGGCGGATGGCCACTTTTGCCCGCCAACTGGCCGCGGTGCGGCATTGGTCAACGGCGCGTTGCGAGCTGCTCGAACTGGCGGCGGTGATGCACGATACCGGCAAGATCGGTATCCCCGGCACGATCTTGCGCAAACCCGGCGCCTTGGATGCCCAGCAGTGGGCCGTCATGAAGGGGCACAGTACTGCCGGTTTTGAGATCCTATCCGGAAGCGCCGCCCCCCTCTTTCAGTTGGCGGCCGAGATCGCACTCTATCATCACGAACACTGGGACGGCAGCGGCTACCCCGAGGGGCTGCGCGGCGAGGCCATTCCCGAGTCGGCACGCATCGTCGCCGTGGCTGATGTGTTTGACGCACTCACCATGACCAGGCCCTACAAGGAGGCCTGGCCGCTGGAGCGGATCGTGGCGACGCTGCGCGCGGGCGCGGGCACCCATTTCGATCCATCCGTGATCGCGTCCTTCACGGCCTGTCTGCCGCAACTCCTGGATATCAAGGCCGACTGGGATCAGCATGACGCACTGGAGCAGGACGGCGGTCGCGCGGCAATAGCAAAGCAGCTCAATCGCATTGCAACAGCGCACCATCTCAAACTGCCGGGCCCGATTCTCATTGTCGATGATGATCGCCTTACGCGGGGCGTGCTGGGCCATATTCTGGAGCGCGACTATCACCTGTTGTTTGCCCGCAACGGGGCTGAGGCCCTGGCCCTGGCGAGCAGCGATCACCCCGCGCTCATTTTGCTGGATATTCAGCTACCGGACCTCGACGGCTATGCGGTGTGTCGGGCCTTGAAGGCCAATCCGCAGACCGCGGCGATTGCGGTGATTTTCGTCACCGCGCTGTCTGATCGCGGTCATGAGGCGAGCGGCTTCGCGGCGGGCTGCGTGGATTACCTGACCAAGCCGGTGGCGGCCGGGATCGTGCGGGCGCGGGTGCGTACGCACCTGTCGCTGGTGCATACCGGGGAGCTGGAGAAGAGCCGTCGCGAGGCGATCGACATGATCGCCAAGGCCGCCCATTACCACGATCCCGACACCGGCACACAACTGTGGCGTATGGCCGCCGTGGCCCGGCAGTTGGCCGCGGCGGCGGGTTGGTCTGAGGCACGGTGCGACCTGCTGGAACTGGCCGCCCCGCTGCACGATACCGGTATGATCGGCATTCCCGACGTGATGCGGCGTACGCCCGGGGAATTGGAGCCGGAGGAGTTGACCGCCATGAAGACGCACTGTGGCATCGGTTTCGAGATCCTGTCCTACAGCGACGCACCGGTGTTTCAGTTGGCCGCCGAGATTGCGCTCTATCATCATGAAAAGTGGGATGGCAGCGGGTACCTGATGGGACTGGCCGGGGAGGCCATTCCGCAAGCGGCACGCATCGTCGCCATCGCCGATGCCTTGGCCGCGCTCACCATGACCGGGCCCGACCAGGCGGCCTGGCCGGTGGAGCCGGCGCTCGCGACCCTGCGCGCGGGTGCCGGCAAGCAGTTCGATCCGGCCTTGATCGCGGCTTTGGAGACCTGCCTGCCGCGCATCCTTGACATCAAGGCCGCTTGGGACCAGCGCGATGTGCCACGAGTGACCCGATAAGCAAGTCCAGTGAGTCGGCGAGTTGCAGGGCCAACAGTGGGGCATCGGAACTGCCGGTCCGGGCGGCCCGCTGCGTCGACTCGGCCAGTGCGGCGGTGGCGTCTGCCCGCAGGTTCCCGGCCACGGATTTGAGGGTATGGGCGGCGGCGCCGATCTCCGCCAGGTTGCCGGCGGCGGCCCATTGGCGCAGGCTCGCCGGCATCCCGCTATAGTTGGTGATGGCAAGTGCCGCGAGACGATCGACAAAGGCGCTTTTTCCCTGATAGCGCTCCGCAAGCCCCGCCCAATCCACACTGTCACCCGGCGTCCCACTCCGGTCGAAGTCGCCGTGGGTTGCGTCGGTGTCAGCCTGGGCTCCCGGCTCCCTGCCGCGGTGCCGCGCATGGAGCAGCACCGTGGCCACCAGGTCCTCATACGCGATCGGTTTCGACACCTGACCCACCATCCCGGCAGCGCGGCATTGATCGAGTTCCTCCGCCATCGCATGGGCGGTTTGGCCGATGATCGGCAGCTCTGGTGCCCGTTCCAGGATCCGTCGGGTGGCCTCCAGTCCGTCCATCTCCGGCATCTGCACATCCATCAAGACCGCATCCCAGGCGGCACCGTCGGCGCCGACCGCCTCCAGGGCACCGCGGCCATGCTCCGCCAGGCCGACCTGGGCGCCCTCGGCCGTCAGCATCTGTTCCAACACCAGGCGATTGATCTCATTGTCTTCCGCGACCAGGATGCGCAGACCGGCAAGGCGTGACCCGCCGGTCTGGGCGGTCCAAACCCCGGCGCCCACCGTGGGTGCGTCGCCGGTTTCCGCACCGGGCAGCCAGACCTGGAAGCGCGTGCCCTGCCCCGGCCGGCTGGTCACCTGGATCTCGCCGGACATCAGCTCCACGAGCCGGCGGGTGATGGCCAGCCCGAGCCCGGTGCCGCCGAAGTTGCGCACCGTGCTCGTATCGGCCTGCTCGAAGGGCGTGAACAGGCGCGTCAATTGATCCTCGGTCATGCCGATGCCGGTGTCATCGACCGTAAACAGCAGCCTCTCACCGGTGTGGCTGACGCTCAAGGTCACGGCCCCCTGGTGGGTGAACTTGATCCCATTACCAAGTAGGTTTTGCAGGATCTGGGCCAGTCGCACCGGGTCACTCAGGCAGGTGGCCGGCAACTGCGGCGACTTGACCACCTGCAACGCGATGCCCTTGGCGCGGGCAGGCTCCTGGAAGGTCGCCGCGACCTCATCGGCGATGGCGCCAGGGGCAATGGGAACCGATTCAATCCGCAGCTTCCCGGCCTCGATCCGCGAGAAGTCGAGGATGTCATTGACGACGCCGAGCAATAGCCGGCCGGATTCGAGGATGCGCGCGAAGGTCTCATGCAGCGTCGGGTCGGCGTGACTCGCGCGGTAGCCGACCTGTGCCATGCCCAGCACGCCATTGAGCGGGGTGCGGATCTCATGGCTCATATTGGCCAGGAACTCGCTCTTGATGCGCGCCAGTCGCTCCGCCTCGGCCCGCGCCTGCTCCCGGGCCTGCTCCGCCTGCCGGCGCAGCGTGGCATCGGAGAAGACCACGACGGCCCCGACGATGGCCGCGTCGCGCAGCATGGGATGGGTCGAGAAGGCGACCGCAAGCTCGGTCCCATCGGCACGCCGGAAGCAGTCGTTCTCGACGCGCGCGGGGCGCCCCGTTCTCAGGGCCTCGAGGATCGGGCACAGTTGCGCGGGCGCTGGGGTAGCGTCGGCGGGGGACTGGTGAATGGCCGTGTGCAGGTCCCTCCCGATCAATTCCCCGGCCGCGTAACCCAGCATCGCCTCCGCGGCAGGATTGGTGAAGGTCACCGCCCCGTGGGCGTCCAGGCCGATGAGTCCATCGCCACTGGATTCGAGGATCAGGCGCAGCTTGTCTTCGCTGGCCGCCAGGTCGGCGGTGCGCGCGGCGACCAGTTCCTCCAACTGACGTTGACTGCGCTCCAAGACCTCACGCGCCGCCTTCAAGGCCGTCACGTCCCGGTCAAAGCCGCGGTAGCCGCTCCAGGTGCCGTCCGGAGCATAGCTCGGTGCCCCGCTGGATTCCACGATGACCTCGCGGCCGTCCTTGCGCAGATTGTGGTTCTCCAGACGTTGGAACGAACCCCGCTCCGTGGCGATCCCGGCGAAGCCCTCCCTGACCCGTGTCGCCTCCTGCGGCGCCATCAGATCGAAGGGCGTGCGGCCGATCACCTCATCCGGCCGATAGCCCAGGATCTCCTCGACCTGGCGGCTGGCAAAGGTATAGACCCCCTGCGTGTCGACCTCCCACATCCAGTCGAAGCTGGTCTCCACCAAGGCACGGTAACGGGCCTCGCTGGCGGCGAGCGCCAGCTCGGCACGCTTGCGCTCGGTCATATCGATGCCGATGCCACCCACGTAGCGGCGGCCGGCCGCATCGCAGAATGGGATGTTGATGCTGTGCCAGATGCGGACCTGACCATCCGGGTCCAGGGTCTCGTCTTCCTGCTCGACCGGGAGACCGGCCGCCAGCGCCGCGCGTTCGGCGCGCCACAAGGCATCGACCGCAGACGCCGTCCCGAGCTCGGCATCCGTCTTGCCGCGCCAGTCCTCCAACCGGACGCCGAAGCGCTGCTCGAAGGTCCGGCTGAGATAGATGTGACGCCCGTCGGCGTCCTTGATCCAGGCGATCGCCGGGCTGTTGTCCATGAAGAGCCGGAAGCGCTCCTCGGCGTCGACCCGCTGGGCCTCGGCGCTGGTCAGCTCGGAGATGTCAGCGAAGGTGAGGACGGCACCGATGCGTTGCGCGGCCGCGTCGAGATGGGGCGCAATCTGCATCAGGTAGTGGCGGTCCTGCCGGCTGACCCGCTGCACCAGGGGCGGCCCGCCAGCGACCACGGCTTCGACCTGTTGGCACAGCGTCGGCAGGGTGAGGGTGCACGGAATCCCGGCCAGACTATGACCCAGATCATCAGGCACCAGCCCGAAGATACGCACGGCCAGGGCATTGAAGCGTCGGACCCGGAACCGCTCGTCCACGACCACCAGCGCGAGTTGGATCGAGTTCTGGATACTGTCCAGGAGGTCGTTGACGCTGGCCAACTCGTTGGTTTTAAAATGCAGTTCGTCGTTGAGGGTGCTGAGCTCCTCGTTGCCGGCCTGCAACTCCTCATTGGTCGACTGGAGTTCCTCGGTGGAGACCTGCAGCTCCTCGTTGAGTGATTGCAGGTCCGTATTGGACGACTCCAACTCGCCGATGATGGCGTGCAGATGGCCGCGCGTCGCCTGCAGTTCCAGGAGCAATTCATCGGCGATGGACGGCCCGGTCCCATTGCGCTCCGCCGCCGGGACCCCGGGTACCGGTTGCTCCTCGAAACTCAAGGCGAGTAGCGCTTCCCCGCCCACCGGTCGCTGCCCGGTGCGACGCGCCACCACCTGCACCATCACCGTCTCCCCGTCGATGGCGACCGGTGTCGGTCGTCCGCGCAGCTCGTCCTGATCGCGCAGCAGGGCGAGGTGCGCCGTCGTGCGCACTTCGCTGCGCAACTCGGGCAGGCTGAGCCCCACCACGGACAGGTCGGCCTGTCCCGGGGCCAGGTTCAGATAGCGCTGGACCTGGCCGTGGAAGTGCAAGGCCTGCAACCGCTCATTGACCAGCACGCTGGGTGGTGCGTAGTGCTGCGACAATAGGGCGTGCAGGCTGGCCTCGGTGTCCCGGGTACGGCCAGCCGCCGGGGGCCGGGACGGCTCCGCGAACCGGGACGCCGCGCCGCCCCAGTGTCGGTGCGCCAGGGGCGGCGTGGGTAGGTCGCGCCGGCGGTAGATGCGACTCTCCAGGTCCACCGGCTCAAACAGCCGGCTGACGGTCTCGCCGCACTCGGCTTTGCCCAGCAGCAACAGCCCGCCCGGGTTCAGGGCATAGTGAAACTTGGCATACAACTCCTCCTGAAGCGCGGCACTGAAATAGATCAGGACATTACGGCAACTCACCAGGTCCATATGGGTGAAGGGCGGGTGACGCAGCAGGTCGTGCTCGGCGAACACACACAGTTCGCGCAGCGTCTTGGACACCCGCAGCGCATCGCGCCCCTCGACAAAGAACCGCGCGCACAGCCCGGCGTCCAGGCCCTCGAGGCGGGTCCGCGGATAGGCCCCGGCGCGCGCCGCCGTGATCGCCTGGGCATCGAGATCGGTCGCAAAGACCTGGGCCCCCACCTGCGGCAGACGCTCCCCCAGCAGGTCGGCCAGGATGGCCGCGATGGAATAGGCCTCCTCACCGCCCGCGCAGCCCGGCACCCAGACGCGGATTGGCTCCCGCGGCCGGGCGGCGGCGACCACGGTCTCCAGTACGCCGCGCAAGGCGGCGAAGACTGCGGGGTCGCGAAAAAAGGTGCTGACCGAGATCATGAAATGCTGCCGCAGGACCAGCGCCTCGTCCGGATTGGCGCGCATGACGCGCAGATAGTCCGCCGGGCCGGCGAGACGCAGGGCGCCGATGCGGCGCAGAATTTGACGCCGCAGCGTCGCCTCCTTGTAACGGCTGAAATCGGTCTGGCTCGCGGCGGTGACCAGCGCCAGCAGTTCCTTCAGGGTTTGGTCATCGATGTCGGCCAGGGCCGCCGCCGTCGGCAGGCCCCCCGGCGGTTCCTCGTCGACGGCATTGAGCCAGGCGGCGAGGTCCTCAGGACCCAGGGATTCGTTCGCCAGACCAGCGGTGAGCGCGGATTGGGCCATGCCGCCCTGGGCGGCACTGTCCGGGCGCTGCACCAGGACCCGGCCGCCGCCGCGGCGGATGGCCTCGGCGCCGCGCGTCCCGTCGTGGCCGGTGCCGGAGAGGAGCACCCCGACCGCGTAGACGCCGTAGCCTTGCGCCAGAGACTCGAACAGGGTGTCGATCGACGGCACCACGCCGGCGTCGGCGCCCGGCTCCAATAGACGCAGCCGTCCGTCCCGGACCTCGACATGACGCCCCGGGGGCGTCACGAACACCTGGTCCGGCCGCAGCAGCTCCCCGTCCTCGATCCGTTTGACCCGCAGCGGACAGTCGCGACGCGGTGAATCTGGTTGGACAATCGTAGCCACCTCGTGGGGTGCGATCAGAACTGATGTGGTGACCGAGATCCCGGGTACGCTGTCGTTGTCGTTGTCGTTGTCGTAATCGAACAATCCGACCACGATCACGACAACGACAACGACGCCCGGTCCGTGGGAACGTTCGGTAAGGGTGTCGATGCGCGCCTTACCGCAGTTCAATCCGCCGCCAAGCCCCCGAACGCCAGCGCCACGCCATCATGCTGCCCAGCACGGCGACATAGGCGAGCAAACCAATCCAGCCGCCCAGGGCGCCGAGGCCGAATTGGGGCAGGCCCGGCACCCAGCCGGCGCCGGGGGCGAAGGCCAGGCTGTGCACCAGCGGCAGGAAGCCGAGCCAGGACAGGAGCACCGTCAGCAGGGCCGGTACCCGCACGTCCCCGGCCCCGCGGAGTGCAAAGCCGCAGCCGAGGTTCAGCCCGTCGAAGACCTGGTAGGCGGCCCCGAGCCAGATCAGGAGGGCGGCGGTCTGCACCACGGCCGCGGCATCGGCGTCCGCCGGGTTGACGAAGAGCGGCATGGACCAGGGCCCGGCGAGGGCCAGCACCAGGCTGATCAGGCCCATGTAGGCCACCGTGAGCCCGATCGCCGTGTTGCCGACGCGCCGCGCCCAGTCCCGATCCCCGGCCCCGATGGACTGGGCGACCAGGGTGGTGCCCGCGCTGGCGATGCCGATCGCCGGCATAAAGGCGATGGAGGTCATCATGATGGTGATCTGGGTGGCCGCCCCGGCGACCGAGCCCAGTTCGACCATCATGAGTTGGAAGCAGCCTGTCGCGATCAGGTCGGCCGCCGGCAGCAGGCCCATGGGCAGCCCCAGGGCGAGGGCGCGACCCATGGGGACCCACCGGGGGCGCCAGTAACGATGGCTCGCGAATTCGCGGCGCACCCGCGGACCCAAAAAAATCCAGAGTCCGGCGATAAAACCGACCACCTGGGCCGTGGTGGTGGCCCAGGCGACCCCCGCCACCCCGAACCCGAGGCCGAGCGCCAGGACCTGATTCAATATGGCATTGGTCACACCGACCAAGACCATCAGGGCCAGGGTGACCCCGGTGCGCCCGATCCCATTGAAAAAGCTGGTGATGCACCAGAGTGCCACCCCGCCCATGGCCCCGGCGACGCGCGGAAACCAGAAGTCCAGGGCCATGGTCTCGACCGCGGGCGGGAGTTGCACCGGGGCCAGGAGCAAGCCGCCCGCCAACCCCGCGAGGACGAAGAGCGGACTGGTGGCGAGCACCACCCAGAGCCCGCTCCAGACCGTCTGCGCCACCCCCAGGCGGTCACCGGCGCCGTAGGCCTGGGCGACCAGGGTCTGGACCGCGATGGCCACGCCGCCGAACAGCAGGATCAGTACGATGACGAACCAGTAGACCCCGCCCACGGCGGCGATGGCGTCGGTGGAGATGCGGCCCAGGAACCAGGTGTCGGTGAGATTGAGCACCGCCTGGATACCGCTGTTCAGGAACAGCGGGGCGGCCAGCGCCACGACGGCGCGCAGGTCCACGCGGCGCCGACCCGCGCTATCGTGGCGCAGCGCGGGCAGGGGGCGCGGGAGGGCCGGGAGATCGGGGGGGTTCGGGTCCATGGCTAAGGGTGCGGCGTCAAACCGCTGACCCTGCCTCAAGGGTACGGTAGAGTCAAGCCGAAGGGGCTGGCACGAATCCGATCACGCTGCCTTTTCTGGGAGCGGCAACTGAAAGCGTCCGGCGACGACTCCGGCCACGGTTAGGTCCTCGTCGAGCGCCTCCCAGCGCAACGCGCAGCCGTTCAGCTCGACGACAACATCCTTCAGTTCTTTATCGGAGGCGCGACTCAGAATCTTGAAGCGGTCTGCCGGGAAGCCGATGACACGCCCATCGGTCAATTCGACGTAGACCATGCGTCTCTCGGCCCAGGCAGAGAGTGCGCAGGGCTCGGTCTCAGCGGTTGAAATAGTCATGGTATTTCTCCAAGAAGAGGGCCTCATGCTGGAAAACGAGTCGCTCGATCTCTCGCAGATCATGCGCCGTAACGCCGCAGTCGCGCGCAAAAAACATATTCTCCATCAATAACTTCCATTCCCCATCAACGCAGCGGACGTGAAAGAAAGGTGGCTCTGCACCCTCGCCCCGCGTTATGTAGCCTTGTGAGGCACGAACCTGATCTCAAGCTCACAATCAACCGCAGCGGCGTAGCGCTTTAGCGCGGCGAGCGATGGCGTATGCCTTCCGGCCGATTCAAGGCGAGATACCGCACTCTTGGTAGTACCCATTCGCACAGCCACGGCATCTTGTGTCAAGCCCGCGGTCGCTCGCGCTCTGAGCATCTCATCAGCAATGGCGTATTCCAGCGCGAGACTCTCATAGGCCGCGTCAAAACCGGGCCGCTGCCTTGCCCTGGCAAGAAACTCTTCGTGTTCATGGGGAACGGGTTGATACGGGAGTTCAGCCATGCTGCACCTCTTTTAAGCGTTTGCGAGCGGTCTTGATATCACTATCGGGCGTTTGCTGGGTTTTCTTGATGAAGGCGTGGAGAACGACAACTCGCCTGCCGGTAACGAAGCAATAGAAGGCACGGCCGATACCTGAGCGCCCTCGCGGCCGAATCTCAAACAGCCCGTCGCCGAGGGCGCGTGAATGTGGAAGTCGGAGATTGGGGCCGTGGTCGCGCAGGAGTTCGACCAGACGGGCATAGTCGGCAAGAACATCCACCGGCCAAGATTCGATCTCAGCAAGCACACGAGCGTGGAAATATTCAATCTCAAACAACATGTTGAAATACTAGCGACAGAACCCGTCAGTCGTCATTTATCCAAGTCCAAGAAGTCAAGAGCTTCAACCAGAGGAATCTTCCCAAAATCAAATTTCTTGACCAGGCGTTGAACCCTGTTAATGAGAAGATCCTTATCGGCTTGACTCATTCTCAACCACCTATCTATTCCATCCACCTTAATCGCCGGCTCACGACGCGTTAAGGTTAGATCGCCTTCGCCTCTTATTCTCACTGACAGACTGGGAGTATAAACCCTAGACACGCCCCAAATCCTTGGGTTCCCTGGCGGTATCGCATCGATATCGATGATCCAGGCCCCGTCTGGAAACTCCCAGCCCTGCCCGTAGCCCCATACCAGCCCGAAATCATGAGGTTCTAGCCCGGAGATCTCTCGAACTCCCTTTTGGACCTCCCCGAGCGCCGCGGTCTGAGCATCGTTGAGACCGGTGTTATAAATTGCCAGATAGACGTTGTCGAAGAGTTCTTTGTTAGCCCGGCAGGTATCAAGCAAACCTTTGCCTGGGCGTTTGATAGGTGCCATTTCTCGCCTTTTCGCCCACCTTATTTGTGCCGCGACAAGCATCTTTTCATCGACCTTACGACTGTTCCTGCAGACCCACAATTTATCGAACCATTCGTTCAGCTTGCGAACAAGTGACGAATCATCGGTCATGACGTTTGCTTCGACCCAACCGCTTGATTCATTATCTTCTACAACCAAGCCATTCCCTGAAGCATTGGACGACCCAAGGATAACGATTGAATCCGCCAGATAAACCTTGGCGTGTAAGCGCGAATGTGACTTTACGCTGGCACCCGCTTCCATCAATTCGCGTACAACGCTGGGGTTTGTCGCACCGGTCTCAAGGTTACAGATTATCTGCGCGCCCGTTGCACCGTTCATATCGAGCCCCAACGATTCGATAGCTCCTTTCCCCCAAAAGGCAACTGCCAATTTCTTATTCCTGCCCTTCAATTCCCGGAACGCAGGACCAACTTCAGATTCGCTGAGTAACGTCAACATCAGTATCTCCACAAAACATGGGCAGTACGACCAGTTGACTAATCGGTGATGTCACGCCCTTTCAGGGCTGATCGTCCTGAACCGGCCAACCCAGGGCCTTGCCCTCACTGCCATTAAGTTAGGCGCCGACGGCGCGGCTTCTCGTTCCCACGCTCCGCGTGGGAATGCCGGGCGGGCGCTCCGCGTCCGGTCTTGGCGCCGGACGCGGAGCGCCCGCACTTGCTCCCACGCAGGAGCGTGGGAGCCAGAATGGCTTAACTTAATGGCATTGAGGGCGTTGCCCTGGGCTGGTATGTCGCGCCCCTTCGGGGCTTGGGTAACCGCAACATCGGACGAACGTGCTGCTTGCGGATCGCCTCGTACTCGCTGGCGATCTCCAGGATGGCGTCCCGTGACGGGCTGTCATCGTCCAAACCCAGAGGATAGGGGATCGCCTCGTTCATGCCCGCGCCGTCCTGCCAAATCTTGGCCCATGCGCCATTCTCGGCATGGGTCACGTCGATCATGGTGGGCGAGTAAGTGTCGCGGTACTGCGCCACCAACTCGTCCATAATGCGCAAATCGCGCCTGGTAAAGTGGCTATCGTCGAACGGGACTCGGGGCACGACAGTCTCGCGAACGTAGTCGATCACCTTTTCGGGCTGGATGGAGATCGCCGCAGCCAAGTCCGGCTCCGGGTCGTCCCACTCCTGCATCACCTGCACGGGAACCGGGCCGAATTTCCAGGCCCGGTATTCCAGCCCGGTCACGCTGCACCCGGTTTGCCGGAAATGCTCAAAGTCGAGCAAAAATAATAGCTTGAACAGCTTGATCTTACCCAGGTACCTTGTATTGTGGGCAAAGTACAGGATCGCGTTGATCAGCTTTTCGCGTTCGTGGGTAACCAGCATCGGGATATGGGGCAAAATACGCTTGGAAAATGTGGGACGGGAGGCGGGATCAGGGGCGGGGCCTCGCCCCGATCCAAGCCGGTTGCTGCTGAGCCAGATCCCGACCTCGCAACCGACCGTTACGCTGCCAGTCTAGGCCAAGACGCCCGCGGCGGCAATCCGCGCGGCGGCTGTCCTGCCGGGTTTGATTGAGGGCAAACGCGGCGTGGTGCATGATGGGGCTGCTGCTGGGGGCGGGAGCGGTAGAGGGGCACCTCTACCGTCCGGGCTTGCGACTGGTGGCCCAGGTCCCGAGGTCGCCGCAAACCGTTACAACGATCAGTGTAGGCGAAGATTGCCGTGTCTGCAGCCGGCGCCGCGGCTATTCTGCCCAAGTCGCAGGCCGCCGGCCGCGGAGCCGGACGAGGCCCAGGCCCCGTGCGGAACTTTATTCTGTCGCGTGCGACCACGGGCGTCGGTCGGCGCCCCAAAATGTGAGCGACAGGATACATTGCCTGTCCGACGGAGGTGGAACTCAATGCCGACACTGACCCTGGCGATCCCCGATTCAGCGCTGTCCGCTCTGCGGCGCTCGCCATCCGAACTCGGACGCGAGTTGAAACTGGCCGCGGCGATTCATTGGTATGGGCGCGGTCTGATGTCGCAGGAGCGTGCGGCCGAGCTGGCGGGCATGAACAGACGCGATTTTCTTCATACCCTGGCCCGCGAAGGCGTGGACGTCTTTGCCGTGGATGACGACAGCCTCGCACGCGAGTTGGGCCTTGACGAGCCCGGCGAGAGTGCCGCCCCATGAGCGGCCGGGATCTGCGGCTGGTGGTGAATACCTCCCCGTTGATTCACCTGGCGGAGGCCGGACTACTGAACCTGCTGCACGACGCGGCGCCTGCCGTCTGGGTGCCCGAGCCCGTTGCGCGCGAGATTCGCGCCTACGGCATCCAAGACCCGACTGCACAAGCGCTCGAGGCGCACGACTGGCTGAAGGTTCAGCCGGTGCCGATCGTTTCAGCACGAGTGCTGGCCTGGGACCTGGGTGCCGGGGAAAGCGCAGTGCTGGAGTTGGCGATGGCCTCCCCCGGGAGCACGGCAGTCATCGACGACCTCGCCGGACGCCGCTGCGCCGAAGCCCTGGGCGTTACGCTACGCGGCACCGTTGGCCTGGTCCTCGCCGCCAAGCGGGCCGGCCGACTCACTGCCGCGCGCCCAGTTCTGGAGCGCCTGCGCGACAGCGGGATGTATCTGTCCGATGCGGTCCTGAACAGGGCCTTATGTCTGGTGGCTGAATAGCTGTCGCGATCTCGCATTGAAATGAGCGGTGCGCATTCTCTGCGCATTTCCTTGGAAAGAATGCGCGTGGGTTTGCGCGCGAGCATTTGAGTGACCGTTAAAGGGCGGCCAAGCCCGGTTTGCACACGCCATGACAAAACGCCTGATCGAGACCTGGTTGCCCATCGCCGAGATCGGCCTGGAGGGCCTGCGCGAGCGCACGCCCATGACGCCCTTCCCGGCGCCCAACCGGCTGCACGTCTGGTGGGCGCGCCGACCCCTGGTCGCCTCCCGTGCCGCCATCCTGGCAGCACTGCTGCCGGCGGACGCGGATCGGGAGCGGTTCATGCATGTGCTGGGGATTCATGGGGACCCGGTGGCGGCCAAGGTTCGCATCGCCAAGGCGGATCGCGCGGGAGAGCGCTTGGGGGCGGACGCCTACGGCTACCCCCGCGCTTTCACGCACCTGCCCTCGGCAGAGGACTTGGAGTGGCTGAGATACGAAGCAGCGCGCATTGACATTCACGGCCCCGCGGTCCTGGACCCGACGGCAGGCGGCGGCAGCATCCCCTACGAGGCGACCCGGCTTGGTTTGACGACCGTCGCCAACGACCTCAACCCCGTCGCCGCCCTGATCCTGCGCGCGACCGTGGAATGGCCGCTCGCGTTCGGTCTGGAGGTCAAGGACACCTTCGAGCGCTTGGGTGCCGAATTGGCCGTAAAGGTACGCGAGCGCCTGGCTTGGGCCTTCCCGCCGGAGCCCGATGCGGATTGCCGCCCCGACGGTTACCTCTGGGCGCGCACCATCACCTGTCCCTATTGCGACGGGCTCATTCCACTCTCGCCCAACTGGCGCCTGGCCCCTGATGGTACCGGGGTGCGCCTGCTCCCCGACACCCAGACCGGGCAGCGGCGTTGCGGATTCGAGATCGTCAGTCGTGCGAAGGATCAATCGCCCGGCACAGTCACCGGCGGCGATGCCCATTGCCCCTTCCCGGACTGCGATCGGGTGGTGGACGGCGACGAGGTCAAACGCCAGGCCCAGGCGGGCCAAATGGGCGACCAACTCTACACCCTGGTTTACAAGCGGCGCACCTGGACAACCACCAAATCGGGCAAACGTCGTGAGAAATGGATTCGGGGGTATCGGGCACCGCGAACTGAGGACAATGTCTCCGACCTGATCGCCGAGCGTTTGGCCGAGAAGATGCCGGAGTGGGAGGCGTTGGATCTGGTTCCGACCGAGGCGATCGGAGACCCGTCCAACTACGACAGGGGGCATCGGATGTACGGGATGTATCTCTGGCGCGATCTGTTTTCACAGAGAAATTTACTATGCCACGGGATTGACGTTGAGGTTTTCCGGGAGATGTTTGCAGCAGAGCAATCGCGCGGTCAATTAACTGACTCAACGACCGCGGCGTTCGGCTATCTGGCGCTGGCGCTCGACACGATGGTAAATTACGGATCGCGCTATTGCCGTTGGGACATTACAACCAGCCGGGTTCGATCCGCCTTCGATAAGCACAACTTCTCATTTGTTTGGTCGTATGCAGAGATGGCTCCACTCATCACCGGGCTAGGTTATGACTGGGCGATCGAAAAGACGGCCGCCTGCATTGAAGAACTCGTCGGGATGGTCCGCCCCGACATCGACGTCAAGGCCGCAAGAAAGGACAGCCGTCACGACGACCTGTTCGCCTCACCGTCCTTCACCCCGCCCCCGGTCACCATTACCTGCAAGTCCGGCGACAGCCTGGACCACCTGTCCGATGGCGCCGTGGACCTGGTGGTGATGGACCCGCCCTATTACGACAACGTGATGTACGCGGAGCTGTCGGACTTCTTCTATGTCTGGCTAAAGCGCACCGCCGGCTATGTCTACCCGGAGCTGTTTCGCCGGGCACTCACTGACAAAGAGCACGAGGCGGTCGCCAACCCGGCCAAGTTCCGAGGTCAAAAGGCACCCAAGGAGCTGGCCAACCAGGACTATCGGGAGCGCATGGCCGCCATCTTCGCCGAGTGCCGACGGGTGCTGAAGCCGGACGGGATCATGACCCTCATGTTCACCCACAAGGCCACCGGCGCCTGGGATGCGCTGACCAAGGGGCTGATGGAGGCCGGCTTTGTCATCACCGCATCTTGGCCGGTGAACACCGAGGCCGAGGGCTCCCTGCACATCAAAGATAAGTCCGCCGCCAACAGCACCATCTTCCTGATCTGCCGCCCCCGTGCCGAGCGCGGTGAGACTGCGGAGTCGCTCTACTGGGAGGACCTGGAGCCCCGCGTCCGCGCGGCGGTGCGCAACCGCATCAAGGCCTTTCAGGACGCCGGCATCCGCGGTGTCGATCTGTATCTCTCCTGCTTCGGACCGGCACTGGAGGAGTTCTCCCGTCACTGGCCGGTGCGCCGCGGTACCCCCCGCCCGGAGCCGGAGGCCAAGCGCCGGCAACGTCAGGCAGACCTGTTCGAGGAGGCCTGCGACCCCTATCTCGCAACCCCAGAGGATGCCCTGGACGCGGCGCGCCGGGAGGTGAAACGCTGGCGTATGGAGAGCCTCACCCACATGCAGCGCCAGGCGGAACTGGACCCGCTCACCGAGTGGTTCGTACTCGCCTGGGACGCCTTCCAGGCCCCGCAATTTCCCTACGACGAAGGGCTGCGTCTCGCCCGGGTGGTAGGACTGGACATGGACCGCGAGGTGATTGGACGGGTGGCCGAGAAGAAGGCCAGCAACGTCATCCTCTGGGACAGCGCCATGCGCGCCGCCAAGGGTGCGCTGGGTGCGGCGGACGGTTCCCGTGGTTGGATCGACGCCATCCACCACGCCGCCCATCTCGCCCGCACCCGCAGCCTGCAGGCCGCCCAGGACCTGCTGGAGCGCGCCCAGGTGACCCAGGAGCCGCTCTTCCTTTCCGCCCTGGAGGCGGTGCTGGAGGTGCTGCCGCCTTCCCGCGCCTTCACCGGCCTTGAACCGGCAGAGGCGGTACTCCCCTCCGCCAGCGACTTCGAGGTACTTGAGAACCTGCGCCGGCTGGCCTATGCGGACCGGGTGGATAGACCAACCCAATTGGAGCTTTGGAAGGAGAACGACCCTTGAGCACCATGACCACCTTCGATACCACCAAGGAATTTCTCTCAGACATGCTCAAGCAGTTGGGAGACGGTAAGACCCAGCTCCCCGACTTCCAGCGGGGCTGGGTCTGGGATGACGACCATATTCGCTCGGTGCTGGCGAGCGTCGCTCGGTCCTTCCCCATCGGCGCGGTGATGATGCTCAAGACCGGTGGTGACGTGCGCTTCCAGCCCAGGCCCGTGCAGGGCGTGACCTTTCCGCCCCAAGGCCGGCCGGAGCCCGAGCGGCTGGTGCTTGATGGCCAACAGCGGCTGACATCCCTCTACCAGGCCCTGATGCTGGACCAGGTTGTCGAGACCGTCAACGCCAAGAAGCAGCAGATCAAGCGCTGGTATTACATCGACATGCGTAAGGCGATTCAGAACCCGGAGGACTTGGAGGAAGCTATTGTCGGCCTGCCGGAAAGCCGCCAACTGCTCAATTTCCGCGGTGAGTTGATCGCCGACTACTCGACCGCCCAGCGAGAGTACGAGGCCGAGCTTTTCCCTATTCGGAACGTCTTCGAAGACGACGACTGGCGAATGGCTTACTCCGAGTTTTGGGACTTCGACAAGGAGAGGCAGAAGTTCTACAATGAGTTCGGCAAACGGATACTCAACGCCTTTAAGCAGTATCAGGTCCCGCTGATCGTGCTGCATCAGACGACATCCAAGGAGGCCGTGTGCCAAGTCTTCGAAAAGGTGAATACGGGCGGCGTCTCGCTGACCGCCTTTGAACTGTTGACTGCCACCTATGCGGCGGATAACTTCAACCTCCGGGATGACTGGTTCGGCAACCAGGAGCGCCAGGTCGCCGGACGGGAGCCGCGTCTTCATCAGAAAAAGGTGTTACAGCGGCTAGCCAACACCGACTTTCTTCAAGTTGTGGCGCTACTATACACCAGCGCCCGACGTGAGGCCGATATTGCCACCGGACTCAAGCCGGAGGATGCCGCGGCTGTAAGCTGCAAGCGCGTCACGATCCTCAATCTGCCCCTGGACGGCTATCGCCAATGGGCCGACTGTGCGGTGGAGGGGTTCGAGCGGGCGGCCCGCTTTCTGTTCCAACAGAATATCTTCTCTCCCTGGGATCTGCCCTACCAGACTCAGGTCGTCCCGCTGGCGGCCATCCTCATCAAACTCGGCAAGCGTTGGGAGGACGACGGCATCCGGCGTAAGGTGGCCCTGTGGTTTTGGTGCGGGGTCTTCGGGGAACTCTACGGCGGTGGTGTCGAATCTCGCTTTGCTCGGGATCTGCCAGAGGTGTTGGCGTGGATCGACGGCGGCGCTGAGCCTCAAACGGTCATCGACGCCAATTTCTCCAGGACCCGCCTGCTAACCTTGAGGACGCGCAACAGCGCGGCCTACAAGGGACTGCATGCCCTACTGATGCGCGACGGCGCGCAGGACTTCCGGACCGGGGTACCCATTGACGAGGCGAGCTTCTGGGACGAGCGCATCGACATTCACCATATCTTTCCCCAAGCGTGGTGCGTCAAACAGGGCGTACCGTCCCAGCGCTACAACTCCATCGTCAACAAGGCAGCGGTGTCCGCCCGTACCAATCGGATCATCGGCGGTCAGGCCCCGAGCGCCTATCTCCAGCGCATTCAGGATCAGGCGGCGATCGGTGGTGAACGCATGAATGAGATCCTGGGGACTCATGTCATCGACGCGCAGCGATTGAGAAACGACCACTTCGAGGGCTTCTTCGCCGCCCGGGAGGAGGCGCTGGTCGCCCGTATTGCCGCGGCGATGGGCAAGGCCGTTCTGCAACAAGCCTCCGAGCAAGAACCGGTCAATGAGTCGAACGGCGACGACAGCGCGGACTACGCAGCGGATGGCGAGTAGTGATCCCGTTCTTCGAGTGGGATAAGGCCAAGGCCCGGTCTAACATCAAAAAACACGGCGTTAGTTTTTTGGACGCTATGGCGGTGTTCCAAGATCCGCTCGCTAGGATCTTTCCCGACGAATGGCAATCGCTGGGTGAGCGGCGCGAGACATTATCGGGCATCTGCGCGATCGACGGTTGGTCCTTGTGGTGTTCTGCGAGCCCAGCGAGGATCGGATTCGCATCATCAGTGCCCGGCCTGCAACCCCCAGAGAGAAAAGAGATTATGACCAACACGCAAGATGAAGACCTGTTGCCGGAATACGAGTTCGATTACGGCAAGGCCCAGCCGAACCGTTTCGCCGAGCGGACCGCCGTCGCGGTGGCGCTCCAAGCCGATATTGGTGCTTATCTCCAGGCGCGCGCTCAGGCCAAGGGCCTGCCGCTCGGGGATCTGGTGAATAGCATGCTCAAGCGCGACATTGAACTCATCGAATCCGTCAAATAGTAGGGTCGGAGGTTGGGGTAACGCAAGAATCCTAATATGGTCCATGGTCACTGAACCTGCTAGGGCGTGCACGCCTCACGCTGACCCAATCGGGCGCAGCGCGACCGAGCAGATATCAACAGCCCAAGGTAGCTCTCAATTGTCCGATACATCGATTGTCAACGCGAAGGCGCGGCTGCCAAGCCTGGTGCAGCGGGCCGAGGCCGGTGAACCCGTGCATATCACCCGCCGCGGCAAGCGGGTTGCGGTGATCGTGTCCGAGCAGGAGTTCAATCGCCTCACCAACGCACTGCCCAAACCGACCGGGTATCTCGACTTTCTTGCGGGTTGGCGCAAGCGCTTACAGGAGTACGAGTGCGAGCCGCTGACCGATCAAGAGGTCGCGAGCTTGCGTTCCAAAGAGGCCGGCCGGGATTTCTCTTGGGACCAATGAGATACCTCCTCGATACCAACGTCTGGTCGGAGATGGCACGCCCGGAGCCCATGGCATCCGTGCGCCGTGCCTTTCAGCGTTACGACCCGCAGTTCGCCATGGCCGCACCGGTGGCGGACGAACTGACATTTGGCGTTGCCCGACTCCCGAACTGCAAGCGCAAGGTGCTTCTGGCAGAGTGGCTGGAGGAAACGCTGGATGCCTATCCCATTCTGCCTTTCGATCTTCCGGCTGCACGATGGCATGGCCAGGAGCGAGCACGCCGAATGGCGATCGGAAGACCGGCGCCCATGATCGATGGCCAGATTGCCGCCATCGCCGTCGTCAATAGCCTGATCTTGGTCACACGCAACACCGATGACTTCGACGGGTATCTGGGTCTGGAGGTCGAAAACTGGTTCACTTCGGAGTGAAGGAGGGCCGAGGTTGGGGTGACGCAGGAACCCCAACATCTTCCAATCGTATTCACGCTGAGAACAGCAGACCGAGAAACGGAGGCGAGCAGTGAGTTCTTCGAGTGGGATCAGGCCAAGACCCGGTCTCAGCGCAAGCCTTCAAGGCGGTGGCCGGGCCAGGCAGCGAAGGTGCCGCCGCTCGGGAACCAACCTAGACCCGAATGGCACTAAGTTAAGCCAGAAACTGGATCGGAACAGTGGCTTACGCGGCCAGTCGGCTGGCGGAAACGCATCAGTTCCAAGCATAGCGTGGAAGAATCTGGCAGACTGTCGCTGCCTCTCCAGAAGCTTGGCTATAGGAGAGCATGCAAGTCGCTGATATCGTTAATCGCTTCCTTCACTTGATGCCATTCGAGTCTGGTCCTTTATCTCACCTGGATCGTGCGCACGGGCGAGGACTTCCCCCGGCTCACCAGTTGCTATGTGCTCTAACCCGGCCTGGAGAGTGCAATGAACCAAGCCATCAAGCTATTTGACGTCGTGGCGCTGACGACCGACCTGCCCGAGATTGGTCTGGTTGCCGGCCAGGTCGGTACCGTGGTGGAACCCCTCGGCAGAGCCCTCGGCGATGAAGCCTACGAGGTTGAGTTCATCGACGATGCCGGCCGGACCTACGCCCTGGCGGCGATCGACGCTGCCCGGCTACTGGTCCTACACTACGATCCTGCGCGCGCGGCATCGGCATGATGTTCAGGTCTTGCGCCTTCCCAAGGCTAAAGCCTTGGACTGCGGGTTTGAAGCCTATGATTGATGAAGCAGAGCAACGGCGTCTCGCCGAGCAGAGTGGAAAAGGAGCCGTGGAAGGAGAAAGTGGAAGGATAAGGGGCAAGGCTCGAATGACGCGAAGATAAGCCGAGAGCATTTTTTAAGCAGCGGGTTACCGTTGCGATTCATGCCCAACAATCGGCGTGTTCAGTGCTGATTCTTGGGGCGACCGTTCTGGCGGACCTCCTCCTGCGCGAGGCGCCGGGGCTTGGTCAGCAGCGGATAGCGCTTGAGCCGACGCTTCAACGCCCGCGGTTCAATGCGTCCCTGCAGCAGACCGACACGGGGTTCGGCGATCAACATTAAGAGGGCACGGATCACCACCGCGTCGCGGGTCCCGCCGCCCCGCTGCCAGGAAATCCAGATCTGCACCGTGTGTTTAAAGCGCAGCTGGCGCGGGATTTGGTCCGCCGGCAGGGCGGCTTGCGCCATCAGCACACGGATCAGGTTGTAGGCCAGCAAGTCAACCTAGACCCGGCCGTTACTGGTCAGGCGCGGTGCGGTTTCGGCCGCATGGCCTCCAGTACCGCGGCGGGGTTATGCTCGATCACGTTGAGGAGGACCAGCGCGGCCCCCTGGGGCGTGCGGTCGCCGCGCTCCCAGTGGCGCAGCCACGGAGAACCCGAAGCGGCCCGCGAACTGGTCTTGCGTCAACCCGAGCCGGCGACGCAGCTCGGCTACGTCAACCGCATGGGAGCGATGTTCGAGGACACCGCTCGGGGCGCCCCTGGCATGGGCCGCAGCTTCTTCCAGCCCTTGCTTGATGCTTGCAAACGCGCTCATGGTTTTACCTCGGCAGTTCCGGTGACAGTATACTTAATTCAGCTTGAGGCCAGTCTCG
>Ga0247841_10003531_pt1 | contig 28689 bp, 32 predicted proteins | sample LaCruzMarch2015__2_FD_192410 | JGI IMG/M metagenome (GOLD analysis project Ga0247841, IMG submission 192410) | Freshwater microbial communities from meromictic Lake La Cruz, Castile-La Mancha, Spain - LaCruzMarch2015_18m | ecosystem: Environmental > Aquatic > Freshwater > Lake | place: Spain... | reverse complement strand
TGTTTTTATTTTTAGTTAACAAATTGTACGTATAATAATTATCGGCAGGACAAGATAAGTTCTAACTTCGTCCCATGCTCTCCGCACTCCAAACAGCCCTTGTTTATGGAATGTTTTTTGTAAGGAGTTTGTCACTCTAGAACTTTAAGATTATTATTAAGACAAATTATTTAATTTCAAACAAGGAATGAATTTAAAGTTTGAGCCAATAAGAAAGCATCTTGATTTGCTTGCCTCATCAGTAAAAGAAGCTGCTGAAAACTGGGACAGGGTTACTCCGATTGAAGATATTTGGGTTGCAGAAATAGATCCCAAATATATGGGAGGAATTGAATTATGCAAACATTATGGTATTTCACAAAATAAAGGTGTTAATTGCGTCATAGTAGAAGCTGTTCGTGGAGAAAATAAAACTTTAGCAGCATGCTTAATCCCCGTGAATTGTAAAAAGGCTGATTTTAATGGTGTTGTAAGAAAACATCTCAATGCCCGTCGTGTTTCATTGGCGCCCTTAGAAGAAGTGCTTGAACAAACCAATATGGAATATGGCAGCATTACTGTTTTTGGCTTACCGAAATCTTGGCCAATATTGATTGATTCGAGTATTATTTCTTTAGATAGGGTAATAATTGGTGCAGGGCTTCAAAAATCAAAACTGTCCTTGCCTGGAAAAACGCTTCTCGAACTTCCAAACGCCTAAATTCTAGAAGGACTTTGTAAAACAGTAAATTAGATTTTAACATAACAGCCAAGTTCTAACTTCGTCCCATGCTCTCCGCATCAAGATTTTTTATCGGCATATTCGACTCAGCAAGAGTAAATTGCGACTTGAATGCTCATTTTGCCGCCAAATAACTTATAATTTATGAAACGAATCTGTATCTTCGGCGATAGTATTACTTGGGCCATGGGGCTATCCGAGCGAGTTGGCTGGGCTGATTTACTTAGAAATTATTTAGAATCAGAGACAGACCATTATCTCGAAATTTATAATCTTGGAATCGATAGAGATGTTTCAGCGGATTTATTAAAACGAATTGAGAATGAATCTGAGGCGCGCAAACCCGATATGATTATTATTCTTATTGGTACAAATGATTCTTTACAATATACAAAAAACGGAAAATTGGTTAATCAGACAAGCGAGGATGTTTTTCGAAATAATCTTCAAAGCTTGATTGACAAAGCAAAAAAATTTACTACCGAAATATTTTTTATCGGTCTTGCGCTAGGAGATGATTTGCTCACAAATCCATTACCAAGAAGCGTGACGGGTAAAAGATATACCAAGGCGAGAATTAATGCTTACGACAAAATAATCAAAGACGTGGCTGGAAAAAATTCTCTGCCCTTTATTGACATCAATACTATATTGAATGACAAGGATTTTATTGATGGGTTGCATCCCAATGAAGGCGGACATAAAAAAATATATCAAAGATTAATCGAAATTACAGGTGATTATTTCTTTGGGAAAAACGTTATAGTTAATGAAGATGATAATATTATTGGGGTAAAGACCAGGTCTAACATAAAACCAAGTGATATTTATCGAGTAAGCTGTTTATGGCTCAGAAATTCTAAAAACGAAGTTCTGTTGGCACAGAGATCGCTAAGCAAAAGAAATGACCCTGGCTTATGGGGTCCGGCCGTAGCCGGAACGGTCGCAGAAAATGAAACATACGAAGAAAACATTATCAAAGAGATTAAAGAAGAATTGGATTTATCAGAAATGAATTTAACTCTTGGGCCGAAAAAATTAATTGAGGGCGAAAGAAGATTTTATGTCCAAATATTTTACGGATTAATTGATAGAGAGGCTAAAGATTTTACTCGGCAAAAGGATGAAATCGAGCAAGTAGCTTGGTTTAACGAGGATGATCTTTTCCTGGAGGTTAAAAAGAATCCGGAAAAATTCATTGCTTCCGTGCCGGAATTAATAGAAATAATCAGTAAAAACAAGTAAACAAGAAAATACTTTGATACCAAATAAAATTCTGAGCCATATAGAAAAGCCTTAACCCGGCATCTGCATAAATGTTCTAACTTCGTCCCAGGCTCTCCGCCAATTTTTAATTTGTACTCATTATCGTGAAAACGAAATATATCAGCAATGAGCGATGTTATACTATAGAAAGAGTTGCATAAACAGAGCCGGTGTGGCATTATTTAAGTAGAAAAAAATATGTCTCTACACACAGAAAAATATAAGCAAGCTATCCTCTACCTTTGCTTTAAATTAGGCAGAGAAGTAAGGGGAAAGAAAAAGTTGGCGAAATTGCTTTATTTCGTTGATTTTGATTTTTTCGAAAAAAATCAGAAGTATTTTACAGGTGACAAATATAAAGCGTTGCCGATGGGTCCATTTCCTGCTTCTTTGAATGAAATAACGCAAGAAATGAAAAAAGAAAAAACATTAAAAGTTGAATCAGTAAATGAGCATAATGGATACAATGCAACTGAAGTTTATACATATCTAAAGGAACCAAAAGTTGCTGTTTTTTCTAAAGAAGAAAAAGAAATGTTGGACAGAGTGATAAAAAAATACGGAAATCTTAATGGAAAACAGCTTGAAGATTTAACTCACGCAGAAGCTCCATATATAGGAACTGAGCTAAAGAAAGAAATCCCATACGAATTAGCTTTCTATCGTGGAACTGATTTTACAAACCATGCTTGATTTCATTTCTCATCCCTCATTCGAAAAAGAAGCCGCCAAATTAAAACGGCGGTTTTCTTTAGATAGCGGATTGCAGTCTTTTCGAAGACTGTGTGAATTTCAATTCAATCCAACTAATCCGCAACAAGTAATCGCTCCTGCAAAACTACACAGAGTTACACAAAATAATCTCTGGAGTCTTTGGAAGATTGAATTAATTGTGCCGGGATTAAGACCAAATCAATTTCCGAGAATGTGGTTTGCTGTTAAGGGTTTGAATGTTGCATTTTTGTGTATAGCTTCGCATGTTGATAACTACAGCGATAATCAAATGAACCAAATGGCGGCAGAAAGAGTCTCGGATATTTTTTAGATTGGCCTTCGCTACGCTGAAGCGTAGCTACGGCGTGACGAAGTCCGCTGTAGACACGCAAAAGCGAAAAAATAATAAAAAAATATGAATTTTGAAAAAAAATTCAGCAAGATTCATGGCGTAGGTATTTTTGCAAAAAGAAAAATACTCAAGAGCGCGTGCTTTTATAAGGTTCCCTTGAATAATGTTTGCAAAAAACCAAAAGCAAAATGTGCGAGAATTTCAGATGATAAATATGTTTTTGATGGCGAAGTTTTAAACTGGGTTAATCATTCATGCGAGCCTAATTCGCGATTAGATGTTAGCGGGAAAAATCCGCTTCTGATTGCTATCAGGGGTATTCTGCCAGGCGAAGAGATAGTTGTTGATTATAATAAGACAGAAAAAAATAATACTAAAGTAAAATGTGATTGTAAGGCCGAAAATTGTCAGGGATATTTTTTTATATCATAACAGACAACTGGAAGTATCGAAAAATAACAAAAAAATATGAAAGTATATTTATATGTATTGAATTCATTGAAATAAACTAAGCGATTTTTCAAAACACACATTATATAAACAATAAAACCGCCGATGAGGCGGTTTTTATATTTTATAACAAGCTTATTCATTATCAGCGTAAAGAGCAGGGCAATTTCCCATTTATTGTTTTTGATTCTTTCCGCGAGCCGCATATAAAAAAGGTTAATGCTGATTGATACTCGCTAATTTTTAGTATAGCTATTTTTTAAAAAATGAAAGCCTTGCCGGTAATCTTCCGGAGCGAATAGCTGGTAGTGGTATCGGGAATAAAAAAGGTGTATAATGTAATCGGATGCAAACTTAGCCTGTTCTTTCCGTATTCCACTAAGCAGGGCAGTTTATTTAATCTGCTTCGTAAGTTTTATAAAAAACTGCCTTTTTTGATATTTTTTAACAAGTAACATTTAAAAAAATGAAAACATATTTCAAAAAAATATCCTTGTCCGCATTTATTTTTGCGTTAGCCTTTTCTTTTAATGCAGCTGGCGTGAAAGCTTCTACGGATTACAGTCCGAGCATTTCGATTAAAAAATCAAACGACACTTCCGTTACTCTCAGGATATCCTCTTCCCAACTCGAGAGTAAGAAAGTTAAGATTAAAATACGGGTAGAAAATAAGGATACCGATACGGTTGCGACAAATCTTTTTGAAAGAAGAATGAATAAAAAAGGAAATACCGATATCAAGATTGGAAGCCTTACGGAAGAAACGGAATATGGTTTTAAAGTGCTGATAAAGAAAACATCAGATCAAGATTATTCCGATTATTCCAATGAAGTGACTATCAATACCGCCGGGATTAAAGATTATCAGCCTACCGTCAATGTTACGGACGTATCAGATAAGGATGTTACACTGAAAGTATCTGCCGCTGCCAAGTTAGCGAAAAAGAGAGTTACAATCAAAGTCTGGATAGAAAACAATGATAATGATGCCGTTGAAACAAGAGTTTTTACAAAAACTCTGAATAAAAGCGCAAGCGTACACTTTAAAGTAGGAAGCCTCAGCAGTGATACGGAATATAATTTTAAGGCGATGATAAAGAAAACATCGGATAGCTCATATTCCGAATATTCTAAGAAGGTGACTCAAAAAACGGATGAGTAATCAGTTTTTACGTAAACTTTGCATATAAAAAAATCGCCCCGATGACCATCGGGGTGTTTTTTTGTATGAAAAAACCGGAGTCGTCTTGATGTTGCTAAGACTTCTCCGGTCGGGTTCCTAAATTTTCACGTTGTTTTTTAGATCATTGTTATCCGAATCTGGCCCTTCCAAACATGTCCCTTTCCGGAGTCATGGCAGCAAAAGTAGCCATTTCCTCAAGAAGAGGCATAAAATCCCTTTCAATTAATGATGCCGGACCCCTTATCTGATCCGGGAGAGACTTGCTTACATAAGAAGCACCTGTCATCTTGATATCAAGCCCCTGGATAAAAAATTTTCCATCAACCATCAGGGTACAATCTACTGCCAGTGAAGTTTCGAAAACCTTATTTATGCATCTGACTGCTTGTTCAATCCTATCTTTTAGCTCGAACGGCATACAAAACCCCCTTACGTTAGGAAAAAATCTAAAAATTATATGTCAAGGAACCCTAAGCTAATTAATAGCATATTTCGGCATTTTTGGCAACAAAGGGATAAAAATGTATAATTTAGTGGGATATGCTAAGTTTTCCTTGCTGTCATCTCCTCGATTTTACTTAGGGCAAACTTTGAGCGTAACGCAGTGTAAGTCGAAATTTTTAAGACTCAGATTCTTCGACTTCGCTCAGAATGACAAATATAATTATTTTATGTTTGAAATCGAAAAAAAATTCATACTGACGGAAAAGCAAAAAGAACGCCTGATTGACGGAGCGGAATTTTTAGGCGAAAAAACTTTTACTGACATATATTACGACACCGAACAATACTCACTTACGAAAAATGACATCTGGCTGAGATCGCGCGATGGCCATTTTGAACTGAAGCTTCCGTTGCAAAAAAACGGGTATAATCTTACGAACCAATATAATGAGCTCGATGGAGAAGAAAAAATAAGGCAAGTTTTCGGGATTGCTCCCATGGGCAGTTTTTTAGAGGACATCCAGTCTTTCGGGTACGCGCCTTTTTGTGAATGCAAGACTGTGAGAAAAAAATATAAAAAAGGGAAGTTTAGCATTGATTTGGACAAAGTTTATTTTGATAATTTCAATTACTGCCTGGCGAAAATAGAAGTCATGGTTGAAAATAGGGAAAATATAAAAACCGCAAACGATGATATTTTGGCGTTTGCGGATTCTTTAGTCTTAAGGGCGGAAAACATCCGCGGGAAAATAGTTGAATATTTATTCCGGGAAAAACCACAGCACTACAGGGCGCTTGTAGACGCGGGAGTCGTAATCGAATAATAAAGAGTAGCCTATTCTTTTATCTAAATTTAAATTCAGGAGCGTTGTCCGGCGGAACATCTTTCTGAATCTTTCGTATTCTCTTATAGTAAGGATGCTTATCAATCGCTTCTCCCGGAATCTCGCCGGCAAGAGCAGTATCAACCAAGGCTTCTTGCCTTGCAATTTTATGAGTCTCTCTTTTCATTTTTTCTATTTGTCCTTCATTGAATATGGGCTTTTCTTCCTCGGATATCGGCTCATTTTCTCTTTCTTTATTTTCCTCGCTCCTTCTTCTTCTAAAAACCTTGCAGGCTCTTCTTGCTCTTCCTATGGCAAAACTACCTACGCTTTCCCTGTCATCTTTGTGTATCCCAACTTCATCAAAAATCGGGTCTAATATTCTTCTCCAGTATGCCGTAGAATAACCGCCTTTTGTTTCAAACACAGCATCCCATTCTTTGAGTTCTTCTAGTTTGGCTATCAATTTTTTAGTCACCCTGCTTTCTCTGCCCATAGCTTTAATTTAAAAATTCGATTATATTTTTGTACTAAACCAATTCCATTAGCGCTTTAATGTCATTCCGAGCGAAGTCGAGGAATCTGGGCTCATGTCTTTCGACTTCACTACGTTACGCTCAAAGCTTGCCCTGAGTAAAATCGAAGGGATGACACTAGTTACTTCATTTTAGCAACAGGCTGAATTTCTTGCAATTCAATGTTTCTTTATCTCTTGTCGGGCGATTACCGCGGCATAAATGTCTTTGGCGCCGGAATTTTTCAAAACCTGAGCGCATTCAAAAATTGTCGACCCAGTCGTGGCAATATCATCTACCAATAATATTATTTTGCCTTTTATTTTTTTCGGATTTACTACGCAAAAAGCTCCACGCACATTTTGTTTCCGATGCTGGAAATTATTAATTTTCATTTGCGGGGATGTATATTTTTTTCTGACTAACGCTTTTTCGTCCAATTCCAACTGCGTTTGCGGCCAGAGGTTGAGGGCAATGTGTTTGGCTAGCAAGCTTGATTGATTAAACCCGCGCCATCGCAATCTCTTGGGATGCAGGGGAACAGGAACAATAAGTTCTGCGAGGGGAATGTCCGTTTTTTGGAGGGCTTTTATCATTAAATCTCCGAGTTGAACATGCAAGCTTGGGATGAATCTATATTTGTAAAAATGCACGGCATGGATGACAAGAGAATTAGTATAAGCAGTAGCGGCAACAAGCGCGCCAAGCGCACTTTTCTTCTTGCATTTTTGGCATGTTTTTCCGTCAGGAGTGTTCACCTTTTCACATACTCCGCAGACATGTTCGTTTTGGATAAAAACGCGTGCGGTACAATCTTCACAAATCCATTTTCCATCCTTTCCGCATGAAATACAAGCGATAGGGAAAAGAATGTTGAGGACAGAACCGTGCAATTTATTGAAAACTGTGTATAACTTTTTTCGTAGCATTGTTTACCTTGTCAAATTGTGTTATTATAAACATAACCTTACAAACTTCAGATTAACACAAATACAAAAATGTTTGAATTTCTAAAAGTAAAAAAGAATCGTTTTATCGGAATTGATTTCGGAACATCATCAGTAAAAGTAGTCGAGCTCTCCTATAAGGAGCAAAAAGCCTTTTTGGAGAATTATGGAACGGTGAATTTGGACAAAATTGGATACGAAAAGCAAAATTCCGATCAAAAAAAGATTTCTTACGAACAAAAGGTTAACGATGCTATCAAAAGGCTGCTTGCTAAAATGGAGCTGAAGTCAGGATTGACATACCTTTCCATTCCCGGATTTAGCGGTTTGATTACGATTATTGAATTGCCCGAAATGCAAAAGGAGGAATTAGCAAAGGCGATTCAGTTTGAGGCGCATAAATATATCCCAAGTTCATTGGATGAAATCGCAATGAGTTGGGAAATTATTGAGCACGTTAACAATACTAACGCACCGCTTTCACAAATGCTCGGTAAAGATATTGGTGGCAAAAAAATAAAGGTGCTTCTTGTTGCCGCTCCCAAAAGAGAAATTGAGCGATATGAGGGTTTTGTATCCGGAACCAAGCTCAATGTCGCGGCGATAGAATTGGAAACTTTTTCCATCGTCAGGTCGCTAGTCAGCGAAGATTCCGGGAATTTTTTGATAATAGATATGGGTTCGCGGGCAACCAATATTATTTTAGTTGAAAAGGGCGTTGTCATCGTCAATCGCAACATTGATGCCGGTGGAAATGAAATTACCACGACCATAAGCGAAAGCATGAACATTTCCAAACAGAGGGCGGAAGACATGAAGAAAGGCGAAAAAGATTTTTTAAACAGCAAGGAATCTTATTTGGTTATCCCAGTCTTGGAATTTGTTGCCAATGAGTCAAAACGCATATTGAATGCATATAAATTAAAAAATAAGGATGCCAGAATAGATGGCGTGCTGTTATCCGGGGGAACATCTAAAATGAAAGGGCTTGAAGAATATTTTTCAAATTCTCTCGGCACAAAAGTTATCCTGGGAAATCCCTGGCGCAGAATTGTTGCGAAAGATGGCGCTGACGTTTTAATTAAAAATCTCGGTGGATCGTTTACTGTAGCGCTCGGACTGGCTCTGCGAGGTCTGGAAGAATATAAACGTAAATAATTTCAAAAATATTCAGTAACATAATATATAAAATATCCCAGTTGAATAGTTCGCCTTTGGCGAAATTTAACAGGACAGGCAAAAATGACCACGATAAATCTATACCAAAACCAACAAGAAAAACAAAGGAAATCTTCTTCCAAACTTGGCAGTGGCGGATTCTTTTTTTCACTGGGCATTTTTATTGTCACTCTTTTGGCGCTTGCCGGACTTAAATTTGCCGTTTCCTTGCTCGCCAAGCAGAATGAGGCACTGGCAACGACTATCCAAGCAGAAAAAGAGAGCATGGCCGGTCTCAGCAATCTCGAACAGATTGTTGATATGCAGACACGTCTGAAACAAATAAAAAACAATTTGAAAATAGAAAACAATCAAGTGACGCGCACCAAGATGACACAGGTTCTTGATCATCTTAGCGCCGAAACTGATGCGAGAATCGCCGTATCAACATATAAATATGAAAATAATGACAGTAAGATCACGCTGACGTTTGAAGCTAGCAATTTCAGTGATATAGCCCGACAGATATTAAACTTCAAAGGATCGGATTATTTTACGAATGTGAACTTAATTAAACTTTCTCGGGGAGTGAAATCGATTTCATGCAGCATTGAAATGAATATAAAACAGCAATAAATTTACAAAATAAAAAAATAATTAACTTTTAAGTATTGCATCCAGGTTTTTGTTTCTGGTAAGCAAAATCCGGGATGATAAAAAAATGCGATTAAAATTTCTTTTCTTTCCGATCATGTTTGTTATTTCCTTCTCAATTTTTATAGGTTATATATGGCCGGAAATCAATAACGTAAAAAAAATCAACACGGAAAAACTTGCGAATACTCAGGCGCTGCAAGCTGTCAAGGACAAGCAGTCAGCCATAGAGTTGCTTGGGACGCAAATTTTAAACGACAGTGACGGCAGTGCTACGATAAAGAGTTATCTGCCGGACAAAAAAGTTGAAGAAAGAATTATCGGCGGGATAAATTATTTAGCCGCGGACTCTGGCGTTATGCTGGTTAATATTTATTTGAAAAAATCGGACGTTGCTGATTTAACAAATGGGGCTCAACAAAATGCCGCTTCAGTCAAAAATTCATCCGCGAGTTTAAATAACCCGGCAAATGGGCAGGTTTTGACTGATGAGGCCGATGGATTACGCTTTAATGATGCTACAATTTTAGTAAATGGAGAATATGAAAAAATCAGACTTTTTATTGATCAACTTCAGAAAATATCTTTATTAAATAATATCAAATCACTGACTATTACCAATAAGAAAAAAAGTTACGAGGGCGAGACCGAAGAAACAAACCCCGATCCGTCAAACCTTTCGGCCGATATTGTTATGAGTTTCGGGTATTTGCCTTCTCTTAGTCTTGATAACAATAAAATTTCTAAATTCAAGCCGGAAATGGATAATAATGCTGTTGGCATATTGAAACAGTATGTTTCGCAGAAGACGGAATCAGTGGCTGCTATAACTGGTGGTATTGGTAATAAGGGAAAAGCAAATCCGTTTCTTCCTTAGTTTGTTTCCGCCGAAATAACAATTAACCTTCTCAAAAACGACAGATATCCGTTTTAAAATCATCAATATGATTGTGCAAACGGGCGAATTTTTTTATGAAACAGGATTTAATTTCCCAAAGCGGCATAGACCAGGAAAATACGCGGAAAAAGGCAAAATCTTCCGATTCGGATAATCTTGCTAAAACAGCTGCCGATTTAGGCATGCCATATCTCAAGGAAGCTCCGAAAATCAAAGAAGATGCGCTAAATATAATTTCCAGGGATGTAGTCCTGCAACATAAGATAATAGCATTTGAGCAGGATAAGGGAAAAATAAAAATTGGTATTGTTGATCCCAGTGATATTGCCGCGCTCAATATTTTGCGTTTTGTGGCGGAAGAAAAAAAATCCGAACTCGATCTGTATCTCGTATCGAAAGAAATATTTAAGGAAATGGCGGAACAATATTCCGGAGGAGCAGAAAAGGCCATAGAGGAAGCTATGGAAGAGTTGCAAAACGAAGATGGATCAGCGCAGGGATCGTATGATCAGGAAGGTGGCGAACTTGATGAAAATAGTTTGCAATCAGCTCCCGTAACAAAGTTACTCAGCGTTATTATAAAACATGCGATAGACGGAAAGGCGAGTGATGTTCACATCGAACCGGTAAGTAAGGAATATCGTGTCAGATTTCGCGTAGACGGAGTTCTTTATTCGTCATTAGCTATTCCAAGAGAAGTGGGACGCGCGGTAGTATCGCGGATTAAGATACTTTCAAATCTCAAAATTGATGAAAAAAGAAAACCCCAAGATGGACGCTTTAAAATTGCCGAAGAAGGATATTCGGTAGATTTTCGTGTTTCAACATTGCCCGTTATTGATGGCGAAAAAATAGTGTTGCGTCTTTTGGATGCGGGAAATAAAGTCATAGATTTTAAAGGCATGGGTATTATGGGCAGAGGAAGTGAAATACTGCTCAGAAACATAAGAGAACCTCACGGAATCATTTTAATGACGGGTCCTACTGGAAGCGGTAAATCAACTACTCTTTACGCATGTCTGGATATTTTAAATAAAGAAGAACGCAATATAATCACGCTGGAAGATCCGGTCGAATATTCCATAACGGGCATCAATCAAAGCCAGATTAACCCTGAAATCGGTTATACGTTTGCGAGCGGTCTCAGATCTGTTTTGCGTCAAGATCCTAATGTCATAATGGTGGGTGAGATCCGAGATGACGAAGCCGCTGAATTAACTATTCATGCGGCGCTCACGGGGCACCTGGTTCTTTCAACATTGCACACCAACAGCTCTATAGGCGCAATTCCGCGGCTTATTGATATGGGCGTCGAATCTTTCTTGCTCGCATCTTCCCTGAGAGTTGTCGCGGCACAGCGGTTAGTCCGCAGAATTTGCACCGAGTGCAAACAGGAAATAAAAGCTTCTGAAAATATTGTTAAATATATTCGTAGTCAAATTGAAATCTTGCCCAAGGAGGAGATAGAAAAATATGGCATCAATTTATCTGACGGTATCCATATTTATCAAGGCAAAGGATGCAAGGCGTGCCAAGACACCGGATACAAGGGGCGCATCGCTGTTTTTGAAGCTATTGAAATAGATAAAGACATGAAAGAAATAATTTCTGAAAAAAACGGGTCTGAACTCGAAGTGCAAAGTTACGCCGACAAGCAGGGTATGATAAAAATAAAACAAGACGGCATGCTAAAAGTCATCCTGGGGCTAACGACGCTTGAAGAGGTTGAGCGGGTTACTGAAGGCAGCAAAAGTGTTGGCGGAGCAGTTGAAGACGATAAGGGATAACCACCAATTGACAAATGTCAAATTACAAATGACGAAATAATTTTTAATGAAAATTTATGCCTGAAGAAAAGAAAAAAGTTTTGATTGTAGAAGACGATCCATTTATCCGTGATATCTATCACGTTAAATTTTCCCAAGAAGGATTCGAGGTATTCTTGGCAGATAATGGGATAGAGGCCTTAAAGAAGATGGAACAATCTGTTCCCGATATAATTTTGTTGGATATCATCATGCCATATATGGATGGCATGGAAACGCTGAAAAATATAAAAAGCAGGGATGAATGGAAAAAAATTCCGATAATAATGCTGACGAATATTTCAGAGAAGGAAAAAATTACCGAAAGTGAAAATTATGGAATAGGTGATTATCTGATTAAGTCGCATTTTACACCTTCGGAAGTTGTGCAAAAAGTAAAAGCTTTGTTGGCTTTATAGAAATTTAGTATAATAACAAAAACTGGCAGATAATAAAAATAAAAAAATACCCCGTTAAATCCCGCTTCTCGCAAGTCCCGATTCCCGAGAGGTTTAGCAGGGCAGGCAAACATGATAGCAGCACACAATGATCAACGGATGAAAAACTTATTACGTCTGGTGGCGCAACAGAACGCTTCTGATTTACATTTGGTTGTTGGCAGGCATCCGACGCTCCGCTTGGACGGAAAATTGTATCCGCTTACTCAGGAAAATATTTTATCACCCGAAGACACGCGGGCGCTTGGCGACGTTTTACTCAGTGAAGATAACAAAAAGAAACTCATTGAAGAAGGACAGGTTGATTTTTCATATAATTTTGAAGATAAGGCGCGTTTCAGAACAAATATTTTTTTCCAGCAAGGCGATATGAGCATCGCTATGCGCATGGTTTCCGGACGACTCAGCACATTGGAAGAATTAAATATACCGCCGATACTCTATGAATTTACGCACAAACCGCAAGGACTGCTCATAATAACCGGTCCCGTGGGACATGGAAAATCGACGACACTGTCGGCGCTTGTTGATTTTATAAACCATAACGAAGACAAGCATATAATAACAATTGAAGATCCTATCGAATATATTTATGAACAAGACCGATGCATTATCAATCAGCGAGAAGTGGGAAGAGATACAAAGTCATTTCCGGACGGATTACGCAGTGTTTTTCGTGAAGACGCAAACGTAGTTCTTATCGGAGAACTTAGGGATTTAGATACCATCAGTACCGCTATAACTGCCGCTGAAACGGGACATTTGATTCTGACAACTCTGCATACAAATGATACGTCCCAGACAATTGATAGAATAATTGATGTTTTTCCCGCTCATCAACAGAACCAGGTCAGATCTCAGCTTGCCAGTGTATTGCTTGGAGTTATTTCGCAAAGACTGATTCCCAAGATTGGCGGAGGAAGAATTCCTGCTTTGGAAATAATGCTGAACAATCATGCTGTGGAAAATCTGATACGCGAAAACAAAACATATCAGATAGATTCTGTTATTGAAACAAGCCTGCGGGAAGGAATGGTGTCCTTGGACAAATCACTTGCCGACTTGGTTCAACGCGGACTTGTTACTTTAGACGATGCATTCATATATTCAAAAAATAAGGAATATCTGCAAATGTTGGTAAACAAAAAAATGACCAATAAATAACTAATAATAAATAACTAATAACTAATAACAAAGAGGGGTTTACAAAAAAAGTTATAAGTTATCAGTAGTAAACCGTAAGTTAAATCTATGAAATTTTCATTTCAAGCTAAAAATTCATCCGGAGATATACGGGAAGGCAAAATAGAAGCTATCAATAGCAACGCAGCAGTTACGATGCTTCAAGAAAAAGGTTTATTGCCTATAATGATTGAAAAAGAAAAGGAAATTCCCGGAATCATCAAAACTTTGCTGCATCTTTGGAACGGAGTTGATTTGCAGGAACTCTCGGTTTTTTTTCGTCAATTAGCGACTCTTATAGAGGCCAAAGTTTCCATAATTTCATCTCTCCGGGCCGTAGAAGAACAAACAGCCAATCCATATTTAAAAGCGGTTATCAGAGAAATCGTTAGTGATGTTGAAGACGGGCTTCCATTTTCAGAAGCCATGGAAAAACATCCGGATGTTTTTCCATCCTTGTCGGTCAGCATGGTAAAAGCCGGTGAGATTTCCGGAAATCTGCAACGCAGCGTATTATTTTTAGCTGACAATAGTGAAAAAAATTACGAATTGGCCTCCAAAGTAAAAAGCGCAATGTTTTATCCAATTTTCGTTTTGTCTGCGTCGATGATTATCGGTTTTGCGGTTTTTACAATTGTATTACCGAAACTTACCAATATTCTTAAGGACATGAATGTTGAAATGCCCTGGTATACCAAAGCGCTCATGTGGGTGGGTAATTTCATGAGCGGGTATTGGTGGGCTATCGGACTCGGAATCATATTCCTGGTCGGAGGAGTAGCTTATTATTTAAAAACCGAAGAAGGGAGAAGAGTGTGGGATTTAATTAAAATGAAAATTCCGATCATCGGGTCTCTTTTTCAATACATTTATATAGCAAGATTTGCTGAAAATCTTTCCGTACTTTTGAGTGGCGGAATTCCGATTGTAAGGTCGCTTATAATCGTAAGCGAAGTTGTAAACAGCACTGTCTACGAAAGTATTATACTGAGAGCCGCAGATGAAGTAAAAACAGGCGGTTCAATGAGCGGAGTCTTTGCGCGCAGTTCACATTTCCCCCCAATTGTTGCTCAGATGATAAAAATTGGTGAAGATGCTGGAAAAATAAGCGAAATACTTAAAAACATTTCGGCATTTTATACAAAAGAGACCGATCGTATCACACGTAATCTCTCGACCATGCTAGAGCCTATACTTATTACGCTTTTGGGATTTTGCGTGGCGGTCCTAGTATTCGCAATATTGATGCCTATATATAATATCGCAGGATCCATATAGAACAGGCAATGCTTCAAGTTTTACGAATAAGATGCTATTATATATATATCAAGCATGAGATTTAAAATAAAGATTAAAATCCAAAATGGAACCCAATGCAGCTCAAGAGGGTTTACGCTCATTGAGCTTCTTATAGTAATTGCAATAATAGGCATTTTATCAGGAGTTACACTAATCAGCACTAGAAGCGCTGTTGAAAAATCAAAAAAGGCAGCCGCAACCACAAGCGCAGCGAGTGTTTTGCCGGAACTTGTCACATGTCAGGATGATGGAGGGAAAGCTACGAATTCAGCGCCCGTAAGTGGCAGAAAAGTATGTTGTGTTACAACGGCTTGCGCGGCTTTCGTAGATGGACATAGCGCGACATGGCCGGATATAAGCAAAACCGGTTTTGTATATGCTTCTTCATCCGGAGACATCACAGAAAACAGTTATGTTTATACTCTGACTAAAACAGTAGATTCAGTGGTAGAAACAATAACCTGCAATATGGCTACCAACGGATGCAGCTGATTGGAAGCACCCGGAAAATATTAGAATATTTGCATAAATAATAAGTAAAAAAATTGGGAAATTTAGATATAAGCAATAACGTTTCTCATAAAATGAGATTTTGAAAAAGAAATTGGCAGTCCGCCATTTTTCCAAGGAACACGTGATGGTCATTTAGGTTTAAACCCACGGGTTCCGGCTACGCCTCGGTTTTTGATAAAAGATAGACCGTGGATTGAAAAATTGACGAACACTCAAATTTCTAACAAAATCGAAGATTTTGAGAAATTTGGCGAAAGGAGGTGTGAATTATGAAAAAAATGAAAAAAGGTTTCACATTGATCGAACTTTTGATAGTCATCGCTATCATCGGTATTTTGGCTGGAGTCGTTTTGGTAAGTACTAGCAGCGCTAGGACAAAAGCCAACATAGCGGCTTTTAAAGCAGAAACATCGGGAGCTATTCCCGGCTTGATTCTGATTTGTGATTCAGCTGCTATTGTTACTGGCGATATGGATTCAACAGCAAATCATGGCGATGGAGCAATTTCGTCACAAGACTGTGGAACAAGTGGGGCAGGAACATTTACTGTAACCATGGCGCCTACCAAGTCTGATGTCATTACCAATTGCGGAACAGCAACAATTACGCCGGACGGAGTTACATATGCAGTATCGGGATGCTAGTCATGAAAATATAAAGGGTGGCGCATGTGTAGCATGAGCCGCTCCAATATGTTTTTATGATTATAAAAAGTAATAAAACTAAAAAAATGAATACATCTAAACTAAAAATAAATCAGGGGTTTACCCTGATTGAGTTGCTGGTAGTTGTAGCAATCATGGTCGTATTGGCCGGAACGGTTATAATTTTTACGGGCGGATCTAAAGCGAAAGCCCAGCTGGCTACATTCAAAAGTGAAACGCGGGGATCATATGCCGGTCTTTCTGTCCAATGTGTTTCAGGCGCCGCATTAACGCCGCCAGCCGACACAGCTGTCACTAACTGGGCAGCCTCTTTCAGTTCCAACTGTTCTTCCAGTGGAAAATTCACAATCACGGCGATTCCGGTTAGTACGACGATTGACTGTACGGCAACAGTTACAGAAACGGGTGTGGCATATTCGGGGACTGGCTGTAATTAATAATTGCTCAAGTGAATTTGGGCAAAATAACTTAGATATTTTATGTTGATTATTTTTTTAATTCTCGGTTTGATCATCGGTAGTTTTCTGAATGTGGTTGTTTATCGTCTTAATAAAGTCGAGTCGCTTTTAGGTCGTTCGCATTGTCCGTATTGCAAAAAAAAGATACGCTGGTTTGATAACATACCGCTTGCAAGTTTTATTTTTTTGTCTGCCAAATGCCGAGACTGTGGAGAAAAAATTTCCTGGCAATATCCGGTCATGGAAATGGCAACCGGAATCATCTTTGCGCTTATAGGAAATTATTTCTTTTCTTCGTATGACTCTTCGAGCTGGTTTTTGACCGCGTATTATCTTGTTATTTTTTCACTCCTGCTTGTTATTTTCATGTACGATTTAAAGTACATGGAAATCCCAATGATTATTCTCTGGGTAGGCATGGTTATATCGGTGGTCTATTTTTTACCAACCGACTGGCAAAATTTCCATATTGTTGCGTCAATTTTAGATTTGAAAACTATTTCCGGATTGGTCGGAGGATTGGTGGCATTCCTATTTTTTTTCGGTCTCGCCTCATATTCCAAGGAAACATGGATGGGGTATGGGGATGCATACATCGGACTTCTGTCGGGCTTTGTCGTCGGATGGCCAAATATTGTATGGACATTGATGATTTCGTTCACAATTGGCGCGCTTGTGAGCGTGGGGCTCATAATATCAAGAAAGAAAACGATGAAGAGTCAGGTGCCATTTGCGCCATTTTTGATATCCGGAGTTTTTTTGGTAATTATTCTTCCGCAAATTTTCCCAGCGATGAAATACCTGTTTCTTTATTTTTGATTCAATTTTTTATGCCCCAAAAAAAGAATCCCCATTCATTTAAAAATGGTTTTTCTCTCGTCGAACTTATAGCCGCGATTGCTCTCATGGCGATTATGGCGGCTGTTTTGCTTGTAAATCAAAATAAGAACAGGATGCAAGCGGAAGTCGAATCGTCCGCCAGGCAGATTGCGGCGCAACTAAGGGCACTGCAAAATGAAGCTCTGAATGGAAAACAGATTGAAAGTACTCCTGTTTGTGATTTTAAATTCGACACCGCCAACAACGACACCAAATACACCATAAGCTACAATGATTGTTCTAGCCCCGCTCATTCCGCGATAGGTACTCCGCTGGAGATTGAATTAAATTCCGGCAAAAAAAACGTTACCATGGGAGTTGCCAGTATTCTTTTTAGCGCGCCATTGGGACAAATATCCGCAAGTACATCTCAAATAGTTATCACGTCAAAAAATGATGCAAGCAAAAAAGCGAGTGTCTGTATCTGTAATTCGGGAAACATATTTGATCAAAAAGGCACCACCGCCTGCGGATGTTAGTCTGAAAACAATACGGGATTTAAAAATCAAAAAAATAAAATGCCGGATATTAAAAATCAAAAAAATAAAAAAACCGCAAAACGAGGGTTTTCATTAATCGAAGTACTGTTGGCGCTTCTCGTACTGTCTATAGGTCTTGTGGCTGTTTCTATTTTGATGTCTGGAAATATAAAAAACTTTCAAAACACTAAAAATCAAATTATAGCATCACAATTGGCGCAGGAAGGAATTGAGCTGGTAAGAAATCTAAAAGACAACGACGATACTTTTACAAGCACGGTTACCTCGGGTGATTACAGGATTGATGCAATAACGGGACTTTTAGATACGGGTTCAGATAGGAAGCTGTATCTAAATAGTGATTTTTATGTGCATAATTCGGCGGGTACAGCGACAAAGTTTTATAGAAAAATCAGTGTAGATATATCGACAGATGCGGACGACAAAAAGACCGCAACGGTAACGAGCACAGTAACATGGAATGGGACGGGTTTTGGTTCATTTTCAACATGCAATGTTTCCAATAAATGCGTTTCCGCTGTTTCGGTAATGCCGGATTTAGATTAATTATTTTATGGAAATGAAAAACAGACAGAAAAAAATAAAAATTTTAAAATCTTCGCAAAAATGCAAAGGCTTTAGTTTGGTTGAGATTTTGATTGCTGTTTTTGTTTTTTTTATGGCCGTAGCGATGCTGACGGGGTCGTTTGCCAGTTTCATAAAAACCTATACTAACGCCAAGAAAGCTCAACGAGATGTAGAAAATGCTCAATACGCCATGAATCTTATGGCTAAAACTATCCGCACAAGCGCGTTGGTTTCGTCCGATTCCTCCATAACCGATTTTCCTCTTAATATATATGATTATTCCCAGGAAATCTGTGTCCAGTACAAATATAATCAAACTGATAAAAAAATTCAAATCGGCTCTATAACGCCCGCAACAGAAAATGATCCAAGCTCATGTCAATTTGAGAGTATTGCGACATTTTCTGATTTGACAGCTGGTGATATAAATAGCGTCGCGATAACAGCTGTTCCGTCAAACGGTTATGTTCTTGGGAAAGCCACTATTATGCTTGGCGTCAGGGATCCGAGCCAAGCAACGCCCATCATTCCCATTCAGATGTCCGTGTCGCTCCGCCAGTAATTTTTTGCATATTTTTTCAAAAGATTGTCCTTATGTGCAGGGCAGTTTTTTTGTATTATAATTAAAGTATGGACAAAAAAGAAGCTAAAATCAGGATAGAAAACCTCAGAAAAGAGATAAACAAACACAGATATCTATATCACGTGCTCGATAAACCGGAGATTTCCGATACGGCTTTCGATTCTCTTTTTGAAGAGCTCCTATTTTTGGAAAAACAATTTCCGGAGTTTTTTTCGTCCACCAGCCCAATATGGCGCGTGGGTGCCGAGCCGTTAAAAACATTTAAAAAAATTCGCCATGCCCAACAGCAGTGGTCTTTTGATGACGTATTTGATTTTGAAGGACTGAAAGCCTGGGAAGAGAAAACGCTTCGCTTAATTTCCAAATCTAACTACGAACCAAAAACTAAAAACTATGAACTCGAGTACTGTTGTGAGCTCAAGATTGACGGGTTGAAAATGATTTTAACGTATGAAAATGGAAAATTTATTCAGGGTGCAACACGCGGCGATGGCGCGGTTGGAGAAGATGTAACACATAATTTAAAAACAATCCAAAGTATCCCGCTCGAATTAAATGAGGGAATAGGCGCGATTGTTGTCGGAGAATGCTGGTTGAGCAAAAAAGAATTGCAACGGATAAACAAGGAACGCGATGAAAAGGGCGAAGCTCTCTTTGCAAACTCGCGTAATGCGGCGGCAGGTTCGATAAGACAACTTAACCCCAAGATTGCGGCTGGCAGAAGATTAAATTCTTTCATGTATGATATAAACAAACTTGGCGCGCCGGGAGTCGAACTCCCAAAAGCAAAAGGGAGTTCGACTCCCACGGGAGACGTGAAGATTCCTGAAACGCAAGTTGAGGAATTGGAATTGCTGAAAAAATTGGGATTTAAGGTCAATAATGAATATAAATTATGCAAAAATATTGGAGAAGTACAAAAATTTTATGAACAATGGATAGAGAAAAAAGACAAACAAGATTATGAAATCGACGGAATAGTCGTAAAAATAAATTCGCGCCGATTGCAAGAATTATTAGGTTATACAGGGAAAGCTCCGCGGTGGGGAATCGCGTATAAATTTCCAGCAGCACAAGTTACGACAGTCGTGGAAGATATCAAAGTCCAAGTCGGACGCACGGGCGCGCTCACTCCCGTGGCGCATCTCCGGCCGGTGAAGGTTGCCGGATCGACGGTAAGCCGGGCGACACTTCATAATGAAGACGAAATACGGCGTTTGGATGTCAGAATAGGAGACACAGTCATTATCCATAAAGCTGGCGATGTTATTCCTGAAGTTGTCAATGTTGTAAAAAATCTCAGGACAGGAAAAGAAAAAATATTTCACATGCCAGCGAGGTGCCCTATTTGTGGAGGAGGAGTTAAGCGGGAAGAGCAAAGTTCAATTCGTCAATTAGCGAAGAAAATCCAAAAATTAAGCGCCAATCATTATTGTTTGAATCCAAAATGTTTTGCGGTTGAACGTGAAAAAATAATCCATTTCGTTTCCCGCAAAGGTTTTGATATCGTCGGTTTTGGCGAGAAGATTGTTGAACAACTTATGGATGAAGGGATTATTTCGAATGAAGCTGATATTTTTGAGCTTACTGTCGGTGATCTCGAACCGCTGGAACGTTTTGCGGAAAAATCGGCAAAAAATCTTGTCGAATCCATTGAAAAAAGTAAAAAATTGTCCTTAGAAAAGTTTTTATTTGCGCTAGGTATCCGTTATATTGGTGAAGAAACTACCGTTTTGATAGCGCGTAATCTGCAATTTTTGATTGGGGATTGTAAAATCAATAATCCGGGAAATGCCGCGATATGTTTTGCAAAAATTAAATACGAAGACTGGCTTAAAATAAAAGGAATAGGCGAAAAAGCTGCGGAAAGTTTTGTTAAGTGGTTTGGCGACAAGGAAAATATTAAATTACTGCAGCAAATGAATAAAGCAGGGATAGCAATCGAAACGGGAAGAAAAAGATATCAAGGGGAAAAAGAAAAATTTTCCGGACTAACTTTTGTCCTGACCGGGGAACTTTCTCGCTTTACAAGAGATGAGGCAAAAGATATGATAAGAAAAAGAGGAGGGGATATTTCATCTTCTGTCAGCAAAAAAACGGACTATGTGGTTGTGGGAGAAAATCCCGGATCGAAATATGACAAAGCAAAAGAATTAGGAGTAAAGATTATAAGAGAAGATGAATTTGTGAAAATTTTAGAAGATTAAAGACCGGGTACCTTCGTTCTCTGTCATTCCCGCGAAGGCGGGAATCCAGGTGCCACTGGTTATATTAAAATAAAAAACTAAACAAAAATTGTGAAATCGTAGTATGCGGATTTATATTCCGATTTGATTTAATAGAAAATCTGCGGAGTCTGGATTCCCGCCTTCGCGGGAATGACAAATGTATTAAGTTAGAATAATTAGAAATTTTTGCATATGCTTACCAAAGAAGAAATTTTGCACATAGCAACGCTTGCCAGAATAGGCTTGGACGAAAAAGATATTGAAAAATATCAAAATGAATTGTCCGGGATTTTGGATTATTTTAAAAAACTTGATGAACTCGATGTTAAAGATGTCGAACCCATCGGGCATATTACCGGTATGCAAAATATATTTCGTTCCGACAGCCAAGCGGATATTGAATTATCAGAGAAGGAAGCAATTATTAAAAATGTGCCGGAAAGTAAAGATGGATATATTAAAGTAAAGAGCGTGTTATAGGTTGTCATTCTGAGCGAAGCTAATTCGACAATGAGGAGAATTAGCGCAGTCGAAGAATCTGGGCTCAGATCTTTCGACTCCATTTCGACCTATTGGTCTCAATTACGCTCAAGATGACAATAAATAAAATCAAATTTGTAAAATTATGATTAGAGAATTACACAACAAGCTAATAAATAAAGAAATTACCTCAGTCGAGCTTACTGAGAGATATTTTGATGCTATTGAAAAAAAAGACGGAGAAATTGAAGCCTATCTGACACTAACAAAAAAATTAGCAATGGAGCAGGCAAAAATTGTTGATGAAAAAATCGCAAAAGGAAGCAATATTGAATTACTTGAGGGCATACCCTGCGCGATTAAAGACAATATTTGCATCAACGGCGTAAGGACAACCGCGGGATCAAAAATTTTAGATAATTACATCGCTCCGTATGATGCGGCTGTAATCAAACGTTTGAAAGAAAAAGGAGTTGTGATTTTAGGAAAAACAAACATGGATGAATTCGCCATGGGGTCATCTACGGAAAATAGCGCTTATCAAATTACAAAAAATCCATTAGATTTCAAGCGTGTTCCAGGGGGTTCTTCCGGAGGTTCCGTTGCTGCCGTAGCGGCAGACGAAGCGGTTTGGTCGCTTGGTTCTGATACGGGAGGGTCAATCCGTCAGCCTGCATCATTTTGCGGTGTCGTTGGTCTTAAACCCACATACGGACGTGTTTCAAGAAATGGATTGTTAGCAATGGCCTCAAGTCTTGACCAGATAGGGCCAGTGGCAAAGAGTGTTGAAGATGTGGCCATAATCCTTTCCGGGATTTCCGGAGAAGATCTTTTGGATGCGACGTCTGCCCGGAGTGGCGACAAAAGATATGAAGATTATCTAACAGGAAATATTTTGGGAAAAATCATAGGAATTCCGAAAGAGTATGTGGAAAGTTTAGATGGCGAGATAAAAAAAGTTTTTGAAAAATCTCTGAAAAAATTTGAATCTCTCGGCGCGAAAATAAAAACAATAAGCCTGCCACATGCCGAGTATGCCTTGCCTGCGTATTATATAATAATGACATCCGAAGTTAGCTCAAATCTCGCGCGTTTTGACGGGATAAAATACGGACTCCGGATTAATGATGAACAAAGTTCCAATGTCGCTGAAAACGGATTGCCGAAGACGCTTTTAGAAACATATTTAGATACAAGAAGAGTGGGGCTTGGCGATGAAGTTAAAAGACGTGTTATGCTGGGGACATACGCTTTGAGTGCCGGGTATTATGATGCTTATTATCTTAAGGCGCAAAAGGTACGCGCGCTTATCAGAAGAGATTTTGAGGAAGCCTATAAGGAAGTTGATTTCATTTATTCTCCGACAGCTCCGGAAATCGCATTTAAAATCGGAGAAAAATCCAACGACCCATTGAAAATGTACTTAGGAGATATTTATACGGTTACTGCAAATTTGGCTGGTATGCCCGCCATATCTTTTCCAATTGGAATAACAGAGGGAATGCCGGTCGGAGGCCAGCTGATGGGAAAATGGTTTGATGAAGAAGGACTGCTGAACATGGCTCATACCTATGAGGTAAATGTTTAAACAGACCAAATGTAAAATGTAAATCTCAAAATGAAAAATGACAATTAAAAATTCAAAAAGGAATAATAAATTTTTGTATTTTACATTGTAATTTTGATTTTTACATTTTGATTTTTAATTTATATTTTTATGTCCTACGCTTTAGAAAAATTTATTATCGCTTTTTCCGATATGTTTGCGCAGTTTTATAATTCGCCGTTCATTTTTGCTATTAAGATTATTTTCGGTATATATCTGGCGGTATTAATTGCGGATGTAATTCTGATTTTAATTCTTCGTGACGTACCTACTCAAATCAAAGTGGGCTTTAGGGGAATGAACATTCCCATGATTACAAAAAATAGAATGCGGAAGCGTTGGAATAAGGTCAAAAAACGCCTTAAAAGCGAAGATATTTCGCAATATAAAATTGCAATAATCGAGGCTGATGCAATTGCGGATGAAATGCTTTCCGGCATAGGCTACAAAGGATCAAATATGATGGAGAAGCTGGACCAAGTTGGAACTGCTCATTTAGATGATCACTTGGAAGCGTTAAAGGGCGTGCATCAAATCAGGAACAGGGTTGTGCAGGAAGCTGATTTTGAAGTCGACGAAAGATTGGCGAAAGCAGTACTTGGCGTGTATGAGAATTTTCTGAGATATTTAGAGTTTTTAGATTAGTATTTTTTAAATCTTTGTGTTTAATTTTTAAAAAGCACACCATCAAAAGTGTGTTTTTAATATCGAGCGGGTCCGACCGGATTCGAACCGGCGATCTTCTCCGTGACAGGGAGACGTGATGAACCGCTACACTACGGACCCATTCCTCAAAATTTTATATCAAATTTCTTAAAATATTTTTCAAAAACATTCTTTTTTCTTTCTAAAAATAACGTATTTCTCGTGTTGTACATAAACTTATACAACCTGCAACTGTCGTTGACTGAATAGTAGAGGCGCGAGTAGCTGTTTCTATTAAATATCGTTCCACCGGATATTTTTGCCAAACACTTTAATTTTATATGTAGCTCTTTTAAAAAATCCATACTGCCGCACGTAAATCCGGTCAATAAGGTTGTGCTTAATTTATTTCTGCCCTTTCTTCTATAACTATTGGCGTAAACATTTCCATCTCCATCAAAGTAACCCCGAACGAAATCTTTAAAATATTTTTCAGGAACAGCCGGCAATTTAATCGTGTTGCTTTTATTCGGGGTCATCCCCAGTAGCAATAAATCTTCAAATATAATTTTGCTTCCTATTTGCAATCGAAAAGCTGTTTTCCATTTTGTATTTCCTTTTCTTTCTGAAATTTTATGGTTTGAACCTAGCAATTTTTTTATTTTTTCTAAAATATTCTTGTCAGTTATGTGAAATTCTATAAAATGTGCCCCACGATTGTTTTTAATCATGCAACCGTCGGCAGTAAAAAATCCCAACACATATGCCATCTCAGGCGACCATTTTTTAAAGAAATCTTCATTTTTCTTTTTAGGAATAGGCACAATTTTAATCAATAAAAAATTGCATGTAGCAGGGGAGAGATTCGAACTCTCTACCTATGGCTTATGAGTCCATCGCTCTGACCAATTGAGCTACCCTGCCATGTTGCATTATAACCTATAAACATTATAAACAAAAAACGTAAAGTGAAAAATAAACATATCTGTCACCTATATTAAGCTTTTCACCTTACGTTTTTTAAGTTCTTGTTGCGGGAGTAGGATTTGAACCTACGACCTCGTGGTTATGAGCCACGCGAGCTGCCAGACTGCTCCATCCCGCTATAAATAAAATGATGGTAACATTCCTTATTATACGCATTTTTAGGGTACTGTCAAACGCATAATCTTGTTTCCTGCGTATCGCAATCAGCCTGGCATTAAACTCGTTTTTAAAGCTAAGAAATTGTCCCAAAGGAGCCCGAAAAGAGCTTGCAAAAATACTCAAAACGGATTATAATGGGGTAGTGGAAATTGTCGTAAAATAAAAAACACCTTGATTAAATAGTCGCCAAAGGCGAGTTTAGCGGGGCAAGAAAAAATGACATTAAAATCATATCTCTGGGGGATAAGGATAGGTACCGTGCTGTCATTTGCCGCATGGGTCATGGTTATTTTATATATTAATCCTGAAAAATCCGGGGTTGCTGGACAAGCGCTTTTTTACGCGAGCACATTTCTTTTTTTTGCGGGGGTGCTCATTTTGTTTTTTACATGGATGAGAAGGAAGGCCAGGGACGATGATGAAATAGCCTTTACATATTTAGGAACAAGTTTCAGGCAGGGAATACTTATGGCACTTCTCCTGATTGGACTTTTGGTTTTGCAACAGTACCGGTTGCTTATCTGGTGGGATGGAGCGTTGGTAATAGTTGGAGTTTTTCTCATGGAATTGTATTTTTTGACAAGAAAATAGTTGCAAATAAAAATAAATTTGCAAAATGACCAAGAAACAAATTCCAAGAAACAAACAAATCTCAATATCTAATACTCAATAATCAAACGTTTGTAATTTTGAATTTGGTTATTGAAGTTTGTTTGGAAATTATATCTTGTATCTTGGTTATTTATAGAATTACTAAATCATTCGAATCAGAAATCTAGTAAAATACTATGGCAACAGATAAACCAAAAAAATCAAATTACGACGCTAAATCAATTCAGGTGCTTGAAGGTCTTGACCCTGTGCGCAAGCGTCCTGGAATGTACATCGGCGGAACTTCTACGGAAGGTCTGCACCATTTGGTTTGGGAAGTCGTGAATAATTCTATTGATGAAGCGATGGCTGGAAGATGCGACAATATAAGCGTTAAACTTCTTCCGGATAATATTATTTCCATTGAGGATAACGGAGCTGGAATTCCAGTGGAAATTCATCCTCAAACAAAAAAATCAACTCTTGAAACTGTCATGACAGTTCTGCATGCCGGTGGAAAATTTGGCGGAGAAGGATACAAAGTTTCAGGCGGGCTACACGGCGTAGGTGTATCGGTAGTAAATGCCCTTTCTGTCTGGACGCGGGCTGAAGTACATCGCGAAGGAAAAATTTGGGTTCAAGAATACAAAAGGGGAATTCCGGTAGCAACCGTTAAATCTGTTGGAAAATCGGATAAAAATGGAACAATTATTACTTTCCAGGCTGATCCAAAAGTGTTTCCCGAGATAAAATACAGCTGGACAAAAATCCTTGATTATGTGCGCCAGCAGGCTTATTTAACCAAGGGCGTGAAAATTGTTGTTGAAGATCGCCGGGAAGTTTTAGGAAAAGATGATGAATACAAAGTGTTGAAACACGGATTTTATTTTGACGGCGGAATAGTTTCTTTCGTAAAATTTCTAAATCGCGGCAAGGAAATAAAAAACAGCATGCCTGTGTATGTGGAAAAAACAGTTGATGATGTCAATGTAGAAATCTCACTTCAATATACTGATGGGTATAAAGAGCATCTCTATTCTTTTGCTAATAATATTTTTACCGTCGAAGGCGGGATGCATGTTACGGGATTTAAAATGGCGCTTACGCGCGTGCTAAATGATTATTCGAAGAAAAATAATTTACTCAAAGAAAAAGACAGTGTGATGACGTCGGAAGATTTGAAAGAAGGATTGACGGCCGTTGTCAGCGTGAAGCTTCGTAATCCTCAATTTGAAGGACAGACTAAATCAAAATTAGGAAACGCGGAAGTGCGCGGAATAGTTTCCAGCGTAACCGCGGAAGGCCTTACTGAATTTTTAGAAAAACATCCGAACAATGCCAAAGCGATAATTGAGAAATGCATGTTAACTGTCCGGGCGCGTCTAGCTGCGCGGGCCGCCAAAGATGCGGTTCTCAGAAAAGGCGCGCTGGAGGGCATGACTCTTCCCGGAAAACTTGCGGACTGCACAACTCGCGACGCTGAAAAATCAGAGCTTTACATAGTCGAGGGAGACAGTGCCGGAGGCAGCGCAAAACAGGGCAGAAACAGGCAATTTCAGGCAATTTTGCCGCTCAGAGGAAAGCTAGTCAATGTGGAAAAAACCAGTCTGGATAAAGTAGTAAAATCCGATACATTAAAACCTATCATAATAGCTCTCGGAACAGGAATCGGAGAAACATTTGATGCAAGCAGACTAAGATATGGAAAAATTATTATCATGGCAGATGCGGATGTTGACGGTTCGCATATCCGTGTTTTGCTTCTGACATTTTTTTATAGATATTTCGAAGAACTTATAAATAACGGACATATATATATAGCGCAACCGCCTCTCTACAGAATTCAGAAAGGAAAAGATGTGAGATGGGTTTTTAGCGATGATGAAAAAGATAAAATCGTTGAAGAATTGCGCGTGAAAGCGGCTGATAAAAATGCCGATAAAAAAATTACTAAAAAAGAAAAAGAAGAATTCGTTCCATCGGCAGACGAGGAAATTACCCAAGAAGAAATTGAAGCCGAAGGCGGCGAAGTGGAAAAAATTGCAGGTGTAACAATCCAGCGCTACAAAGGTCTTGGAGAAATGAATCCGCAACAGCTGTGGGACACAACTATGGATCCCGAACATCGCAAGATGCTCCAGGTAAAAATAGAAGACGCGCAAGAAGCTGATCGTGTTTTTGATATACTAATGGGAACAGATGTTGAACCGCGCAGAAGATTTATTCAAGCGCACGCAAAGAACGTAAAAAATCTAGACGTGTAAAATAATTCAAAGCTAAAAATGCAAAGTTCAAAGTGAAATACAAAAATACAAAAAAGACAAGGTTATGAGCAACGAAGAATTTAAAAAAATGTTAAAAATGCGAGCTTTTAATTTGGCTCGCGACGTCATGCGACTAACTGATAAGTTCCCCCAAAAGCGCTCCGCGTGGATTATTGCCGACCAACTGCTTAGGGCGGCTACTTCCATCGGAGCTAACATTATTGAATCTCAAGCCGGAAGTTCTAAAAAAGATTTTATTAATTTTCTCAATCACGCCTTAAAAAGCGGCAACGAAACCAAATTTTGGTTAGCTTTGGCAAAAGACTTAGACAACAAATTAATTCAAGAGATAGAGAAATATTTAAAAGAAACAGATGAATTAGTAAAAATTTTAGGTTCAAGCATTGCTACGCTAAAGGGAAAGAACAAGCTTTGAACCAATAACTGTAACTTTTAATTTTGCACTTTTAACTTTAAACTTCGACCCCAAAAAAGTTATCCACAGCGGATAGCTTTTTTTGCTTGTCTCCCGCTATATTTCCCACCAAAAAAATGGTATAATTCCAGCAGAAATACATCCGGTATTTCTGAAAATTCATTGGCATAAAAAATGACAAACGAGACTACACGCTTTGCCAAATTGTTTAGAGTTGGAGGGATAATATTAACGCTCCTGTTTTTGGCTGGAAAATAA
>Ga0247841_10003530_pt1 | contig 28701 bp, 27 predicted proteins | sample LaCruzMarch2015__2_FD_192410 | JGI IMG/M metagenome (GOLD analysis project Ga0247841, IMG submission 192410) | Freshwater microbial communities from meromictic Lake La Cruz, Castile-La Mancha, Spain - LaCruzMarch2015_18m | ecosystem: Environmental > Aquatic > Freshwater > Lake | place: Spain... | reverse complement strand
AAGAAGTTATCAAAGGATTTCTGAAGCCTCCTCAAGACATCCTGTTCGACCTGAGAATGGACGGCATTGAGGTAAGGATTGGACTGTTTCTCAAAGACCAGCAAAGCTGCCTGATCTTCGTAAGATCGGGTTATGCCTTCGCTTTCCCAGGCATTTTTGCGATCAGCAAGTGCTTTATTCCAAAGATGCCTGCAGGTATCCAGCGTTAAGGCCAATTGTGCTTCTTGTTGCCTGTTTGGGTATAGCCGGAACTTGTAGGCCGTTTTCATATTAACTTAATGTGGTCGTTCCCTGCTATATTAAGTCAATTAGTGCGCAGCGAAAGTAATCATGACAGGAGTACGATTCATCCCCTGCCTGAAGTCTGGGGTCTTCTCTACCCCTGTACCCCAACGAGATAAAAATTTTATCGTCGAATCGCTTAGCTTAATAATGAAAAACAAAGAGATAACAGTCATGTCGGCATCGAGAAAAAGGGAGACAAAAGAGACCAGCATTGAAGTCATTCTAAAGATCGAGGGCGAGGGCATTATCCAGGTCGATACGGGAATCGAGCTACTGGATGAGATCCTCTCGTCCATAGCCAGAGGCGCGGTTTTTGATCTGACGATCAAGGCCCGGGGCGATCTGGAAACGGGCGACCACCATACCACGGAAGACACAGCCATCACTCTGGGCAGCGCTCTAGCCGAAGCGATAAAAAGCGGCATAGGAAGCTCAATGGTTCCCTCCGGCCAGGCATTGGCAGCAGCCACCGTGCGCTTTTGCGAGCCGGGCTATCAGAGCGATTTCCTTCTGGAGGCGCAGGCCTTGGGCGGCATGAGCCTGGAGAACTTCAGCCACTTCCTGCGCGCCCTGGCTTACAATGGCCGGTTCAACCTGTTCATATCTGCGGAAGGAGGCGATGATAGGAGCAAGATCGAGGCCATGAGCACGGCGCTGGGAAGAGCGATAAAGAAGGCGGTGCGGGACAGTTGAGGCTGCCGAAGCCTATTGATTATTATAATATTATTAGTAATATGCAGGGGGCTCGCTTGATGGATCTGCATGATGATTTATAAGCACAAATCGGTAATCCATTCTTCCGGGGTTCCGCGAGTCGGCCCTGCAGTCCTCCCGCGAGAAGGTTTGGGCGCCGCTCCAGGCAGCGGTCGGCCAAGGCCGTTGACAGTTTTGCATCGCTTCAAAAAGGGACAATCCTCCTGCGCCTGGCATAGGCTCCTGCTGCCAGGGCAACAAGGCCGGCTAAAAAGCCCAGGGCAGGGCTCTTCTTTGCCCCTTTATCGCTCGCAGCGATGGTTATGGTGCCGTTAAGAATCGTCTCGGGCTTAAAGCCGCTCGTGCCTGTCACATTCAGCTTGATTGTATCATTCGCCTGGGCTTTGCTGCTCACCGCAAAGGTGAGATTGGCGGCCCCGCAGCCTCCCGGTAACAGCACGCCTATCCGTCCCAGCTTCGCGTCCACCTGCCAGGAGGCTTTGCCCTCCCCGGAAATGCCCGTGGCTTTCAGTTTGGCGGCATCATAAGAGATGTTAATCCTCTTCTCGCTATTGGACTTGGGGGCCAGGAGAGGAATGGATACATCCTCCCCGGCAAATGCCTGTGCATGGGCCAGGGATACGCCGCGCATTTCCGCCTGAGTCACATTGATAAACTCGTCTGTTGCCCAAATGGCATTGACGGCATTTTCCACCCTCACCTGCAACTCGTATCGGCCAGGTTTGGCCCCCAGCACAATCGCATGGGGTTCTATTGCCTCAAGATTGCCGTGCAGTGTATGATTGACGCCGCTGGGAACTAATCTGCCTTTGACAACATCAATAAACTGCAGAATGCTCTTTCCTGGCTCAATCTTTATGAACTGCTTATGGGCAGTGTTGTTGGCCAGCATGACGTCATAATCAAGCGAACTATTGAAGCGCTTATATTCGCCGCGAGAGACGTAATATTTGGACGCACTGTCTAATATTGCACCAATTCTTCCCTTTGCATCAAATATCACGCTGACCTGCACGGGAGGCGTAGATGGACTGAGGTACAGCAGTCCCGGTACAGGGCTGCCGCTCGCATCCAGGACGAGGCTCTGGTCATCACTCAATTGCATAGTCGTTGCATTCCATTTCCAGGCAAAGCCCCATAAATCGCCCGAGCCCTGGCCGAGCTGGGTGATATCCCTGGTGAAGACCGTCCTATTGCTCGAATCCAGGATATCTACACTGACCCGGCGGATTTCTGCTGCCTTGACGACGAGGTTGAAGTTTGCGGCGGCAAGAGCGGAGACATTGCCGGGCGAATTGATCAGCGGGGGCTCAGGAGCAGGAACAACATACTGCGTCGTGTAAAGATAGAATCGGAGAGTGTCGTTGTCTGCAACCCTGATGTCCATACCCGGACCTATGTTGACATTTGAGTTGCGATTGAGGTTGATCTGTTCTGGATTTATCATGATGATCTGATTAGGCAAAACGCCGACAATCTCCAGTTCTCCTGTACCGCTACCCGGTTCAATTTGCATAAGATATCTATCCGAGATCTGGAAGATACCATCAAGTGTTGCGAAACTCTCCGAGCCGCTGCTGAAAACATTGCTGAAATGCATCATTATTATGGGCATGTCTTGGACGTTTTCCAGATCTTTTTCGTAAATATAGGTCGTATTGGATTTGACCACTGAGCTGTCTACCAGATTCCCTTGCTTTAGAAGCTGGAGAAAGATGCTATCATTCCCAACATCCCGAATACGCATCTCGTAGTCTTCTGCCAGTGTGTAATTGCCGGCGACGATCTTTCCCTGTATCTCAGTATCAATGAGCACCTGGCCCAGGTATTCATTCTCCAGAAGGCTCCTGGTTGATTTTCCACCTTCAATAATCGAGTCATATCCTGCGAACCACTGTAAGCCAATGAAGTTGATGACAAAATAGTGCCCCCATGATTTGAAATCAAAATTCTTTGGTTGAAGCAATGAAGTATACTGAAATCCCTGCTGGATCGCAGTATTATTTTCTTTGAAAATCACAGGTGCTGAGGGGGGTGGTGATACGGTTTTGCCCTTAATATTGTAAAGGACCAGAGCCTCAAGGCCTAAAACATTTTCCGGATCGAAATAAAATCCGCTGTAGTTTAAAGTATCCCATTTGGCTATGACTGTAGAATTATAATTCCCCAAATGAACAGGAATAGAAGAGCCTGCGTTATAGACGGGACCCCTCAGCTCATGCACACCATAGTCAAAGACGCCGCCAACTGGATAATAGATAAGATCTGGCTGATCAAGAACTATTATTTTCAGATCGGCGGTCAGTGGGATCTCAGAGTCTCTGATAAAAGTAAGAGACATATTATTCTGAAACTCTATTCCCTCATCAGAGTAATCCGTCAGTTCCATATTCCCAAGCAGGCCGCCTTCAAAGAGCTTGATATAAGGTACATCGCCAACTTGAAAGACACCGTCCACCTCGGCAAATCCTTCGTCTCCGCCGAACATGGCATTGGCCAGATGGACCAGGATCACCGGTACTTCGTTTACTTTGTAGACAAAGGTATCGCCAATGCTCACAACAGAAGCATAAACTGGGTTTCCATTTTTTAATAGAACGAAATTGACGGCGCCCTTCTTCTCCGAGACTTCCGCTGCCGCCAGAACATAGCCCTGCTGAAGGGTGAGAGTTGAGTTGTAGTTCAAAGTCCTAGTGAGATCATCATCTATGAGCACCGCTCTTAGCTCACCTTTTTCTAAAGAGCTGATCTCGTCTGTAAAAGAACTCTTGGGATAGCCGGCAAGATAGGGCTTGCCCATAAATGCCGCGGCCTGGAAGCTGCCCCAGGGTCCATATTCAAACTGCTGCGCCCATGTCTTTGAGGAATAGACAATATGCCCTTTCTCCGCCGTCTTTCCCTGCAAATCTATGCGCAGCTCTTCGCCGCCCTGATCCTTATCCAGGTCGTAGTAAAACCAGCCGAAATCATCCGCCCGCCAGATCCCATTGCCTTCACTGAAATGACCCCGCACAAAGGCCGCTTCCACCGGCTCCTGCGCTAAAGCGCCCGAAACCTGCCCAAAAAGCAAGACCAACATTGCCGCTGCGGCCATAAACCAGACTGTCCTGATCTCCATCTACCTCTTAAGAATCATTCCTGGATAAGCTGTATATCCTATGGAGGATCTACACGCGAAGCGGAGTTAGATGTCATCTATTAAACACGTTGCGATATACGGCAAAGGCGGTATCGGCAAGTCGTGCACTGCCTCGAACATAGCCGCCGCCTGTGCCGAAGAGGGCCACAGGGTGCTGATGGTGGGCTGCGATCCCAAGAGCGACTCGAGTATAACACTGGTTGGCAGAAGGATTCCCACCATGATGGACCTCATCTTGGCCGGAGGAGAGATCCGGGAGGAGGATGTCGTTTTTCCGGGATACAAGGGTGTGCGGTGCATTGAGGTGGGGGGCCCGGAGCCGGGCGTGGGCTGCGCCGGACGGGGCATAATTGTCGCCATCGATTTCCTGCGGAAAGTCTCCAAGGCCATGGAAAATGTGGACCTGGTGCTGTACGATGTGCCTGGGGACATCGTCTGCGGCGGATTTTCCGCACCTATCCGAAAGGGGCTGGTCAGCCAGGCCTACATCATCACCTCCGGGGAGTACATGCCGCTTTATGCCGCGAACAATATCAGCAAGGGCCTGCGCCGCTTGAAAACGCCCCTTGCAGGCGTGATCTGCAACTCGCGCGAGGCTGCCGCCGGGCGGGAGAAGGAGATTGCAGAAAGATTCGCTGCAGAACTGAACAGCCGCCTGGTGGCCTTCATCCCCAAAGACCCCATTGTGCAGCAGTGCGAGAGGAGGGCAGTGACTGTAATCGAGGGCGCGCCGGACTCAGAGATCGCAGAGGTCTACCGGGCCCTGGCCAGGGAGGTCATGTCGGGAGCCGAGCCGAGGGTGCCGCAGCCACTGAGCGATGAGAGACTAAGAGAGCTCTCCATGGAATGAGCGATGATATGGATCTGAATATGGATGCGATAAGGTGCGAGCCGACTGTCCACGCATCCTGATAGCTGGCGATCGAAGCTCCAGCGGCAAGACCACCATCGTAGCCGGCCTGCTCTCTGCTCTGCGGGGCCGGGGCCTCACAGTGCAGCCCTTCAAGGTGGCTATGGACTACATCGATCCCAGCTACCACACCTGGATCACGGGCAGAAGCTGCCGCAATCTGGACGGCTACCTCATGACGGAGGCTGCCGTTAAGGAGATTTACAGTCACGCGATAGAAGGCGCCGACATGGCGGTAATCGAAGGCGTGCGCGGCCTTTACGAGGGGTACGATGGTGATCTGGGCAGCACGGCAGAGATCGCCAAGCTTCTCCAGACTCCCGTGATCTTCGTGGTCGACGCCAGAAGCATCACGAGAAGCTGCGCTGCCATCGTGAAGGGCTACATGGACTTCGATCCCCTGGTAGAGTTCAAAGGGGTAATTCTCAACAAGGTGGGTTCAGATAGGCATGCCCAAAAAGCCATCAAGGAGATAGAGCGCTACGCGGGCGTGGATGTGGTGGGCGTCATCCGGCGAAATGAGGATATGCACCTGGCCATGCGCCACCTGGGCCTGGTGCCCGTGCTGGAGGGCAAGACCCGGCACGAGGGTTTCCCAGAGCGGGTGGATAAAATCCGTAGAATCGTGGAGGAGGGTCTGAACCTGGATCGCATCCTGGAGATCGCCAAGGAGGCACCGCCTCTGGAGGAGGTCGAGCCGGACCTCTACCGGCAAAATGTCCTGGGCCAGGGTCTACGTATCGGCGTGGCCAGGGATGAGGCCTTCAACTTCTATTACCGGGACAACCTGGAGTTGATGGAGCTGGCCGGAGCGGAGGTGGTGCCCTTCAGCCCGGTGCACGATGCCGCGCTCCCGCAGGTGGACGGGATCTACATCGGCGGAGGCTATCCGGAGCTTTACGCCCGGGAGCTGTCCGAGAATGCAGGCATGCGCAGCGCGCTGGAAAAGGCGCATGAGAAAGACCTGCCCATCTTCGCGGAGTGCGGCGGGCTGATGTACATGGCGCGGGAGATCGAGTGGGATGGCGAGCGGCAGGAAATGGTCGGGCTGGTGCCGGGGAAGGCGCGACGCGGCAGCACGCGCGTTGTCAGCTACGTGCACGGGACGCTCACGCAGGGCTGCGCGCTCGGGCCTGCAGGGGCGAAGATCATGGGCCACGAGTTTCACCACTCCGAGATGCTGATGGATGATGGTGTCAAGTATGCAATTCGCCTGGAGCGGGGCACTGGCATCAAAGACGGCTGGGACGGCATGTGCGAAGGGAATTTGGTGGCCAGCTACACCCACATCCACAGCGCATCCTTCCGGGGATTTCCGGCGGAGTTCATGGGGGCGTGCGGTAGAAGGAAGGCATGAATAGGCCGCAGCTATTCAGAAGGCCCTCTATTCGCAGCATCAAAACAATTCCATTAGATCTGGCGCAGGTCGGAAAATAGATTCTCTGCGTCAATTCGAAACCTCCGATGGAGGGCTGCGTTTCGTGATAGGGTGAGAAGATCTGCGATACCATGATAGGGAACCAGCGGCGGGGAAGGTGATGGCATGAGTCAAATCGAGGAGCAATAAACCAAGAGACGGATGATTATATCAAGTATTGGTACAATTATTAGAGCGATCAGCAAAGCTAATATTAATAACCCACTCATGATTATTATCGTGCCCTTAATCAAATCCGATTTAGATCTTTTCTTAATCCAGTCAACTAATCTCTTCCCCAGAATTTGCTTATAGGTTTTGGCTTGATCGCCACAATCTGTACTACTATCAAGACAGACATCTTTAAATAAAAAAATGATTATGAAAGATAATATAGTGAAAAATAGAGAGATGTAGTTGAAGTATCTTGCAACTGGCCTATCCACGGTAATAGTGTCATAAAAGGGCTTATAATTGCCGTTGATCTTTAAACCGGGAGGAGAGATTACGCCTGTTGTATTGAGCCCAATTTTTACTTTAATGATTTTGCTCACATTCTTGGTAAAATTCTCTTCGATCATCGGATTCTTCTTCATATCATCGGTACATTTCGTTCCGTTTAGGCTTATATATTCATACTCATGGGACTTATCAAAGAATACTTTAACGTACTTAATTTCTGGTTCTGTTCCGCCTCCTAGATAAACTATATCAAATGCCATATCTAGTTCATCGTTAAGGAGATTTTGGTACTTCGAGAATGTTCGAGTGACCCTAAAATTTGGATTATTCTCAACATTGATGGGAGCTGAATTTAAAATTATATGCCTTGGATTGTTAACTATAACATATGTACTTGCATCAAATAAGCCAGTACTCAAAGGCTTTATGTAGCACCAAAATACAAACATTTGACCTCTATTGAGAGTGATATCTTTAAAATATAATATATCTCCTATATCATAAACAGCTCCTTCATGCATCTTTAGATGGAAAGTTAGATTATTATATGATAGAATTGAATAACCACTATCCCTTGTATCATTATTTTTTATAATTTCAATTATCGATTTGTTCCCTATATATATCGATATCCTATCGTTATATCTATATACTTTTGCCGTATCAATTTCTCTATCGATCAAAGCCTGAAGTCTATATTCTATAAAATTACTTAGATTAATATAATCCTTCAGGCTTCCATTCTTAACATGGTCCCATTCAAAAATAGGTGGTTTATTGAGAAAACGTTGAACATCTTGGAGATCTTGCTTATCAATTGACTTCTGATTATGGTTAGCTAGACATCTATTCACTTCATCATAGTCGATAGAGGAGTCATAGCTTCTGAGGCTATTTTTACCACATTCAAGGTATTCAAGAAAATTTTGCTCATAATACATGATCCATTTATCATCTGGCAACGTATATCCATTCACGGAAGGATAAAATGCGGCAAGGCTTCTGTCAATTGATTCAATGAGATTAAAGGTTATACTATGATTGGCTTTATTAAGGACTTCTACACCAACAAGAGCAAAATCACTAATGTGCAGATTATGTTTCGGGTATATTAAATTTATTGCTATTGAATTATCTCCTAGAAAAGTTGTCTCTCTGCTAGGTGTCTGCCCCGTTGGCCTTTCATTGTACGATTCTCTTGGAGATGCTACGTCCTCCGAAGCGTGCTGCTGACTTTGACCCCCTTTAGCACTGTCTTGACCACGTCCAAAGTAAGATCCTAGTGAGGAAGATTCATAATTACCAGACACTTCGGTTCTTGACCATACAGGATTTATAATAGCAGCAATTATGATAATAATTATAAAATATGATAATTTCATTTAGCCCTCAATGCAGAAATTCCCATGCGTTTTGGCTATTTGGCTGATAATTTATGATATCATTATTTCTTCTGCATTCAGACATTTTGCTATCGCGTTTGCCACATTCAACACCATCCTCCAAGATGCTTCCATCATTTGAAACATATATTGTATTATCCATACTGTTTTTTAGATTATAAAGATACGAATTGTCACAACCTATTCCAAAGTGGATGTTATTAAATAAAAGATAATTATTGTTGCTATTGATCAAGTCTATGCCATTCTTTCCGCAGTTTTCTGAAGGCTTAATAATATTATATATGAGTGTGCAATTATTGATGTTCACGCCAACTATGCCAATCTTCTTAAATTCCGTAATTAAATTATTGGTAATAATACAGTTTGTGCTATTCTCTATATGGATGCCATTCGTACAATTTGAAATGGCAACTGAGTCTATGGTAATGTTATCAACAATGCTCTCAACAGAATCAATCAGTATACCATCATCTGCATTATCTGCATCCAATATCGCTTTCCCCTTGTGAAGGGATTTTAGATATACATCGTCTGCAGTTATGTATAGTCCGCCAGTATGGTAAACGCCATCAGCAAGAAGTACAATCTTGTTTTTATTCTTATTTATAATATCTGTTAGATTTGCATTGTTGTCGGAGATAAATACCACATTATCGCTTATCCATGAGAGATTGCCTGGGGCAGTCTGATTCGAGGATAGATTTGCTATCTTTCCATTGACATCCTTGACCTTGGTATCGAGCATGTTCAGCCGTCCATCCAATCCTGAAAGATTGAGCCTCTGGACAAGCCCCTGCAAAGTGGTTTGATTGATAGACAGATTATCTATCTTTAGGTTGATCTCGCCAAATCTGGTCTCTAATCTCGATAGACTTCCATCCATTCTCTCAATATCCCTTTTAATTGAGGGAGGCTGATTGCAGCAAGTCTCATTCTGCGGAAGCACATTGAGCACGCTAGGTTTTTCTTGGGGATAAGCTATTTTCAAATCATCAATCCATCCCGCCCCAGCATACTCTGGATAGGAGCGCAATTTTCTGTACTCCCAGCTCAGCCGATGGCTATCGGAAGGAACAGCATAGTCCACAGGAGACCAATCGGAGGAAGTGCATTGAAGGATGGTTTCATCGTCCACCATAAATACCAGCATCCCCGCTTGGGGGATATCCAGATCTGCCTTCCACCAGAAATTAATCATTGCAGGGCCTTCGATCTGCTTCTTGACGCAACTTGCCCCGCCGCTCTGAATGGGCCCGGAGCGAAGAGATGGCGGCGAGAGATGCCCTGTTGATGGATCGATGTACCAGACGATCCTGCTACAGTTGAGTAGGTTGAAGGAGGAATCTCCATCGAAGGATACATTCTCCACATAGGCAGAGACGGGCACGAATAACATAGAGGCCACTGCACTAAGAACGAGAATGCTGATAACGCTGATATTCTCCGATTTATGCAGTTGAGAAATGATAGATGATAAACAGCCGTCCCTCATGGCCTCTTCTCCCTCCTGAAATTAAACACTAACAACTATGATAATATTTAAACCTTTTTGCCAGAGTATAAATATATTGATAATATTTTAAATATATCTTCTCATGATTTGAACCACATTGGGTATTTTAGTCCATTCTACTTGCCCCTGATGGCTGGTGGTGTCTCTATTAGGCCTTTGCAGATCGGCGAGAAGACCTTCGGTCCTGAACATAACAGCGTAGCCATAGATCCTCCGAAGCTCGCCTGCCAGTAAGACCGCGACGATCTTGAGGATGGCCACCATTGCGTCGCTGATGGCGTTCAGATTGGCCGGAAACCATAGCAGCAGAGCAAGGGCTGCCAGTAAAAGGGCCTGCACAGCAGCGCCCGCGCCCTCTGCGATGCCGCCCATGAGGCGCAAGAGATCTGCCTGGCTGATGGTATCCCACAGCTCGCGAATCCCTGCCAGGAGGGCCTCGCCGGGGCCGTCAGCCGCCAGGGCCAGCGCTGAAAGATCCTCCGCCAGTGGATTCGTCTGATCTCCTCCTTCTATTCTTGAGAATTGACATTTGGCCTAATTAACCATTGTGTACCCAATCGCTGAAGGGCCGCAGGCCGTATAAAGTTGAGATCCTGAGAATGGGAACGATCAGCCGCTCCAGGCCTCGTTTGCTGGTGTCTGTAGCCATGCGATTCCTTCCATCAATTACCCGTCAATTACCCATCAATTGCCTGCACGCTACGTATTGTCCCTAATTTCAACCTTGGTTTACGTGCTTCGCAGATCCGTCTTCCGGTCCATCCATCAATTATCCATCAATTAAACTTCAGGCCCAGAAAGGCACGTACTTCATCAGCCTTCTGGCCGCTTCTTCGTCGAATGGCTTGATTGCGCCAGCCTCTACAGCCTCCCGAATGTATCGGGATGCAGTCGCCTTGTTCCTCTCTTCAATACCGAAACGTTCCCTCAGAGAGGCATTTGTGAGAAAGTCCCTGGTCACGTACTTCAGGCATGCGTGCAGATAGCAGGCTCGAATCCGGTCGGCCTTGTCCATGTCAGTGAGCGGCTTATAGGCAAATAGGACCGCTCGCGTGAATCCCGGAGGCACCTCGAAAAGCGGAGCAGGAAGCTGGAACAATTCCACCTGCAAGACTACTTTGTCAATTCCGCTCCCGCGCTCTTCGCAGATGCGAAACCGCCGCATCATTGAAGCCAGCGCTTCATTTCGAGACTTTGGCGGCGTGTCTACGAAACGCTGGGTGTCCACCAACGGCTCGCCGGGATTTGTGATCTCGATTCGATCCTCGAAGATCTCCACCATCGGCCCGGCACCGGTGACGAAGAAGTCCTGGTGGATGAGGGCGTTCGCCACCAGCTCACGCACCGCCAGCTCAGGGAACATCGGGAAAGTGCGGCGCAGCGCCTGACCGACGACCTCGTTGGTCGGCAAGAGTCCGTTGAGGTAGCCGAGCAGCCCTGCGAAACCACTCGCGTAGCCTTTGCTGTAGACGTGCTCGCGCAGCGTCTCGGTGCGGCCCTTGCCACGATACTGGATGACACGGATCGCCTTGCGCTGAAGAGTCGGGAAGTCGTCGAGTCGCTTGGCGAAGAGGATGGCGCCGAGGATTGTGATGCCAAAGCCGCCCGCTTCGCTGGGAGCAATCAGTCGGTCGCTTTGCAGCGCGTCGAGGATGGCCGCACGTCCGTCAGGGAGCGGCGCTTCAAGAAGGTCAAAGTAGGCGGGATAGTCGAGCTTGAGCAGTACAACGTCTGCGCTCACCCGCTCGGCCGCCTTGCCGTCCTCGAAGCGGATCCGGTCGAAGAAACGCCAAAGCGCGCGCTCTTTCTCCGGATAGTCCTTGAGCTTCTTCTTGTTGGTGCCAACGCGGATGTACTCGATGCCGCTGAAGGCCACCGGGTGGCGCGAGGCGCGATCGATTTCCAAGAGCACTACGCGCTGCGCGTCAACTGTGACCTCGTAGAAGCGGAAGTCGATGCGCGGGTTGAGCAACCTCAGCAGCCAGCTTTCCATTTCTTCGTTGCCCTTGCGCTCTGCCTCGGGGTCGAAGATAGTGCCGACGATGGTATGGTCGCCATCGCGGACACCCCAGATGAGGTAGCCGTGGATCTTGCCAGCGAGCGCAGCGGCGTTTGCAAGCGCCGAGATGTACTCGCCTATGGCCTGGGGATCACTCTGGTTGACCTTGAACTCAACCCACTCCGTTTCGTGCTTGCTCAGCTCGTTCACCAGGCCAGCAAGATAGTCATTGTCTCGATCGTCCCTCATGCCTCAATCCTATTCGGCTGCTTCTTCGAGGTCGCCGGCTGCCTCCTCTCTGCATCGGTCATGGTGTCCGTCTCATCGATCTCTTCGGCCTCATGCGAAGACACGAAGGGGAGCTTTATCCGGCCGCAGCGCAGCCGCCTCGCGTCCCAATGCTCCGACACCTCCCCCAGCCACAGCATGCCGGAGGCCTTCATCGCGGAATAGGGCTTAAGATCAGCGATCATGGTTTAGTCTCTTCTTCGCGCCAGTCAAGGCTTCGCGTGAGACAGTTAGGCTTTCCACCTCTCACCTGATCCTCTTCAGCAGCTCGCTCACTATTTCAGCGTCGAAATACTCAGGATCGTATTCATGCTCCAGCCACTCCAGCATGTCCGCGTGCTCCGGGTGGTTCGTATCACTCAGGGCCTCCAGGAGATGGTAGTATCCGCCCTCTCCACCACAGTCCTCCGGAGGGGCAGAGCGTTTGCCCTTCAGGCAGACCGGTGCTTTCAGCTCTTCCTCTGGCCGGAAGATCTTCTCTACCAGGATAGTGTGACCCCAGCCATCTCCAAAGTCGTACTCATAGGTGAACTTGAACTTCTCCTCAGGGATGACTTTGCTCAGTTTGACCTTCTTCTCATCCGTAAAATCGTCGCCCAGCATATCCGCTTCTCTGGAGATGACGCTGTAGCTCTCGCCCTTTATCACGAACTGGTGCAGATGGTAGTCATCCCATCCCATGACCACTTGCAGAATCTTGTGAAGCTTGAATAGAGTTATGTCCCCGCGAACCTGAACTCTCCGCCAGATGGGCGGCCTTATTCCATCAAGGGTCACTTTTAGCTGGTAGACTGCCTCGGGCTCGGACGAAACCGAAGAATCCTTTGCTTTTTTCGCCATAGTCCACGATTAAGGATGCTCTCAGGATTTCATCTTTGCTGCTCAATTCAGAGATCTATGATGGTGTCAAGCACGCCATTCGCCTGGAGCGGGGCGCGGGAATCAAAGGGGGCTGGGACGGCATGTGCGAGGGAAACATGGCGGCCAGCTATACCCACATTTCCTTAACAATCCTTAACGATCACCATCTTATACTGCTTGAGCATTCCAGTGAACATGAAGAACGGGTTGAGCCCCATGATGAGTAAATCCACGCTGGTAATTCTAGCGATCACTGTAGCGCTGCTTTCTGGTTTAGCAAACGCCGCATTCTCGGTCGAACCAGGAAATAGCATCCAGTCGGCCATAGACGCCGCCAATCCAGGCCAAATCATTGAGGTGCAAAACGGCACCTTTTATGAGAGGATCAATGTAACCAAAACGCTCATTCTCAAAGGCATGGGCAAGCCAATTATTGACGCCGACGGGATGGGAAGCGCCATAACCATCTCAGCCAACGGTTCAACTCTCCTGGGATTTACTGCTACCGGGTCCGGCAAAAATGCTAACGATGCCGGCATAAAGGTGCTCTCCGACGGAAATATAATCAAAGATAATGCCGCCATCAAAAATAATAACTACGGAATTATCCTTTATTACGTCGACAAAAATACCGTCTTTTTGAATACCGTGACGGAAAACAAAAATGGCGGAATCTTGCTGATTCATTCCAACAACAATCAGATCTGGGGCAACTATGCCGGCATGAACTGGAATGGTATCTCCATGGAAACCTCCCGGGGCAATACCATCAATGCCAACAACTTAATCCGGAACAGGATGGGCATAAACATCTCGAACATCAATTTAAGCGATAGCGTCACTGCAAAGGGCAAGGCGGTAACCATAAAGTACGTCTCCAGCAGCCTGTCGACCACCTACAACATTGACAAAAATAGCACGAGCTCTTCACCCGGTGCCAACCTTCTCTATCAGAACTACCTGCAGGACAACGACCAGAACGCCTTCGACGATGGCTATAACCAGTGGGACAACGACAAAGCAGGCAACCACTACAGCAACTACGATGCCCGTGAGCAGGGCTGCAAGGATCGCAACAGAGACGGGATCTGCGACGCGGTCTACAGCATTGCAGGAGGACATAACGTGGACCGGCTGCCCCAAGCATCTCAAAACGCCATACTCAGTTACAGGTCCCGGGGATTGGCGGGCGCAGATCTGAAGATGGAACAGATAACCTACTTGCCCGGCAGCGATGTCAATGTGGAGTATGCGGCTCCAGGGAACTTCTCAGGCTGGGTGGGAGTTATGGGGACAGATCAGCCCAGTGAAAGAGCCGGCCGGGAGATGGCTCTGTCCTATCAGAGCCTGGCAGGCTCATCAGGCATACTGAAGCTAAAGGCTCCCGCCGACAAGGGGTCCTACATTCTTCGCATGTACAACATTACCAGTGGTGAGGAGATGGCATCTCTTAACTTCAACGTCGCCATTCCAACCATTATTGCAGCTCCGGCCTTCGTGAACACCTGTGAGCTGATCACCATCAACTACACAGGGGCCCCAGGTTATGAGAATGACTGGATGGCCATGTACGAATCAGGATCATCCGACACCAGTTACATCACTCGCCAGTATCTGGATGGAAAAGAGAACGGCACTGTGATCCTGGAGGCTCCCGATACGGGCAGCTATAACTTCAGGATTTTCCAGAACGATAGTTCCACCCGGCTGGCCACCAGCAACAATGTCGAGGCTAAAACCCGAAATGGCACCAAAGTAGTAGTCTCGCCAACTCATGTTGCACCTGGTGGTACAGTTACTGTAACCTATTGGGGAGCACCCGCGGAAGGAACGGGTATTATCGGCATGTACGGCATGAACCGGCCTGACAAGTTCCCCCTGGGGAAGAGGTCTATTGGCAGCAAGAACTGTGGCAGAATAACCTGGCAGCTTCCCTATGATCCCGGGCAGTACGACTTCAGAATGTTCCGTTCCGACATCACAGATATCAATCAAGGGGCTTACCAGCTTCTGGGCCAGAGCGATGTGGTGACCGTAAGCTAAGAGGAATCTGGAGGTAAGGTTGATCGAGCCCAGGCGGGCAGTTCAGCACCAGGGTTTTGGAGACTGCAATGGTTACTTCGGGTGGTCGGTACTTCGACGATCCAAGCATGGGAATCAGAACCCTCGCACTGAGGGGGATAGCCTGTGGAGAACCGACCTTTGGCTTTGGCCTATGTCAAAAGCAAGCGCCGGTTCGTCGAAGCAGGAAGCCACGTCCTTCAGGGCGGGGAGCGTTCACTGCCCAAATTGCTGCAAACAGGAGCGCTTTCCCTCCGATCAATCTCAAGCTGGTCCGGCAGCCCTGCCATGATCCCTGCAAAATTTTTATCTGCATTTTTCTTCTTAATTGCAGCCAGCTTGACTATCTCATCTCTGTTTATCTCTCTTCTGCCAAACTGCACCGCTTCCAGCAGTTGCTCCCCGCGCCCGGATCTGACTATCACCGTGGAGTATCCATCCGGGCTTCCAATCGAGCCTATGGATATGTCTGCCAGCCGGCTGACCAGGTCATCGCAAAATTTGCAGCCTGTCCTCACCTGGTTCTTAAGCTCCCGCACCGGGCAGGAGTACTCTTTGCCGTCTACTGCCACTATGAATTTTCCTTTGGCGATCTGCGTCTTTTCGGCCTTATCCAGATTTATGCCAAAAAGCTCTCGGATGTGACTTTTGAGGGATTCATAATCGAAGCTTTCGAAACAGAAGAGGCCGATGAGAACTATTTCTGCATCCGGAAATTTATCATTAAAAAAGCCCTGCCTCTGCAATTTCCTGACCGCTCGGATCTGACAGGGCGTGCCGACAACGGCAATTCTTCTTTTGCCTTTCTGCAAGGCATCCATTAGCGGGGCGATTACGGACACCCGCACATACTTCGTCCCCTTTGCCTGCAAAACCGATTCAGTGTCGTCAACCAGAGCAGCATTCGCTCCGCAACTCTTATTTTTTTGGGCAACCACAGCCGCATCTAAGAGGCCCATCTCAATTCCTCGATGGAGAATTGATGTTACCATGCCCCCATCTTGCCCCTCAATGCTGCTCTTGCCCGCAAACATCTCCCGATTGACACCTAGATCGCGATCAATCATTCCGTCCAGAAATTCCTCTTCTAACTCTATGATATCGGCAGAGGATAGTGGGTAGATGTTTTTTCTTTCCAATATGGACTTTGTGGGACATACCAGGGCACATGCCCCGCATGCAATGCAGTCTTCCGATAATTCTCCGTAAGGCGTATCCACATCCCTGGAAACTCCTCGATTCTGAGCATTTATGGCCGAGACACCCACCAGATCCTCGCAGACCCGGTAGCATAGTCCGCAGAGGATGCAATTTTTATCCTCCTGCAAGAAGCGTGGCTTGAAAATCCCATATTCTCCGGCCAGCTCCTGCAATCTCTTCTCCTGGGGGCATCGGGCTAAAAGAAGCTCCAAGATCATCTTCCGAATGTCTGCAACCTCCGGAGAGCCGGTAATTACAATAAGTCCCTCTTCTACCGGATAGTTGCAGGCGGTGACAAACGTTTTCCGGCCATTTTTTTCTATCTGCACAGTACAAAGCCGGCAAGATCCGTAAGGCTTGAGAGCAGGATGATGGCATAACGTAGGGATATGGATGCCGGCCTGCCTCGCCGCCTCCAGGATCGTGGCAGGACTGCCTTTCGCCTCGGTCTCAATCTCATGACCGTCGATCATGATTTTCAACTTGGTCATGCCTTCTCACCGCGTTTCGCGTTCTCTAAACGGGTCAGAGAAAAAGACTGGGAAAAGCCGGGGGAGGCCTTCTTGATGGCGCGGGCCTTTGGCGGACATACATCGAAGCAAATGCCGCATCGAGTACAGCGGGATTGATCAATGACACAGATGCTGCCATCCTCTCCCTCGATTGCTCCTTGGGGACAGTTCTTCAGGCACAGGCCACATCCTATACAGATCTCGGGCTCGATGAAATACGAAACAAGGGCTTTGCAGGCCAGAGAAGGGCACCTTTTCTCGATTATATGGGCCGCATATTCATCGGGAAAGTGGGACAACGTGCTTAAAACCGGATTGACGGCTGTGCGGCCCAATGCACACAGCGACGTCTTTCTCATCAGGTCGGCTATCTCCTTGAGGGTCTGCAAATCTCCCTCCTTTCCTTGGCCGGAAACGATGCCGTCCAATATCTCTCGCATTCGTTTCAAGCCCTCCCGGCAGGGCAGGCACTTGCCACAGGACTCATCGCAGAGAAAGTCCACAAAGTAGCGGGCCAAATCGACGGCACAGGTATCCTCGTCGATGACAATAATGCTGCCTGAGCCCATCATGGAGCCAAGGCGAGTAAGCTCTTCGAAATCAACAGGCGTCTGTAAATGCCGGGCAGGAATTATTCCCCCGGAGGGGCCTCCCGTCTGCACTCCTTTGAGCGTTTTTCCATCCGGAATTCCGCCTCCGATCTTATAAATTATGTCGGCCAGGCTCATGCCCATGGGAACCTCCACCAGACCGGTATTGTTGACCTTTCCTACCAGTGAGAAGATCTTGGTTCCCTTGCTTTTTTTCGTTCCAATGGAGGAAAACCATGTCGCACCACGGTTGATGATGAGAGGGATATTGGCCCAGGTCTCCACATTGTTGAGGATGCTCGGTCGATTCCAGACCCCGCACTCCGAGGTATGGACGTACTTGGGCCGGGGCTCGCCCACTTTGCCCTCCAGGGCGTTCATGAGTGCGGTTGACTCTCCGGAGACGAAGGCTCCCGCCCCTCTATGCACAGATACGTCGAAATCAAATTTGCTTCCCAGTATGTTCTCGCCGAGAAGGCCCAGCTCTCGGGCCTGATGCAGGGCGAATTTGGCATTTTCCACGGCCAGAGGATACTCCATGCGCACATAGATGTAGCCGCTATGCGCACCAACCGCATAGGCTCCAATCATCAGCCCCTCCAAAACGCTGTGCGGATTGCCCTCCATGAGAGCACGATCCATGAAGGCACCCGGGTCTCCCTCATCACAATTGACTATCACATATTTGGGCCGGCCGGGCGCTTTAGCCGTCGATTCCCATTTTTTTCCTGTGGGAAATCCGCCCCCGCCCCTGCCTCGGAGACCGGACTTTTTTATCTCTTCAATCACCTCTTGGGAAGTCATCTGCGATAAGACGCGAGTCAGAGCGGCATAACCGCCCAGTGCTATGTAGTCGTATATATTTTTTGGATTTATTTTTATATTATTTTTTATTAAAAATCTCATCTGATGATTATAAAATGGGATGTCATCTTCCAGTATTGCCTTTTGGCCGGTGGCAGGATCCGTATAAAGCAGGCGCTGCACCAGTCCGCCTTTGAGAATGGTCTCCGCTACGATTTCCGGCACATCATCCGGCTGGACTCCCATGTAATAGATTCCCTGTGGATATACAACTACCAGAGTTCCCTTTTCGCAAAAGCCGGGACATCCCGTCTCCTTGATGCTGATCTCACTAAGCAGACCCCTTCTCACAATCTCTTTTTCAAAGGCGCTGACTACCTTTCGTGCGCCAAGGCCCAGACACCCGGTACCGGTGCAGATTGCCACCTCTTTTCTCCTGGGGTCTCTCTTGCATTCGATTTCATCCCTCAAGATCTCCAGATCCTGAATTGATGTAAGTCTTGCCATCTATTCCCCATTTTTCTTATCTAGTACTAACTATCGGAAGCAAGCAGCTCCAGTATTCTTTCTACTCTCTTGGAGTCCACCCGGCCATGATAATCATCATCTACTACTATTACCGGGCCGATGGCGCAGCATCCCAGGCAGTTGACTCTATTTAACGTGAAGCTATTGTCCGGGGTAGTCTGTCCTGGTTTTATGCCTAATTTTGACTCCGTCGTATCCAGCAATCTCTGAGCGCCTCGCACCTGGCAGGCGGTTCCCATGCAAACGCATACTTTATGCCGGCCTACGGGAGAGAGGCTCATCGCTTTGTAGAAGCTCGCCACTCTGAATATCTGGCTTGCGGGAATCTTAAGCCTCCTAGAAAGCTCCCCGATGGCGTCTTTGGATATCCAATGCAGCTCGCTTTGCAGATCCAAGAGCAACTGGATCAAGAAACCTTCCTTCCCATCATATTTTCTGATTAAATTATCCAGTTTCTCCTTATCAGCATCGATCATTATCTTCCACCCCTATTTATCGACAAAGCCGAAGACGGCATTGCTTCTCGCTCGTTATTCGCCCAATATATCAGGATAAAGCGTGAAAAACTATATAACGCTTGCCTTTTGATAACTCATAATAATGGTAGAATAATTTTTTCTGAATGATTCATTTCGGATATATTTGCACCAGAACGGTGCAACTGTGCAGAACTTTTTATCCTTTGATGGCAATAAAGTATCTTCCATGAGCGAGGATCTGCTGCGAGTGGTGCAAAAAAGATGCCAGACGATGGAGATCCCTCTGGTGGGAGTGGCGAATGTAGAACGCTGGAAGGACCCACCCTTTCAGCCCTGGATGGCGGAGGAGTTTTATCCCCAGTCCATATTTCCCCGGGCGAAATCGGTGATCGTCATTGGCCTTCCCGTCAGCCTGCCCGTGCTGGAGACGTCCCCCTCCATTTATTACCGGGAGCTGTACAACACCGTAAACAGCCTGCTGGACCAGTACACCTACCGCCTGGCTAATTTTCTGAGCGATATGGGCCACCCATCCGTCTTCGTTCCCCGGGACGGATACTTCGGCATCAAAGCCCTGCTGAAAAATCCCGTGGCCTTCTTCTCCCACCGGCACGCTGCCCTCCTGGCAGGTCTGGGCAATTTCGGGACAAATAACATGCTGCTCACGCCCCAATTTGGCCCACGCGTGCGCTTCGGCTCTGTTTTCACAGCGGCAGAGCTCCCGTCCGATCCACTCCTAGATGAGGAGCTGTGCACCCGATGCATGCGCTGCGTCAAGATGTGCCCGGTGAAGGCACTGGACGAGAAAGACTATCCGCAGGGGCTCACGGACAAGAAGAGCTGCACCACCCACAGCGCCGAGCTGAACCTGCGGGGCATATCGCCCTGTGGGATCTGCATCAAGGTTTGTCCGGTGGGCGAGGACAGGAAACTGTACGGGCGGGAGGATGCTTCCATCTATTCTCGAAAGGATCGGTTATCGGAGTGGCAGCGGGCCTGGGAGCATGTGCGAAAGTATGGGGGGCTGTGAGATCAATTTACATGATTTGACAATCATTTTAAAAAAATAGTAAGGATTTTGGCCGGGTGCTTTTTTTGCGCTCGGCAATGCTTTTCTTGAACATCCAGCTGGTGGCCTACATGGTGAGATTTTCTGCAGCATTCGCTTTTTAGATAAGGGGTCAAATTTGGAACGGCGAAAACAGGCAGCCGGGCCGGGAGGGCGAGCGCCTCCTGGCTCACCTAAGGCCGGAGAGCTTGATGATTTTCAAGATTAAAAAGAAAATAAAAATAGGTGGAAAGGCCAGGCGGCTCACTTGATCTTTTTCTCGAGCTTCTTGAGCTTCTTCTTGGCAGATTCGCTACCCGATGCTGCCTGCTTCGAGAGCTCTTCTGCCTTGGCCTTCTTCACTTTGTTCAGCTTCTCCATCTGTTTCTTACTCGTTGGCATACAGTCACCTCGCTATGCCTTTGGCTGATTCTATTTAGCTTTTTTCCGTCTTAAAAAATATCCCTGTATCGTTGTACCAGCCCATAAAAAACCTGAGCGGAGAATTGGACCTTTCTGCCTATCGCGACCAATACAAAGAACGGATCGAGACCCTGGTCAGCTCCAAGATGGCAGGAACAGTAGCCATCCCGGAGAAGAAGAAAGCCCGCACTTCTGCCAGGAGCCTCATGGAAGCCCTGCGCCTGACAGCGGAGTCTTTGAAATAATCGACTTTAGCGATGTAATTGAATCGCAACTATTGCTTCTTCGAAAACAGGTAAAACCTGGCCTCTCCCACATTGACCAGCCGCCTGGCAAAGCCTGGCAACTGCGCCACCTCATCTTGCAGGGGCCGGACCAGGACATCTGCGCCCAGCTTCAAGGCCAGCAGGCCCATGGCCAGTTGCATCTCCAGAGGCGGGCGAATGGAGTAGAGCAGGCTTGCCCCCCGGTACAGCTCCAGCCTGGGCGAGAATATGTCATCCTTTTCCACCCGCAGGCTGCCAAGAAGCCGCTCCTCTTTGTCGGTGAGCACCACATCCAGGCCCCCTGCTTTCAGGCCCAGGGCTACATCGGCAAAGTAGCCCGCCCCCACCTCGACCACGCGACCGGTGTAGTTCCCGACGATGAACTGCGCCAGATCATCTGCGCCCCGCAATAATGACATCGACAACATCCCTTATTTGCCATATTCGGCCGGCCAACCAATGGGGGAAGTGAGCTGGCCTGAAATCCAAAAACTCAGCATGTTAACGCCATCAAATTAAATTCTAAAGCATGCAGAAAGTCTATTGTTGATTTCATTTCGCAAAGCATCATCAACCAACCCATACCAACCGATAACGTCATGTATCGAGCCCCTCCCGGGGGTGCCGACGATCTTGCCCTTAAACTGGGCCAGGGCATCCGATGCAGTCTCTTTAACCTGGAAGGTTTGGCCGCCTATGAGCACGGTCCCTTCCACATGCCCATCGGCCACACATCTAATCTTCAAGCCCCGGGCAATTCCAATCATTGCCGGTGGCAGGCCGAGATAGCCCAAATCGAGCTGCCCTTGCTCGAATGCTTCCATCATGGCCGGTCCGTTGGGAAATAGCTTCCAGGAGGCATTGATGCCGATCTCCTCCAATTGACCTGAGCTTCGCAGGATGAAGCTGGTATGATAGAGAGTTGATAGATATCCAATAGACAGCTCTCTTGCCATAGACGTTAAATATTCAGGTAATGGTTTATAAAATAAATGGTGGCGATGCATAATGGCTCGACGGGATTGCTTTCAAGGGACATTGAACACAAATTCGGACCTCATTCAGGTAGCTGATCTTATCTATATGGTTGCAGCCTACTGAGAGCCTGGAGCAGATAAGAAAGGATTAATTATATCGAACATATTGGGAAAAGCATGAGAAAATTAGATGCCAGGAGTTTAGAGATCCTGAGAAAGCTTGCACCGGAAATAGGTGAGCCCGTTCACTACCGCTCTATTCTTCCCCCAGTCTCTATGCACCATGCTGCAGATGAAGAAGACTTCCAAGAAAGGCTTGAGAGACTTTCCGCTGATGATTTTAATTACCTTTCAGAGAAAGTGCTGGACAAATCAGAGTGTCTGCTCTGCATATCTCCCGAATCTGCCCGCATATTTATCGATCTTCTGGAAAAAAAGGTTCCTGGTGAGGCGGCAGAGCGCATCCGCGAGCTATATAAGTCTTCCACAGGATATGAGGTCTGATACTTCTTGCCGGGCATTTCCCCCGGTTAGCATGCCGATCAATTATCACAATAATTATAATATCCAATTTGTTCGTGCAACGGTATTGGCTCCCAGGCCTTTTGGCTAAGGGGCCTCGTCTTCATCAGCCAGGGCAGGGCCAGTCCGGAGATCATCGTTGTCGCCAAGGCCATGATCACCAGAGCCACAAAAATGCGCCCTTCAATTAATCCATAATCAAGGGCAGCCGTTGCCAGCACAATCTCCATCACGCCGCGTGCATTTAAATAAGTCAGCTACCGACTTTTGACAGGCCTATTCTCAAGGGTCAAACCTGCCGACAATTTGTTGGAACCCCTGGAGAATAGCTTTATATGGCATAACAATCGTTATTCACAATCGTGAACGGGGCATGAGCCCGATGAGAGCAGGCCAATGTGCGTCCAGCATGAGGCGCAAATTGCGAGATAACACTTACTTAAATATGTTCCAATGGGACAATGGCTTTAGGAGGCCAAAAAAAGGTGAGCGAATCCAGAAAGAGTCTACAGATTCAGAAAACATATGAGGCACTCTTTGCCCTGGAGGATATCAGAGAGATATTCAGGCAATCTCTACCGGCAGGTTTTGATGAGCTGCAGCAAGAGGAGTTTTCCAACACTATTACCAAGATTAAGAGCATCATCTCCGACTTGGAGAATGGTGAAGGCAAACCCGCCTGCAACAGAGTAGGAAAGCTCGAACCGAGGACCAGGGAGGAAGAGTTCATTAACATTCATCCCATCCAGGCTGCGGGCAGGCTTACGCCCGAGGCCCGCAAGGCCGTTATATCTTATGGAGACGGCTACTCTACCTGCGACTACTGCCGAAAGCCCTTCCGGCTCGATAAAATCACCCGGCCACCCATTGAAGAGTTCCACCAGGATCTGGCCAGGTTCCTGAACATGGATCAGGCTCGGGTCGTCCCCGGTGCCCGCAGGGGATTTCAGGCCGTAACTCAGTCCATTGTGGAGAAAGGCGACAGCGTGATTGTCTCTTCTCTGGCACATTATACCGAGTTTCTGGCCGTCGAGGTAGCCGGTGGAATAGTCAAAGAAGTCCCTCTGGACGAGAATCACTTAGTTACGGCAGATTCAACCGCCTTGAAGATAGAGGATGTTATTAGGGAAACAGGAAAGCTTCCGGTGCTGATCATGATAAAGCATGGCCTCTGTGGCTCCTTCCGGCGTGCTGGCAACGACTGATGAATGGGCTCCCAAAGTCTTCAGAACAACGCAGATGATCGGAGACCTGACCCAAAGGAAATTCGGCATAAAGGAGGTGGAGAACATGGGATGCACATTAATGGGTGCAACTCTTCTCTCCATGATCGCCTCTTTCCCCCGTGTCCAGGCGAGGACAATTCAGTGGGACGAGGAGGTCAAAAAATCAAACTACCTCCTGGAGCAGTTCTTGCGCGTCCAGGGCTCAAAGGTTCTGAGCGAGTGGCCGCGCAGGCATACTTTGACCAAGGTGGACACTACGGGAAGCTTTGATGTGGTTGCTAAGACGCATAAGCGACGTGGCTTTTTCTTCAGTGACGAGCTAAAAGATAAGGGAGTTGTCGGCGAGTTCGCCGGCGCTACGCGCGCCTGGAAGCTGAACACCTATGGTCTCACCTGGAACCAGATAAAGTATACATCAGACGCATTCCTGAATATAGCGAGCAAGTACGGATTGAATATTAGTTAATTAGAGTGGATTCAAATGACCGAGAAAAAATTCGGGCTGAGCACCCTGGCGGTTCATGCCGGCCAGGAGTCACCGGATCCCGCCACGGGATCGAGGGCTGTCCCCATCTATCAGACCGCTTCCTACGTCTTTAAGAGCACAGAACACGCGGCGAATCTCTTTGCCCTGAAGGAATTGGGCAACATCTACACCAGGATCATGAACCCTACCAGTGATGTCTTCGAGAAACGCATTGCCGCTCTGGAAGGCGGCACCGGCGCTCTGGCTGTGGCATCCGGCCAGGCCGCCATCTCCCTGGCACTTCTCGCCATCACCCAGGCGGGGGATGAAATCGTCTCCGCCAACAACCTTTACGGCGGCACTTATGAGTTATTCCATTACACCTTCCCCAAGCTTGGCCGAAAGGTCATATTCGTGGATTCCTCCCGGCCGGAGGAGTTTAAGAAAGCCATCACTCCCAGGACCCGGGCCATTTACGCCGAGACCATCGGCAATCCCAAGCTGGATGTGCCCGACTTCGAGAAGATTGCCAGGATCGCCCACGATGAGGGCCTTCCCTTTGTTGTGGACAACACTGTGGGAATCGGCATAGTCAGACCGATCGAATACGGCGCGGATATAGTCGTTGATTCTGCCACCAAGTTCATCAACGGCCACGGAAACTCCATTGGCGGCGTCATTATCGACTCAGGCAAGTTCGACTGGTCTTCCGGAAAGTTTCCGGAGTTTACAGAGCCTGATCCCAGTTATCATGGTCTCAAGTACTGGGATACCTTCGGCAACTTCCCGGGGCTCGGAAATGTGGCTTTCATCTTTAAGGCGAGAGTGCAGCTTCTTCGTGACCTGGGACCGACTATAAGCCCCTTCAATTCCTTCCTCTTCCTGCAGGGCGTGGAGACCCTGGTTCTGCGCCAGGAGAGGCACTCGGAGAATGCCTTGAAGGTGGCCCGGTTCCTGAAAAGCCATCCTGCCGTCGCCTGGGTCAATTATCCCGGCCTGGAGGAGCATCCCAGCCATGCCCTGGCCAAGAAGTATTTGAAGGGTAAATATAGCGCCATTTTGGGTTTTGGCATAAAGGGCGGCCTTGCTGCGGCCAGGAAGTTCATCGAGTCACTGCAACTGCTCTCCCATCTGGCAAACATCGGCGACTGCAAGAGCCTGGTTATCCATCCCGCATCAACCACGCACCAGCAGTTGACTCCTGCCGAGCAGGAGGCCACAGGAGTCACAGCCGACTTCATCCGCGTATCTGTGGGCATCGAGGACGTTGAGGACATCATCGCCGATCTGGATCTGGCCCTGGCCAGGGCGGTGCTATGAAAAGGGAATCTGCGGGCCTGGTCGAGACCAAATGCCACCCAATTCCGGAAGAGATAGCTCTGGAGCACGGCGGCCGTCTCGCCCCAGCCACCGTCGCTTACGAGACTTACGGCAAGCTGAATAGAGAATTGAGCAATGCCATCCTCATCTGTCACGCCCTCTCCGGGGACGCCCATGCCGCAGGCTGGCACAAGGGCGAAGAGAAGCCGGGCTGGTGGGATATCATAATAGGCCCGGGGAAAGCCCTGGATACCGACAATTTTTTTGTAATATGCTCCAATGTCCTGGGCGGATGCAAAGGCACTACGGGTCCTTCCTCGCTAAATCCCAAAACGGGAAAGCCTTACGGCCTGGACTTTCCCTTCATTACCGTGAAGGATATGGTGGATGTCCAGAAGAGGCTCCTGGACCATTTGGGCATCGATAAGCTATTCGCTGTCATCGGCGGATCCTTTGGCGGAATGCAGGTTTTGCAATGGTGCGTATCCTATCCAAAGATGGTGCGTCTCGCCGTGCCCATAGCCACCAGTGCCTACTCCTCGCCCCAGCAGATCGCCTTCAATGAAGTGGGCCGCAGAGCAATAACCTCAGACCCCGACTGGGACAATGGTAACTACTACGGCCGGTTTCCTCCCACACCTCCTGCCCGTGGTCTCTCACTGGCCAGGATGATTGGGCATATCACATACCTCTCCGACGAGTCCATGCACCAGAAGTTCGGCCGTCGCCTGCAGGGCAAGACGGAGTTTGGCTTCGACCTCGCATCTCCTGATTTTCAGGTGGAGAGCTACCTGAGCTACCACGGCGATGCCTTCGTGAAGCGTTTCGATGCCAATTCGTACCTTTACATCACCAAGGCCATTGACTACTTCGACCTGACAAAGAATGGCACTCTCTCTTTGGCTGAGGCCTTCAAGGGTACAAGTACAAAGTTCCTGGTCATATCTATAAGCTCAGACTGGCTTTATCCGCCTTACCAGTGCAAAGAGATCGCCGAGGCTCTCAGTGCCAATGATATCGATGTGCGTCACTGCACGATCAGATCAAACTACGGACATGACGCATTTCTCCTGGAATCCGGGCAGATGAACTATACCATTCAGAACTTTCTCTCCCGCAGATCTGTGGGGGATGTGATGATCAAAGATGTAGTAACCATCCGGCAGGGCTCCAGTGTGGAGGAGGCGGCCATGATTATGATGACCGAGGGCGTAACTCACCTGCCCGTGACGGACGCGGACGGAAAGCTGGCGGGAATTGTCACCGCCTGGGATGTGTCCAAGGCCGTGGCCTTGAAGCTTACTCTACTTGAAGAGATAATGACCCGCAATGTGGTCATCTCCGCCCAGGAAGACCCAGTCGAGCAAGCCGCCAAGCGCATGAATGAGCATAACATCTCGGCTTTGCCGGTGGTAGATGCAAATCATTGGGTGATAGGCATGATAACAAGCGACGGAGTCAGCCGGCTGGTGAGCGTGTGCCGGTGATGGTCGCACTTATTGGCCCTAAATAAGCTTGGTTCCTCACCGTATCGAGTGTGTAATCGGATAATAGAGTCCTCTGTGAGTCCTCCGTGCGCTCTGTGGTGGTAGTCCGTAATCCATTGGTTATAAACAGTGGCTAACGACGTTTCAACCACGGAGTTCACAGAGAACGCACAGAGCGACTAACTCTTTCAATTGGAAAACGATAGTGATTTGAGGACATTGCGATTTGAAATTTCGGCTACAGCAATTCGAGTGCTTCTCTGCCTGTTTGGCCTACCTTCAACCCCAGCTTCTCGGCAGCGGGATTTACTTCCTTGACTATGCCCTGCAAAAGGTCCTCGATGGTGGCAATCGAGCTACCCTGGGCGGGCCTTACTTTGGCTGCCGGGTAGCCGAAGTTGTTTAGAGCCGCGACATCAAAGGCCCCGCAGCCCACCATTCCCACATCGGTGACGACGTTGACAAGATTTACCGGTCCAAGAGCGATAACATATCCATCTGCTTGCTTTGCAGTTAGCTGCATTTTTATGTGAATCATGTCACTTCTCCCATTCTCAGATTCAATTATCTGAACGCCATGATTGATATAATTGCCCATGAAATCTCAAGTCAGTTTTTTTTGCATGATTTAAAAAATATGACTATGCGGTCATCACCTCCAAGGACAGAGCGTTAAGGCCGTAGAGGCTCTGGCGTGCGTCTGGGAAGTAGAATCTCTTTAAAAGAAGGTTCTCTTCCTTCAGCCTGGTTAAGGCGTATCGAACGGTTCTGGCGGGAAGGTAGGTCTTGTTTATGATCTCCTTTTGGGTCAAAAGGCTTCCTGATTCCAGCACCTTGATTACCAGCTTGGCCGATGGCGGCAAGCGGTCCAGGTTCAAGCTATGCGGTTGTAGTTCCGCGTCAGCAAAGACGATCCCTCATTTCTAACTCACCGATCACAATTGTTAACTGAGGAGATATTTATACCTTTTTATTGGGGCAATTCACTAGGGACGCGCCCAACCTTGTCTTTGAATAGACCATCGCATCGTCATTTACTCGGTCCAGTTACTGGGATGCGAAGAATTGATTTAAGCCGAAATCGCTCCCCCTGAGACATACAATTCAATGAACGATATGCTTATTTAATTGAACGATCGTTCAATATTTTGATGGCTTCACTGAGAAAGTTCGTGGGCTTCAGAGTGCTTGAGCTCTTTCTTACTCATCCCTCTTTAGAGATCCACCTCAATGAGCTGGCAAGGGAGCTGGAGATCGCCAGGGGAAGCGCCAAGAGCTACTGCGATGCCCTTGTTGATGAAGGGCTGATTCTTGACAGAAAAAAAGCCAACCTTCGGCTTTTCAGATTGAACAGGGACGATTTCGCAGTCCGGGAGATGATGAAGGCTTACTATCTTCTAAAGCTCAAACATTTAGGCATTGAGCGCCTGGCGGAAGGCTGCACATCTCTGGCGATTTACGGCAGCTTTGCCCGAGGGGATATTGACGAGCGAAGCGATCTCGACCTGCTGGTGATAGGCGAGGAATCCGAGGTGAACAGAGATAGAATCCTGAAACTTCAGGATTCCCTGGGAAGAGAGGTCCAGCTAACCCTGCTGCCATACTACCGATGGGAGACCATGAAGAAGGAAGGCGATAGATTTGCAGAGAGCGTCTTGAGGAAACACGTTCTTGTGACTTCTCCCCGCCCTGAAGGACGGGGCTTCTAGCCGTTGATTGGCAGAGATTGAAGTCCCAATCTCAAAATGTTTATGGCTGCATTCCAATCTCGATCCAGAGATAGCCCGCACTCGGAGCA
>Ga0247841_10003529_pt1 | contig 28709 bp, 22 predicted proteins | sample LaCruzMarch2015__2_FD_192410 | JGI IMG/M metagenome (GOLD analysis project Ga0247841, IMG submission 192410) | Freshwater microbial communities from meromictic Lake La Cruz, Castile-La Mancha, Spain - LaCruzMarch2015_18m | ecosystem: Environmental > Aquatic > Freshwater > Lake | place: Spain... | reverse complement strand
TACCGGTAATACTGGTCCGACAGGTATTGGTATTACGGGTACCACGGGAGCAACTGGTCATACAGGAGCAACAGGTGTTGGTGGTCCTACAGGAGATAAAGGTCCGACAGGAGCCGATTCAACAGCCGTTGGTCCGACAGGTGATCGTGGTCCAACAGGAACAACAGGGCCAACCGGTGCGACAGGTTACGCAGATCGATTTGCATCAGTATCTACAGAAACATTTTTAATACCAACAACACATCCTTCCGGATTGGACTTTGTTATTTCTACGAATAGAGCCTATACAGTAGGACAGGATATTGTTGTTGCCTATGATGTTAATAATTTATTCAGAGCAACAGTAGTTAATTATACAGGTGCTACAGGAGAAATCTCTATTATATCGGTTAATCATACAGGAGCTGGAGTCTATTCTGATTGGAAAGTAAATCTTTATGGTGGAGCATATTCACCGGGTCCAACAGGTCCGACAGGAATTGGAATCACTGGCCCAACGGGGGCTGATTCGACAGTAACCGGCCCAACGGGGCCAAGAGGTTTAACTGGTCCTACAGGTGCTAACAGTGTTGTTCCGGGACCTCAAGGAAATACTGGACCGACAGGAGTTACAGGGGTAACCGGCCCTTCAATTACAGGAGCAACAGGGATTGGAGTAACAGGAGCAACGGGTGTAACAGGGGCTACAGGAGCCACGGGAGCAGACTCAACAATTACAGGTCCGACAGGACCAACATATTCTCCAATAACAATATTGTCTGATGCTACTACTATATTTTGGGATATGGATGCAGATGGATATAATGTTGAAGTTACTCTTGGTGGAAATAGAGTATTATCAATTTCAAATATTCATTCCGGAATGAGTGGTAATATTATTGTCAATCAAGATGCAACGGGAGCAAGAAGTTTAAGTCTTCCTTCGGGTAGTTTGGTTGTTGGTGGAGATTCTTCATTGGCAACAGGAGCCGGAGCGATTAATATACTTTCATTTTTATATAACGGATCTAATTATTTTTGGAACATTGGAGGACCATACGAATAATGAAAATGCGTAATATCATATTTAATGCTTTGTGTAAAAGACCCCCTATTGTTTATCCATTGGTTGATTTGGATGGTAATGAATATTCAACAGTTGTTATTGGAAGTCAGGAGTGGATTGTAGAGAATTTTAAAAGCGCAAAATATGCTGATGGAAGTGAAATATCATTAATTGAAGACATTGATCCTTGGTTCTTACCAAGTAAAGACGAATTAAATAAAATATGGGTTAATTTATGTAGTGGATTAGACGAAAATGGAGTTACATATACACCCGTAGGTAGTTTTGGTGCTGATATTTATTGGAGTAGTTCTGAATTAGGAACTAATTGTTACAACCAATACATGGTCAACGGAAATGTTGGAACAGCTTCAAAAGTAACTTTGTATAGAGTTCGTGCAATTACATCATTTGGTGGGACATTAGAAGATTATCCATTACGATCAATGGGTCCATCTGGAGGAATTATTTTTGCATTTTATAATGGATTTGTTTATGAGGCCGCAGCATTTGATCAAAGTTTTAATCAACGGTGGTCTAATATAAGCACATCAATTGGAACAACAGGGACAGCAATCGGTACAGGCAAAACAAATACAATTGCTATTATAAGTCAAGTAGGCCATACTGATTCCGCAGCTAAATTATGTGATGATCTTCCACTTCCAGATGGAAGTGGTTGGGCAAATAATACTTCCGGAGCAATGTGTTATTACAACAACGATATATTAAATAAACCTATATATGGGGCTTTATATAATTGGTTTGCCATAAATAATGTATTAGGCATTGCCTATTTAGAGAGGAATGGAGTTCAGGAAGTAGAGTGGAAAATACCTACAGATGCAGACTTTGATACTCTATCGATAGAGCTAGGAGAAGATGCTATTGCAGGTGGAAAGTTAAAGGAAGTAGGAGTAGATCATTGGAGTGCCCCGAATACAGGTGCTGATAATTCGAGTGGATTTACAGCATTAGGGGCAAATAGAAGAACAGAGTTTGGAGTATTCGATGTTTTAAATACTTTTGGGTACTTATGGACTTCAAGTGAATTTAGTGCGTCAAATGCTATTAGAAGAGTATTGTCTTATGATACAAGTACATTTGCAAAGACAAATATCAATAAGAAGAATGGACTTTCTGTTAGATTAGTAAGAGATATAGTTATTCCAGAAAATCTTGGTCCAGAAATGATAGATCAAGTTTTATGGTGTGCAGTAGATTTAGATCCATATTATGATTATATTGGTGATAATTGGATAGGAACCGGGACTAAACTTATTAGTTCAGGAGAACCAGGATACCCATTGCAAAGAATTAATTTTTGGGAGGTTGGAAAGACATATAGGGTTGTTGTTGATGTGATTTGGATTTCTGGATGGTTTGAAGTTTTTGATGGAATGGTTTACACTTATTACATAACAAGTTCAGGGGTTCATTCATTTGATATTACTCCCGTGGCTTTGGGTACAGGATTATATTTGGATAGTTCATCATTCTATGGTGAAGTGTTGAGCTTGAGCATTAAAGAAATCTTATAAACAAAATATGGATAAAATTATTTAATATTCTCATAACTGTTTAATACCTTTGAAGATGGAGATCAAAGTATTAATTAAAAACTTGAAATAATGAAAAAAGGAGAATTGTATGAATTTTTTGAAAGCGTAAGTATGGTTAATCTTGCCGGCAGCAAGTTTACCTACACTGTTACAAAGAACAAGCGTAAAATTGAACAGTTACTCAAGGAGTTTGATAAAGTGAGGGAACCAAGTAAGAGGTATAAAGATTATGTTGACGAAGTTGAGAAGTTGAAAGTTGAGGTTTCCAATAAAGATGACAAAGGTAATCCGATCATTATTGATGGTCAATTATCCGATGGTACTCCAAGTAAATTCTATGACATTCCGGATAAAGAGAATCCTGAAGGAGATTGGATGAAAGGACTTGATGCAATTAAATTGAAATACAAAGATTTAATTGAGGAGCAAAAAGAAAAAGAAAAGCATTTCGTGGAAGTTGTGATGCATGAAGAAATTGAGTTTACTCCACATTTTGTTAACATTTCTGATGTTCCCAAGGAAATCACACAGCAAGAAATGGATTTAATCTATTGGATGATTGATGATACAACTAAGTAATGGAAATAGTAAAAACCATATGCCTTTGTGCTATCGTTAAAAACGAGGAGAAAGTCTTAAAAAGACTAATCGACTCATGTAGATCCATTATAGACTATTGGGTAATCATTGATACCGGTTCAACAGATGGTACGTTAGAATTAATCCGAAAAGAATTAAAAGATATTCCCGGAGAATTAAGCCAAAGCGAATTCATAAATTTTGGTCACAATCGAAATGAAGTATTGCAGATTGCCAAAGGCAAGGCCGATTATCTTTTATTAATGGATGCCGACATGACAGTTGTTCTTGATAAGGATTTTAACAAGAATTCTTTAAAAGAGGAATGGTATATGCTCCGTTATGAAGGAGAACTTGATTTCGCACAACCACTACTTGTCAAGGGAGATATCCCTTGGCGGTATGAGGGTGTTACTCATGAATATATTATTGCAGATAAAGTAGACCGGTGGACAGATATCCGGTCTATTCGTTTAATACATCATAGTGATGGTGGAATGCGATATGATAAGCTGCAGCGTGATCAGAGATTACTTGAGAAAGAGATTTCCGAGAAACCAAATGATGCTCGTAGTTATTTCTATCTTGGTCAGACTTTAGCCAATATGGGTAAATATGATGAAGCCATTCAGAATTATGAGAAACGTGCAAATCTTGGTGGATGGAAAGAAGAGGTTTACTATTCTCTTTATCAGATTGGAGTAATGCAATACAATAAGAAGAATTACGATAGTGCATTATTGCAATTTCTTGAGGCTTATGATTATAGGCCAACTCGTTTTGAGGCTTTATATCAGATCGGATTAATGTATCGGGAACAGAAAAAGTATCATCTTGCATCAATCTTCTTCGAGAAAATTATCAATCAAAAGTATCCGACTTCCGATGTTCTCTTTATCCATAAAAACCAATATAATTATCTGGCTGATTTTGAATTAGCCATTTGTTATTATTGGATGGAAGAGTATGAAAAAGCAAAACGATATGCAATTAAAGTAAATCGGAATCCAAATCTTCCTCAGTCTATAATGGATCAGAATGATAAGAACTATCAATATATTGTTCAGAAATTATCCATTAAGAACGATAAGGTAAATGACTACATCATCTGTAGTATGTTTACCATTAATACTCCTTATCAGGAAGAAATAAAACATTTACAGAAATCTCTTGATGATCTGAATTTACCCTATGAATTTGTTGGTGTAAAACCACAGGGATCATGGATTAAAAATACCCAGTTGAAATCATCCGTTATAAAGGGCGTAATGGATAAATACAACAAAGATGTAGTTTGGGTCGATGCAGATGCGATAATGAGAAAAAGGCCCGTTTTCTTTGATAAGGTGGATGCTGATTTGTCTTTCTATACAATTGATGAATGGAGAGAAATGTTTAATGGAACTATTTATCTAAAGAATAATAAAAAGGTTCATTCCTTTCTCGATGAATGGACAGCATTAAATGAATCCAATAATCTTCCTGATGGAGCAAACTTTCAGGCAATTCTTGAAGTTAGTTGGCCTAAATATAATATTGTTGCTCTTCCTGCAGATTACGCCAAGATATTTGACAATGATTTAATCAAATCATCTGATCCTGTCATTGTACACAATCAGGCATCAAGAAGATTTAAAGAAATTGTCAACAAACCTATAAGTAATGAATTTGTTCGAGAGTTATTATTCCAATTAATTGGAGATAAAGATACTTGCACTATTGTTGGTAATGGTCCGTTTAAAACGAATTTAAGTTCTAAGATAGACAATTCCTTTGTTGTCCGTTGTAATAACTTTAATGTAAATTATGAAGGAATAGGCAACAGAACTGATTTAAATATATCAAGTCTTTATCATGAGATTATTCCGGATGGTATTGTTCCATATCCAATATTCGGGATTCTTCCAATAAGCGAAACAGCATATCAACCATATACTGATGCAAAATCTATGCATAAATTCTGGAAAGAAAATGGAGAGAAGTTAATTGCTAATGGGAATCAGGTATGGATGTATTCGGATTACGATTCATTTATTGGCCTATTTAAAGAAGTTTGTAAAGAAATCAATGCTTTCCCTACTGTTGGCATAATGGGTATCGCTATGGCTAGATGGATGGGTTTTAAGAATATTATTTTAACTGGCTTTACATTCTTCGAAACTGAAAAGTCACATTATTTTTCTGAAAAAGTAACAAAACCTTCTATGCATCATAATGTTTCTGCAGAGAAAGAATTAATAAAAAAATGGATTATAAAAGATCCTATTAAATATGTTTGTGACGATTTAATGATGTCTAAATTAATGAAAGATGCAACAACTTAGCCAAACACAATTGAATACAGATATTGGAATAATCCAATTATTTCATTCCAGACTTGGACTTGATTTGGTTACGTGTATGTCTTTGGGTACCGGTGGTCAATCTCACATAAAAAAACTAAATAATAAAAATATTCTCATTTCTGATTATTTGGATATTCTAAAAAAGCATGAGATTGTGGGAGATTCAGAAGTTTCTGATTTATATAACGTGTTGACTATTGCCGAAATCGAAAGTATAATTGATGATTGTTATCGAGAACTTGAATCTTATAATACCTAAGAATATGTCAAATGAAAAACTAATACAGGAACTTACTGAATCAATGGGATATAAATTCGAATATATACCATATGCTTCAGTGATTAATCTTGATGGAACTTCTTCAAACGATTTTATTATCAATCCAATTACGGGTGATATATCTGGGATGACTGAATTAGTCACACTTGATACATGGGATTTAACTCATTTTACTGGCGACATTTCAGGATTTCAACATTTGGCTGTTATTTGGCTTGGTGGATTATCTTCTGTAACATTTGATATATCAACGTTACCAGTTCTAAATACTTGTATTATATATCCAACAACAGCTTGTTATCCAAGCGGAGACATATCTAATAAGACAACTTTAGCATCGCTTCAAATTCATCAAAACACTATAAGCGGTTCAATTTCTGGATGTACTAATCTTGGAATTATCGCATTAAATCATAATAGCGGAACAATTACTTTTTCGAATATTACTAATCTTACAAAGTTGGGTCCATTGTACATCCCTTATGTTGTTCTTTCGTCAGTTAATACCAATCAGATTCTTGCTGATTTATGGGCAAACAGAAATGTTGCTAAGACATATCTTTTAAGGGCTGTTATCTTAAATGGCACACCAACAGGACAGGGATTAACAGATAAGGCGGCATTACAAGCATACAGGAGTCCAAATAATGAAGGTCAGTATTCACTTTGGACAATTAATACTAATTAGTGCCAATGGAACGCAACGTAACGAAAATATAATACAAAACTCTTATGCCAACAACGGTAATAATACTTAAAACAAAATAAAATGAACGATCAAATTTTGTACGAAATGAAAGGTGGCGCTGGATTAATTCTTTTGAATACAACTGGTGAATCTACCGTTCCATCCAAAGGATTTGTAATACGTGAAGACACGATTATTGATTCCTGGGAAGATGAAGATGGAGTTGATTTAGTTGAGCGATTAAATATCTCTGGAGCAACTTTGTTGGTATCCGATCCTCCATTGTGGGTTCCGGCTGGTAAACATACTAAGACTTTAAAACTAACAAGTGGTAGTGTTTGGCAAATTAAGTAATTACTCCAATGCGACAATTATCATTAAAGGGTTTAACAATTGGTTCGAGAAATCAGATTGGAAGTTCTCTTCCATCTGAACTTCTTGATAAGTTTTTATTTCTTTGGACTGGAAAGTATCATGGAGATAATTTATTGTCAGATTTAAGTTCAGACGAGATAACTGTAACTTCGAAGGATTGGATAACCAAATATATTCCTGAAGAATCAGCATCTACTTTTGCTGCCCCAATTGGAGCGGTATATCTTAATGCAGATGGTACTGATGATTTTTGGTATAATGGAGCAAATGTTAGACAACAGAGAACACATACTGATTTAATTAGTTATGATCCACAAAGAACCTTTATAAAATATTCCGATTTTGCTCCTTACTATGTTTATGCAATAAGTGTTCTAAAAACTGGGGAAGTTCTTACTGATAGTGATAAAAATATATTAAGTCGGTTCTTTAAATTACATATAATGTATTTTGATGCATGGAATGATTTCGGATATATGAAAGATAATGTTGGTTTTGAACAAAGAGCAACAGGCCCTTAATAATTAATAATTAAAACGATGAAAAAGATTTTTTTGTTTATAGCAGTAATTTTTATAAGTTTTACTGCATTTGGTCAATTCCTAATTGATATTGCGCCTGGCAATTCTGGTACACAAACAAGAAATGCTATCAATGGTAATAATACAATTATTGAGGATACCATTAATTATTTTTACGATGTAAATATTCTCAATGGTGCAGCTATAGATACTGCTTTGGCAAGAGCTGGAAGAGTAGGAGATGGTGATGCTGGACCTTATTTTGATGGATCATCAGACGGTGGACAAATTTTGTATTTCTACGGAAACAATGGCTTCTGGACAGCTTTACAGGGCGGTGCGCCAACAGCTAACAGAAGTTACAGGCTTCCTATTGCAGCTTTGCCTTCAGCCGGAGATTCAGCATACATAGTAATTGACCAGTATGGAAACATGCTATTTGTTCCTTATGTTGCTCCCGGAGGCGGTACAGGCGGTGGAACTTATACGGAAGGTTCTTACATAGATATTACAAACAATGTTGTTAGTTTAGATACTGCTGATTTGTATGGAGATGGAACGCTTAGCGTGGAATTATCTGATAGCACTGGTGGGGCTGGCCATTATTTATCTTATAATGACGGGGTTAATGGACTGTTACTAAAATTAAATAAAGCTGATAGTTCAGGAGCGACCTCTGGAAGTTACTTAACTGGCAATGATTTTACGCAGGGTCAGTTATTGAAAATAAACAAAGCGGATTCAACGGGATATGCTTCAGGTAACTACATTCCAAGAACACAGTTTGATGCTGCAATTGAAGTTTTAGACTCAGAAAAATTAGGAGCATCAGAAGTAAAAACCTTCTTCGTGTTTGGAGTGGGTGCAGGAGCAGCAGCGGATACGGCGGCTCTTGTAAATGGAGCTGAAGCAGGCTCATTCTTTTGGAGTACTGATACCTTACATGTCGATGCTCTAAGGACTAGAATGAAGGCTGGGTCAGGAACAGAAACTATAAAATTCCAACTGTATTGGGGTGCGGATTATCCTACAGCTACAGATTCTTTGTTTAGCAGCGCAACCACTATCACTGACTTAACAGGAAATACCATTACATCATTTACTCACCACGTAATTCCTCCTGCCAGTGATGTTTGGGGGATAATAAGTGGGGCCAGTTCAGGTAATAAACCAACTTTAGTTCGTGCTGATTTAATAGGATACACAAAGAGAGACTAACATGAAACGATTATTTTTAATAATATTTACTTTACTGTCTATATCCATTTCAGCTCAGGATATCGGTGGAGATTACTATGTATCTACAACCGGAAGCGATTTAGCAGCCGGAACGTATGCGGCTCCTTTTGCCTCACTTCAACAGGCTATATCGGTAGCCGAAGCGGGTGATAGTGTAATAATCAGAGGCGGTACGTACTATCCTGATGAGGGTATTAATTATGACCCTTTAGCCTATATTCCAATAGGTCACACGGGTACTCAAGCAAATCCAATTGTTTATATGAATTATCCGGGTGAACATCCTATTTTAGATTTTAGAAATGTTTTTCCTCCCGGTGGCATTTCTACATTTTATCACACAGGTATAAGTTTATCAGGCATCCAATATGTTAAGTTTAAAGGTATTGAAATCCGGAACGTATGGCAACGCCCTTATACCGGCCAATATGTAGCCTGTCAGGGATTAGCAACTGCTTATAGTGCGAACCTTACATTTGAGCAAATGACTATCCATGATATATCAGGCCGCGCATTTAGTCACATGTCGGGAGCTTGGAACGAATGGGATGGAGCGGGTGCACTTTGGGATTATGATACTACCAGATTTATTAACTGTGACGCTTATAATCTTTGCGATACTACTAATTACTTTATTTATCCTACCGGTTATGAGCCATTATATCAAGAAGGTGACACAGCTTGGAGGCCGGGGAATTCAGCAGATGGATTTAAAACACATTGTTATAATGGCATAGGTGTTTTGATTTGGGATGGTTGCAGGGCATGGAATTATTCGGATGATGGTATTGATCCGAGTGGCGAGGGGTATAAATACATTTCAAACACGTGGGTAATGTCTTCACGAAAGTATTATAATATTTGTCATAGGCCGGATAATGATATGGAGGGTAATGGGATTAAGAATTTTGCCCCCCGCAGAATCAATGGGGAGGATACATTATATCGGCCCGAACTATTGACAGATACTATTCTGGTAACATATCGGAACAATATTGCTGCCTATTGTGATGGAGCGGGTTTTTACAATAATCTTGGATACTCCGGTACATTATACTGGTCAAATAATGCATTAGTTTATAATAACATTTCTTACCGTAACTATTGCGGATTTCAGGATGTTGGAGCAATTAGTAGATTAAGAACTCCGGTATTCAGAAATAACATAGCTCTTTACAGCACTTCAATTTATCAGGTAGCTATTTACAGACCTTCGATTTACACACATTCAAATAATTCATGGATAGGATCCAACACGCTTGATGATTGGCCCGGATGGGAGGATAACACCGATTACACCGTTACGGATGCTGATTTCACCGATATTGATTCTTTAGAGGTAGTTGCTCAGATAACGGCCGCTCGCAAAACAGACGGGAGTTTACCGGACATGACTGTATTTAGACTTGCAGCTGGATCAGATCTTATCGGAGCGGGGGTAAATGTAGGCATGAGTGCCACGCCCGATATCGGAATTGACTGGGAGTATCTGGATAACGGGCAGACACCTTTAATTCGGAGAAGAATATCAACAGGAAAAAACGGATCATTTTCAATATCAAAAAACAGACATATTTTATACAACTATTAAAACTTAATACAATGAACTGGATTTTAGCATTAGTCGGATTGGCAGTAATCTTCTTATCAAGATATGCAAGCCGGTCAACAAAAACCGAACCCTCAATTTCTTTCTGGTGGAGAGATAACTGGGTTGAACTCATCCAAGGATTACTCGTCACATTCTTATTCATGGTAATCCTTCAGCTCACATCATTCAATAACGAATCATTTAGCACTTGGTTTATGGCTCTTGTAAAAAGGTTGCTGAATTTCGACTTGCCTTCAGACGTAATCCTGCCAGCCAAAGAAGTTATATCAGCTTTAATTGGATGGGTGGCAACAGGAGCTGTGTATTGGCTCAATAAAAGAAAGTCAAAATGGACTATAAAGAAAAAATCAAGTTAATAAAAACGAACCCTATAACCCTCTCACTCATGGCAAAGACAGTAAAATCAACTTCGATAGAATGCATTCACGTGTGTATGCAAGAAGAACAAATAGAAAAAATGAGTCTGATACTTGTCGGAAACGGACATCCGGAAGATGGTATTGCTTATAAAGTAATGGTAATGGCAAAGGATTTTCCTGAAGTAAAAAAAGATATTGAGGAAATCAAAAACATTGTCACTAAACTTTCAAAGAGCAAGATTGAAGACGATGCTTATGAGGAAGGTGAAAGGGATGCTAAGTTATATCAGGATAAGAAAAAGAAAGAGGAATCCGATAAAAGAGATATGCAATTGAAAAATAGAAATACAGCAATAATGTATGGTAGTTTATTAATTGCATTTCTTTTATTTGCTCTACAGGTTGCCAACTATATCAAATCTGATAAAATACTTAAAAGTGAATACGCAAAGCAATCAGCACAACAAGTAATACCTAAGTAACCATGGCAAATTTATTGCGTTATCTCATAGTTCATTGTTCATCTACTCCACCAACAATGAAAGTTACTAAAGGAATGTTAGAAGAATGGCATATGGGACCATTATTCAATAAAGATGGTTCAGTTAATTATCTCGGTCTTAAATATAAAACAAGGCGAGATCTTCCAAAAGATTTTATTAATGGAAAACCAATTCTGTCATTATCCGGAAGAGGATGGGATCGTCTTGGATATTCTGATAAATTTGATAGGGATGGAACTATCGAGAATTTAACTCCTTATGATGATGATGATCTTGTTGAACAGAACGAAGTAACCTGGGGAGCAACCGGTGTTAATCATGTGGCAAGACATATCATGCTAGTCGGTGGATGGAGAGGTCAAGAACATGGAGGAACATTTCCTTTCACAGATATCTTTACTTCGAGTCAATTCATTTCGTTGAATCGATATTTCGGAAAACAGTTATTACTTCATCCAAATATTAAAATTGTAGGACATAGAGATATTCCAAATGCAAATAAGACTTGTCCGAATTTCGATGTAATTAAATTCTGCCGGGCACTAAGTATTCAAGAAAAAAATATAGGATTATGAAAACATTTATAATATTATTAGTCGTTTCAATTCTTTACGCATTCATTCGAAGCAGACATGATAGTTATCTCCGAGAAGGTAAGTGGAAAGTATGGGCTTTTGTTGAAGGAGTTCTGTTTGCATTCTCACTATCATTTTGTCTTACAGATGTGTGGTGGTTTGTTGGAGTATGCATGCTTGTATTCTGGATTACTTTCTGGATTACTTTTGACTCTTTGATGGGTTTGATTTTTAATAAAAGTATTTTATATTTAGGTGAAACTGGATGGGATAAAGAACTTAGGCAGATATTTCAGTATGCAACTAAAGGGAAGGGAATTCAACTGTACATTGTGCGAATTGTTATCTTAATAAGCATTTATGGTACTTATTGGACATGTTATAATCTATACATAAAATGAAAAATATTAAATCAATTGCTTTTCTTTTAATGGTGTGTGGAATCCTATTTCTCGGAATGATGTACCAATGCGAAAGAAAAAAAGTAATCAAGAAGACTCAGGCCATGACGGAATTAACTTCCGAGAATGAGTTCCTTAAAAGTGATAAGAAAATCTTTCAGGATTCATTAGCTGCAGAAAAAAAGAAACGTGAAGTAATGGAAGCAGCAAGTGTCGTTTTAATTAAAGAACGAGATCAATTACTTCTTGAGAATAAACTATTGAGAAAGAAATATTCAAATGTTCCGGAATGGGTTAATAAATTGCCTGTAGATTCAAGTTATGATTTTATTCGGAATATCGCTTATCCGTTTCCCGGGGAACTAAAATATCCATTAAACGAATCTCAGATAAAAGGTACGCATTCAACCTTTCTTCAAAATCAGACATTGGATGAATTGGTTATTAATCAGGAAAAACTACTTACCGTTTGTGAAAGTCGTGTCGACAATGCCCTGGCAAAAGCTGAAAGCTTTAAAAACAGTCTTGCGTTATGTGGAGATCAGAAGAATGTTGATGTGAAAACAATACAGAATCTTGAATCCATAAACAGTATTTTGGAAAAAGATTTGAAGAAGACTGTAAATAAACGTAACTTTTGGCGAACAACATCATTCATTTCTATAGGTGGAATTATAATTTTATTACTGTAATCATGACTCTCCAAGAACATGTATATGAATTTAGACTTATTGTTCGTCAACTCAACCTGTATGATGATGATAAGTTGGATGATCGGTTAATAAAAAACTGGTTGCACAATCAGCGAGCTTTATGGATTCGTAATGAAATGAATAAACCAAGATCTGTTGATGAACAAATCATTCAGACTCTTGGTGCTGTTCCTTTAGAGATTGCCGATAGATCTTCTCACCCATCTTTTTTAACCGGTTATACTGTTCTACAAACCAGTGTTGATATTCCAAAAGTCATTGAGTTATCCTATGGAGATGGAATACTTGAATTAGGACCGGTTGATAAGTTAGCATATCCATTTGCTTATGTGAATTTATCTCATGCAAGATTTGCCGGAAGTGGTAAGTTTAACAAGAATATGATTTACGCATTCCGACATGGATTACGAATTCTTATTTTTAGCAGAGGATCCCAAAGTTTCCATAAATACCTTCGTTATATTCGGATACGTGGTGTATTTGAGAATCCGGAAGAAGTTGGTTTATTTACACATGTTGATGGAACCCCATGTTATAATGATACATTTGATTATCCTCTTAATCGATGGATGTGGAACTTCATCCGGGATAAAATGAAAGAGGCCAATTTCAATTTAATTGTTGCTGCACCAACAGATAAAGAAAACGATTCGTCAGAAACTTTAAAAACTGCAGTAAATGAAAAACAGTGAGAAACATGGTATTGGAGAAATCTATAAATTCTATAAGGATAAATATCCCGAGGAAGAGTGTATCGAATATAAAAAGTTTGCCGCGATAATCAAAGAATTCAATAAGGAACTTTCCAGGCAAATAATCGATAAGAATGTAGAATTTATTATGCCAGTGCGATTAGGATCTGTTCGTATCCGCAAGTATAAAAAACGCATTCAATTAAATCCCGATGGTTCAATTAAGAAAAATAGATTCAGCGTGAACTGGAAATCTACAATTGAATTATGGAATCGTTTATACCCGGGTAAATCCAAAGAAGAACTTAAAGCAATCAAAAATAAACAGGTTGTTTATCATCTCAATGAACATACTGAAGGATATGCATTCATGCTTTATTGGAACAAAAGAGGAAGCAATGCAATCAATCGGAGTGTTTATTCTATTAAAATGATTCGAAGAAATGATAGACATCTTGCAGAATTGTTAAAAAGTAATGCATCTGTAAACTATTACGAATAATTAATCATATGGAAGCAGCAAAAAAAGAAACATGGTCATTCTCCAAAGAGATAAACGGTGTAAAAAAATCAGTACGTGGAGAACAAGTTGAAAATGGATGGATCGTTACTATTAACAAAGAGTGGAAAGAAGAAATCAAAAGAAAAGATAGTGACGAATTAATGATTGATTGGAAATATGAAACTAAGCAATATATTTCCAAAGAAAATCCTATTGATTCAATTGATGAACTTGAAGGAGATAATTCTAAAAAAGAAGTTAAGAACATGTTGAGCAGTCTTGTTGGATCAGTAGGGAAAATCTCTGTAAAATAATACTCTAATGGATAATATAAATTATGTTTCAATAGGTAGTATCGTTGAGGAACTTTTTAGTTTCGAAGGATATGCTAATGAAGTAAGTTGGTCGGACATGGTTATGTGGACAGGCAAGTGTCTTGGACTTATTAATGCGCCGGCGCTTTATATTTCAAAAGTTACGGGAGCTGACTTACTCACCCCTCACATAGACTGTGCAGATTATCGCGGAGTATTACCTATTGATTTTGTTGATATCATTCCAAATGGTGTTCGGGATTCCGAATCCAAACAGATTTATGTTTATAGTGGAGATGCCAATCGAAATTATGGTTCCCCTACCTATGTTATCAAAGAAGGGTATATCGATATAAGTGAAGAAACAGCCATTCTTGAATTGGCTTATACTGCATTTAAAATTGATGAATTCGGGTTCCCATTGATACCCGATATTGAACGAGTAAAAGAATGTGTTCGGGCCTATTTGACTTACCGTATTGATCATAAGTTATGGAGACAGAACAAACTTGATCGTTCTGTATATGAGGAAAGCAAAACGGAACAGATGTGGTATATGGGAAGTGCTCAAAATGCTCTTCGCATAATGGGTCCGGAAAGAAGGATGCAATGGACAAAAAGATGGACTCAGGTATTACCCACCTTATTAACCAATGCTCCAGAGAACACAAATAATATCACTCAGGATTTCTCGGGTTACACAAAACCAGCAATCATATATCCTGATCTTCCAAGCACTCCTTAAATCTTAAATAATGCAAGTCTTTAAAAACACATATCGAAAATTAGATAGGGATTCAGCTAAGAATAAGGTTGATAATCTTAGTATGTACGATTGTCGCAATATGAGTTTAATGGGCGATGGTGAAAATGAAAGTGGAGCATTAGTTAATTCAGTAGGGAATCAGCAAATTATTTCTGCCTTGCCTGGTTATTCTTCCGATGTGATTATTGGGAGTAAGGAGATTCGGGATTACACAATATTATTTTCAACCGATGTTGGCAATTATTCCTCAACACCTACTAATACATATGGTCGAATATGGAAAGTTGATTTTAGGCAGACTGTTCCCACATTTCAATTATTGTATTCCGGGATATTGAATTTCTCAACTTATTATCCGATAACAGAAATTGAATCGCGCTATGAGAAAAGTTCTATTCAAAAAGTATATTGGACAGATAACTATAATAATTTACGATGTGCCAATATAGCAACTTATTTAACATCGAATAGTTTAGTTTATAATGGAGTTAACTCATATATCGATCCTGATAATTTCAATATTATAAACGATGTGAGTTTTGTTACTCCCGTTTTATCCGGATTGACTTCAGGAAATCTTCCCGTTGGAACTGTTCAATATTCCTATCGATTATATAAAAAGCATGGTTCGCAAACGGCATTTGCTCCAGCAAGTCAATTGATTCATTTAACCGATAAATCAGAAGGGTCTATAAGTAATGCATATCGTGGTGCAGATAGAAATGATTCTTCCGGGAATGCTCTGTCAAGTGGAAAAGGTATTGAAATGACAATAACCGGTGTTGATACATCATTTGATAAAATTGAGATTATTGCTATTCATTATGCAGCAATCAATGAAACACCAACAATTAATGTGGTTGATATTTATGATATAGTTCCAACTTTAAAATTTATTGATGATGGTGTATATGGGAAGGGTTCTTATACATTAACAGAATTTACATTATTAAATATTCCATTTAAAGCAAAGACTCTTGCCACAAAAAACAATATTTTGTTTGCCGGGAATATTTCTCAAGAAGAATTTGATACAGTATATGATGCGCGCGCCTATAGATGGACTTCAAATTCTCAATCCCGGTTATGTCGATTGTATGATAAAAATGGTAATTTCTATTGGAATATGGCTGGAAGTCTATTACCTGATATTTGGGCCGGTTCCGGATTATCTCTTTTAAATTCGTGGTCTGAAATTCCAGAAAATTTTGATTGTATTAATACTGCGAATAATTTTTTTACAAATCCATATAATACGGATTCAAGTAGTACTCATTATAAATATAAACGAAATGGGTCTACTCTTGGTGGTGAAGGTCCAAATGTTTCTTATGAGTTTACCAATGATGATTTTACTCTTGATACAGGTCTTGAAAACAGAACAATTATAACTTCATCCAGAGTATCACCCGAATATTATGATGGATATGCATCACCATTAAATTCAGGTAGTTTTAGAAGTCATGCTCGAAACGAAGTTTATCGATATGGAGTAGTATTATTTTCAATTAAAGGAGAACCATCACCTGTTCATTGGATTGGAGATATAAGAATGCCTAATCATAATGAAGGAAATGCATTTACTTACAATCCTACAGCAGCCGTTACAAAAGCAACCCCATTGTTTATTCGATTTACATTTAATAATATCCCGACTAATATAAGTGGATATCAAATAGTTCGAGTAAAGAGAGAGAAAAAAGACAGAAGTATTATTTTTCAAGGTAAAATGTCTTTTATGGCACCCGTTTCTGGAGAAATAGGAAATAATTACAATTATTGTGCAGATGGAGACTTTACAACTATTGGAAATTATCAATCATTAACAACAACCAATAAACAACATCTTGTTTTATTTTCCCCTGAAATTTCATTTAATAAGGATTTTGTTCAGGGACCAAATGACTATATCGAAATATTAGGATATTTCAGAAAATCTAATCGTTATAGTACATCTGATGCTCATTTTAGAACATATAAGTATAATGACTTTTTTGCAGTTACACCCAATAGTTCTATTAACAAAATTATTGACACTGCAATATTGCTTAATTCTCCGGAAACGCCAGATAGCGAATTGGAATCATTTGGATTAAATAGTTTTAATTATAGAAAAGGAATGTTTTATCCGGCATCTTTAATAGGTGATTTAGGGACAAGCGTTCTTGCAAAAATAAATTCAGCATTTACTTTTACTACAAGCTATAATGCATATTGGGCACTTGTTAATTATCGGAGGCCAGTAACTCAATATGGTGGGAATAATTATGAGGATCGTTTAAATAATGAGTATATAAAGGCGAGTGCATTCATCCCAAGAACCGCTTCAACAATTGTAACTGATGGAACATATGGAGATGTATTTATTGGATTTGCTGATATAAGAACTGGATATTTTAATGAGTATTATAATGATCGAAATATTGATGGAGTTATGGAATGGAAAACAGGTGGAACTGTAGAAATGTTTCCATGTGAATCTTATATTAATCACTCATTAAGACACGATGATTGTTATCACAGAATTTATTCCGCAACACCTGAATGCAGATATGTAAGAGATAAAGGTAATTTGTCGTTTACGGCAGGGAGCACTACTTATTCTCCTGGATGGACAGATAATAATTTATATAATTCAATCTATTCTAAAGAGGCTGATGCTCAAAAGTATTACTCTAAACCTTATGATTACGATACGGAAGTTCATAATGATGTTTTGGTTTTAGCCTCAAATGTCAAAATAAATAATGAGGAGATTGATAGTTGGACTCAGTTTATAAGTAATGAGCAAATTGAAGTCAATGGTGATAAAGGTAAACTCAATTACCTTCGTGCATGGAGAAATCAATTGTTCTATTGGCAAGATGATGCTATCGGTATTTTATCTGTTCTTGACCGTTCTGCAGTTAGTGATAATTCCGGACAACCGTTGACAATTGCCGAAGGAGGTATTTTAAGCCGATTTGATGAAATCGCAACCGAGAATGGATGCAGTACCCGAAGTAGTTTAATTACTACAACCAATGGAGCTTATTGGTGGGATAACAAACGAATGCAGTTTAACAGGTTCAGGGAATCAATCGAAGATATTGGTATTGTAAAAGGAATGAATTCTTATTTTAAAAGTATTCCTACAGTCTGTGGCACTTCAGATAATATTCATTTGGCCGGATATATGACTTATGCGGCTGGATTTCAATTAGTAAATAATCCTTCTCTTAAAGAAATATGGTTTAGTATTAAAAAATCATTTAATAATGGAGAAACACTTGTTTATAATGTTTTACAAGATTCTTTCACGAAATTTATAGATCATAATTTACAGGTTGGATTTATAACTCAGGGAATTAATCTTATTTCTCAGACAGGTACCGGAAGATTATATAGAGAAAATGTTGGTAACAGAGGATATATTAACGGAGTTTATAAAGCTTCATATGTTGAGGTAATAGTAAATCCCAATCCAAATATTGTATCGACATTTGACGCTTTTGAAATCACTACTGAACTTTATGATTCTTCTGATGTAGCAATCCATGATGAATCTATGACTTCTATACAGGTAAGAAATGATTATCAGGATACAGGTGTAGTAGTATTTGATTCAACCAATTTAAAGCGATTGTTGCGTACTTGGAGGATAAATTCATTACGGGATAATGTTTCCAACAGTCCTCGATTAAGGGACACTTACGCTAAAGTAAAACTATCGTTTACAAATACGAGTGCGAACAGAAAGATTATTCTTCATGATTTAATATCTTTGTATACAACCGCTTCAGTATCCATCTCGAATAAATCTCAAGGTAATGGCTAATCTAAAAAAGATAAGAAAAAACAAAACCATAAAGAAAAGTCTTGGTGGTTGGCTTGAAGACAATAAAGGTGGAGTAATGCAAACAGTTCTTGGTGCCGGTATGATGGCTATTCCCGGAATGCAGACAATGGGTGCCGGAATGTTATTAAAAGGAGGATCTGAATTACTTGGAGGCGGTCAGGATGAAACCACAAATAATTATAAATCACCTGTCAGTAAGCAATCACAAACTTACCAAATAGCTGAAGGAGGTATGGACTTAACAAAATACGAAGGAAACACTCACGAAGAAGGTGGGATTCCATTAGGAGATACGGGAATAGAAGTTGAAGATGGAGAAACCCGTGTTGGAGATATGATTCATTCTGATGCAATCACAGTAACAAAACCTATCCTGAAACGATATAGTGATATCTTAAAAAAGAAAGATATGGGAAAGACAATTTCTACAGTAGTCAAAAACCGAAACAAACCATTCGAGAAAAGAAAAGGTGATGAATGGAATGATAAGGCTCAAGCATTGGTAATGGAACCATTAAATTCTATGAGTGGAGAACTCAGTGAGATCTATAATATTGCCAAAGGGATGAACCAAATGGCTGGTGGTGGCAAACTGCCAAAGACAGGAGCGCCTATTCAGTTGCCAGGAGTAGATTTTGTTGGACAAAGAAAACAATCTCCAGCATTAAATGAAATGGCTGCAGAAGTAAAAAAATGGGCTTCCGTCACACCAAGAAGTGGATTTACTGTTCTAAATTCATCATATCAAACAATGCCTGATGGAACAAGACAAGGACTTGGACACAAAATGGATCGGTATATTGATGCAATGGATGAAAAAGGGAATTCTACATATTATTCCCAAGAAGAATGGGATGCATTATATCCAAATAATCCTACAAGACAATTAAAAACACAAAGAGGTGGTGGTAAAATTCCTTCAAAAGCATTAAAACTTTTAGGTAAAGGAAGAATGCATACACGAAAAGAATCCAATAATTTCATGTATGAAGCTGAAGGTGGTTTTGATTTAACAGATGGAGGTAATGCTCCAATTGTTGGAAGCGCTATTGGTCTTTTAGGGTCAATGATGACTCCGGCAGAAGAAGTTAAATACGAACAAATGCGATTTACCCCTACTCAAACAACGGCTTTAAGTGCAGATCCCGGGATTAGTAAAATCAAACAGTCTTTTGGTGATTCAAAAGCTAGTCTTCGAAGATTAAATCCTCGCGGATATCTATCGAGTATGAATCAATTAGCCGCAAAAGAGGCAGAAGCAATTGGTGATTATTCCGGAAACATAAGTAATGCCAATGTTGAATCAGCTAACAGGGCTGCTATTTACGACTCTCAAAATCGTATTCGGGTAGATTCTACCAATGCTCAAATTGGAATGCAAGAAGCCGAAGCAAATGCAGCTAATCGTGGTATGAAGAAAACGGCTACCAATGCATATCTGAATAATTTAGCTACTCAGATTGGTCAGAAAGCAGCAGATGATAAAGCATATGATATGCAAGATAAATATCAAAAAGGTATGCTTGAAGTCTATAATAAATATGCCGATTTAAGTAAACCGATTCCATCAGATAACGAAGAGATTAAGAGTACATCAAGTTACGATGCATTTAAGCATGCAGATATGAATTTGGAATCTGAATCTTTTGATGAAGCACCTATTCCCGGAACGTACTTTTTTAATAAACAAACAGGAATGATGGAGAAAAGAAAATATAGTGGTCCTTTAAATAGACTCAGGACATATAAGAAATTTAAAACATACTAAGTCATGGCTGTAAATAGATTCTATAATCCAAGTCTTCCGCAATATACTTCCCAATTTGTTGAAGATAAGACTCCTTGGGATCAGATGCTTGCTTTAGAACAGACAAAGCTAGAACGTACTGATAAAGCACAACAAATGGCCGGTCAGGTGGATGCATTATCAAGTGCCTTAACTGCTGGATTAAGAACCAATGATTTAGCTGAAGAAGTTAAAGGCCGGTATAAAGGAGCACTTAATGAATGGTATAAAAAATATGATGGTAATTATGCCAATAGCCAGGCTATACGAAATCTCACAAAATTGAATGCAGAATTTTCCGGAGATAGAGATGTTCAGTTAGTTGCCAAAGATTATCAGGATTCGGAGTATTACAAGAAAATCAAAATGCAACAACAGGCCGGACAGGAAGATCCAAATTATCATCCTGTAAATGGTTATTCTCAATTTAAAAGTGGTGATGAATATGTGGGATATGATCCATTAATGGATGTTCGGGATTATATGACTAAAATGTATGGTAATATAAAAACTACCCAAGGATCTAATACTGCATATAAAGAAATTGCAAAACAATTAGATGGCAAACAAGTCCTTGATGAAAATGATGAACCTATAGTATTCCAAGGATATGAAACCACTAATTATGAGAAGCGTGATGCAACCGAATTAGGCCGGGCAACAACCAATGAAGCACAAAATATTATTTCTCAACGTGGGCCAATGGCAAAAGTTCTTGCTAATCGACTTGGAGTAAATGTCAATGATCTTACAGTTGATCAGGTTCAGGGAGAATTAAAACGATACGAGAAAGAAAATGAGATTGTAAATTCGCAATCATCCTTTCATGCAATTGGAGAGGGAAGATCCGCAGGAGCTAAACCAAAAGATATTCCTATTGGTGCAGGATTAAGTGGTCCTGGTTCAGTTGAGAAGATAATTCCTCCGGCTAATGATCTTGGTACAGTAGAAGGAAGTAAAACAGAATTAGGATTGATCGCGAAACATTCAGTAAAGAATCTTAAAGAATGGATGTCTACTAATAGGAATCAAGAATATTATAACGCTGTAAAAAATGATCCATCTAAATTACTTGAACCTGAAAGTTATAACATTTTAGATCCTCCATCAGAAAAAAGTAAGCTAAAATGGGATTTTGGTACAGCGAGCTTAGGTGAAATCGGTGCTCCAAATACCTTAATTGAACAAAAAATTATGGATAGTCCTATTGAGGCTAAACAAATGTTTGATGAATATTTTGCAAATGAAGAATCAAAAGGATTGTCATATATTGAAAAAAATAAATTAAGGAGTCAAAAACACGCTTTTGAGAAAACATATAAAAGTGTATTAAAGAACTTTAATATTGACGAAAAACCATTTGAAAACGATCAGGAATTTACTAAGGCAATAATAGCATATGCATCTAAATATGGTAATTCAGTTGAAGGGCCATTAAAAATGAATGTTCTAAATCTTACACAAGAAGAAGTTCAGAAAAATCCATCATTAATAGTTGAATTAAAATTGAATAAAATAGCATATGATAAAGAAATAAGCGAAAAAGGAGTTACCCCTGTAATAGAAATTATTCCAAATAGTATCGAATTAACTAAAGTATTGGTTAATTCAACTATTGGCAGCAATGGTGTATTAGAAAAAGATGGTGGTGCAACATCTTTATTTCTTGGATCTAATGTATTCAGAAAAAACCCCGATAAAGAAAGAGATCGTTTATTAGAAAAAGAGAATAGACAAGAATTATTTAAAGCAGGAACTTCTGTTAAAATACAGGGAATGTTATCTCCGGAAACGAGTCAATATGGTCCTGGAGTATTTTCACTCATGATTGGGGATGAAGAATTTTATATGGAGGGTCCTAAAGAAATAGTGGAGGCTAATCGTTTTATATATAATGCTAGAAGTTATGGTCGGCCTAATAATATGAGAGTAGGCGATTTCTTTTTTATTCGAGGCAATAATCTAAATAAACAAACTGGAGAATTAGATTTTATAGTTGGAGATAGATGGAATAATATTGATGGTAAAATGAGTCCGGAACCAACTGATGTTTGGATGAATGTAACTTATAATTCTAAAATAAAGGATATGGAATTACGTGGATACATGAAGAATCCAAACATAAAAGATAAATCTATTGGAGAACCATATAGTGAATCAAATAAAAATGGATATCTTTCTATTCCATTAGGGGTAGGATTAACTCAATCACCTCAAAATGAAACATTAGAACGCGCAGCTCAACTAATTTATAATGAAGTTGGAAATAGAAAAAATCAATAGCAATTCTTTATAATAAGATCAATGGCTAAAAAAACTTGGATGAATCTCAATGCTCCGGTAATTGATTCGCCAGAGCTTAATGAAAACGGCCTTCCTGTAGAAGATCAAAACAAAGATTATCAATTAACACATACAATGGAACCTTCCTATGATATGACAGTAGGAAGTGGTAAGTATTTAATCGGTCAAGGAAAACCTTTGTACGATGAAGAAAGTATGAAAGCCGCCAGTCAAGGTGCTTTTAATAAATTCGTATCCGGTTTAGTTTCCCGTGGAGTTTCGGTAGCCCCAAAGATTGGTCAAGGTATTGGTCATATTGGTGGAGCAATAAGTTACGGTCTTGATTATTTAGAAGATGAAAATGCTGCAGATCCAAATATCATTTGGGATAATGCAGTAAGTAACGCCTTTTCTAAAATGGATGAAGGTCTTCGTGATACTTTACCAATTTATAAATCATGGTCCGGAAGAACAGGTTCTCTTTTAGAACAAATGTCGGATATGGGTTTTTGGTCAGATGATGTTTTTGATTCACTTGCCTTTCTTGGTTCTGCATATTTGACTGGTGTCGGTGTCGGATCTCTTTCTAAATCTGCTGCAGTAGTTAAAGCTCTTGGATTAACAAAAGAAATGTCCCAAGGTATTCAGACCTATGGCACCACTATTTTAAATACTATTGGAGAAGCTGGATTTGAGGCTAAAGACTTTAACGATGTGGAACGGGATAAGATGTCCATGGATCGTTACAATATGAATTATGCAACTTTGGATCCCACAAAACAATTAGAGATTAAAACTAAAGTAGGTGAGGGTGCTGCAAATGTCTTTAAAGGTAATCTTGGAGTATTATTAATCCCGAACTATATCCAAAGTAAGTTCATGTTTGGTAAAGTAGGAGATACTGCCAAAGGATTAAGAAGAATGGTTCAGACTGGTGCAATCTCCTCCGATGATATAGGATTCTTTAAAGAAGCCGTCAAGGGAATGAGTATTGGTATGGCATCTGAAGGTCTTTGGGAAGAGGGTATGCAGAATGCATTACAGACCTATGGTAAAAGACAGGAATCCTACGGACAAAATCTTAATGATTATTCTATCGGTGTTGCTAAAGAATGGGTAAATAATTGGGCAACTACCGAGGGTCAAAAGAATATGTTGCTTGGTGCAATGATTGGTGGTTTATTTGGTGGAGTAGGAAGTGCCCGGGAACAAATGGCTTATAAATCACATGTAGTAAATGAAGAAGATATTTGGGAAAATCGGATTAAGCCGGCTATGGATATTTATGATAAAACCATGGTCGAGTATATCACAAAGCCACTTGTTTCTCATAAAAAAACTATAACTGAAGATGATACGGATGGAAATAAAGTAACCACAGAAGTTGATTCATTTCTCGATAAAGATGGTAATATAGAAGTTGATCCTGAAAAAGCCAGGAGAATGTTTATGTATCAGCTTTACAATAAATTTGAATTTGATGAAGCAATGCAAGCCTCTATCAATGGAGATAATCTTCATTTAAAAACTATTAACCATGATGCATTGGCTCGTTTGTATTATCATTATGCTACTAATCCGGATATGATGAATCTTGATGAAGTAGACCTATTGATACTTGATAGAGAATTAAAAGTTCCCGAGGAATTAAAAGCCCAAGGATATAAGGATCGGTTCACTAAAGCTGATCTTAAAGAATTTCGTGAAGCATTTGAGGAATCACAGATTAAATTAATGGACAAGGATGATTTCTCCAATGATGCAATTGCACAAGGGTTTAAAAAATTAATGCGGAAAACTCTTTATGGAGAACAATCCAAAAGGAATAATCTGGAAAAGATGTTGTCTGAGGATCTTTCTGATGAACAGAAAGAAACAATCAATACTTTAATCAAGGACAGTAATAAATTTACAAAAGACATTCTCAATAAGAATAATCGTGAAAAATTATTTGCTGATTATCGGAGTGAACAGGCAGCGAAAAATAATCTGAGTCTTGATGAAAAGTTAAAAGCAATTAATGAATCTAAATCTAAAAACAAAGAGGAAGAGAAAATAAGAGCTTTTTACGAGAGCGCTGAGTACAAGTATATAAATGGTTCAGAGAAACCTTTTAGCACAAAATTTGCCTATAATGTAGAGGCCGGAGCATCATTAGCATCTCCCTTTGGTGCTTTATATAATCATTACGAACAGATTGGAAATATCTATAATAAGAAAGCTAATCTGAATGACCTCATTGAAAAAGCAACCAAAAACAAAGCACCGGTTAGTGATGTTATTAATCAGGTTATTTCCGACTTATCCAACCAGACACAATATTCCATTGAAGATATTGAAAAGGTTGCAAAATTATTGGACAAGAAACAGAAAAGTCTTAACAGGAAAGAATCCGAATTACAGACTCGAAGACAATCCATTTCTGATAATTCTGCATTTGATATTGTCGATGGTAGTCCTAATCCTAATTTCAATCCAGTTCAACTTGCTAAAGATGAACAACGGATTAGTGAAATAGAAAATGAGAGAAGCGATTTTAATAATGCCAAAGATAAATATGAGAAAGAAATCTCTGGTGTTCAACTACCAACAGAAGATAAATTATTCCGTCAACGAATAAAAGCATATCGTCATTTTCAAAGACAGTTTGCCAATATCTCTGTGAAGAAAGGACAGAATATCCTTGAAGCTTATAATGATGCTCCCGATACGTATGCTCAAGATAATCATGTGTCTTCCGTTATCGATGATTTGAATAAGATGAAGAAAATCTATTCGATGCCCGGGAGAAAACAACTCTTGAGAACGAATGAGTTTTCTGAATTTATCGAGAGTATTGATGATATGTTGGCCCAACTTACTCCTATTCAGGAACAGATTCGCAAAAACATATTGGATCTCAAAGCCAAGGATAAAGCATCATGGATTAATTATTCCAAGATGTTGTTTAATTCGCTTGGTATTATTCCAAATCCAAAAACTCAAACCTATACATTGAGTAATGCGGAATTATTTGATCTAATTACCAGCATTATTACAGAACCAGTCATGACTAAAATCATGGCGGATGCATCTTACGCGATTCATGGAGAAGAAGATTATAGTTTCGATGCTGTTTTTTATCATAAAATTCTCGATGAAATAAAAAAGGCAAAGGGAGAAAAGAAAATTACCGATTATGTTGATGATCAGATAATAAAAGCACAAAAGGAATTTGAAGACATTTATCTTAAAAATAATGGTTTAGAATCGGGTTTGTTCTATTATGAGAAGAATCCTGAAATGATGTTCTCGATTATGGTCGAGGACCATTTACTTGAAACCTTTAAACAAAACATTGACGAAGTATCAATAATTGATACATTCATTAACAATAATGATATACTTCAGTTAAAAGAAGCCTTGGATAATGGCTCCAAAATATTATATGAAGGTATTGGCGAGAAAGAATTACTTGACCTTGTTAATGCTCATATAAAATTAATCTCATTAAAAAAACTGAAGAATAGTGTAAACTCAGAGATTTCTTATGCTGATATATTAACTCTGGAAACAAATGCATTTGAAGGAGAAACCAAAAGACCATCAAATCAACAGAGAATGGCCCTGCATGAAGCCGTTATACTTCAAAGGCAACCCAAGGTCGACCAATTCAAACAGTTCCAAGGATGGGCTTATTTAAAGGGATTGGCTGGTTCCGGAAAGACTCAATTGGTTATTAAATATCTTTCACAGATGTTAAATATCACCAATGACCAAATTTTAGCATTAAGTACTCACAAGAATGCTTTATCTACTTTGGCTAAATCGGTGCCCGGGATAAAAAACACAATGTTGTATTCAGAGGCATTTGAACAGATTAAGGATCCAAATATCAAGATTATATTTATTGACGAGATTACAAAACTCAATGGTGTTGAATTAAAGAAGTTAGGATTTGCTATTGCCGAGAGTAATAAAACTCGAAGTAAAACCGATCAATTAAAAGTTTATGTTCTTGGAGATCCAGGTCAGGTAGCGGATAAAGATGCGAAAACCGGTGAATTAAATACATTCTCAACTGATTATGTAAATGTTCAAGCACTAAGTCCTTTAACAACTGTTTTTCGTGGAGGAAACAAATCGATTCTTTTAATCCAGAATAGATTCCAAAATAGGAAGAGCAAAGTAAAACAGTTATTGGGAATTGCCGATACTACAATTAATGAGAATAAGGTTGCTAAAGGTGTTCATATTTCCTCGATGATGAGTGACTTGGTAAATCAGGTTAAAATCAATGATCAGGGAAAGAGAACCAGAGTTATTGTTGTTGGTTCAGAAGCACAAAGGAAACAGTATCAGGGATTATTTCCTGAAGTTAAATTTCCTGATTTAGAAATTATGTTGCCTCATGAAGTGGCTGGTCTTGAATATCAGGAAGTTTATATTGATATTGATCCAACTGTTTACAATAAACCTTATAAATATAACATGGCGATGTATACCGCTACATCACGTGCTATGGAATATGCTTTTGTAAGAAGTTATGAAGGACCAATATGGAGTTCGGAAGTGGGTACCGTTGAACAGGAAGATTTAAGTCAGCGAAATACAGAAATGATTGCTGAATATAATAACCGAGTTGAGTTCGAACAAAGTGTTATTGGTAAAGGATCATCTAAATACAAATCTCCAGCAAAACCAAAAGTAACTGTAAAAAACAGTGATAATCTTGTTGAGGAAGAATCAGATCTTGAACCGTCAGTAACGGAAGAATTAAGTACCGAAAATGTTGTTAAGTCTTCAAATTTCAAACTAATAAAGAAGGATAGCGAAGATGCAATAGAATTGGAAAACCCTTCATCTGCAGCACTAAAAGAAGAAAGTATCAGTGTAGGAAATGAAGTCTATTTTATCAATAGATTTAATCCGGAAACTAATGTTTATGAAATTGTTGCTATTGCCAAGGAAACCAATAAGATTTCCGGTGAACCTTTAATGACCAAGGGGAAACAACTATGGAGAGTTGTTGGGATATTGAATAAGATTGAAGTTGTTAATAAAAAAGTTGCAAAGAAATTATTTTATAATTCACAAAAGGTTGGAAATAAAAGTAACTCATTATCCAAAGGAGATCATGGTATTCTTGCTTCTGAAGAATCTGATACTATTCTTGGAAAAGGAACTATACAGGAATTAAATCAATTAAATTATCAATATGATAAAGAACTTCAACCTAAAGATGATCTTATTCAGGGATTAGTAAATCGTGTTAAACAAGTTTTTTCTCCGTCTGGAGAACAGAAACTATCCTTTCAGATAAAGATATTCAGAATCCGAGAAAAGAAAGAAGGTATTCAAGTAGGGGTTCCATATTTAATCATAAGTCGATCTTCGGCAAAAGATGATAAACGGCCTCCATTTAAAGAGCAATATATCCGATTAACAGCACGTAATTTACGGAAAGATGATGAAGATGTCCATGGTGCAATAAGTGAATTTATGGATGTCATTGAAAAGCTGGAAACAATTGGCATTGGGAAATTAGGTGAACAGAATTTCAATACTATTCTTAAACGGTTTCGCGAGAATTTCAAAGTGGATGAAGATGGAGAAACGATCACAAAAGATCAGGCGAACTATAATTACAAAAAATATAAAGAGGATGTAAAAAAATATGGATTTGCTAGTTTAACTGAAGTTCAGTTTAATTCAATATCCACTTTATCAGAACAGTTTATCCCTGCATTCT
>Ga0247841_10003528_pt1 | contig 28713 bp, 20 predicted proteins | sample LaCruzMarch2015__2_FD_192410 | JGI IMG/M metagenome (GOLD analysis project Ga0247841, IMG submission 192410) | Freshwater microbial communities from meromictic Lake La Cruz, Castile-La Mancha, Spain - LaCruzMarch2015_18m | ecosystem: Environmental > Aquatic > Freshwater > Lake | place: Spain... | reverse complement strand
CCCGGTTGGCGTGCTATTAATCGCTCATGGACATTTCATATGATCAATATTTCAATCAAAGTTCAACAATTATTTCATCATAACCTAATTTGGTTATTCCCTGTTTTTGCTGTCTATCCAAATGGTGACAGGGCCATCATTGACCAGGGAAATGTCCATCATGGCGCCGAATTCTCCGGTTTGAAGCGGTTTCCCCAATTCCGCCTCCAGTTGTGCAATGAATGAGGTGTAGCATGGCATTGCAATTTCCGTCCTGGCGGCACGGATATAGGATGGCCGGTTTCCTTTTTTTGTACTGGCATGCAGCGTGAACTGGCTTACAACGAGGATGTCACCTCCGGTATCCTTGATCGACAGGTTCATGACTCCATCAGGGTCATTGAAAATTCTTAGCCTGACGATCTTCCCCGAAATCCACCTGATGTCTTCAGGCGTGTCTGACTCTTCGAATCCTGCAAGGATCAATAAACCGGATTTTATGGAACAGGTGATTTGGCCATGAATGCTGACAGAAGCTTTGGAAACACGTTGAATGACGATACGCATGATGAGAATTTAAGGTACACCAATGCCAGGAAGAATAAGAGATCAAAGGTAAAAAATTAACTTTTGAATTCTTTTTGCTTGTAGATTTGCAAAAACTATCTTTATGACCAGGTTAAGTGTCAATATCAATAAAATTGCCACATTGCGAAATGCCCGTGGCGGGAATCTTCCGGATTTGCTGAAAGTTGCCATTGACTGCGAACGATTTGGCGCCCAGGGCATCACCGTGCATCCCCGTCCCGATCAGCGACATATCCGTTACCGTGATGTGTATGACCTGAAGCCGTTGGTGACAACGGAATTCAATATTGAGGGCTATCCTTCATTGCAATTTATCCAACTGGTTATCGCGGTCAAACCCACGCAGGTCACCCTTGTTCCTGATCCACCCGATGCGATCACTTCCAATGCAGGCTGGGATACCATCGCGAACCAGAAATATCTGACAGAAATAATTGCCGAATTTCATGGGTACGGGATCAGGAGCTCCATTTTTATTGAACCCGATGAAAAGATGATCCGGAATGCCATCAAGACCGGGACCGACAGGATAGAATTGTATACCGAATCCTATGCCAAAAAATTTCCGACAGATCCCGTTGAAGCGGTCAGGCCTTTTCGCGAAGCAGCGGTGGTGGCTCAGGAGGTCGGTATTGGCCTCAATGCCGGCCATGACCTGAACCTTCAGAACCTGATGTATTTTCATCAGAATATTCCCGGGTTGCTTGAAGTCTCCATCGGGCATGCCCTGATTTGCGATGCCCTGTATTTTGGACTGGAGAATACGGTTCAGCTTTATCTTCGGCAAATCAAATCATCGTGAAGTAAGAGAAACAAGACAGCAGTCATCATGAGAAGAGGAGGTATATTCATCATCATTGCCGCATGTTTATTTCAGCCGGCATTTTCCGGGGAGAATGCCACGAAAATTGAAAGGAGAGCAGCGAAAATTCACCGGCAGGTACTCACCATTGATTCGCATACGGATACTCCGCTTCGCATGGTGCAAAAGGGTTTTGACATGAGTGTGCGCCACGATGCAAAGAAAGAACGAACCAGGCTCGATTTTGTTCGAATGAAAGAGGGTGGACTGGATGGCGCCTTTTTTGGGGTTTTTGTCAGCCAGGGACCTCGCAATGCCGAAGGGTATTTGAAAGTTAAAAACAGGGCTTTTACCCTGTTTGATACGATCGATGCCGTGGTGGAAAGATATCCTGGATTAGCCGGATTGGCTGTATCTCCTGACGATGCTTACCGTCTGGAGAAGGCAGGTAAAAGAGCGGTTTTCATCGGCATTGAGAATGGCTATGCCATCGGGAAAGATTTATCCCTGATAAAACACTTTTATGATAAGGGAGCGCGGTACATCACCCTGTGTCATACGAAAAACAACGACATCTGCGATTCCTCAACAGATAGCCTCGAATTCAACGGGGTCAGTACATTCGGTGAAGAGGTGATCGGGGAAATGAACCGCCTGGGGTTGATGATCGACGTTTCACACGCCTCCGACAATTCCTTTTACGATATTCTTGCCCTGAGCAAAGCGCCTGTAATTGCTTCCCATTCCTGTGCCCGCGCATTGTGCAACAACCCCAGGAATCTTGACGATGTCATGCTGCTTGCCCTGGCGAAAAACGGTGGAGTCATCCAGATGTGCATTCTCAGTGATTATGTAAAAGCGCCGGTTCCAAATCCCGAAAAAGATTCTGCCCGGGCTGCTGTCCGCAAAAAGTACAACGACTTTGACGGATTGAACGATGAGGAGATGAAGGCCGCCCGGCACGCATGGTACGCGATCGAAGACCAATATCCGCAAAAGTTGGCTACGGTAAGTGATGTGATCGATCATATCGATCACATTGTGAAGATAGCAGGGATCGATCATGTGGGTATTGGTACTGATTTTGATGGAGGAGGAGGTGTAACGGGATGCAACGATGTGAGCGAGATGGGAAATATCACGCTCGAACTGGTTAAACGCGGTTATTCCAAAGAAGCAATCCGGAAAATATGGGGAGGTAACCTGATGAGGGTGATGAAGGAAGTAGAAGAGATATCAAAAATGAGCCTATGATCGTTAAAATCGCTGTCAGCCTGATCCCGGTTTTTCTTTTCCTGGTTCTTCTGTTGTACCTCGATAGCCTGAAACTGGTAAATAAACCGCTTCTTGGAATATGCCTGGTATGGGGGTTGGCAAGTGCTTTCCTCAGTTTCCTGGCCAATACTTTCCTGATCCGGCATTACCACATTCCGTTTGAATTCTACTCTGGTTTTATTGCCCCATTTGTGGAGGAGTTCCTGAAAATGACCCTGCTGTTTGTCCTGATCCGCAAGAATCGCGTCGGATTTATGATTGATGCTGCCATCTACGGGTTTGGAATCGGTTCGGCATTTGCCGTTGCGGAAAATCTTTTTTATCTTTTTCATTTTTCCGGCACTGATAGCAATCTGATGGTCTGGATTACCCGTGGATTCGGAACGGCTCTCATGCATGGGGGAACAACGGCCATTTTCGGCATCCTGACCATGAGCGCCCTGAACCGCCGGGCCAATTTGTTTATCGCTGTTATGATGGGCATGCTCATGGCAGTATTGATCCATGGGATCTATAACCAGTTTCTTGTTTCCCCCCTTATCTCTACCCTGATCGTTGTAGTTATTGTTCCGGTTACCATAAGCCTGATTTTCCAAATCAGCGAAAAAAACATCCGGAACTGGCTGGAAATGGAATTTGATTCCGAAGTAAAGCTGCTTCGGATGATCCGGAAAGGGAAGTTCACGCAAACAAAATCAGGTGAGTTTCTGCTCTCGATTAAAAATCATTTCCACAAAGAGGTTGTTTTAGACTTGTATTGTTTCATAACCCTTTATCTGGAATTATCCATCAAAGCAAAGAGTGTGATGATGCTGAAGGAAAACGACATGGCCATCACTCCCGATCCGGAGATTGCGGAGAAGCTGAAGGAGCTTAAATCCCTTCAGAAATCCATTGGGAAATCCGGGTACCTGGCGATTTCACCCGTTTTAAGGATGAACCGTGAGGATATCTGGAAACTCGCTCTCCTTGCCCAAACCAGTAATTTATAACCAATCTGGATAATTACAGGTAATCCGTGGTGATTTTTTTTTTCGTAATTTTCACCAACTTTTTTCAATTCCCTTGTATTTATGTTACAGAAGGAAGATAATGAACTCGTTTACGAGGTAACTCACGGTAGCAAATCTTCCTTTGAGATACTGGTTGACCGGTATCAGACAACGGTCTTTAATTTATTGGTGAAGTTGGTTCATGACGATGAAGCGGCCCGCGATCTTACCCAGGATGTGTTTGTAGCGGTTTTTGAAAAAATGGGTAGTTTTAATTATAACTACCGGTTTTTCAGTTGGATATACCGGATTGCCCTGAATACAGGGATCAACTACCTGAAAAGTAGGAAGCAATTTGAAGGATTTCACAACCTTGAATCACAGTCAGATACCGATGCGGGAGATACTGCAAAGGAGTGCCGTACCCGAAAATTGCAAAAGGGCATGCGGGACTTGCGGGCTGATTTCCGATCACTTATACTTTTAAAGTATTTTTTCGGATTGTCGTACCAGGAAATCAGCGAAGTGCTTGAAATTCCGGAGAAGAAAGTAAAAGCACATCTGTTTGAAGCCCGTGAACATCTTCGGATCATTTTACTGAAACGGAATTTTTTTGAAAATGATTAAAAAAGAGATAATAGAACTGATATACCGGGAGATGGATAATGATCTCTCTCCTGACGAGCAGGAATGGTTGCAGCTTGAACTTGCAAACGATCCTGCAACCATGCAGGTTTATCGCCAGTGTCGGGGAATACAGACCTCTTTAAATGAAGAGAAGGAGAATTTGAAATCAATTGACCTCAAACATGAAATTTTAAGTAAAATCAATATGGAAAAATACACAGTTCAGGAAAAGCGGCCGGAAATCCGGATTGTCCGGAGTTTCTGGCACAGACCTTTGGTCAGGTTTGCCTTTGTTTTCGTTGCCGGTATTTTTTGCGGTTTTCTGCTGTTTGCCTTATTAACACCAGATGTGACCAAAACGGCCTCTTCCACTTCGGAAATGAAAGGAACATTGTACGACTCCCGTTCGTACGATGATATGAAAGTTGCCGATAATCTTCAATTTGAAAGTCCGCTGGCAAAAGCCATTTTTGCTGTCAGGTACTCCTCGAAAGTGGTCGAAGCAAGAATCGACCTTTCCTCTCTTTATCCCATCAGGAGTACAATAGAGTTCGATTTCAATGACTTCGTCGTGCTGAATGTTCAGAATGTAAGCGTGAATGCACAATCCTCTGCCAATGCCGCGGCCAATTTCGTTCAGATCAACAATACCGGCGATAATAAATTCATCGTACAACTCTACAATAAAAACAGCCTTTCGCACGACATAGGCTTTAAAATTTATCAGAACGACATGCCTATCTATCAGAATGTTGTCACTGTAAATAAAGAATAATGGAAACATCCAGTTTCCATTAAGCTGGTTTATTTCTCTTTCCTTAATTCACCGTCTCATCCGGATATACATGGGCATTCATGATCGCAAGTGCCCGCAGGATCAGTTTATGGTTTCGTTGGAGATATGATATTTCAGGATACCTGGTTTTATCCGCGTATGTTAATAAGTGGGTTAATTTATTCGTTCAGGGTCATTGTCTTTTCTCCATTTCTTTTTACATTTGATAAAAAAACACCAGACCCTTAAAACTTCACTGCCATGAAATCAAAAAATGCTCTTTTAATTTTCCTGATGCTTGCTTTGATGAGCAATACCATGAATGCGCAGGAAACGAAATCAGGTAAAAATGAGATACGATTGGGATATGGATTCCTGACCGGTCCGGAAATTGCCAATTCTATCTTTTCCCTTTTCCCGGCCATCGGTATGTCAATATGGAAAGATACCATTAAAGATTACAATTGTTCATTTTACGGTGTAGCCGATCTTGAATATCACCGGCATATTAATTCCTGGCTGTCTGTTGGGGCCTCAGTGAGTGTCAACCCAATCAGCACTTACATCAAATCAAAAAAGGGATACGAGTCTACCTGGAATTACTACCTTATTACCGTGATGCCCAGAATTGACTTTATCTATATGAATAAAGGCATTTTTTCAATGTATTCAGGGATCCAGGTTGGGGCGTCATTGATCCTGTGGCAGGATCGGCAAGGCAGTTCGCAGATCTCCGATGCCGGGATCACGCCGGCCTTTCATCTGAATGGCTTCGGTATGCGCATCGGGAAAGAGATCGGGTTCTATATGGAATGGGGGTATGGCTTCAGGGGTATTGTAAATTTCGGTGTATCCGGTAAATTTTAGGGATTTTTTCATTGCAATCCGTGTTGATATTTTAACAATGAGACATCATCTTCGTGTTGACTTGCGGTGATGGATCATAATACCTCTTTTTAATGAACCTTTTTTATGAAGCGCCTCATTCTCATTATCGGCATCCTGATTGTGCTGATCATCCTTGTTCTTATTAAAATCATCACCGATTCGGGAAAGAAGAACGAAGGGAATGCAACAGTTGCAAACTCTGCAATACCTGTTGAATGCATGGTGGTACGAGATACCTCTGTCACTTTCCGGATCACAACAATCGGGACGATAAGAGCCAACGAGAGTGTTGAGATAGTCAGTGAGATAAACCGGAAGGTCACAGGGATCTTTTTAAAAGAGGGTTCTTTTGTGGAAAAAGGCCAGTTGCTGTTCAAACTCGATGATGCCGATATTGTTGCCAGGATCAATAAACTGATGCTCGAAGAAAAACTGGCAGCAACCAATGAAGCGCGCGAACGGGCCTTGCTTGCCAAAGGGGGGATCAGCCAGGAAAGATATGATGAGGTGGCAAACCGGATGAATACCTTACTGGCTGAGATTGAAGTGCTGAAGGTTGATCTGGCCAAAACGTCCATATGTGCTCCTTTTTCCGGAAAGATAGGGTTGAGGAACGTGAGTGAAGGCGCCCTTGTGACGCCGAATACAGTATTGGCAACCTTGCAGGACATCAGCCGGGTGAAAGTTGATTTCGCCATTCCCGAACGCTTTGCTGGCGATGTGAAACCTGGTGCAGTGGTAAATTTCTCCGCTGATTATTCCATTCATCCTTTTCCTGCAAAGGTAGAAGCGATTGAACCGGCGGTTGACCTGAAAACACGGACCATTCAACTCCGGGCATTTTCCGATAACACGTCCGGTGACCAGATTCCGGGAACATCGGTCAAAGTACTCGTGGATCTGAAAGGGCTCACGAAAAGTGTTTTCGTCCCCACTGCTGCGCTGATTCCCTCCATCAAGGGATACCTTGTATTTGTTGCCCGAAATGGCACTGCTCTGCCAATGATGGTAAAAACCGGACAACGGAACCGTGAATCTGTTCAGGTACTGGAAGGATTGTCGGCAGGGGATACCCTTGTACTGACCAACCTGCTGCGGGTAAAAAAAGATGCTTCATTGAAACTGATCAAGATCCATTGAGATGAGTCTTTCATCTGTCAGCATAAAGCGGCCTGTACTGGCCATGGTACTGTCCATCCTGATTGTAATTTTCGGACTTGTTGGGCTGACGTACCTGGGTATCCGTGAATATCCGGAGATGGATCCTCCGATCGTCACCGTGACCACTACCTATACCGGCGCCAATGCCGAAATAATCCAGGCCCAGATTACCGAACCCCTTGAAGATGCCATCAACGGGATCGAGGGAATCAGGGTGCTTTCTTCTGTATCCACTGATCAATCGAGTCAGATTACCGTGGAATTTAATCTGGGGAAAGAGATGGAATCGGCGGCCAATGATGTACGTGACCGGGTTTCAAAGACCATCAAGCTATTGCCCAAGGATGTGGATCCCCCCATTGTCGAAAAGCTTAGCGCCAATGCCAATGCCATTATTTTCATGATCGTGAGGAGCTACAAGCAAAACATCATGGAGGTAAATAACATTGTTGAAAACACGATCAAGGAGCGTCTCCAGACGATACCCGGGGTGGGGGATATCAAAATATTCGGGGAGAAAAAGTATTCCATGCGGTTATGGCTTGATCCTTATAAAATGGCTGCCAATGGCATTACCTCGCCGGACGTCCAGAATGCAATAACCCGTGAGAATATTGAACTGCCATCGGGCCGTGTGGAAGGAGACCAAACTGAGTTGACCATTCGCACCCTGGGATTGATGCAGACGCCTGAACAATTTAACAACATCATCCTGAAGCAGGAAAATGGCAGTATCATCCGGCTTTCCGATATCGGGAATGCCGAGCTTTACCCTGAGAACGACCGTTCTTCCGTGAAAAAGGACCAGCTTCCGGTGATCATCATCGGTGTGGTACCCCAGACCGGGGCAAATAACGTTGCCATTGCCGATGAATTTTACAGGCGTATGGAGCAGATCAGGAAAGAGATCCCTCCTGAATATGATGTGAGTATCGGCTATGATTTTACAAAATTCGAACGTGAAGCCGTCAGAGAGGTTCAGCAAACCATTGTAATATCATTGATCCTGGTCATCCTGATCATTTTTATTTTCCTGCGCGACTGGCGTTCGACCCTTATCCCGGTTGTAGCCATTCCCATTTCAATTATCGGGTCATTCATCATCATGGCAATATTGGGGCTGTCGATAAACGTGCTGACCCTGCTTGCCATTGTTTTGGCCATAGGTCTGGTATGCGACGATGCCATCGTGGTACTGGAAAATATCTATACCAAGATCGATATCGGAATGCATCCCATTGAAGCAGCGCTCAGGGGGATGAATGAAATATATTTCGCTGTAATCTCCACAACCGTTACACTGGCAGCGGTGTTTTTACCGGTCATGTTTCTGCAGGGGCTCATTGGAAGGTTGTTCAGGGAGTTCGCGATCGTGGTCGCTGGTTCGGTGCTGATCTCTGCCTTCGTTGCGCTTACCTTATCGCCCATGATGTGCTCCCGCATCCTGAAAACCCAGCGGCATCTTAACTCCAACTGGCTGATGAGAACTACCGAACCCTTTTTTCTTGCCCTGAACAGGGCATACCGGTATTCGCTCAAAGGATTCATGAATCATCGTTGGCTGGTATTTCCCATTTTCGCGGTAGTGATCTCCCTGATCTTCTTTTTTTACCGTTCCCTTCATTCGGAACTGGCACCTTTTGAAGACCGCTCCAATATCCGGATTCCTACGCTTGCACCGGAAGGCTCGACCTATGAATTTACAGAGAAGTACATGGACCAGCTCGATCGGTACGTGGCTGATTCTTTTCCGGAAGCCGATGTTAACTTTTACATGATTGCACCGAGCATGGGCACCATTGATAATCCGAATAAGGCAATGCAGATTGTTTACCTCAAGGATGTCAGCTTGCGGAAACGGAGTCAGCATGAAATTTTCCGTAAGATGACCACCGAATTACAGGCTATAACCGGTATCCGGGCTTTTCCTTTTGAGCCTCCAACCATTGGCGACCGGTTTTCAGGGCAACCCCTGCAATATGTTTTGCTCGCACCCAACCTGGAAAATCTCGAAAAGATCCTGCCTGAATTTCTGGAGGAGGCCAAGAAAATTCCCATTCTCCAGTTTGTCGATGCCAATTTCAAGATCAACAAGCCCGAATTGCGGATTATCATTGATCGCGAGAAAGCAGCACAGATGGGCGTTTCAACGGAAGAGATTGCACGTACGCTTCAATTGACAATGAGCGGGCAGCGGTACGGATATTTTATCCTGGATGGAAATCAATACGAGATCATAGGACAGTTGATGCGTTACGACAGGGATCAGCCCGACGCGCTGAATGTTTTGTATGTCCGGAACAACAAAGGGGAGCTGATCCGCCTGGACAACCTGGTCAAAGTGGAGGAGAACATCAATCCAGCTTCCATATTTTCGTTTAACCGCTATATTTCTGCCACCATCTCGGCGGGGGTAACGCCCGGGGCTACTCTTGGTGATGGGATCAAGGCGCTGGATGAGGTCGCTAAACGGGTTCTGCCTCATTCCTTCAATACAGCCCTGGCCGGACAATCACGCGACTATAAAGAAAGTTCCTCCAGTCTGGCTTTTATTTTCGTCCTTGCTATCGTGCTGATCTATCTCATTCTTGCGGCACAGTTCGAAAGCTTTGTCGATCCGTTCATCATCCTCTTGACCGTCCCTCTTGCCATTGCCGGTGCACTGTTATCCCTGTGGTATTTTAACCAGACCCTCAATATTTTCTGTGAAATCGGAATTATCATGTTGATAGGTCTGGTTACCAAGAACGGAATTCTCATCGTTGAATTTGCCAATCAACGGAAAAACGCCGGCATTGACAAAGTTGAGGCGGTTCAACGTGCTGCAGTTTCACGGTTCCGTCCCATTTTAATGACCTCTTCGGCCATGATACTTGGCATACTCCCGATAGCATTGAACCTGGGCGCTTCGGCAGAAAGCCGTCAGTCGTTGGGGATTGCTGTGGTAGGCGGACTAATTTTTTCAACTTTTCTGACCCTGTATGTTGTTCCTGCCGTATATTCATATTTATCAAAGAATGTTTCCGAAAAGATTGATTATACTGAAATTACAGTAGAAGCAAAACCTATAATGACCGAAGATATCAGTTAATATGAAAAAGGGATCAGCATTTTGTGTTCTGTTTTTTTTCCTGTTGCTGTCCGTCACCGGGCAGGAAATGATCACATTGCAACAGGCACTCTCGGTCGGGTTAAAGAATAATTATGGAATTAACATCGCGCTTAACCGTGCGCTGATTGAAAAAAACAATGCCTCCATAGGCCATGCCGGATTCCTTCCGAAGATTGATGTTACCGGTCTCTATCAATATGGCTTGAGCAATGCTAAAGTCGAGGTGGCTTCCGGACTGGAGTTGGATAATTCATCGGCCAATTCAAACCTTGTCATGGCCGGTGTGAATCTGAAGTGGACCTTGTTTGACGGGCTCAACATGTTTGTGACCTATGAGAAATTGAAGATGTTGGAAGATATGGGTGAACTGAATGCAAAGATCGTCCTGGAAAATACCGTTGCAGAGATCATCATATCCTTTTACAACATCACATGCAAATCCAAAGAGGTTAAAATAATCGAGGAGCAGGTTGAAATTTCTGAATTCAGGCTTGATCTCGCCAAAACACGTTACGAAACAGGAAGCGGTTCCGAGCTGGAATGGCTCAAAGCCAGGGTGGAAATGAATTCCGACCAGGCCGATCTGGCAAATAAGCAGACCGAATACCTGAACTCAAAAACCTATCTGAATGAATTGTTAGCCCGGGATATCAATACAAAGTTTGATGTGCCGGATACCATTCTTCTGGCCGACACGCTCAGGTATGATTCCCTGACAGTATTGCTGAAATCGGGAAACAGGGAACTTCAACGTGCTGCTTTCTCCATGTCGGTGCATCAGCAGGAAATAAAAAGTTCCCGTGCAAAACAATTGCCAAGCCTTGATCTTCTTGCAGGATACAATTATTACCGGAATGAAACGGAAGCTTCTTTTATTAAGTACAACCGGTTGTATGGGCCGTCGGTAGGAGTGGCAGCGGGTGTTAAAATTTTTGATGGATTGAACCTTCACCGGGAGTATCAGAATGCGAAAATTTCGTATCTGAACAGTGAACTGCATTATGATCGACTGGTATTGACACTCGAAGCATTTTTAAAACGAATATTCAACGATTACCAGAACCAGCTCCAACTTATAGGTTTTGAAATCGACAATGTGATGCTTGCGCAGCGCAATATGGATGTAGCCCTTGAAAGCTATACCCTTGGAGCGATATCTTCACTGCAACTCAGAGAAATTCAAAAAAATCTTCTTGAAGCGCGACAAAGATTGGTGACTGCAAAATTTAAAACCAAGGTAAAAGAGACAGAATTGTTGTTACTTTGTGGTCAATTTCTAAAATAAACTATTCTACTATGAAACGACTGACTTTTTTGACCAGTATTCTCCTGGTTATGGCGATTAGCGCTGGAATTTTTTTGGGTTCATGTAAAAAGAAAACAGAGGATCCTCCGCCACAAGTATTGAAAATTGGGCTTGTGGGAGGTTTTGGTGGTTTTAACGACCATGGATTTAACCAAAGTGCCCTGACAGGCCTTGAGCAGGCAGCTGTTGATCTGACCATTGTCACGGAAGCACGGGCATCCAATACCGCGGCTGATTTTGAAGCGAATATCAACTATTTTATTCAGAACAATTTCAACATGATCATCTCCCTGAGCTTTGATGCTGCCAAGGCAACTGTAGTGGCTGCCGGGAACCACCCGGGAATAAAATTTGGACTGGTTGATTATTCGCAAACCGGCGCTCCATCGAATTTGCTTTGCGTTGTATTTGATGTTGATCAGGTCTCTTTCCCATGCGGGTTTCTGGCTGCTTATTGGGCGAATTTGAAAAATCCTTCTTATTCTGTTGCCGGATATATTGCAGGTCCGGATATCCCGGAGATCCGTCAATTCTCTCAGAGTTACGAGTACGGAATTATCTATTTCAATTCCAAGTATAACAAAAAGATCAGAACATTTGGGTGCAACGCGATCAGCTTTGCAGATAGCCTCGAAGGAGCACAACTTGCCGATAGCCTGATCGGTCTCGGGGCAGAGGTGATCTTTCCCTTTGCGGGAAAAACGGGAGTCGGGGCATTATATCAAATCAAGCAATCCGGGAAATGGGGCATTGGAGTTGACGTTGATCAGTTTTATTCCATTCCGGATGTTTCCACGATTCTTTTAACTTCTTGCGTAAAGCGACTGGATAATACGGTATATGATATGATTTACAGTTTTGTCACAGGACAATTCGTGGGAGGACAGACAATTCACAGGAACCTTCAGAATTCAGGAGTTGAAATGGCGCCATTTCACGATTATGATCCACTGATCCCGGATAGTATAAAAGCAGCCCTGGCGGAAATCAGAACGGGCATCATCGATGGCACCATTGATACAGGTTGGCCGAAATGATCAGTTTTTTTTGAATTTCAGGTTTTCGAAAAACTGTATCCCTTTTCGCAGCAGGTCGTAAAGAAGTGTCAGGTAAAGAACCAGCGACATCAGCCAGATGACCATGAAGTTGAACCAGAAGGTGTCGATCTGCCAGTTCCCGATATTTTTAACCGGCGCATAGAAATGTGCAGCTCCGGTTTTTGATGAAGGGATCATGAATACCGGATCCTTTTTCCGGATCAGGTATCCTTTTCCCTCGAGGATTTTATTTTCATTGCTTTTCCCCAGTACCAGATCCGCCAGGTTTTCATTATGGTTTTCCTGTTTCAGCCTGAATACACCGTCATCTCCAAATTTATTGACCAGGTTTTCATATGCCGCATCGCGTTTGGCAGAAACTGAACCCAGCCGACCTGAGAAATGAAGGCTGAGAGAGTCGAGATAGGATTTGGTTTGTTCCAGGATCCGATAGTTGAAACTTCTTTCTGAAAGGCCTGACAGATAAATGCAAGGTTTGAATCCAGCTTCCGCTTGCAGGGCAGGTATTTCATGGTTGAGAATCGCAAACAGATTGCTGGTCCTTTCGGAATTTTGCCGAAGCAGAAGATTCCGCTGACATTCATCCAGCTCCGATTGAAGGGTAGGAATGACATAGGCTGTGAGGTACGAATACTTCGAGATCTCCCTATCGTAAGGGTAAAAGATCGCTTCAAATTTATTTTTTTTGAATTGTTCAACGGCAAGCGCTTCAAATGTCCACCGTGAAGTCATCATGTTCCCAACGAGTGGAACAGAAGTTCGGGAGGCAATCCTTGGGTTCAGGTTGTCGAACGGAACAATGGTTCCGCTGAGCAGTAGCTGGGGAACCAAAATAAAGGGAATGAGAATGTATATGGCAACAACGGAATTTAATCCGGCAGAGATATTTAATCCGACCATGTTGGCAAAACAGGAGGTGGTGAAGATGATCAGAAAGTAACTCAGCGTCATTCCTTGATGCCGAGTATCCAGTTTCCGACCAGGACGTAGAGGATGGTCTGGATCGCCGAGAGTCCGAAAAGCAGAACGATTTTCGAGTTAATGTATCCGGATCGGCTGAGGTTCAGGAATTCCTCCCGTTTTAAGATCTTCCGGTCTTTAATGATCTCTTCTGCACTGACCATCATGCCCAGGAACAGCGACACCACCACGCTCATAAAGAGATAGGCAACCAGGTTCCGGTTATCGCTGAAAACATAGTTACTGGCAGGGAAATAGCGGGTAAGGTAAGCCAGTAGTGCAGCCAGAAATGGAGCCTCGAGGAGGTTGATGAAGAGGTATTGACGGTTGGTGATTTTGGTGAGAAGGTTGCGGATACTAAAGATCCGGAACTGCTTAAACCGGCCGGGTATTTTAAAATAATTTTTAGGAAGGTTTTTTTTCGTTTCATCAACCGTCAAACCGGGTTGGATATTTTTCCGGAAAAGACCATACCATTCTTTTGGACTGATCTTCCGGTTTCCGCTTAGCTTGCCATATTCGTTGACAATTTTAGCTTCGGTAATCTGCAACAGTTGTTCGGGGTTGACATACCCGCAATTGATACATTCACTTTCGGCGGGATTGACATGGTTACTGGCCGATTTGAAGTAGGTGAGGGCATCGATGGGATTTCCGTAATAGACCGGGTACCCTCCCTTATCCATGATCAGTAGTTTGTCGAAAAGCTTATAGATATCGGAAGAGGGCTGATGGATGTTGACGATGACCAGACGGCCTTTCAGGGTTTGTTCTTTGAGCAACAGCATCACCATCTCCGAGTCCATGGAGGACAATCCGCTGGTGGGTTCATCGGCAAAGAGCACGGCTGGTTCACGGATCAATTCGAGGGCAATGTTCAACCGTTTTCGCTGGCCTCCGCTGATGAATTTATTGATCGGATCGCCAACTGCCAGGTTTTTGATCCCGATGAGATCTATGTCGAGCAACACCTTCATCACCGCCCTGATGAGTTGTTTTTTGGAAAAGTCTTTAAAACAAAGCTTGGCATTGAAAAAAAGGTTTTGAAAAACGGTGAGTTCTTCAATCAGCAGGTCATCCTGGGGAACAAATCCAATGATCCCCTGCAGACTCTCTTTATCCTTTTCCAGATCATGCCCGTTGATCAGAATCTTTCCCTGGTTCAGATGAAGGTTTCCGTTCAGGACATTGAGCAACGTGGATTTCCCTACACCGCTGCCGCCCATCACACCGATGAGTTCGCCGGAAGAGGCTGTAAAGCTAAATGGATGGATGCCATTCGTACTGTTTTTAAACCGGTACTCAATTTCCCAAGCGGTGAACTCAATACTGACCTTTTCGCTGGTGTGCAAAAATCTGGAAGCGATATCGGTATAATAGATCGGACTAATCTTCAGGTTTTTCAGAATGGATCCGTTGGTGAGGAGAAATGACCGTTTGGGAAGGACATTATGACCGTTCAGGTACAGGTCATCGTTGCCCAGGTACCGGCAAACGAAGGTTCTCACGGATGCGACATACAGGATCAGGATTTCTCCGTCAAGGTGTTCCCGGAAGAGGTGTTTATGCTTTGCCCCAGGCAGCGCCGGTTTAGCATCCACGACCAGGAAATTGTCGGGATTGAGGTGCGGACCGAAGGGGTCAAAAATAAATGCCCTGGTATCTGTATATTCCTGTTCAGGAGGATGAAAGACCCCTTTCATCACGTGGATGTATTTATTTACCAGTTCGCTTGCTGAGGCTGTTTTTCCTTTATCTTCCCAGGAGAGTTCATCGAGAAATTCTTCAAACTTGATAAACACGATCAGGCGGTCGCGGGTAGGAAGTTGCTTGTAAATTTTCTCGCAGATGGATTGGATCTTTTCCGAGATGTCAATATCCTGAACGGATTGCTCCTCGTCAATGGGTTTGTGAAAAAAGAGCAATTCATCGAACAGTTTCAGGTACTCATCCAGTTCCTGGTGGTTGAGGTGCTGACGGAGATATGATTCCAGGATTTTGCGGGTATCGTTGGATACCCGCGATTTTACGGAAGCGGCAACGATGGCAAAGAGTTGAACCAATGCCATCAGGATGGGTTCGGACACTGTAGGTTTTACTTTACAAACGCCAGTCGGACGCTTTCAGCCAGGTCACCGATTTCAGCACTTTGGATCTGGGGCAATTTCTTTCCGGAATCAATTTTATAATTGGTCCAGATAGGAGCAAGTTTGGCGAGCTCGTCGGCAACCGGTTTCATGTTCTCATCCATGTTGTATGCTTGCAGGATCGAGATCAATTTATCGAAGTTCTCCTTTTGTTTGGCAATGATGGCAGTGATTTTGGTATTGTCCTTGGCAAATTCATTCAGGTAGGTGGCAAGGTACAATCCCTCGGCAAATCCGCCGGCCGCGATCAACACGGCGATCTGATTCCGGTTGTTTTTGGAAAGGAAATCATTGGTCTGGCTGAAAACCTTGTTGATGATGCCAACCAGAGAATCCTTATTGTTGCTGAATTTCTTGATTTTCTCCAGCAGTGATTGATCGTAAACGCCGGCAATACCCAGTTCATCGGCAAGTTTGGCGGTACAGGCGAGAAATTTATTGGTCTCATCGTTCCGGTTATATGTAGCCGAATAACTCATGTCGGCGCTGTATATCCCCAGGTTCAGCGCCTTGGATTTTTCAGTGCCGTATTTGGTTACATTTGCAGGAGGATTGGTGATGTCGAAAATAAAACCGGCTTTTGCCTTCTCGAGCATCATGGTAACTTCGAATGGAGTAGGAAATTGGTACAGGAGACTCTGGGTTTCGGGCGTGAGGGTGATTTCTTTCTTGATGGTGTCGGCAGTAGCCTCATTGGCTTGTTTGTCCTGATTGGAGGTGCTGTTGCAGGCGGTCAGTGCAATGATTGCAAACAAAACTACCCATGCAAGGCCGGAATAATTTTTTCTTATTGCTTTCATAAATGGATTTGAAAATTTGTTCGTAATTTAGATAACAAATATTATACGGTATTCCGCTGATGAATGAACTATGCGAAATTAATGTTTTTTTTGAAATCCATTTATTTTTTTTTCGAATTAACACCGACATTACCGGCATTGAATCAAATTCAACAAATCCAGTTTTATGAAAAAAATGTATATCGTCGCCTGTTGGTCAGTAGTCCTGCTGCTGGCAGGAGCATGTAAAAAATCAGAAACAATATTTAATCCTGTCGCGATTCGTGAGATTCCTGTTGGCGCTTTGCTTCCTCAAACAGGTGCCGGTCAGTTATCGGGCACGACCACGGAAGCTGCCTTACGCATTGCCACCGATGATGCCAACCGGTATTACCAAACGATCGGGGTCAATGTGCGGATCAGGTTGCTGGTGGAAGATACACAAACCGATCCGGCCATGGCGTTGGAAAAACTTAAAACGCTTTACAACAAAGGTGTCCGGCTGGTGATTGGCCCATATAGCAGCGCTGAGGCTGCCGCCTGTAAATCCTTTATCGACGAGAAAGGGATACTGATGGTAAGCCAGTCGAGCGAATCTACCTCCCTGGCCATTGCAGGGGATAATCTTTTCCGCCTGGTCCCCACGGTGGCGAAACAGGCAGAGGCAATGGTCAAACTGATGGGCTCCGATACCATTACGGCCGTGGCTTCACTGGTCAGAAACGATGTATGGGGTATTGACCTGCTTCAGTCCTTTTCCTCGGCGTTTATTCCGGGTGGTGGCATCATTGCCGAACCTGTCATCTACGAACCGGAAACAACTGATTTTTCAAGTGCCCTGAATTTGCTGAATGATCGAGTTACCAGTTTGCTGGCCAGTTTCCCGGAACGAAGGATCGGTATTTACCTGATCTCTTTTTCCGAAGGAGAGACCATTCTGAGTGAAGCCATCACCCATGCTTCTCTTGATCGCGTGAGGTGGTATGGAAGTTCCTCATTTGCCCAAAACCAGTCGGTTCTGATCAATGAACCAGGCGCTCAGTTTGCCCTTGACCATAACGGGCTTCCATCTCCCGTTCTCGGCCTTGAGGAGGCAGCTAAAAACACATGGGATCCATTGATCAAAGCAATCAGGGAAGAAACAGGGGAGGAAGCGGATATTTTCTCGTTGGTGGCGTATGATATTTTATGGCTGGCTGCTCAAACATTTTTGGTTTCCGATTATACTTCCGGGATTGATCATATGAAGGAGGCTTTCTTTTTACAGGCTGACCATTATTACGGAGCGACCGGCCGGACGAGCCTGGATAGCAATGGAGACCGTGCCTTCGGGAATTTTGATTTCTGGGCGATCCGCAAACCGACTCAGAATTTTGATTGGAAGAGGATTGCTGTTTACAACACGGCCAGCGGAATTTTGATCAGATTCTGATAGTCGCGGTAATCAATGCTTGATCAGGACTTTGATGGTTGAGGGTTTCCGGGCATAATCAAAGGCTTTGAGAATATCCTTAAAGGGAAAAACTTTTGAGATCAGCAGTTCCGGGTTGACCAGTTGCTGACTTAGCAGGCTGAGTGCCGGGTCGAACGATCCGCACCGGGAACCGATAATTTCAAATTCGTTGATGACGACCTGGTTCAGATCGATTTTCATCGGATCGGATACCGTGGTCTTAAGTACCAGTTTCCCACGAGGATAGAGGTGTGTTAGTGCCAGGTTGATTCCTTGCGGGTTTCCGGTGCAATCAACACAAACCTCTGCAAACATATTGTTTTTCAGCAGAGGCAGAAACATAGCATTCAGTCCCATGGCTTTGGCGTTTATCACCTTGCTTTCATTGTTGTCGAAAGTGGTATAAACACATCCGTTTAACCGGAAAACCTGAGATATCAGGAGTCCCAATTTCCCGGCACCAAAGATGAATACATTCTGGCTGGGTTTGATCTGGATCTGTTCGAAAATTTCAATGGCTGCTGACAGTGGTTCGGTAAACAGGGCGCTTTTCAAACTCAGGTTCTCCGGAATTTCCTGGAGGTTGTCCTCCGGGAGTACCATATACTCTGCGAAAACACCATCATGATTGAAAATTCCCAAAACAGAGCGGTGCGGGCAATGCGTTTTACGACCGGTACGGCAGAGGTAACATGCTCCGCATGAGCAGTTGATCTCACCCACCACCTTTTTTCCGAACAATTGACTTTCGGTGGAGATTACTTCACCAACAAATTCATGTCCCAGTACTCCGGTGAATCCCATGTATCCCTTGGTGATTTCCAGGTCGGTATTGCATATGGCGGAATAGAGGACTTTGATCAGAACTTCATTTTCTTGCGGGATCGGAACCGGAATGTCACGGATGTCCAGCGAACCATCAAAAATCAAGGCTTTCATAATGATATATTTACCAATTAATCATCGAGGATAAGCACATTTTTAAGGAAGCCAAATGTGGTATATATTCCAAACATAGAGGCATACCGACCATAGGTCCAATCCCAGAGACCGCTGTAAAAAATGGTTATGGGTTGTTTCTTTAAGAATGAAAACTCTACCCTGGGGCCGGCTGCATACATCTGATAGTACCGGATGAATTCCGCCCCAAATTTAAATGATTTTAAGGAATAAAACCCCATGGCATCCCATCGGTATCTTTTTCCTCCAAATTCAAAAGCCCCGAAAAAGGAAAATTGTTTTTTTGCCAGAAGAATGATGGGTGAGACCCGCCAGATCTCGGTTTCGTTGGTTTGAAAACCACCAAGGAAACCCACGGTGACTCCCTGAACGAAGGAATAACTCACCCCGAACAAACCTTCACCCCAACTGTTTTTTGGATATGCAGTGACATAAAAGTAACTGGTGAAGCTCAGTTTTTTAACAATCGGGGAATTGGTGAAAAGTGTTATTACCGGCATTAGATCGCCATTGTAAACGATGTTGTACTGGTTGATTTTAAAAATAGTTTGACTCATTGCCATAGGGGAGGCAAGAATATTAAGGAGCAGGAACAGGGAAAGTTTCTTCATGGTTTTTCCGGAATCGTGATGATGAACTCTGTATATTCACCCTCCTGCGATTTTACTTCGAGTTTCCCCTTGTGGATCTGGGTCACGATGTCATAACTCATTGAAAGTCCCAGCCCTGTTCCTTTTCCCGTTGGTTTGGTAGTGAAAAAAGGGTTGAAAATCTTCTCCACGATATGTGGAGGAATACCCGTACCGTTGTCTTTTATCCGGATCTCGATCTTGTCGCCAACTTTTTTCGTACTGGTCACGACTTCGGGCGAAAAGCCTGGAATACCCTTTTTTGCTTTTTCATCAACAGCGTAGCAGGAATTGTTCACAATGTTCAGGATTACCCGGCTCAGGTCCTGAGGGATGATAAGGGCTTTCCCGACATTGGGGTCGAGATCTGTTTTCAGGCTGGTGTTGAAACTCTTGTCCTTGGCCCTCATGCCATGGTAGGCCAGGTTGACGAATTCAGCCACCATATTGTTGATTTCGATCGACTCCATTTCGCCCGATCTGCCGCGAGAATGTTGCAACATTCCCTTGACGATGCTTTCGGCCCGTTTCCCATGTTCATTGATCTTCTGAACATTGCTTTTGATCATCTGGATGACCTCTTCGATATCGGTATATTTTTCCTTGGTCAATTTCTCCCTGATCTCGTCGATGAATTCTTTCAGTTCATCGGCCAGGTCGGCAGATAGCGATGAAAAATTATTCACGAAGTTCAGCGGGTTTTGAATTTCATGCGCGATCCCTGCAGTGAGTTGGCCTAGCGATGCCAGTTTTTCCGACTGGATCAACTGATCCTGGGTTGCTTTCAGGTTGTTCAGGGTTGATTGCAGATCTTCGAGGATACGTGTTTTGATGAATGCTGAAATGATATGTTCTTTGGAATTCCTGATGAAGCTCAGATCCTTATTCTCAAAAGCATCTTCCCGTGTCATGTTCTCCAGGATCAGGAAGGCCTCCACTTTATTTTCCACCTTGATAACCAGTACCAGCATGGATTTTGGGATACCGAGATCGCTCAGAACGGGGATATCTTCAAATGAGGTAAACTCACGTTTCAGGAAAATATCTTCATGGAGTTCCTCGGCATTCTTCAGGTACCGTTTTTCAGCCTGGTGGAGGGTGAGTTTTACCGGATCGAGCCTGTCAATGTCCCATCCGAAGCTGGCTTTGAACCTGAAGGCATCGATGGTATTATCATAAATAAGGGCGGTAGATTTTTCAACGGCTTTGATCATCCTGGTCTTTTCCAGAAGGGATTGAAGCAGATTGGCAAAATGGATCTCCGAATTGATCGATTTCACCACCGTGTTGATTTTCTCCAATTCATCATTTTTATTGGCCAGTTCGTCCGATTGCTTTTCGATCTCCTCCTTTTGTTGTACCACTTCAGCTGTACGTTCTGCGATTTTCTGCTCAAGGCTGTGTTTTTCTTTCATTAGCTGACGGTTACGCAGGATAACGATCAGGTATATCAGGCCACCAGCCAGTAAAACAAAGGTTAGAATGGCCCACCACTTGAGGTACCAGGGAGAGAGGATCCGGAATCCAAAAGTAGCTTCCATGCTGATATTTCCATAAATATTCCGGGCTTTTACGCGGAATAGAAAATTGCCCTGTGGGAGATTGGTGTACTCTTTATGGGTTTGCGTGTTCCAGTCTGACCATGTTTCCTCAAACCCGTCAAGTATAAACTGGTATTCATTTTCGCCCTTGGCGGAATAGAAGGGCGCCGCGAATTCAAAACGAAGGGTGTTGTCCGAATAAGGAATTGCATTCAGGGCAGCGGTTGGTGATTCCCCTTTGAGAGGCTCATCGCCAAAATAGATTACCGAATCGTTCCGTACGGAAACCTTACGCATCAGGACCGGTTTGCTTACCGTGTTCACACTTTTTATGGAGGGATCGTATTTGATCAATCCGTCAGGGCTTCCGAACCAGGTATCGCCGTTTATTTCGGGGAAAATATACCAAACTACAAAATCAGAAATCGGAAGAAACGGAGTCTGGTTCCGGATGAAGGAGTTGCCTCTTTTTTCCAACAATGTCACCTCAGTTTCATCGCCGGCAGTAACCCAGAGATTCCCGTTGCGATCTTCCGTAATGGTCGTGAACCATTGATCATTTTTTGTAGAATCCTGTTTCAGTGGTACCATCTCGAGGAAAAAATTGCTTGTTTCATCAAAGAGATATACCCCATTCCGGGAGGAAACGCTTATTTTTCCTCCGATCAGGTTGATGGCAGCGCCGATGGTTTCGGGTAATCCTGCCCGATGGTCGAAAAACTCAACTTTGTTATTCTCCGGGAGGTACCTGAAAATACCGTTTGAAATGGTTGATCCCCAGAGGTTACCGGAGTCATCAACCATAAGGTCGTTTACCTCTCCTTTAAGGCCTCTGGTTTTTTCATACATCCATTGGCCATTCTGTTTTTTCAGGATGATCAAACCATCGATCTCTCCCACAAAAATTGTCAGCGGATCGGTTTTGGAGTGGGCCAATGACAGCGCGAAACCCTCTTTGATGATGCGTGCCTTGTTATCCTTAACCAGGAAAACTCCCTGAGAAGTAGCAGCCAGTAAATCATTGCCAACGGGAATGACCATCCAGCAGGAGGTAATGATTTCAGGAACACTGCGGAAGCCGTTTTCGATCTGATCCCAATAGAACAGCCCCTGGAAGGTGGAGATGTACAGGCGCTGGTTGAACCGGAGGATATGGTTGACACCGCCATTCAATCCCGACTTATCATCGAAATAGGTCAGGGGAGCAGGAATCTCGATCATGGAGATGCCATTGTTCAGCGCGGCCCAGAGAACATTGTTCTGATCAGGATAGAGATATTGAACATTCTCGTTTTGCAGGTTGGCTTTCTTGTCAATGGTTTGTTTCGGGGATCCGTCCGGATGGATGATGATAATCCCTTTACGTGTGGTTCCAAAGGCATAGGTCTCATCGGATAAAATGGTGGCGGAGTTGATGATGTTCTTTTCGAAATAGGTATCGGCCTTAGTGGGAAAATTCGTAACTCCGTTGTTTCCCAGCAGGTACAGTCCCTGGGTACCGGTTGCAATGAGGATCTGATTTCCGGGATAGGGCAACATGGCTTTGATTTCAATGGCTCCGGCAAAGATCTCCCCCTTCGGGACCGGGATAAGCTTCTTATCCTTATAAATCATCAAACCCTGATCTTTGACCTGCAGGTACAGGGTATTCTGAACATAAAAGCCGGCAATGATGTCTTTGTTGGATTTCCAATGGTCAAGCTTGCCGTTTTTCCATCTCATCACCTCCTTTTGCGTGATGAAGAAAACTCCCAGGGGAGTAGCATACGTAAAACTCACTTCAAGAAACAACGATTCCGTCTCGCTTTTATCAATCCGGATAGGTTGATACGAAAGGTTCCCCATTGCATCCGGGGCAAGGTATCCGATTTCACCTCTTGCTCCAACAAAGATGGTCCCATTCTGGTCAATTGCCAGTGAAGACACTTTGGAGGTATTGGCTGTGGGAATCAATCGCCAGAATTCTCCATCGAATTGCAGTATCCCGGCGAAATTTCCGAAATACATCATCCCTTTTGCATCCTGTACTACAGCAAAATTCTGGGCATGGGCTTTGTATTGGCTGGCCGCGTAATTCTTCAGAAAGGGATTTCCGTTTTCAACAGGCTCAGTTTGCTGACAAATGCCAAAGCTGCAACCGATAAGGAAAAGGAGTGTAATGGGTATTTTAGACATAGTCCTTTCTATTAGACATGATGATTTTCAATTTGTAAGATATATCGCTCGGTCAACTTTCTGTTTCCAGCCATGGTTTCAAAAAGGTTCTCCATGGGAATGCAGAATTCAAGAGAGTCGCCTGATTTTACAACAAATACATCTTCCATTTTGTTGATTTTGGTTCCCTGACCGGTTACCTCATTTCCGGCACGATCGTACATGTTCAGTACCAGGTTGGCAATTTCCATCTCCGGGATGGGTGCGAAAAGGTCAGTACATTTGAGTACCAGTATTTTTTCAAAGAGAAGGAGTTCCGTGTTGTTCTTCCTGCTTTGGATGGTTTGAATGACTTCCGGAAAGAGAAAAAGATTTCGTTTTTCAAATCTGGAAAGGGTTTCGGAAAAATAGCCGGGGTTAAGGTTAAGAAGCTTCCATCCCGCGATTTCACACAACATCCGGTCAGGGTTCACAATATTGGCAGCCAGCAGTTTTTCGGTTATCCCCGGAATGGCAATTTCCGGATCTCCCAACAGATCTATTGCACAGGCTTTTGTCCATTTGCTGATCCTCAAATAATCTTTCAGAATGATGTCATTCAACCGTTCTATGACCGGCATTTTTTCCTGTGGGAATTTTTCAGAAAAGCGGTGAAGCCGTTCCGGCAGGCTCAAATCTTCAAACATTGGAAGGAAGATCTCCTTGATCTCTTCCGATACGGTCATGTCGCAGATTTCAAGTGCATAGATTTTGGCCTTGTTGTCGGGACTTTCAATATGTTCGCGGATATGTTTGATTGTTTTGGCATCATAAAGGAGGGAAAGCAACAAGAAAATGTCTTCTTTTTTCTCTTCCATTTCAGAGATCAGGGCATTTTGAAGATTCAGGGTTTTTATCGATCCGCCAATATCGATCAGCGAAGCCATAATCCAGACCATGGTTTCAACCGATTCCTCAATGGTTTGCTTGATATAGGCAAGTTCAGAAACGGAGGCACGGTATTCCAGGTTACTGAGTGACAGCAATACCTGGTTGCGGATATCTTTCTCGGGGTAGGCTATCTTGTTGCGCAATGCTTTGATGGCATGTTTTCCGCCGATCGATTCTAAAATCCTGATGATTCTTACCTGAGCCGGCTTATAGTGGATTGTTTTCTCAAAATGATGATCAAGTTCATTCAGGATGGGTTCCCCGATGATTTTAATCGCCACGGCAGCCGAATTGATATATTCAGGTGATGTCAGCTTTTCGATGATCAGCGGCCATAATTCATAGCGCCTGATTTTCCCTGCTGAAATCAGGGCCTCTTTAATCACAAGCGGATCATGGTCTTTCAGGAGGTTGATCAGGATTTTGTAAGTGTTGTAGCGTCCTGAATAACCAAGCAACCGGGCTACCCTGGCGCGGGTTGTAGCCATTTCCGACCCCGACATTTCCACCAGTTGATCAAATGAATACTCTTCGGCCTCTTTGAGGGTGTAATAGGTGTATTCGAGTAGCTCCTTCAATTCATGTTCCCTGTTTTGTTCCAGAAATTGCTTGATGAAAGCCATCGCGGGAACAAACTGTTTCTCGTGGATCTTCGTGAGAATTGCCCGTTTGATCTGAATTGGAGCGGCATTAAAGGCACCCTCCATCACCTTTTCAAAAAATGCGGGTTCGACCTTCTCAATAACCTCAAAAAGCGGATTGAATCGATCGGGTGGGCACGACGAGAGCGAATTTTCGAGGAAAGTAACCATCGGATCTCTCTCATTTCGTGATGTTTCTTTGAGTCCCGACAGAATGGATTTCAGCATATTGCGATACTCATCGTACATTTTAAAGGCAATGAAGATCCAGAAACCCAGGACCAGCAGGAAGAAGTAGTTGAAATACACCAGACTCAGATGGGGAATAGAGGAGAGTAATAGAATTACTGCCCCGGTGATCACGGTTCCGAGTGCCTTTGGGATTCCTTCAATCTGATTCTGAAACGGAAGTCTTTGTTCTGCCGGCAAAGGCTGATAGAGCAACTGGAATGCCGGTTCATATACGGCGCCCCGCATCGATCGCTCGAACAGCCGCGAAAAGGCAATGAAAGCAAAGAAAAGCCCAACAGTTCCATAGATGGTGCCGAAAACAGCGGCAAGAAAGATGCTGAAAAGCAGAACAAAGGGGAGGGATAGCAAACTTGGTTTCAGCCCGTACTTATTCAGGAACCGGCCTGAGAAAAGTTTAAAAAGCAGCTCCACGATGGCCACGAAACCAAGAAAAATACCGAAAAAACGGGCGATGGTTTCAGGATTGTTGGCGAACTCACGCTTGGTTTGAGCAAGGAAAAGGAAATCGACAAATAAATAGCCGAAAATCGGTAAGAGCGCCATCAGGGAAATCATCAGAAAATAGGGTTTCTTCAACAGATTCCAGTAATTCCATTCAGACTTGATTCTGACTTTATCAGGTTTGTCAGGTTTTTTTTCTGTCTCAAGCTGCTCTTTGAATTTTTTAAAAATGATGAAAACCATCACCAGGCAGATAAAAAGTGATGCGGAAGCCATGAAGAGCAGGTCGGGAGCTTTCAGGAATTGAAGGATCAGCGGTATTGAAAAATAACCGATGATGATGGATATTACCTCACCAATGCTGATCAACCCGAAAATTCTTTTTCCTTGCCGGATGTTGAAGAGTTTGCCGGCCACACCCCAGAAATTCACCAGGGTGATATAAACCATCACCCTTACCCAGGTATACATGATGAAGGCAAGCCAATTCGTGTCGAATGCCCAAACTCCAATACTGATGGCCAAAACAGAGATAAAGACAAAAAGAAATTTAACGGTGACCTGACTGGAAAAACTTATTTTTTTATCGATCTGTGAAAAAATCCACCAGGCTAAACATACGATGACTCCCGAAGCAATAAAGGATACAGGTATCATTTGGGGTGAAAAATGCTTCAGAAAAATAGCGTTGGACGCGGTAAAATAGAAGGAAAGCGACAGCCCGATAAAAAACGAAAAGGACATCAGCAGGAATACCGGTTTAAATTCCTCCCGGCGGATGTTTAATATTTTCGTTAACAATTCTTTCTGTCTCATTATTCAACGTCTATTTCATGAGCAAAGGATGAAGCGGGACTTCATACATTTCTGTCAGGTCGTTGGTAGCAGGCGACATCAGCAGTTGCCTGACCTCCTCAGGGAGTTCTTTTTGAAAGTCGATCCAGGTCACTGGTCCGGTTTCTCCCTTGTTTTTCCGGTCGATAATTTGAGAAACAAGTTGTATGCTCATCCACCCTCCGATGCTCGTTATTTTTTCAAGCAGGGTCAACAGGCTTTTTGGATAGGTTCCATCTTCAAGGCAGATATTTACAGGGGTGGAAACGCCCACAACCGGTCCCATATCGATCATTTCAGTGATCCGGTGAATCACGGTAGGGGATGTCTTCAGTCCATTGTGCATGGCATTCTGAAAGGGTTGTGTTCCGGCCCCGATCTTCTTCGGAAGGTCGGAAGGATGAAGGTTATAGGCTCCCATAACAGGAAAATCATAGAGGTAGGAATCCAGCTTCTGTCCGAAGCAAAACATGATCAGTGCTTCAGGATTCCAGGTCTCGTAGATTTTCCGGAAATAATCTGTCTTAACAGCACCGGTATAGCATGGTATTCCGAAACCCATGCATGATTGGATGATTTTATTCTTGAGTTCGCCTCTCTCTTCTGGAGTATATTGGCTCCAGATCCTTTTTTTCAGGGATATTTTTGCATCCGGGTCTAAAGGATCATCGGTAGCTACTCCGGTCACATTCAACAAACCTGGATATTTCTTTTCGAAAAGGGAGAGGCAATGAATCAGGTTATTCCCGCAGTTGCAACTCGCGAAAAGTACAACCCTCAACCCTTTGTCATGCTTCAGTTTCGACCTGACCGGTTCATAATAGTCTCCCCAGAGTGACCTGGGATCTGTAATCTTATTAAACGTAGTCATAACGAGTTGTTCATTAGAAATTATAGGTCAGTTTGGCTAAAAAATGTCTTCCCCTCTGAAGAATTCCCGTGGGGCTGTTGATTCCATCAGCGGCTTTGGTTCCCGGATCGAAATAGGTCGTGTTGAAGATATTATTGCATACCACCTGGAGTGCCAGTCCGGGAACAATCTTTTTATTGGAATAGGTAATGGCACCGTTCAGGATGGCGGTTGTTGGAAAGACCTCCGAATTCAATGGAACCGTGGTTCCTTCTCCGGTTGGACGGTTACCCACAAAGTTCAGCCGCAGGTTGATGTCGAGCTGGTCGAAAAAAACCTTATCTGCACCAACATTGAACTGATGACTGGAAATATCGCCCACCCTGTTATTGACATCCCCGGTTTCGGAGTAGGTTTGCTTTGGATCACAGAAGGTATAATTGAAATAGGCCGAAAACGTTTCTATCTGGTAAATGGCATTGGCCTGAACTCCGGTGATCTGGAATTTACCGATGTTTTGATTCTGGACCTTCCCGGAGGTGCCGTCGACCTTAACTGTGCCGACAACATTGTCGATATAATCGCGATACACTGTGATATCTGCATGGAATGCCTTGTTCAGGCGGAACCCGGCGCTGATTTCGAGATTTTGCATGTTCTCCGTTTTCAGCGTGGGGTTTGGAATGCGGTTCCCGGCAGAGGAGTATTTTGTCCAGTTCGACACATTCATGATCCCCCTGGAATAAATGGCCTTGAAGGTAAATTTCCCCGGAGAATAAACCAGTGCAACGCGCGGGCTTAGAGCGCTTCCAAATCCATCATGGTCACGAACCCGGTTAAAATCATACCGTAGTCCGATGGTGATTTTAAATTTGCGGAAGGCCTGGAAGGTGCCCTGGGAATAGACCCCGATGTCCCATACATTAAATTCATTTCCTCCTTTTGGCGAGGGGAGAATTACACTTGAATCCTGCGGAGTCGGAGTGAGACTTGTGTAATAAGCTCCCTGCAGTGTACTGTTTCTTAATTCCAGACCCGAGACAAGGTCAAACCTGGCAACCGGGCGATAGATGATTTTAAACTCGGAGCGGAGCTGCTTTGAAATCTCATACATGTACAGGGTGATCCATTCCGGTGAAGTGTTTTTGACCAGATCCGTAAGTTTTTTATTGCCCCGGGCATAATTGGAAACCGAGACAAAACGCGTTTCATCAGTTACCGCGTGAATTCTATAGGTGGTGAGGTTTGAAAAGAAAACTTTTTCACTGATCTGGTTTTCATATTTCACAAAGAAATAGGAGAGCTGCGGAACCCAGTTGAATCCGTTTTTTGAGCCGGCAACGTAAGTGTCGGTATATTGGGTCGTGCCCCCGCGGCTGTATTTCCAGGTTTGAAATCCCAATGTAAAGTTCCCGATCTTCACCTTGGCATTCAGAAGCCAACTGTTGGTTGGGTTGGTAAAACCGATGATATGGCCATTCACCACCTGGCTGTAAGCGGATTTATCAAGGTTCCTCGCGGTCTCTGCACCCAATGGGGTTAACGAAAGCTGGTTTGAATCGGCAGAAAGCTGGTAATA
>Ga0247841_10003527_pt1 | contig 28715 bp, 36 predicted proteins | sample LaCruzMarch2015__2_FD_192410 | JGI IMG/M metagenome (GOLD analysis project Ga0247841, IMG submission 192410) | Freshwater microbial communities from meromictic Lake La Cruz, Castile-La Mancha, Spain - LaCruzMarch2015_18m | ecosystem: Environmental > Aquatic > Freshwater > Lake | place: Spain... | reverse complement strand
TGGTTTATTAATTGGCGTTGGAGTTACGATGGCGATTGGTGCTGGTGTTGGCGTTGCTGAAATAACAGATAATCGAGGGACAGTGCGTGGCTGATAGGCGGTTAGAAGCTGATAAAAAAGTGGGACAAGGACGAGAGGGGTCATTTGTGCTCGACTTTTTTGATCTGAATTTCTAATTGCTCGCGAAGATCGACAATGGCGGATTCGAGAAGGATATGACGGGCTTCGGAATAGAGATTATTCATAGTGAAGTTAACCTTAAACATTTCCGGGCCGTCTTTGGTAATGTGGAGTTGGGCATTTTTTTGGTCGTCGGCGAGGTGGGTGAGATATTTTTCCAGTGGCTTAGCCAATTTTTCATTAATAATGAAACGCATGCTATCGGACAGGTCAATACCTTCGGAGTAGATTTGAATATTCATTAATTTAGTGTATCATAGGCGCGTGCTATTAATATCGGATTTTGACGGTACAGCTTTTCAGACAAAGAGGGAAGTGGAGGCGGCCTCATATATGGCGGTGAATAGGGTATTTGGTGAGGAAGTGGCAGAGTATTATAGTGATAAATTGGGAGGACTAAAAAATAGATCGCCAAGCGAATTGATGCATGCGCTGATACCGGATAATCGAAACATATTTGCTTTTACCAAAAGTTATGTTGAGGAAAAATTAAATATTTTGGAAAGTAAAATCGGAAAAGATTGGCCAGAGCCGTGCGAGGGTTTTGTTGATTTTTATCAGGAAATTGTGGCGAGAAAAATTAGTTTTGCGATTGCGTCTTCGGGACACAAAGGGTTTATAGAAAAGACATTTCGGACAAAAGATTTGGTGATACCAAAAATAATTATCAGTGACGATGAAATAAGAAAACATGCCTATTTACCACAGGTAAGACGGGATAAACCGGCAACTTTGCCCATGGATATGGCATATTGTCAGTGGTTGAATCAGGCGGGATATTGCTATCGAGGAGCAAAATATGGTCAGGAGATACCGACGAAAGACGAGATTATATATTTTGGCGATAGTTTATTGAAAGACGGCAAAATGGCAGAAAGAGGGGGAGTTAAATTTGGCTATTTTGTGCCGGAAAGCGCTTATAAAAACGAGCCGGAAAAGCGGAGGTTTACTTTTGGAAACTGGAAAGAGATAATACAGTATGAATTATGATATATACAATTCGGTGTTTAGTCATCGCTATGGTAGCGAGGAGATGAGAAAGATTTTTGGTGAGCAACATAAATATGAAATTTGGAGGAAGATTTGGGTGGCTTTGGCGACGGCGCAGGCGGAGATAGGGAAAGTGTCAAAGGAAGAATTGGAGGATTTGGTAAAAAATCAAAATAATATAAATATTGACCGGATTTTGGAGATCGAAAAAGAAACGAGACATGATGTCGTCGCGGGAATTAGAGAATTTGCCGAGGTGGCAAAAGTTGGTGGTGGCAAAATTCATCTGGGGGCGACGAGTATGGATATAAATGACAATGGTGATATTTTGAAAATGAATGAGGCACTGGCGATAATCGAAACGAAATTAAAAGGAGTTTTGGGAGAGTTCAAAAACAAAATTGATCAGTATGCCGATATGGTTTGTATTGGTTTCACACACTTACAGCCGGCAGAACCGACAACGGTGGGATATAGAATGGCCTTTTATGCTCAGGATTTATTGTCAGATTTGAAATTATTGGAATTTATAAAGACTAATATTAAAGGCAAGGGGATGAAAGGAGCGGTGGGGACGGGAGCGAGTTATGATCGGGGAGTCGATGAAAAAGTTATGGAGATATTGGGCATCGAAGGAGCTTTGGTAACGAGCCAAATAGTGTCAAGGCAAATGGAATATTGGGTGTTGACACTCTTATCTAGTATTGCCAATAGTTTGGCAAAATTTGCAGGTGATCTGAGAATTTTGCAGTCGCCTTTATTTGGTGAATGGAGTGAGCCTTTTGCCGAAAAGCAAGTGGGTTCATCGGCGATGCCTTTTAAACGAAATCCGATTAATGCAGAGAAGTTGTGTTCGTTGGCACGTTTTATAACACAAACAGTACCGGTGGTAATTGGTAATCAAGCGGTGTCATATCTGGAACGAACTTTGGATGATTCGGCTAATAGAAGAATTGTAATACCGGAAGCATTTTTGGCTTGTGATGAAGTGTTGGAAACGGCAAATAAATTAATTGGTGGACTGGTAATAAATGAAAAAAAGATAACGCATAATTTGAGTCAGTATGCACCATTTGCAGCGACAGAAAGAATCATTCTGGAAGCGGTCAAACTTGGTGCCGATAGACAAAAAATGCACGAATTAATCCGTGATATTTCAATGCAAGCTTGGAGTGAAATCCAGGATGGCAAGGAAAATCGAATTTTAGAGCTTTTGATGGAGCAAGAGGAGATAAAAAAGCTTTTTGATAAATCTGAATTGGAGAAATTATTTGATGTCAGTGGGCATGTTGGGGATGCGCCGGAGAGGGCCCGAAAATGTGCTAAAATCATTTAATATGAAAAAATCAATTGTAGCAATCGTGATGGGAAGTGATAGTGATTTACCAATTATGCAGGAAGTGGCGGCAGTGATGGAGGAGTTTGGGGTGGATTATGAGATGGGAGTGGTTTCGGCTCATCGGACTCCGGAGGCAATGGTAGAGTTTTCGAAAATGGCACAGAAAAGAGGAATAAAAATCATAATATCGGGGGCGGGTGGAGCGGCACATGCACCGGGGATGGTGGCGGCCTTGACGACTTTACCTGTAATTGGCGTGCCGATTATGACAAAAACTTTGAACGGAGTTGATTCTTTGTATTCGATAGTTCAGATGCCGCCGGGAATACCGGTAGCGACGGTGGGAATCAATGCAGCCAAAAATGCCGGTTTATTGGCGATAAGAATTTTGGCGATTGAAGATCAGGATTTGAGAGAAAAATATGAAAAATATGTGGGAAAATTAGAGAAAGGGGTGATCGAAAAATCGGCTAAGCTCAAAGAGCTTGGTTATAAAGAATATCTAAAGGGAATACTCTCTTAAAAGTTTTTTCTCGTTTTCTTGGGCGATACAGGCGCGGACGGAAATATATTTTTCGATGCCTGATTGGGCTAGTTTTTTCTTGAGAAGCTGATCGAGTTGGAAAATACCGGCGGAATTGTTCATGGAAATGTTTATCTGAATTGGTTTATCTTTACCCTCGGTGATTTTTATGTTTTCAATGGCGGCGGCGGAAATGGAGTAGATATCAATTATTCCCGATTCATAGGGAATACGTGATCGACCTTTGCTCATATCGAGGGCGTCGGCGACACGGACAATGCCGGCTTCGATGGTGAGCGGGTGACCACCACTGCGGTGACTGATGATGGCGTGGAGAACTTCGGAAATGACAATAGTGGCTTCGTCGATAGGTAAGAAATCGAGAATTTGGTAGAGTAATTCGTTGGCTAGAAATAAACTATATTCTTCATGGCCATCACGACTGATACTCATGCCAAGATCGTGAAGGAGACAAGCGAGGACGACGACTAATTCGGCGTATTCATGATTAAGTTTATAATTGGTGGTAATCGACATTTTGACTTTGTTCTCGGTTAGCATGCGAGTGATTTTGAGACCGATATTGGCGACGATTTGAGCGTGGACAGGGCCATGATCGGTCATTTTTAGACGTTCGACGGCATTGACATTGATGACATGCCAGAGGGCGTGGAGATGTGAGTTATGGTTGATTTTTTCCAGGGCTTGTTTGAGTAATTTATTGTCATTACAGGGAATATTTATATGTGTCTCCGGTACCAAGATCTTTTTCATGATAGTTGTATTATAACAGGGCTTATTTTTTGAGATAGTAAGTGGCGTGTTTGAAAATTAAAAAAGATTGATTATATTTAACGTCGATAAGTTTTAGGCCAAGTTTTTTGAAGGTTTTTTGCCATTCTCGGTCGGATTTATTCGAATGGGGATGGCCGATGAATTCAAGATTAAGGAGACTATCAAAGAAATAGGTCAAATATTTATGAAACCAATTAGAATAAATATCTTCAACGATAATAATTTCTTTTGCAACTCTTTTGGCCTCTTGGATAATTTTTTCCGGATGACGAACGTGATGGAGAACAGTCAGAATCAGGGCTTTATCAAAGGTGTTAGCCTTGAAAGGTATTTTTTTGCCATCATAAATCAGAGGTTTTATGTTTTTTATAAAACTTAAATTTGTTACATCAATAGGTATAACTCTATATTTATTTTTTTGTAAAACTTCGCAAATATTGCAGACTCCGGCACCAATATCGATTATTTTATCTTTCTTGTTAAGAAATGGCTTAAAGATATTAACCATATTTTCGGCTCGATTTTTGCCGGCATTGTAGATAATTATCTTGGAAATTATATTCTTTTGAAGATGTCCTATTATGGTCATTTAATTAATTAGCGGTGTTGTTTTCGCATGATGAAAATCTTGTCACAACCAAAGGGTTCGACGTGTAAATCGGTGATAAAAGTGTCGCTATCGGCGATTTTTTGAATAACTTTACCATTTTCTATAATTTTGCCATAGTGAACGACTCGATCTTTTTTGCAATAAACGACAATATCATCCATTTGGGGATCAGTTACTTCTGTATAAGAATTTTGTTTTAGATGATCGAGGGTGGTATCTATCCGGTTTAAAAGATTAAATCTTTTTATATTTCTATTTAAATCATGGTCGTCTTTGAAAGCAAGGTCAATAGAATCTTTTATTGGACTGGTGGGATCGAGTTCTTTGCATCGGGTAATTTGATCTGGTGGATATTTTGCCAACCAGTTGGCAATCTCTGCAGCAGCAGGCATATGGATTAGTATCTCACATTATGAGACTGAATTCAAGTGGTGTTAAAGGTGGATTTCTTTTTCAAGTCAGTCGTTTTTTTTATTTTTTGCCCAAAGAGTGGGGTCGCCAATGAATTCTAGGATATCTTGGTGAATATCTTGATGAGAAGTAAAGGTAATGCGATCTTTTGAACATAATTCTTTCAAGGATGAAGTCCAAAGTTTCCATTTTCCATTTTCAAATATACTTATCGCGCCACCTGTGGCTTTGATGAGAAAAAATCCAGCAGCATAATCGTATGATTTGAGCCCAAAAGATAGATTTGCATCAATTCTATTAGCGGCAATGTAGGCTAATTCGAGGGAGACACAATTATATGATCCACCTCGACCATATTTTAAACCAATGGATTCCATGAGGGCATATTTTGCTGGTTTCATCCATGGTTCTGAATGGCCTCCGCTAATAATTATGATATATTTGCCGCCAAGCGGGTCGGCTGTTAGGGTGCAGAGACGATCGTTTTCGTAAACATTACCCGGGGTTTCGTTAAAAGTGGAAAATGTTTGATTGGTGATAGGATTGTGAACTATACCAAAAGAATTTTTTAAATTATCTCCTAGTCTTGCAACTGAGATAGCAAAGAATGGAATTTTACGAAGAAAATTATCTGTGCCATCGATTGGATCAATGTGCCAGACAAATTCACTTTTACCTGATTTATTTCCAAATTCTTCGCCAATGATAGCGTCGTTGGGAAAATTTTTATGAATATATTGAATTAGTTTGGTTTCAATTTCCTTGTCGACTTTGGTGACTACGGTTAAATCAGTTTTTAATTGATTAGTGGTATCGCCGGAATTAAAATGGCCTGATGCGATTTTTCCAATTTTAATGATGTAATTTTTTATTTCATGATATTTGTTTTCGCTTATCATTGAGTGAAGTATATCATTAACTGGGTAATTTGGATTTGATTTTGTAATAGACCCAGAGATAGCCGATGTCGTTGGGATGGATGCGGTCGGTGGCACTAATTTTGTTATAGTCGGGGATGAGACAATCGTGTTCGATAAGTAGATTATTTTCGACAATGATATTTGGATATTTTTTGATTTCTTCTTCGATTATAAGACCGAATTTTTTGGATTTATTGAAAAAATATTTTCTTATGTACCAGGGGAAAATTGGGGCGAGACCGACATTGACGGGAGTAATGTAGAGAATTTTTTCGCTTTTTTGGGAAGCGAGAATAAATAAGTCATTTAAATCTTTTTTAATGCTTTTATTTTTCCATGGACGCAGGATATCAATGCCGATACAACATAAAATTAAAATATCAAATTTGCCTTGTTTTTCGAGTATTTTAATTGTTTTGCGAATACTGCTGCCATTGACGGCATTGTTGATGATGGTGGCGTTGGGGTAATGGAGGGCGAGGTGGCCGGCAAGACTAAATTCAGGGCGGGAGGCGCCGACACCGACGCCGGTGCTGTCGCCAAAGATGCCGATAAGCGGTTCGCCGGCTTGACGATTGAAGGGTTTGTCTTTGAAGCCGTTTAAGATAGCGCGAATTAGGGAAATAGGGAAAAATGCGGCAGGCATAGATATTTATAGCATAAATGCGGAGGGTAGAGGATTCGAACCCCTGAAGGCTTGCGCCCACTGGTTTTCAAAACCAGCGCCATAACCACTCGGCCAACCCTCCAAAAAACAAAAACCCAAAAAAATACTTTTAAAAAAAATATTAATTAGTTTTTAATTTTTTTTGAGCTTGGACTGGAATTCGAATCCAGGACCTTCCCCTTACCAAGGGGATGCTCTACCAACTGAGCTATCCAAGCAAAACGGTTTAATATTTTAACAGATTTGTTGGGTTTATGTTAATAAATGTTATATTATTATAATATGGTTGCTGAAGCTGTTGTTGAAGCAGACAGGTCATCTGTTGAAGAAAAATTTCATCAGACCAAAGCCTTTATAGTGAATACTGCTGGAAAAATTGCATACGACTATTTTTATTCAGGCAGTACGTCGAATACTTTGAAAGAAGATTTGACAGTAGTAACGCAAGTGGATAAAGATGTCGAAACTGTATTAGTCAATTATATCCATGAGAATTTCCCTGATGATTCTATTTATGGTGAAGAGTTTGGGAAGGAGAATGGTACGAGTGGATTTACTTGGTTTCTTGATCCGATTGATGGTACGGATAATTTTGTTCGACATGTACCGTTTTTTGGAATTTCTGTTGCACGTCTTGGAGATGACTCAGAAGGTTCATTCGCGATTATACATAATCCTGCTACAAAACAAACGTTTTCATCTTTTAAAGAAGAACTAGGTGGAGTATTTGAAAATGGTCGTTTATGTACCATAACGCCTGAACCTCTTGGTGGAAAAACTATTTTGACGATTAGTGCTGCATCAAAGAAGGGAGAATGGATAAAACCAGCAAAATACGCACTTATGGAAGAGATTGGTTTGAAGTATGGTAGAGGGGGTTCGTATAATTGTTGTGCACTTGAATTGGCCTATGTTGCGGCAAATAGAATTGATGCTGATCTGATATTTGGACTTGATCCATATGATTATGCAGCTGGATTGTTTCTTGCCAAGGCGGCAGGTGGAGAAATAAGTGTATTTGAAGATGGAAAATGGCAGACATGGGATTCGAATTTAAAGGATTTATGTCTAAAAGAAAATGCGATGATTTTTGTTTCTCATCCAAGTATTCATCAATCAATGTTGGATTTTATTGGTGATCCAAAGAGTTGGGCAGAAAAATCAACAAAAAAATTAGGTCCGCCTCCTAGAGAAGAGTGGGATGTACCTGGACTAAAGAATTGGAATTAAAAATTAGAAAGGCTTCGAATCCTCTACCCTTCGCACTAATGTATAATAGGAGTTGAATGCTGAAGATTGAAAATCTTAGAGTTGAGATTAAAGGTAAAGAAATATTGAAAGGTATTAGTTTTGAGGTGAATGATGGGGAAATATTTGTTATTTTTGGGCCAAAGGGAAGTGGGAAGACGACCTTGATGGAAGTTTTGAGAGGGGAGACGGATGACAAAGTAATTAAAGGCAAAATTGTTGGCAAAAAGGATTTGTTGCTTTTGGATGAACCAAAAATGCCGGCGAAAGAATTAAGGGCCTTGCTCAAAGACAATACTAAACCGGTGATAATTACGACCAGAAACGACGATATTTTGGAGGCGGTTAAGACAAAGAGTGCTTGTGTGATGATAAAAGGGGAAATAATTTGCGAAAAAACGCCGCAAAAAATTGCCAAGGCGATAAATGCCAACCGATATCGGGGTTGTGTTCAGTGTAAGTTCTACGATAGGAAGTGTAAAGTTTAATTATTTGGTATAATTGACGAATGCCTGAGTAGCTCAGTTGGTAGAGCAGCTGTTTTGTAAACAGCAGGTCGTCAGTCCGAGTCTGACCTCAGGCTCAAAATGATGCAAAAAACAAAGAAAGTATTGGTGATAACTGACAATATGCCTTGGGGGCATAGGTCGATTGCGAAATCAATTTATGGGGCCCTGAAGAAACGGGAGAAGAAATTGAATATTACAGTTGAGTATATGGATTTTCCGATGTCGCTAATGGGTTTTTATGGAATTTATACTTTTGTGTATAGATATTTTCCTGGTTTAGGGGCGGTACAGAATAATCCTTTTTTTAATAGCTTGGGGGCGGGAACCTATGAAAAGATTATTGAACAGGCACAAGAGAGATTAGAGAAAGTTATGCAAAAAAAACAACCGGATGTAATTATTTCGGCTTATTATTTTATTTCTGAAGCTTTGGTTCGAATCAAAAAAAGGAAGTTTAAATTAGCAACAGTATATGCCGATCCTTGGACATTATTTAACAAGACTTTTGTAAAAAATGCAGATTGGCATTTGGTTTATGACGAAAAATCGGAAAAGCAGGTTGTTGATTTTGGAATTGATCCAAAAAAAATAATCAAGACTGGTTGGTGGGTGAGGGAAGAGATGTATAAAAAATATAAAAAACCAGAATCTGACCGACCGGTAATTTTTGTCGGAGGTGGGAGCTTGGGTAACAGTGCAATCCCCAAAATATTGCCGTTGATGATTTTGTTGGACAAAAAAGTCAAATTTATTTTTAATTGCGGAACAGATAGAATGGCATATCGGATGGTAAATCAATATAAGTGGATTTTGAAAAAATTGGGCAAAGATAAATTAATTCAGGTGGAAAATTTGGGATGGGTTCAGGATATGGCCGAACAATTGGCAAAATGCGATATTGTGTTGGGCAAGGCCGGGCCAAATTTTATATTTGATTGTGTTGCTTGCGGCAAACCATTTGTGGCGGTATCTCATATCAGTGGCCAGGAAACGGGAAATTTGGCACTGATCAAAGAGAAAAAGTTGGGCTGGGTAAGGGAAAGTACCAATGGAATTTTGAAATTTTTGAAGAAATATTTGGATAATCCAGATAAATATAATAAGATGTACAAGGAATCGATTGCGGCGGAGGCGTTGAGAAATAAAAAAACCCACCAAAAGTTTACTTCAATAGTGGCTTTTCCGCGCTAAAGAACGTGGTGGATAACTACTCATACAGCATAAAGCCTTTTGAGACCCGTCACCCATTAAGAAAGGTTAGTTAGAAAAAACACCTTCTCGAAGATACGCTTTTGATAGGTTAAAATAAGTATACTATGAAAATAATAGACAAAGACATGTTAATTGGGGATTTATCCGCATATTATCCGCAACAAGCACAAATCTTGGTTCAAAAGTATGGTTTTCATTGCTTGGGATGTCCGATGGCAGGGCAGGAAACAATAGAGGAAGGAGCGATGGGACATGGGATGAAGAAGAAGGAAATTAAAGAAATGCTAGAAGTTTTAAACAAAAGCCTATTATCGGTGAAAGAAGGTAAGAAATAAGGGAAACGCCGTTGAAAATCGGAAGAATTAGGAAAATTAGGATAATCATGCCGGTATTACCGGGAAATAAGTCCGGGAAAATATGGGAGCCGTCGAGGGGGTGAAAAGGAAGTAGGTTGAAAATAGCCAACATAAGGTTGAGAGTAATCAGGGGAATGGCAAAAATTATAAATGGGGCAGGAAAAATTTTAATCAGGAGAGTTACCAAAATAGCCAGTAGAATGTTGCTGATCGGTCCGGCCAGGGCGATAAGGGCGTAATCGCGTTTGGGGTGGCGGAGATTGTACGGATCGACCGGAACGGGTTTGCCCCAGCCGAAATGAGCGATAAAAAGCATGAGAGTACCGATGGGGTCGAGGTGAACGAGGGGATTTAGCGATAATCGGCCCTGAGAGCGGGCAGTAGGGTCGCCGAGACGATCACTCATATAGGCATGAGAGAATTCATGGATAGTGATGGCGATTATCAAAGCGACAATCTTGACTAGACTATTTAAAATGTTATCCATATCTGATATAGTATACCCCATGAGAACATGTAGTTTATGCAAAAAAGGAACGGTGATGCTGCAAAACCGATCCCACGCCCAAAATAGAACACCAAAAGCCTTCAAAGCCAATATCCAAAAAGTAACAATGATGGTGGGTAAAGACAAAATTAGCGGTAATTTCTGTACAAAGTGTATTAAGAGAATGAAAAAGGAAATTAAGGACCAAACAAAAACGGCATCTAAATAATTAAATGCCGTTTTTAAGGTGAGAATCTAATCTCATTTACTTTTTCTTTGCTTTTTTTGCTTTCTTTTTGACTACTTTTTTTACTTTTTTTACCTTTTTTTTGGCCATAATTTTCCTCCTTGATTTAATTAAATACTATATTGAAAATTAGTCAAGTTTTTTTTCGTCGTATTTTTGGGCTAAATATGATGATTTATAAGCTAAAAAAATAAGAAAAAAAATATTAACAACGAAAATAAAGTGCCGATATATTGCCGAAAGATAGGATGAATTTTAGGTGACTATTTTGTAATAATTTGCTATTTCTTTCCATGAAATTTGATTTTTACCTTCAATTTGTACCGTAAGTAAGGATAATTTAGAATTGACTATTTCGCTCGAAAAAATTTTCATTTTTAATTTTTCATTTTTTTGATTTACAACATTGGTCCAAGCAACGGGCCAATCATTCATGGCGCGAATAAATCTTTCAATAAAAATATCCGATTCTTTCCAATTGATGAAAGCTAAATCTCTGGAAAGTTTGGGAAAATATGATTTTTTGGTATCGTCTTGCGGGAGTAGTTTTTTGGGGTTATTTAGATAGTCGGTCAAAACGGTAGATAGATTTTTGGCGGCAAGATCGAAAGCTTTTTGATAGAAGGAAAAAGAGGTTTCTTGGGAATCGATGTCAAAAGGGATTTGAGTAATAATCGGACCATGGTCGGGAAGTTCGTCCAGTTGGAAAAAACTGACAGCAGAGGCCGTTTCTCCATTTATGATTTGCCAGGGAGCGGGGGTGGCACCGCGATATTTCGGTAATGGAGACGGATGAATGTTAATAATTTTGTATTTAGGAAAGTTAATCATGTCGGAATTAAAGTAGGGTGGGCCATAAGCAACAACGAGAACGAGGTCGGGCTTGAGATTTTTGTATAAATCGATAAAATTTTTATCAAACTCATCGGTTTGAAAGAGGGGAAGTTTTTTTTCTTTGGCAAAAATGGTAACGGGATTAGGTTCGGGTTTGTCAATTTTAGTGACGACAGCAATTAAATTTATTTTTTTATCTTTGATAAGAGCATCAAGAATAGGAATGGAATATTGAGACGAACCAAAAAATAAAACCCGATTCATAGCAAATTATATCGAATATTTGGTAAAATAGGGAATGAGGACGATAGTGACCTATCCTAATAAAATATTGCGAATCAAAATAAAACCAATTGTGAAGGTAAGCGATGAGATACAAGCCAAGGCAAATGAATTGGCCAAAACATTGGCAGAGTGTAGCAATGGGGTTGGATTGGCGGCACCACAAATTGGGATAACAGAAAGAATGTTTGCGATAAAGAGAGGCGGGAAAGTTGAGGTGCTGATGAATCCTGAAGTAGCAAAAACTTGGGGAGAAAAAGAATTTCCGGTAATTGCCGATCCAAGACCCGCCGCCGCCAAGGCTATGGCGGGTAAAGAAGAGGAGTTTTTGGAAGGGTGTTTATCTTTTCCCAATCTTTTTGGAACAGTGAAGCGATATTTAAAAATTGAGGCTAGATGGATGGATGGTGGGCGAATATTGGAGGGCTTTGAGGCAATTGTATTTCAGCATGAGCTGGATCATCTAAACGGAATTTTGGTAATTGATCGAATCAAGGAGTCTAAGGGGCGGATTTATCGGATGCAGGGAGAGAATAAAGTAGAGCTTGAGCTTCAGAGTTTTGTGGAGCAATAGTTAAGGTTTTTTCCAATTCGGGACGAGCAAGATTGTATTTTTTTTGGGATAGATATATTTTTGCCAGTGAAAAATGAGCATCGTCATAATTATCTTTTAGCGAGATAGCCTTTTTATAAAAAGTTATTGCTTCGTCGTCTTTACTAGCTGCTTGCAAAAATTGCCCTATGGTCCAGAAGATTTTAGCATCTGTTGGAGCCAGTTTTTTGGAAATTTTTTCGAGGGTATCGAGACTGTTAAGATAGTAGTTTGAATCAAGGGAAGAGAGATTGAAAAATGTCTGAGCCCGTTCTTTTAGAATATTGATGTTGGCGGGGGAAATGGAAGCAGCAATATTGGAATAGGAGATTGCCTTGGGGTCGTTTTGTTGTGAGAGCAATAAGCCGAGGCGGGAATAATAAATCGGTTCGGTGGGATTGAGAGCGATGGCAGAGGGTAAATCGTTTTTATTGTAGGCGATATCGGCAAGATAGAAAAAAACAATAGATCGTAGAAGATAGATCGTAGATAAAACAACAATAAAAGTTAGGATTTTATTTTTCATTGGCGAGGGCGGGGAGTAAATAAAAGAATAAAGAAATCATGACGACGGAAAAACCGGAGAAATTTGTGATCAGAATAGAAATGTAAGCGGCAAGAAGAAAAAAGTGTTTTCCGCCAGCTGGCGGATTAATAAAGTTGATAAGAGAAGTAATTATTAATAATAAATAGGCGAGAAAGCCGACGGTACCGGTGGTGGCAAGATAATTAATATATTCGTTGTGAGCTTTGTTGTAGAGGAATTCCCATTCCGAGGTCAAATTGTGAGCTGCGGGACGGGTCCAATAATAAGTGTAGGCAAAAGATTCGACACCAGTGCCAAAAACGGGATATTTTTTGTACAAGTCAATAGCACCAATCCAAACGATTTTACGAATATCTTGGGAAGCGGTGATGTTTAAAGTTGGTGGAGTGGGTGAAGCAGGTTTTTTATTTAGGAAAAAGAAGCCGGCGAGAGCGATAACGATAAAGAAATAATAATAGTTTTTTTTGTTGAGACAAAATGGAAGAGATATGAGAGCGGCGAGAATGCCAGTTTTTGATTTAGTAAAAATTAGACAGGTTGAAAATAGTAGAATGCAAAACAAATAGAAATTATTTTGTTTTTTATTGTTTGAACGAAAAAAACATAAAGGCAAGAGAATACAGAGATAGGCGGCGAGCCAATTTGGTTGGCCAAAAGTGGAAAAAACACGGTCTTGGACATCTTGGATCCAGACATTTTTGTCGATACCAAAATGTTCCAAAATACCGTAGATAGCAACCAAAACTCCCGAAAGTAAGGCATATTTAATAATGGTTTTTTTGAATGGTAAATCAAGATAGGCGACCAGAATCCAGTAAAGGATGGCGTAGGAAATAATTGACAAAAGGCCGCCGTTGAGGCGGGAATAATAGCCAAAAATTGAGGTATGAGGGTCAACGGAGATGATAGTGGAAATAATTTGAGAACCCAAAAAAAGGAGAAGGGGGATATCGAGAGCAGAGCGCTTGAAAAGGGGCTGACGAAAGTTTATGACGTTAATTAAATGAAGACTGGTGATGAGGATGCTTAAAATGTAGACAAAAAACATTTTTGGCATTTCGAATAATTCAGAGTTGAGAGTGGTAAACAGTAGGGGGGTGACAAAAAAGAGACAGAGGAACAAAAATTTAATTGCCCGAGTGGGTTTCATAGGTATAGTATACTGGAGTAGATGATTTTTCGTGATTTTATTTCAAAATTCAGTTGGGATATCGGGGTTGATCTAGGAACCTGTAAAACTATGATGTATTTAAAGGACAGGGGAATAGTGATCAATGAACCGACAATGATTGCCAGATTGAGAAAAAAGCGTTGGGTGGGGTTGTCGGCACCGAAATTTAATTATGCTCGGCCAATTGCCTATGGATATAAGGCGAAGGAAATGTTTGAACGAGAACCGATGCAGATTGAGGTAGTTAATCCAATTAAAAATGCGACAGTTTCGGATTTGGATGCTTTGGAAAAATTGATTAGTTATTATCTTAAATTAATACATGAAATACCAGGTAAATATCCAAAAATATTTAAACCGAGAATTATTGTCGGGGTGCCGACATATTTAAACCAGGTAAATAAGAGAGCAATTCGGGAATTATTCAAAAATGAAGGAGCGCGACAAGTGTTGCTTTGTGACCAGAGTGTTTTGTCGGCGATAGGTAAGGGTTTGTCGTTGGAAAGTGCCAATGGAATGATGATAGTCGATGTTGGGGGAGGCAAAACTGAGGTATCGGTGGTGTCGATGGGGGGAGTTGTAGTTGGAAAGAGTATAAATATTGCTGGAAAAAGTATTGACAGTGATATTATTAATTTTTTGAGAATGAAATATAATCTAATTATCGGCCAATTGACGGCAGAGAAAATAAAAATTGCCGGTGGGGGGATAGTGAGAGGAAGAGATCTGTCTAATGGTTTGCCAAAAAGTGTTAAAGTGACGGAGGGTGAAATAAAAGAAGCGATTGGTTTGAGTTTAAACAAGATTGTTAAAACAGTGGCTAGGGTTTTGGATGAGACACCACCGGAGTTGATGGATGGGATATTAAAAAAAGGGATAATGCTGGTTGGAGCTGGGGCAAAAATTGAGGGTTTGGCAAAAATGATCGAAGATGAGGTTAAAATAGGATCAAGAGTAATGGACGAACCGGAATTTAGTGTGATTCGTGGTTGTGCCGAGTTGATTGAACATTCGGAAAAATTGACTCAAGTTAAATTGATATCCAATGTCTAAATATTTTTTATTAAAAATAGGATTGATAATGTCCTTGTTGGTATTACTCGCGGCGGCGGCGAGATTATCGATAATTAGGCATTCGTATTATAAAAGTTTGGCGATAGACAATAAATTGCTTGAAAATATTATTTCGGCCCCAAGGGGGCGAATTTTGGACCGCAAAGGTAGAGTGGTGGCTTTAAGTTTATATCAATATGCCGACGGGAGTTTGGGTGATTTTAAGGGCTATAAATTTGAAGGGAAAGATAGTGCCTATACGATGAAAAGGAAATATCCTTACGAGAATGCAATGGGTTTGATCAGTGGTTATGTGAATAAGGCGAATGATGTTGATATCAAAAATAATAGGTGTGGGGTAAAAATTGACAAAGAAGATATGGCAGGGAGGGGTGGGGTGGAGGAAAATAGTGATTGTGGACTGAGAGGGAGAGATGGAAAAAGATTAATCGAAGTGGATGCGAGAGGGGCTTATGTTCGGGAATTAGGGAGAGAGGAGCCATTAAACGGAAAAGATGTGAGTTTGAGTATTGATGCTTATTGGCAGGATAAAGTCTATAAAATACTTGAAGGTAAAAAAGCGATAGTAATTATTTCTGACCCAAAGACTGGTGAAATAATTGTTTTGGTTTCGTCTCCGTCATATAATCCTAACGATTTTTCGTTTGACAAAAATGATGAGATGATCAAAAGCTATTTGGGTGATAATGAAAATTTACCGATGTTAAATAGAGTGATTTCCGGGAGATACCATCCTGGGTCAGTGTTCAAACCAGTCATGGCAGTTGCGGGATTAGAAAGCGGAGTGATTACTAATACGACAACTTATGAAGATACTGGAGTAATAAAAATTGGCGAATATTCATATAATAATTGGTATTGGACACAATATGGAAAGAAGGAGGGGATGGTGGATATTACTAAAGCCTTGCAACGGTCAAACGATATTTTCTTTTATAAATTAGGTGAGGGTTTAGGAGTGGATAGAATTAAATCGTGGTCGGAAAAATTTGGTTATGGCAAAAAAACGGGAGTTGAGTTAACAGGAGAAGTAACTGGAATTGTACCGGATGATAAATGGAAAAGAGAGGTAAAAGGTGAGAGGTGGTTTTTGGGAGATACTTATCATTTGGCCATAGGACAGGGGTATTTAAGTGTGACACCACTACAAGTAAATCAAATGACAAATGTAATTGCCAATGATGGTAAAAAATGTAAAATGAGTATTTTGAATCCGCCAGCTGGCGGATCCAAGATAGAGTGTAGTGATTTAAAAATTAATAAAAATACAATTAATACTATTATAGAAGGGATGAAAAGAGCGTGCAAAACCGGAGGAACGGCGTATCCGTTATTTGGGATGAAAACAGAAATTGCGTGTAAGACGGGGACAGCCGAGGTGGGTGATGGCAGTGATGATACTCATGCGTGGTTGACGGCATTTGCACCGGTGAGTGATCCGGAAATTTCGATTACGGTGATGGTGGAAAGAGGTGGGGAAGGGTCGGAAGTAGCGGCACCAATAGTGAGGGACATATTAAAAGAGTGGTTTGAGGAGAATTAAATGTATTATTTGGGAAATAAATTATTATTAAAAGAAAAGAAATTGATTGCGGTGGTGGGGAGTCGGGAGATGAGTGATTATGGGAGGAAAATGATTGAAAAGTTTGTGCCGGAGTTGGTGAAAAAGGGATATATGATTGTGTCGGGAATGGCATTTGGGGTGGATGCTTGGGCGCACAAGGTTTGTTTGGATAACAAAGGGTACACAATTGCGGTTTTGGCCAGTGGGGTGGATATGGCGACGCCAAAAGGCAACAAATGGATTTATGACCGAATACTAAAAGAAAATGGATTGATAGTGTCGAAGTTTCCAAATGGTACAACACCAAAACCGGTAAGTTTCTTGCAGAGAAACGAGGTCTTGGTGGATTTGGTTTCAAAAGTTTTGGTAATTGAGGGGGATAATCATAGCGGGGCTTTGGTAACAGCAAAAATGGCCTGTGATAAGGGAAAAGATGTGTATTGCATTCCGGGGAGAATAGGGGACACAAATAGTTTCACGCCAAATTTTTTGATAAAAAACGGGGCGCAGATGGTGACGGAGGTTGATGATATAATTTAATTATGGATATCAGACGAGGGGAAGAAAAGGATTATAAAGAATTGATGGGTTTGTATAATTTGTTTGTAAAAAGTGATCGATATTCAAGATATGATAATGATTCATTTGCTAGAGTGAGGCAAAATCCAAATAATTTTGTATTTGTGGCGGAAGATGAGGGTAAATTAGTTGGGTTTATATCATTTTCGATTCGGGATGTGATTAGATACCCAAAACAAATTATGGAACTTGACGAAATATTTGTATTGCAAGATTATCGAGAAAAGGGGGTGGGGAAAATATTGATGGATCAAATGGAAACGATTGCCAAAGAGAAAAATTGTCATCGAATTTTTATTGAATCGCATTATGATCATAAAGGAGCGCATAAGTTTTATGAAACTTTGGGATATGCAAATTACGGGTACCACTTTATCAAGGATATGTAATATTTAATGATATAATCGGCGGGTGAATATAATTGAAGCGATTGTTGATCCCTTGGTATATATTCCTATGATTAGAAGAAGTTTAAGGAATCCTGATGGACGGGTGGTGGTACCGATGATTTCCAAAAGTGTAGAGAACAAGAACATGATTGAATATTGGAAAGATTTGGAGTATCCAAATGAAGATGGTTTGTTGAGACAGGCGAGAAAAGACAGGATTGATATAGATTCGATAGAAATCGTTTTTTTGAATGCCAGTACCAATAAATTTCTAAATACGAGAATTAAAATTAAATAGTTATTTTAGAAGGTCGAAGACTTTCATATCATAATCAGCTTTGCCAGTTTCTTCGTATTCTTTATCCAATTCGTCTAGGAAGTGTTGTACTTCTTTGTCCAATGGTTTGGCCATTTCTATAGCCCTTGGACTGACGAAAAATTTAGCTAAATTCAAATGATATTGTTTCATATGATCATAAAGGGATCTTGAATCTTCTGAATAAACTTTTTGCCCGAAGGCTTTTGCATATGCGATGGTTCTTCTGATGCCGACGTAGCCTAGGGCGTCCAGATTATCGGCTTCAATCAGAATTTGGGCTTCGCGTGAAAGGCTTATTAATTTTTCCCAGGAAGTGATATCGTGTACTGCGATTAATTCCAAGACAGGCAAGATTTCGGCTTTTTTGAATCCGGATTGAAAAAATAATTCTCTGGTTCTGTCTATGGCTTGATGGCCATAATGTGAAAGACCGGTAGCTTTCTCAAAAGGTCTTTGAGCGTCGTGGGCTTCGGCGGCAAGACGAAGACTTATGTGGTCTATATTTTCACCTTCAGCAATTATTTCGGCAAAGCGACGAGTTCTGAGGCCATGGATGAAACCATGTCCGGTTTGATCCGGTCGCAAGGTTTCTTCGAGCTTGCTTAACAAGATGCAATATTTTTGTGGAGGTGGATTAAATCTTTCTGACATCAGAGGTATTATACATTATGCCGCTTGACAGGCCTGTTACAATAATTGACAATGACTAATATGCCCAAAAAATTATTGATAGTGGAGTCGCCGACAAAAGCGCGAACAATTTCAAAGTATTTAGGAAGTGAATTTGAAGTGGTGGCGACAGTAGGACATTTGCGGGATTTACCGACAAATAAGATGGGTGTAGACCTCAAAACTTTTGAAGTTGATTATGTGGTTGATGATAAAAAAAAGAAAGTTGTCAGTGAAATAAAAAGATTGGCAAAAAAGGCGGGAGAAATATATCTGGCATCTGACCCTGATCGAGAAGGGGAAGCGATATCGTGGCATGTTAAAAATATTTTGGATATTAAAGATGCGAAGCGCGTGACTTTTCATGAAATTACCAAAGATGCAGTGATGGAAGCAATTGAAAAACCGAGAGAAATCGATATGAATTTAGTCGATGCCCAACAGGGAAGAAGAATATTAGACAGAGTAGTGGGTTATAGTTTATCGCCTATTCTATGGAAAAAAGTCAGGCGTGGTTTGTCGGCTGGGAGAGTCCAATCGGTGGCAGTGAGATTGATTGTCGAGCGAGAAAAAGAAATTGGAAAATTTAATAAAGAAAAATATTTCAAAGTTTTAGCGGATCTTGGTCCGCCAGCTGGCGGATTCGCGGCGGAGCTGACAAAAATCGATGGTAAAAATATTTTTGTCACTGAAAAATTAAAATTATTTGATGGAGTTTATACCTTTAGTAAAACAATTCTTGATAAAAAGAAAACAGATGAGTTGCTAAAAACATTAGAAAAAGAATTTGTAGTAGAAAGTGTGAGTGGTAAGGAAGTATCTAGGACACCAGTGCCGGCGTTTACGACTTCAAAATTACAACAAGCGGCGGCAAGAAAATTTGGTTGGAGTGGTAAGCAGACGATGAGTGTGGCCCAAAAACTTTATGAAATGGGTTTAATAACTTATCACAGAACCGACAGTGTTTATTTAAGTGATAAATCAATAAATCAATTTAGAGATTTTATTGCCAAGGAATATGGAAATGAATATGTGGCAGGTAAAGTGAGAGTGTACAAAAACACTTCAAAAAATGCCCAAGAAGCCCATGAGGCGATCAGACCAACTAATGTAAATCTCAAAACTATTGAGGCTGATAATCGAGAGATAAAATTGTATGAAATGATTTGGAAAAGGGCGGTAGCGACACAGGGGGCGGCGGCAAAATTCAAAAATTCGACAGTAGAATTATCCAATGGATCCAGCCAATTTGTAGGTAAAGGGGTAAAAGTGTTGTTCGATGGTTTTATGAAAATAAATGGCGAGAAACATGAGGACCAAATTTTGCCAAATTTGACGGTGGGAGAAAAAATAAAATCGAAAAAAGTTGAAGAAATTGAAACTGAGACGATGGCACCACCAAGATATTCTGATGCCAGTTTGGTGTCGAGTTTGGAGAAACAAGGCATTGGTCGACCATCGACTTATGCGCCAATTATTTCAACTATTATAATGAGGCAATATGTTGAGCGAGACGAGGGACGATTTAAACCGACTGCATTAGGTAATGCCGTAATTGAATTTTTGGTGAAAAATTTTGAAGATATTTTGTCGTTACCGTTTACGGCGGAGATGGAAGAGGAACTGGATTCGATTGCTTTGGGAAAATTAGATTGGAAAAAAATGATGAAAGATTTTTGGAAGGGATTTGAGGGAGCGATCAAAAAAGCCGAAGATATAGGTGAAAGAGTTAAGGTTGAAACCGAAAAAACGGGTAAAAAATGTCCGGATTGTAAAGATGGAGAGTTGGTAATTCGATTAGGTCGATTTGGAAAATTTATCTCGTGTAGTAATTTCCCAGAATGCAAACATACCAGTAGATACGAGGAAGATGCGGGATTTAAATGTCCGACTTGCGGAGCAGGTGGAGTAGTGCGAAAGACAAAAACAGGGAGAAAGTTTTATGGTTGTAGTAAATATCCGGAGTGCAAGTGGGCGGGGTGGAAAAAACCTTAAAAGATACGTAATATTGTAGGTAGAAGTATGAGTGTTGCTATTAATGCAATATTTATGAAATAGAAAAGTCTTAGAAAGAATGGGTTTTTCTTTTTTTGAAGAAATTTAAATAACAAATAGAATCCCAGGATGCCGATTATAGATATTGCAAAAAAGATTCCAAATACTAATATTAAGGCACTGCCAAAACCATCCATTAATTATTTTAACATTTCTGAGTTGTTTGTGTTTTACAGCTTCTTTCCCCAGCGTTCGCGGGAGATGCGGTGTGGAAAAAAAACTTTAGAAATGGTTAATCAAAAAAACATTATATATATATTATGAACAGCAGAATAAATAGCATCGATACCATAAGGATACTTGGGAATAAGTATTTATTTGTAGAGATGCCTTTCTTTTTGTGAAATTTTGATAATAGAAAATTTACCAAAAGAACTATTATTGTAACGATAATTACTATTGTCATTAAAAATTGTCCCATGGCCCAGCCGAGGCAACCTAAACCTTCGAGTTCACAAGGAGGGGTAGTCGATCTATATTTCCACAAAGTTGCAATTATAAACATAATTGGTATTAACAAAAGAGATCGTAATATTAGTTTGGGTAATTTGCCTTTCATAATTTTTTGCCCCAGCGTTCGCGGGAGATGCGGATGACTTTGTCACGTTGCTGGTTTTTGCAGGAAAGAGGTGGGAGGGTGGTGGCGTAGAAGGGAGAAGTGGTTTCGGAATTGATCGAAAGTTTGCAAATTGTCTGATAGCGGCCGATTTTGATTAAGTCTTCGGGAGGGAAGTTGGGTCCGAATTCTTTACTGAGGATATAAGCGTCTTGATTGCCGACGACAAAGGACATAATCGAGCCGACATTACCAAAAATGGCGTCCTGGATAGTGCGATCGAGCTGAGCCATATATTGGTTGGCGACAATTAAATTTAATTTGAATTTGCGGGCCTCGGAGAGAATTTTGATGAAAGCGTCGGTGGCAAAATTTTGAAATTCATCGACATAAAGATAAAAATCGGAGCGATCATCGGAGGATTGGAAGACACGATTCATGGCGGAGAGTTGGATTTGAGTAATCAACATGGCACCCAAAAGAGCGCTATTGTCTTCGCCTAATTTTCCGTTACTTAAATCGGCGATTAAGATCTTTTTGCCGTCCATAATATCGGTAATGTTAACTTTAGATTTGGCGTGGGCAATGGTATTTCTTATATTGGTTGACGAAACAAATTGTCCAACTTTATTGAGAATTGGAGAGATGGCTTCGTTTTGAAATTTAGGGTCCATTTTGTCGAATTCATTTAACCAAAAATTCTTTAAAGTTTGATTAGTCAGACCGGCAACGACTTTGTCGCGGAAGTTTTTGTTGGTCAAAATTTCGATGATGTGGGTCATGTCGGAATTAGGAGTATTGACGAGAGTTAAAAGAGTATTTCTCAGGATATGTTCGAGTCGTGGTCCCCAGGAAGTGTTGCCGTAAAGTTTTTTAAAAATAGAAATGACACCAGAGGCAACCAATTCTTTTTGGGATTCGTTTTGGGCCTCCAAAACATTTAAGGGATAAACATATTCGGGGTCGGAGGGATTGAAATAGCAACAATCGTTGATACGTTCCGAGGGAATATAGTCGAGAATGGTATTACATAAATCGCCGTGAGGATCGATAATAGCGACACCGCGACCTTTGCGGATATCGTCGATGGCCATGTTGGAAATTAAAGTAGTTTTACCGGTACCGGATTTACCAATGATGTAGGCGTGACGACGACGATCTTCGCCTTGTTCGATACCAAAAATAGTTTCTTTGTTGTGGAATTCGGTTTTGGCAAAAAAAGTTATTTCGTTTTTTTCCTCAAGACTTAATTTGTCGGCAATAGGTAAATTCTCGGGAGGATCGGCATAAAGTTTTTTACCCCAGGCGATATTTGGAAGCTTAGTCAAGGGACCGGGGAAGTGCCAGAGGGCAGCCAGTTCTTCGACATTTAAAATTTGATGTTTGAGTGAAGTGGTAAATTGACGATCAAGAGCTGAGCTGTTTAATTTTTTCTTTTTAAAAAATCCGGGTGCCTGTAATTTGATGTAATTGCCACGAGGAGAGGTGAAAGTGCCAAAAGACGAAGACACAGTTTCGATGAGAGTGGAATTATTGGAAATAAGATTTATTTGAGTCTCAAGGCCGGGATATTGAATTTTTTGTTCGAAAATGGCTTTGTCGGGGTGAGAAGTGCGAGCATTTTTTTCTTTGTCGACGATAATGCCGTTTTGGATGATGGAAATGATTGAATGTTGCCAGGAACGGGGGGCAGAGGAGAGGAGGATTTGATAGACAAAAAAATCATCGGGTTTGATGGAACGAGAGAGGGGAGAAAGAACGGAATTGAGAGGATCGGTTTCTTTGAAATCTTTGGCAGTTTTGAGAGGGTATTGGTAGGAACGGGAAAGGCCTAATTGGGTGACAAAAAATTTGGACTGATCGACACATCGGTCGATCCCTACGATATAATCTTTCGCCTCGTTAATAATGGCGGTGTTGTATTGGGCGAGGATTTGGGAACGGAAAAATTCGATATTTTGAGAGGGGATAACGATATAGAATCTGACTTGGCCGTCGCGGAGGACGACTTCGAGGGAAGCGAGGGTGGATTTGCGGCGGAGTAATTTGTCGATAAATGAGCCGGATTTGAATTGAGTGAAGTTGGATAGAAGCGAAGACATTGATTCGATGCTAAATTCGTTTTCCTGGGGGAGACGGACTTCAAGACGGGTAAATTTTTCGATGTCATTTGGCATTGATATATTTTAGCATCTTGCACCTAAAAAATTTAATGTTATATTATAAAAATCAAAACTTACAAAATCCCTAACTAAAGCAGTTATGTGTATTTTGTATTTGATGTACTTTAACAACCAGAAAATCGTCAAAATTTTTTGTTTTTTGTCTCGCGACCTGAAGAGTTCACTAATTATTTAGTGGATTGTTTGGGCCGCAAGGCTAAACCTTTTTATTTAATTTTAGATTACGAAACAGAAAAAATAAATCCACAAAAGCAAAAAAAATCAAATAATAAAAATTAGGAGGGGAGAGAAATTTGTCTCTCTTCTATGTGCCAATTGTTTTTTATTTCTTTCTTCTTTATCCTTATTTCTTTATTTATCTTTTTTTATTATTTTTAGCCTATTCCTTTTTTCTTCCTATTCTTTTTTATTTTTATTTTTAGTCTATTTCTTTCCCTTTTGTTTTTTCGTTCTCTCTTTATTTTGTCAGTTTTGTTGTTTTTTGTTTATTTTTCTCTTTTTTCTTTTCTTTTTTATTTCCCCTTTCCTTTCCTTTTTTTGTATTTTTGCCGTTTTCTGGTTGTTTTGTTTTTTTAAATTTCCTTTTAATATTGCCTTGAAAAAGGGCGAATAGTGGCATATACTATCCCTACTGGAATTATATAGGCCTAAAACTAAAGCTGTTTTGGTCAATCTGTATAATTTTAGAGTTCTTTGACAACCCGATAAATGGAAATTTAAGAGTTTTACGACTCGACTAGATCATTACATAGAGTGATTTGGTCGAGTTGTGAAACTCATTGTGTTGTGTTAGTTTAATTTTTTTAAGGAGGTTTGTTTTGGGAGAAGACTCTAAGAGAATTAAATGTTGTAGCTGCGGTTCTTGGTTTACCTTACTCAAAGGTAAGAAAAAGTGCACGGTGTGCGGGGGTGAAATTACGGGAGATGAGGATGATTCTGAAGGAGGGGTTGATCCGATCAAGGAGGTGATTTAGATGGCTAAAACCATTTTTATACCTCAGAATGATGAACAAAGAGTTGCATACATGAAAGGCATTCAAGATGGATCGATTCCGTTGAATGTCAAACCAAATGCATATTTTGCCGTGAGACCGAAATCTCAAAAGAAAAAAGGAGGAAAAAATGGAAAAAAAGACCAATCGCATCAAACCCGTTAAGGTCGTTAAACCTGTAACTGTAAAAACCAAAAAAGAAGAAAAAATTCCGAAAAACACAAAAGCTTTCTATCTTTTGAAACCAACGCACAGAAATAATAACAGAAACAATGATAGTTCAATTGGACGACCGCAGATTTAACAACGAAAGAGTTAGTACTGACCAGACCTATAGAGGGAAGAATGTAGACTACGCGAAGTTTACTATTTTTTTCTTCCCTCTCCAAATTTATAGTTTGGAGATTTTGTTTTTGGTGTGTTTGTTGTTGTGTTTTGTCCATTTGTCGGGTTGTTTTGTTTATGATTACGTCATTGCGAGCGTAGCGACCTGCCTGCCGGCAGGCAGGAGCAATCCCGCTTACTTTTTAAACCCCTCAGTCAGCCTTTGGCTGACTGAGGGGTTTAAAAGCGAAGCGGGGGATTTGGCAGAAAAGTATGATATAATCCTAAAGTTAAATTAATGGTTAATTTCTGGCGTAACTCTGGGTGAAAGCCCGCCGAGTCTAAAAGAGTTTTAAAGTATGGCAAAAAAAATATTAAAAAAGGTTCTGAAAAACAAAAAGAAAGAAATGGTTAAACCCGCCTTCGTCAAGACTACGGTGGGCAAGGAAGTTAAAAAACCCGCCGCCGCTAAAGCTTTGGCGGGTAAAGAAGATAAAAAATATAACCTAACTATAGGGATAAAAGATTTATATGATGCTGGTTGTCATTTGGGTCACAAGATTTCCAAAACTCATCCAAAAGCGAGAGTGAATATCTATGTTGCCAAAGATGGAATTGAAATTGTAAATTTGGAAAGAACAATAAATGCTTTAGAAAAAGCATGTAATTTTATTTATAATGCGAGACGAAATGGCAAAAATATTTGTTTGGTTGGGACTAAGCGCCAAGCCAAGGAAGTGATTCGAAGAGTGGCGGTGGATGCCGGTGTGCCTTATGTGACCGAAAGATGGTTGGGTGGAACGATTACCAATTGGGAACAAATCAGAAAAAATATCAAAAGACTTAAAGATCTTAAAGAAGGTTTTGAAAAAGATAAATTTGCCGAAAATACCAAAAAAGAGCAAGGTGAGATGAAAAAAGAAATTATCAGGTTGGAAAGAATTGTTGGTGGATTGGAAAAAGCCGATAAATTATTCGATATTTTGTTTGTCGTTGATGCCGGATTTGAAAAAACAGCGATCAAAGAGGCGGTTTTGCGAAAAATTAAGACAGTCGCGATTAGTGATACCGATAGTAATCCGCAATTAGTGGATTTTGCGATTCCGTCAAATGACGATAATGTTAAAGCTGTTAATATAATAGTAGAGGAGATTGGCAAAGCAATTAAGTCTGCATAAAATTATGGATAATAAAAAAATAATTGAATTAGTCAAAAAGTTGAGAAATGAGTTAGGGTTGGGGATTATGGAGATTAAAGCGGCCTTGGAGGCAGCTGGGGGTGATGAAAAGAAAGCTAAGGAAATTTTGAAAGAACAAGGTTTTAAGAAGGCCGAAAAAAGAGCCGAAAAAGAAACTCACGAGGGGATAGTAGCAACTTATACCCATGCTACGGGTAAAGTTGGAGTAATAGTTGAATTACTTTGCGAGACTGATTTTGTAGCCAAAAACGAGGAATTCTTGAATTTAGCCAAGGATTTATGTTTACAGGTGACGGCGATGGATCCAAAAGACGAAAAAGAATTATGTAAACAAGAATTTATCAAAGATCCGTCAAGGAAAGTCGACGAGTTAGTAAAGGTCTTGGTGGCCAAGTTTGGAGAAAATATAAAAATTGGACGAATTGCAAGATTTGAAATCTAAGATATACTCTTTATAAGAGTATGAAAAAAATTAGATTATTGGGTGTGTTGTTTCTTTTTTTGGCGATATTGAGTTCGATAAATATTGTTTTAAAAAATCAGGATTATCGGAAGAAAGCAGCTGGAAGTACTGTAAATATACCTAAAAGATTGGCAATATTTCATGGATATGTGACTGAATTACAGGGAAGTTTTTCAAATTTTGATGTGATTGTGATGCCAAACGGGGGGCAGGATAGCGAGGATGCCGATTATACTAAGATAAAAAATACAATTCCTGGATTGCTTAGCGTCGGGAAAGAAGTTTTCGGATATCTCGACTTGGGACTTACGTCTCAAAAATTAACGTCAGTGGAAGCGCAGGCGATAGTGGAGGGCTGGCGGGTAATGGGAGTGACGGGGATTATGTTGGATAATGCTGGGTATGATTTTGGTGTGACTCGGACGCGACAAAAGGAATTAGTGGATTATATTCATGGTAGAGGGCTTAAAGTAATGATTGAATCGACCGAACCGGACGATGTTTTTGCCTCATTACCGGCGTTGACTTTTAATGTAGGTGATTACTATTTATCGGAAGATTGGCTAGTAGGTGGTGATAAATATCAAAATATTGTAGCTTGGGGATTAAAGGCGGATAAATTGGTGAAATACGGTAATCAAACGAACGTTAGGATTGCAGTGGTGTCGACGGCGACGACAACGAAAAATATAAATGACTGTTGGTGGGGAGCGGCGATGGTAAATGCTTATGCGTTTGGATTTGCTTATCCGAATTATTCGGCAACGGAGATAGGAGCGGATACTTTGATGACAGTGCCAGTAGTGAGTACTAATTTTGGAACACAATTTGTCGACACAGCTATTATCCATAGTCCTGATTACAGAACACATACACGGAGAACGGACAAGGGAATTATCACGATAAGCGGGGATGGGGTGACGTCGTTACTTGGTTCTTTTAGTTTGATGGCAGTACCGACAAATACGCCGATACCAACGACAAAGCCTGTTTTACCGACAGCGACTTTGGTGCCGACGAATCCGCCAGTTGGCGGACCGACAAAGATTATAGTTGTACCGACAACGCCGGTAATAACATCAACGACAAACATTATTCCCAATAATTCAGTGGAAACGGTTTCGTCAAATGCCGGTTTGCCGTCAAGTTTCGATACCGATAATTGGGGAAGCAATAGCGCAACTTTTTCATATCTTACTAGTGGAGCTCGTAGTGGTGGTCGGGCACTTAAAGTTCAAATTAGTTCGATAAGTGATGGAGATGCAAAATGGACGTTTAATTCTTTGACAGTAACGCCTGGTTTGGTTTATAAATTTTCGGATTGGTATCAATCTAATATTGCAAGTCGGATAGTGGCTTATTATGTTATATCAGATGGGACAGAAAATTATGTTGAATTAACGAGTGCTCCAGCGTCGAGTGTTTGGTCGCAATATATGACTACTTTTACGGTTCCGGCTAATGCCAAAACTTTGTCTGTGTTTCATCTGATTGATAAAGTGGGCTGGTTGACGACAGATGATTATTCTTTATCAACAGGAACGGGATCGGTGGTGGTGCCAACGGCAACTTTGATACCGACGAAAGTGCCAGTTGGCGGACCGACGTCGATACCAACAAAGGTGCCAACGGCAACTTTGATACCGACGAAAGTGCCGGTAGTACCGACAGTGATACCAGCCAGTGGAGGGACAAACTTTATTTATAATAATTCAGTAGAAAAGGCGGCGACATATAATGCTAATTTACCTGAAAGTTGGGGAAAAGATAGATGGGGAACAAATACTAGCGTGTTTACATATTTAAGTAGTGGAGCATATAGTGGCAGTCGAGCTTTGAAAGTTGAAACAACTTCATATAGATCAGGTGATGCCAAATGGTCGTTTAATGTATTGCCGGTAGTACCTGGTGAGGTGTATACATTTTCTGATATGTATATGTCAAACGTTGTATCACCGGTGGTAATAATGTATATCAATAATGACGGTAGTGAAACTTATATTGATCTTGCCGATGCGCCGCCAGCAGCAAGTTATACAAAGTATCAGTCATCGTCGTTTACAATTCCGGCCAATGCCAATTCGATGACAGTTTTTCACCTAATTAATAAAATTGGTTGGTTAACAACTGATGATTATTCGTTGATAAGAAAGTAAAAAGGGAGATACTATATTAGTATGAAGAAAAAAATATACATGGTTGGGTCTTTGTGTTTTTTAGTTTCGCTTATGATTACCGGGTTTATTAGTAAAAATCAGGATATCAGAAATCGGGCGACAGATGCTTCTTTCGTTAATGTTCCTAAGCGATTGGTGGTGTTTCCTTCAAGTTCATCTGATTTTGATGTATTGATAATGGTGAATGGAGTTGAGGATAAAAGTTATGTTCTTCAGTTAGTAAATTCAGGAAAAGATGTTTTTGGTTATATT
>Ga0247841_10003525_pt1 | contig 28726 bp, 23 predicted proteins | sample LaCruzMarch2015__2_FD_192410 | JGI IMG/M metagenome (GOLD analysis project Ga0247841, IMG submission 192410) | Freshwater microbial communities from meromictic Lake La Cruz, Castile-La Mancha, Spain - LaCruzMarch2015_18m | ecosystem: Environmental > Aquatic > Freshwater > Lake | place: Spain... | reverse complement strand
AGCAAGAAAAAAGTTATGCTATCCTTCCTCTTCTAAAAATTGCTCAAATATCAAAATCAACGTTTTACTATGTTTTGTCAAGGCTAGAACGTCCAGATAAATATTTAAAGGAAAAGAATCTTGTTCAAGAAATTTATCACCAACATAAAGGAAGATATGGTTATCGACGCATAACCATGGCTTTAAGACGGCAATACGGGCTTATGATCAATCACAAAACGGTTTCCAGGTTAATGAAGACATTGGGCCTTGCAAGCAAGATAAGAGTAAAAAAATACAAAACTTACAAAGGCGAGTGGGGCAAAACCGTTAAAAACCGGCTGCTCACAAAAACGGTCGATAAAATAAATCACAAGACCTACTATAAAAGGGACTTCAGCACTAACGCCTCCAATCAAAAATGGGTCACTGACATCACCGAATTTAAGGCGTGCGGAACTAAAGTATATTTATCGCCACTCTTAGATATTCATGATAAAACGATTGTATCGTATCAAATATCCCTTAATCCCAACTTAAATCCGGTTGTCATGATGCTTGAGGATGCGATTGAAAAGCACCAGCCAAAAGGAAAAGGCGTAATCTTTCACTCAGATCAAGGCTGGCATTACAAGCATACCAAAATTCAAGGGATCCTAAAGGAAAGCGAGATAACCCAGTCTATGTCTAGAAAAGGCAATTGCTATGATAATTCGTTAGCTGAGAACTTCTTTGGAATAGTAAAATCGGAATTTTATAATCTGGAGAAATTTAAATCGGTTGAGACCTTTATCATTAAACTAAAAGAATATTTGGATTATTACAGTAATGAAAGAATATCGTTAAAATTAAAAGGCATGACCCCCAACGAATACAGGAAATCATACCTTGGAATTTCATCATGAACAAACCGCGCTTTTATACAGCTTGTTATTTATTTTTATTTTGTCCAACTATTTGGGTTCAGTTCAGATGATTGGATTTTATTTTATTCATTTTTTTGGTTTATCGTTTGGTTCCCATGAAGAACAAAGCCAGAGTTCCGGGTCCGGAATGGGCGCCGATGACGGCTCCGATGTCGCCGATGACCACTTGGGCTTTCGGATATGCTTCCAATACTTTGTTTTTCAGCCAGTTTGCATCTTCAATGGCATCCGCATGGCTGATGAAAATGGTTTGTTCATTCGGTTGGGATCCGGTCTCTTTCAGCTTGCTAAGCAATTCCTCCATGGATCTTTGCCTGCCAATGGCTTTCTTGACGGGAACCAAGCGGCCTTCGTCATCAACGTGCAAGACCGGTTTGATCTTCAAAAGCCGGCCGATGAAAGCCACGCTTCCGGAAAGCCGTCCGCCGCGTTTTAAGAAATCCAGATCCTCGACCGTGAACCAATGGCAAATCTGAAGGTAATTGTCCTTTAACCATTGTTCGACTTCTTCGATCGATTTCCCGGTTTCTTTTTCAAGCAAAGCTTTGAAAACCAGAAGTCCTTCGCCCATCGAAGCGGACTTCGAGTCGAAAATGACCAGCTTTTGCTCGGGGTATTTTTCCATTAAGGCTTCTTTGGCCAGGCTTAGGCAATTGAAACCCCCGCTTAAGGCGGAAGAGAAATTGATGACCAGGACGTCTTCGCCGGCTTTTAGGAATTTTTCGATGGCAACTTCATACTGATGCGAATTGACCATGGAGGTTGAGGCCATGGAACCGCTGCGCAGTTTCGCATAAAATTCTTTCAAATCAATGTCACTGTTGCGTGGATCAATGAAAATGTCTTTCCCGTCCATGGTATACATCATGGGAATGACTTCCAAAGAAAACTTTTTGATGATTTCCACCGGCAAATCGCAGGTAGCGTCGGTAATGATGGTGAATTTATTCATTATTTTCCTCCAAATTTCATATTTTGTACGGTTTATTATATCAATTACCCCCTCAAAGTCAACTCAAACGCTCCTTGGAAGTAAGCAAATAACCAAAAAATGTCACAAAATTGGTCATTTTTGTCTCGGGAACGTTGGAAAGGTGTTATAATCTTGGTAGTTTAATTTGAAAAGAGGAAATCAAATGAAAAAATGTTTTACGATCACGGCTTTGCGAACCGCCGACGATTTCCAAGGGTATCAAAACTTGCTTAAGGATGGGGTATTCTCGGCCATTGAAATATTTTTCCCAAGTACGGTTTCCGAGCAAAATGCTTATAAGTTGAAGGTCCAAAAACTTCTTTCTCCCTTTCCGGACTTGGAAGTGATCATGCACCTTCCCTTCGGGAAAGCCAGCGACCTTTGCGACGGGGACCATCTTGTCCTCACCATTTCCAAAATGAAAGCGGGAATGGATTTCGCGGGGGCCTTCGGAGTCAAAAAACTAACCTTGCATTTGGGATTTGTTAAAAAACCCCTTCCCCGCGAAGAATACCTCGCCCGGATCACCGAAACCCTGAAGGATCTTTGCGATTACGCAGATAAACTCGGGATGACGGTCATGATTGAAAACATTCCCACCGAAAAAGAACTGGGCTGCACCCCGGAAGAGATCCTTGACATCATCCGCCGGACCGGAAAACCGAACCTTAAATTCATTTTTGACATTGGCCATGCCCATGTGGCCCCGGGATCGGACCTTTCCTATCTTTCGGTTTTGAAAGATTACCTTTCTCATTTGCACTTAAGCGACAATCATGGCGTCCGTGACGAACATCGCAACCTTGGTTACGGAACAGTTGACTTTCTGGCGTTTTTCTCCAAACTTCGGGAAATCGGTTACGATCAAACCTTTTGTCTGGAGATTCTTCACAAAAACGAAGCGGACCTGCGTTCCTTCGCCGCGGAATTCGACCGTTTGGCCGCTCTTTCGGGTTTATCCGAAATTAAGTATTGAGAAAACCGCGGATTTGATATATAATATTGATTAACACGAGGTGGAAAAACATGATAAAAATAATAACTGATTGCACCAGCGATTTATTGCCAGGAATTTACAGCTCGAAAGACATTGAAGTGATTCCTTTGTACATTACCATCGGCGGAAAGACCTATCAGGACGGGGTTGACATCTCGACCGAAGATTTATATCAGAAAGTCCAGGAATACGGCGAACTGCCAAAATCATCCGCCGTCAATCCTTCGACTTTCGTTGGCTATTTTAAAAAGCACATTGACCAGGGCCATGACGTTTTGTTCATGGGAATCGGGGCTAAATTCTCCGTTACCTACCAAACCGCCCTGATGGCCGCCAATGAATTTCCCAAGGGCCGGGTCCGGATCGTGGATTCGCAGAACTTGTCCAGCGGAATCGGCTTGTTGCTTTTAAAGGCTTGCAAATTCCGCGATGCGGGGGATGACTTGGAGACCGTTGCCCAGAAAATTGAAGCTCTGGCCCCTTTGGTCCGGACCCAATTTGCCATCAACACCTTGGAATACCTTCACAAAGGCGGCCGTTGTTCCGGCACTGCCCGGATCTTTGGAACCCTTTTGAAGATCAAACCGATCATCCGCGTCATCGACGGAGGCATGGTCGTGGCCAAAAAACCGCACGGGAAATTCTCCGTGGCTTTGGAAGTCATGTTGGATTATCTGCGCAAAGACAAAAACAACGTTGATCCCGACTGCATCATGGTCACGCATTCGCTGGCCGCGGAGGATGCAGCATATCTGAAAGAACAAGTCAAAAGCATCGTAAACGTGGATACCATCCTGGAAACTTTTGCCAGCGGCGTCATTTCCACTCATTGCGGTCCGAGAACAATCGGCATTCTTTATATGTTAAAAAAATGATCGGGTTCAACCGACCGGTATTTTGAAAAAAGTGCACCGAAAACCGCACTTTTTTAAATTGTGAGGGAAATCATGAAAAAAATCATTTATTACGATTACGGATTTGCTTCCGATGATCAGGAAAAGATCCGCTTGATAAAAAAATACGGGTTTGACGGCGTCTTCCTGTTTTGGAAGGAGAACTTGGATGAGACGGTGGCGGCTCTGCGCGCGGCCGGTCTTTGGATCGAAACCATTCATCTTCCTTTCGAGCATTGCAATGATCTGTGGTTGGAGGAAGAATCATCGTCCGAATATCTCACCAAGATCCAAACCGCCCTTGAAGACGCGCTCCGGTTTGAAGTTCCAACCGTCATTTTTCATGTTTCCAGTTCCGTCAATCCGCCGGCTTTCAATGAAACCGGCCTGAACCGGTTTAAAAAGTTCCTGAGTTTATGTGAAAAACATTCCCTTTGTTTGACTTTGGAAAATCTGCGAAGTCTGAATTATATGGATTTCCTTTATGAAAATTGTCCTTCGGAATATCTGAAATTTTGTTTTGACAGCGGGCATGCTAATGCTTTCACGCACAACATTGAGGATTTCCCCTGGAAAGCCTATCAAGACCGGATGAACTGTTTGCATTTGCATGACAACAACGGTCTTCGGGATCAGCATTTAGTGCCGATGACCGGGACCATCAACTGGGTCAGTTTGGTAAAAAATCTTAAAGCGAGCGGCTACCAGGGCCCGCTTACCTCCGAAGCCATCGCCAGGAAGGACAGTCCGGTCTCCGAAGAGGATTTCGTGAAGTCCGTCCGTCAGGCTTTGGATGAAATAGAAAGTCTGTGGAAGAAATGAAAATTGAGTTGTTGGCTCCCGTCGGAACCAAAGAGGCTTTTCAGGCGGCCGTTCAAAATCACGCGGATGCGGTCTACCTCGCCGGAAAATCCTTTGGGGCTCGGGCTTACTCCGATAATTTTTCCAATGAAGAAATCGGAGAAATGATCGCCTTTGCCCATCTGTTCGGCGTGAAAGTCTATGTAACCGTCAACACGGTCGTCTTTGACGACGAGTTTTTGGCGCTCCAGGAATTCCTCGATTTCCTTTATTTGCATGATTGCGATGCGTTAATCGTTCAGGATCTTGGAGTGGCCAATTTCATTTCCCACCGTTATCCGGACTTTCCGTTGCACGCATCGACCCAGATGAACATCCATAGTTTGGATCAGGCGCTGGTTTTGAAAAAACTGGGATTTAAACGGGTCATTTTGGCGCGGGAACTGAGTCTTTCGGAAGTCGCGGAAATAAAAAAACATTCCGGGCTCGAAGTTGAAGTCTTCGCCCACGGAGCGCTTTGCGTTTCTTGTTCCGGAAACTGCTACTTAAGTTCAATCATCGGGAAAAGAAGCGGAAACCGGGGCCGTTGCGCCCAACCTTGTAGAACAGAATATACTTTAAGCGGCCGAACCGAATATTTCTTGAGTCCGAAAGATTTGAATGTGATCGAATACCTCGGGCCACTCGCGGAAGCGGGAATTGATGCCCTAAAAATCGAAGGCCGGATGAAACGCCCGGAATATGTGGCTCAGGTCGTAGCCAGTTACAAAACCGCCCTTGATGCTTACTACGAAAAGAATAGCTGGCCGGTCCAAGAAAACATCAACGCCCTCAAATCGATTTTCAACCGTCAATTCACGAAGGGCTTTTTGTTCGGTGAGAAGAACGCCGACTTTTCGAATTCGGAGTTTTCCAATCATATCGGGATCAAGATCGGGGAAGTCACTTTTTCCAGTCCGGAATGGGTCCAAATCCGGCTTAATCATGAATTGCGAAGCGGCGATGCCATCCGGATCAAAGGCGAAAACGTCGACGGAATCGTCATCAACCAAATGTATTTGGATAAAACCGCGGTGAAATTTGCTCCGGCCGGCTCCATCATTCAAATAAAGCCCCATTTAGACAAATTGCTTGGGGGAGAAGTGTTTCTGACCACCGACTTTGCGCAAATCGAGCGTCTTCAGAAAACTTACAATCAGAATTATCGTCAGGTTGAAGTGGATGGCGAAATCTATCTTAAGGATGATCATCTTGGTTTGCGATTGACCTCTGGCGGGATCAACGAGACCGCGGAATCGGAAATGTTGGTTCAGCCATCTTCCAACCCGGCCATGAACGAACGGATTGCGGAACAAATTGGGAAAACCGCCAACACCGTTTTCCGCTTCCGAAGTTTGAAAAAGATTCTGGATCGTCCGGTCTTTCTGCCAATCAAAGACATTAACGAGCTAAGGCGTCGGGCTTTGGAAAACTTGAAGCGTCGTTTAGGCATTTCTTATCCGAAGCGAAAGATCCAACCCCAACCGATTGAAGCGGGGGAGCCTCTGGCATTGGAACATGGTTTGAACGCGAAAGTCCGCTCTTCCGAACAGCTAAAAGCAGCGGCCGCCTTTCCGTATGATCAGATCTATGTCACCTCCCAAGAACTGCTTTCCGAAGCCGCGGCTTATCCGTCCGCGCATCTGCTTTACGCAACTCCGAGGATCAACAAACACGGCCAACCGAGCCAACCAGGATTGGTCAGCGATCTCTCGGCCGTTAGCGGTGCCAACACTTCGATTTACATGAACGTGGTCAACAGTCTTTCGGTCAATCTTTTGGAAAAACTGGGAGCAAAACGGATCGGCTTGTCTTTGGAAATGTCCGAAGCCCAAATCAAAAACCTGATTGCGGTCTATCAAACCCGCTTCCAAAGAAAACCGAATCTGGAAATGATGGTTTACGGGCGGTATGAACTGATGATGCTCAAGTATTGTCCGATCAATGCTCATTTCGGCTGCGGGTCTTGCCCGGCCCGGAATGACACAATTTTGACCGATCGTCGCGGTTTTGAATTTCCGGTCTTTAAAGATGACGAATGTTATGTTAAAATAATGAATGGCAAGAAATTGCATTTGATCGAATATTTTGATGAGCTGTATGATATGGGGGTAAACAATTTGTTGTTGGATTTCACCACCGAAACGGCCGCGGAGGTCGAAGAGGTCAGCGAGATCTATTTCCGAAAGTCCGGAGAAAAAAAACTCGAAAACGTGACTTACGGACATTTCAAAGAAGGAGTACTATGAACAGATGGTATCGGCTGGACAACGCCGCCAAAGTTTTCCCGTCAGTTTCCAGTAAAAAAAGATCGAACATTTTTCGGCTTTCTTTTACGATGACCGAAGATGTAGACAAAGATATATTGCAAACGGCCTTGGAGGCCACGATCAACCGGTTTCCGGTTTATAACGTCAAACTCAAAAAAGGTTTTTTTTGGTATTATTTTGAAGAGAACGAGCAAACCCCGCAAGTGATCGAGGAAAGTCCGCATGTTTGTGAGAACATGGACTTTAAAGAACACCAAAACTTCATGTTTGCCTTAAGTTATTACAAAAAACGGATCACCATGGAGATGTTTCATTCCCTGACCGACGGCGGGGGTGCTTTGGAGTTTTTCAAATCGATCGTTTTCAAATACCTGCTGATGATGGGAAAACCGGTCCAACCGGAAAAGCTCATCCTCTCCGACGTTGAAACCCGGAATGAAGAATCCCAGGACAGCTTCGTTCATAATTACTCGCCCAAAGTCAAAGCCAATCGCAAAGAACTGAAGGCTCTCAAGATCACCAAAGGGACCCGTTACCAAAACGAATGGAATACTTTGGTGCAAGGGACGATGGACCTCGCCAAGATCAAGGAACTATCCAAAAAATTTGATCTGACGATCACCGAATTCATCAGTACCTGTCTCATTTACAGCGCTTCGAGATCCCTGTATCTGTTTGAAGACAAGGATCGTCCCTTCCAATGTCTAGTCCCGGTCAACTTGCGACGGTTTTTCCCTTCCAAGACCTTGAGAAACTTTTCGCTTTTCATCCGGACTTCCGGACGGATTACCGAAGAATCGACTTTTGAAGAGATCGCCCGCGGGGTCAAGGCCGATTTCGGAGCTCAGCTTCAAAAAACGCCCTTGCATCAGCTGATGATGGCCAATGTCAGGATCGAGAAGAACCTCGCCATGCGTTTGGTACCGCTGTTCATCAAAACCTTTGTGCTGAAGATCGGTTACAAGGCCTTCGGCGATTCTCCAAACAGCATCTGTTATTCGAACATGGGCGCCATCGAACTTCCGAGATCCATGGTCCCTTATGTGTCGGACATGATCTTCGCGAACGGATCTTCAGTTAATTCGCCGGTCAATGTGGCCAGCCTCAGTTACGAAGACAAATTCATGGTTGGTTTTACCAGTTCCCTGCTTGAGCGCGACATCCAACGGGAATTCTTCCGTTTGTTAGCCAGCTTCGGAGTGGAAGTCGTCATCATGACCAACGAGTTGGAGGTCTGAAATGAAAAAATGTCTTAAATGCAATGTCTATTTTTTAACGGAAAGGAAATCCTGTCCGCTTTGCAATGAAATATTGGAAGAGATTGACAAAAACGAGCTTGAATATCCGGTTTATCCGAAACCAATCAAGCGGCCGCGCAAAGAAAACCGCTTTGTTCAGACCCTCAGTTTCTTCTCGGTTCTGTTCATTCTGGCGGCCGGGCTGGTCAATATTTTTACTTATTCGGAAAATCCGCACATTTGGTCGCCGATTGTTCTTTTGAGCATCCTGTACCTTTGGATCTTGTTGCGAGCGACTTTGCACGGGAAAGGCCATGTCCCGATGCGCCTGATCGTCCAAATGCTGGCTCTGTCCGTACTAAACTACGGAATCGATTATTTCAGCGAATCGACCGGCTGGTCCCTCAACTATGTCATTCCGTTTCTTTCGATGGCGGCTTTGATTGCCATCATTGCCATGTTGGTGATCAATTCCGTGCAGATCGGCCATTACGTTATGTACGCGGTCGCGGCCAGCGTCTTCGGTTTCATTCCTTTCATTTTGTGGGCATTCAAGGTGGTTGACATTTTGTGGCCATCTCTGGCCGCCGCATCGCTTTCGTTCGTTACTCTTTTGGGAATGATCGTTTTTGTTCGCAAAGATCTAAAAGAAGAATTCAAGAAAAAATTTCACATATAGGAGGACCTAATAATGGCTAAAAGAACCATTAAAAAATCCGTCAAAAAAGCCCCAATCGGAATAAAACTGATTGGGATTTTCTTGTTTATTGTGGCAGTAGCCGTTTTGGGGGGGTTTGGATATCACTATTTCACGATCGCGGTGCGCGAAGAAGCCAACATCGCCGAGATCGTAACCATTTTGAATGCCAGCCTTCCGGAGCAGACGGCCGATGATCTGGTCCTTCCGATCAGCCTAGCCGGCTATGATAACGTTTCGATTGCCTGGGCAAGTGATGATTCCGAGATCATTTTCCCGGACGGGAAGGTCTATCGACCTATGTTTGCAGCCGGAGATAAAAGCGTCACCCTGACCGCGACCTTTACGGTTTTGGAAAACGACGGGTTGGCCCAGTTTGCTTTTGGGCTTTTGGGCGTCGGCCCGATCACTCAAACCTTTGAGGTCTTGGTCCTGAAAATGGAAATGACCGATCAGGGGAAAGTGGATTACGTTGCCTCCCAACTTTACGTTCCGGAAGAAAGTTTTTCCAACATCGGTTTGCTCACTACCGTTTCCCAATTTCCGGAACTGAACATTTCCTGGAGCAGTTCCAATCCGGCCATTCTGACTAATGATGGAGCGAAAGCGGGTACGGGAAGCGTAATTCTGACCGCGGAAGTATCGTTAGGGTCGGCCTTTGCGCAAGTCGCCTTTCCGATCACCATGCTGGCTTCCGAACCGGTCTTTACTGCCTTGGATCCGGAATTAGAAACCATCGACACCGGCACTTATGCCACTGATTGGACCGCGGGGGGATTCATTTTCCATCAGGCGATCCTGGCTTTGAACGAGGCGGATGCCATCATTCGCATGAAAGCGGACCAAAGCGCGACTTTGACAACCCAAAGTCCGGTTTCCGACCCCAGCCGCTTGGCTTTTGATTTTCAGTTATTTGCGACGGACGCAGCCAAACTGACCAAACCGACCACCGTTTTGGTGTCTTGGTCGGATGACTTGATCGTCTGGACCAACATCTACACCCAAATCATCGCCGATGCAAACAACCTTCCGGTGGATTTGGACGTCTCCGGTTTGGATGGCGACGTTTATTTCCAAATCTCGGTGATAACCGAGTATTTGACCGACCTGCGGGTCGACATGGATAACCTGATCATTGAACGGGAACTGAGTGCTATTGACATCGAAAAATGGATCGAAGCCAGTGTACCCGATAAAACCAACAATTCGCTGATCCTGCCGAGAACTACCGCGTATGGGGGAATCATTTCCTGGAGCAGTTCCAATTCCGCCCTGATGAGCAATGACGGTCTGATTGACCGCCCGGCCGAAAGCGCGGACGTGATCATGACCGCGACTGTCACCGGATTGGCTTTTCCGGTCAGTTACCCTCGATCCATTACCGTTTTGGGAGTTTCCACCGTTACCCCTTTGGAAATATACTTCATTGATTTGGGAAAGTACGGGACCAGCGACACCGGCGAATCGATCTACTTCAAGTTGGGCGATTATGATGTTTTGATCGACGCGGGAAGCGACTTCAATGCTTCCAACCAAGTCATCCAGGAAACCATTGACGCCCATAGTGAAGATAAGATCATCGATTTGATCGTAGCGACCCATCCGGATGCGGATCACATCGGCGGGCTTCCGTTTATTTTCGGGGCTTACGAAGTTTTAAACTTACTTCAATTTTACGGGGATCATACCACGCTTCTGTATCAGGAATATGTCAGTTCTTATCAAGCAGAAGATCTGGCATCCGAGTGTTTGGTCACCGATGCTTATAACAACCAAAATGGCTGTTCGCGCGTGATCACGATCGCTGAAGGCGTCACCATCAGCGTTGTTGACACGGGGTATTATCAAACCGATGAAACCAACGGCCGCAGCGTGGTATTCGTATTGGAAGCCTATGGAACCAGGGTCCTTCTGACCGGAGACGCAGACAACAACGACGGAAGAACCACCGAAAGCAATTACATGAATGACGTCGGGGACATTGACATCCTGAAAGCCGTCCATCATGCCACCAGTAATGGAACTACCTTGGAATTTTTGGCGGCGGTCGATCCGGAAACGGTCATCATCACCAACGGGAATTATTTCGGGAACAAACACGGCCATCCGACCGCTGATGTCATCAACCGCGTTTACCAATATGACGAGACCATTGAAATTTACGCCGTAGTCGGGGGCGATGTCAACGATTGCACGGTCACTCTGAGCGAGTCCTATGAATGCGAAGTGACGGATCCGACCGCTGATCGCAACGGCACGATCTGCATTACCATCGATAATTCGGGCTATGTCATCACCGCCGCGGACGTTTCCGCCCCGATTGAACTGTCTTCCACGGATTTTTGGTCAACTCATCCCCAGAAACTTTATGATTACGGCGGATGATGGAAATAGATAAAAAAACCATTGGAAAAGCGTCCTTAATATAGTATAATACTCATAGTGCAAAAAAATAACGTTTTCTTTTTGGAGGTAGGTATGAAAGAATACAAAACGAACGAAATCAGGAATGTCGCTGTCTTGGGCCATTTAGGATCCGGAAAGACCAGTTTCGGTGAATCCGTCCTCTATGTCTCCAAAGCGATCGAGAAGAAAGGCGAAGTCGAAAGAAAAACCACCGTCGGTGATTATTCGATCGAATCTCAAAATCGCCAAACCACATTGACATCTTCGGTACTGCCGGTCGAGTGGCGGGATTGTAAAATCAATTTCATTGACACTCCAGGATCCGAAGAGATGGTTGGGGAAGTCGAAAATATTCTTTCCGCCATTGACGGCGCCGTGGTGCTGGTCGATTCCACCAAAGGAGTCGAGGTCGGCACCGAACGCGTTTGGGATATCTGTAGAAAACGCTCCATTCCGACGGTCATCGTCATGAACAAACTGGACAAAGAAAACATCAAGTATGAACCGGCCATTGAATCGGTCAAGACCCGTTTAAGCAAAAAAGCCGTGGAATTTTCCGTTCCTTACGGAACCGATGTCAATCTGACCGGATATGCCCGGGTTTTGGCTCGAAAAGGATTTGCTCCATCCGAGGATGGCAGCGTGACTGAACAAGCCATTCCCGCTCATTTGAAAGACAAGGTCGAAGCGATCCGCTCAACTCTGCTTGAAGAAGTCGCGGAAACCAGCGAAACCCTGTTGGACAAATATTTCAGCGGTGAAGAGCTGACCATGGACGAGATCCGGGAAGGATTGCACAAAGGCGTTTTGGCTGGAGACATTTTCCCCGTTCTGGCCATTTCCAGTCTGAAAAACATCGGTGTTAGCGCGGTTTTGGACATCATCGTTGATTACTTGCCTTCTCCGGCCGCCGTCGGCTTCAAAAACGGCCTTGATCCGAAGACCAAAGCGGAAATCAAACGGGAAATGAATCCGGATGTCCCGGTTTCGGGAATCACCTTCAAGACCATCATCGACCCTTTCGTCGGCACCGTTTCGATTTTTAAACTTTATTCCGGAACCCTTCGCATGGGCCAGGAAGTCTATATTCCGGAAACCGAGCAACTGGCTAAGATCCCTCAGTTATTCATCGTGCGCGGAAAAGGCCAGATCAACGTTGACACGGTTTACGCCGGCGACATCGCGGGAGTATCAAAAGTCGCGGAATTTGCGACCGGACTAACCTTCGCGGACAAGAAAGACCCGATTCTTTTCCCGAAAGTGGTTCATGCCACCCCGACCATTTATGTAGCCATCGTTCCAAAGGACAAAAAAGACGAAGACAAGATTTCTTCATCCCTTCATAAACTGAAAATGGAAGATGTTTCATTTGAAATCAAACGTAATCCGGAAACAGCCCAATTGCTGATCGGCGGTCAGGGATTGACGCACATTGGTTACATTCTGGAAAGAATGAAAAACATGTTCAAAGTCGATGTGGACATGAATGACCAAAAAGTCGTTTATCGCGAGACCATTCGCAACAAAGGCGAAGCTCAAGGAAAACATAAGAAGCAATCCGGAGGCGCCGGCCAATTCGGTGACGTTTGGATCCGGTTTGAGCCTTGCAAAGAAGATTTCATTTTCTCTGAAGAAGTGGTTGGGGGAGCAGTTCCGAAAAACTATTTCCCGGCGGTTGAAAAAGGTTTGATCGAAACCTTGGAACACGGCCCGTTGGCCGGATTCCCGGTCATTCGCGTCAAAGCCACTTTGTATTACGGATCTTATCATCCGGTTGATTCCAACGAAATTTCCTTTAAACTGGCCGCGGGATTGGCTTGGAAAAATGCTTTGGAAAAAATCGGCCCGACCATTTTGGAACCGATCGTTCAAGTCAATGTCGTGGTGAAGGATGAATTCGTGGGCGATGTCATGGGTGACATGACCAAACGCCGCGGACGGGTTTTGGGAATGGATCAACAAAACGGAATTCAGGAGATCATCGCCGAAGTTCCGGAAGCCGAAATCATCAAATACGCGGTCGATCTGAAAGCCATGACGCAAGCGAGCGGACGGTTCAGCCGTAAGTTCTTGCGATATGAAGAAGTTCCCCAAGCTTTGATCCAAAAAATCATTGACGAATATAAGAAGAATTAGGGTCGAAACATCGACCCTTTTTTCACTCGAGGCAATATGAAACTAAAATATGTCATTACCGAGGAAGGAATCGTTAAGGATTATCTTCGGAAAAATCACATTTCGCGCCGCTTTGGGCGGAAAATCAAGTGGAACGGAAAAATTTTCATCAACGGAGCGGAAGCGGCCAACTGGTATCCGCTTCACCCGGGGGATGAACTGTCCGTCGAATATGAAGAGGCGCTCAACCCGGAGATCGCCATTTCCGCGATCGAACCGGACATCGTTTTCGAAGACCAGTATCTTCTCATCGTCCGAAAACCCCGGGAATTGGCCAGCCAGCCTTCTCATAAGTATTTTTCCGACAACCTGATCAGCCGTCTAAAAAACCATTTTGTGAAGAATGGGATCGAAGCCAACATCCATGTCATCAGCCGGCTGGACTTTAGCACTTCCGGGTTGGCGCTGGTTGCGAAAGAAGGCTATACCACCCATTTGTTGGACGACACCAACATTGAAAAAAAGTATTTGGCGATGGTGGAAAATGAATTTTCCGAAACTTCCGGAGAGATCAACCTGCCGATTGACCGCGAGGGCGATCATCCGGTCAAAAGAAAGATCAGCGCGACTGGGAAGAACGCGATCACGAAATATCGGGTTTTGCGTTCGGGAAATCCCAGTCTGCTTGAACTGACGCTCGGAACGGGACGCTGTCACCAAATCCGGGTCCACCTTTCCGCGATTGGCCATCCGGTGGTTGGCGACAGATTATACGGTCATTCCGGGGATTGCCTGATGCTGCACGCTTATTCGCTAAGGTTTTCTCATCCGGTGATCAAAGAGCCAATCGAGATCGTTGATCTGCCTGATTGGTTGGATGAAAATGACATTTTACTGGTCAAAAATTAGTATTTTTATAAATTGATTTAGACAGTTTAGTGTGATATAATTACTCCGTGTAAGCAAAAATCAAATAAAGGAAGGAATAATAAATGAACGAAGAAAAAGTAAATGTTGAGGAAAACAATGTGGCGGAGGGCTTCACCCTCATGGAACTGCTGACCATCATCAAAAACAATATTATCTTGCTTTTGCTGATTATCATCGGCTTTTCGATTTTGGGATTCGTCTATACCAATTATTTGGTGACCCCAATGTACACCGCTTCCATTGACATGATCATCTATGTTGCGGATACCGAGACTTCGGGAAGCGACACTGCGCGCATGACCACCGCGGATAAAGTGGCGGAAAACATCAAAGAGTTCATCAAATTTAAAGACATCATTGAAAATGTCATTGATGCAAACGGTTTGGAATATGATTGGGATTACGTCCAAGAACATGTAACTTCCAAATCCATCGGCGAAGCCGCCGCGGTTACTGTCAGTTTTGAAGACCCCGATCCGATTTTGGCGCGAACCATCGTCATGGCTTTGGCTTCCGAACTCGCGAACAACATCAATACGAAAGTCCCGGGAGAGGACGCCGATGCCTTAAGATTTGCTTCCGAAACCATTACTTTGCAAAATGCATCCGATTTGGATCCGAATCAGAAACCTTCTTCACCGAATAAACTATTGAATTATGTGATCAGTTTCTTGCTAGGCGTCGTCATTGGCGTGGTCGTGGTCATTCTGAAAGAGCAGCTTTCGACCCGTTATAACAGCAAGAGCGAGGTCGAAAGAACCTTGCAACTGCCGGTCATCGCCTTGATCCCGGCTTTGGAAAATAACCCAGGTGAAAAACATGTTTAAATTGAAACAATGGAAACGCCGCGAGAAATTTGACAAAGAATATAACATTCTGGTTTCCACGAACCCGAATTCGGCTTACGCCGAAAGTTTTCGGAAGATCCCGATTGACATCAAATATTCCAGCATAGACAAAGAACCGCGCGTCATCCAAGTCACTTCCTCGGTGGCCGGGGAACATAAAACCACCACTTCGGTCAATCTGGCCGCCGTTTACGTCGAACTTGGACACAAAGTCATTTTGGTCGATTGCGACCTTCGCAAACCGAAAGTGCATCGCGCGGTCGAACTTTTGAACGATGACGGACTGACCAGCTATCTGATTGACAAAGTCGACCGTTCGCAGCTGATCAAAAAGACCAAGTTTAATTTTGACGTCATCAACGCCGGGGAGATCGTTCCTTTTCCTCACGTCATTCTGCGCAGTGACAAGTTTAAAAACCTGATCAAAGAACTTCGGGGAATTTACGATTATGTCATTCTCGACTGCCCTCCGGTTTTGTTGGTCACTGACAGTCTCATCATCTCAGAAGTGGTTGACACGACTCTGTTCGTCATCAATCAGCAGACCACCAGCAAGAGTGAGACCAAAGAAGCCATTTCCTTGCTTAAGGAATCCAACGCCAATCTGTGCGGGATCATCCTGAGCAATGTCAATCGCAAGATATCCAACTACGGATACCGTTACGGATACCGGTATAAATACCGCTATACCTCTCGAAAAGAGTAACTCCGATGATTGATGTCCACACTCACATTTTGCCGTTTTTCGACGATGGCTCCGATGATTTGCAAGAATCGTTTCGGATGATCGAACGAGAAATTACCCTCGGCATAAAGGACATCATTATCACTTCCCACGCTCTTAGGCTCGATCTGCGAAAGTATACCCAATCAGAATTAAAGGACGCCTTCGCGATCTTTCAAAAACAAGTGAAGGATAAATATGGCGTCTCCTTGTATTTGGGCCAGGAAATAGCCTATTGCGAGAAAATGATACCTTTACTGAAGAAAAACGAGTTGCTGACCATCAACGGAACCGAGTTTTTGCTTTTGGAACTTCCTTTTGTTGAAGCAGTTTCGGATATGGAAGAACTTGTTTTCAGTTGTCGGGTTCTCGGTTACAAAGTTGTCATCGCTCATGCGGAGCGATACAATTATTATGAATATAAAAATCTCGCGGATTTGAAGAAACTTGGAGTTTTTTTTCAGATCAACAGCAATAGCGTGACCGGCCGGGGCGGAAAAGACGCCCAGAAACTGGTCTTCAAACTGCTTAAGAACGGTTTGGTTGATTTGGTTGGCAGCGACGTTCATGCCTTTCGTAAAAACGATTTGGATGAAGCTTTTCAGATCGTCGATAAAAAATTTGGACACGGAATTGCCACTGACATCTTTCAAAACAATGCGGCCCGAATGTTTCGAATTACCAATAATCAATAAAATCTTAACCAAATGTTCGAATAACCTTGAATCTGAAACGGTTTTCGGGTATAATACCATGGAAAGAAGAAGTGAGGAGAAACATGAGAAAAATCATTTCATATTTATTACTGGGAGCATTGGCTTTGATGCTCATCGGTTGCAATAAACCGGAGACTTATACTCTGGCTTTGACCGGACTTGAGACCGTCAAAACCGGAGAAAGCATCACCTTGACGGCGACGACCGCCAAACCGGAGGCCGTGTATGTATGGACCTCAAGCAATGACGCCATTGCCACCGTTGATGACGGATTGGTAATCGGAGTCGCAGTGGGAACCGTCACCATCACCGTTACGGTGGAAGGCGTCGGCGAACAAACCAAGACCATTACCGTTACCGAAGACATCATCGTCATTCCGCCGAAAGAATACACTCCGGCTGAATTGAAAGTTTTGCTTGGCGACACTTTGACTGACTATTCCGAGTCTTTGACCGGAGATGTCATGATCGAAGCCGTTGACGGCGAAAACGTTTTGACTTCGGAATTAATGTTTAACTTTAACGCTGAACCGTGAATCGATTCGATGGCCTACACTTTGACCGGAGCCGAAACCGCTCACGTTTATGTCAAGGAAGGCTTTGCTTACATGCTTCGCAATGAAGTCAAGACCAAAGCGGAAATGACGCCGACGGAAGAAGCGACCATCATCAACAATTACGGGTTTGACGAATTTGTTTCCAGCGTTGCGGCTTTCTATTCCGAAACTGAGTTCTTTGATGCCTTGGTTTTCGGATCGCGTGTCGAAAACGTTCTGACTTATACTTTGACCCTGGCATCTTATACCGGGACCGTATTTACCGTCGCGGGAAAGGATTCCATCACCCTGAAAGTCTATCTGGGAGCCGAAGATGTGGTTCTCAAAGTTGAGACCTTGATCGTTGAAGGAACACTCACCAACTACACGATCCTTTATTTCAAAGGCCTTGGAGTTCAGACCATTACCTACCCTTACGACTTGAATACTTACGAATGAAACCAATAAACCATTTAGGAAACTAAATGGTTTTTTGTTTGAAAAAAGAGAAAAACATTTGAATCTGCCCTGGTATATGGTAAAATAGTAGAGGATAGAAAAAAATGAGAAGCATTGATTTAAAATCTCTCGGAAAACAAGACATTTCGTTTTATTTGGCCGTCGAGCAATATTTCTTGCCCCGACTGGAAGAAGATCTCTTTTTTTTGTGGGACCTCCATAAAGCGATCGTCGTGGGTCGAAATCAATTAATTTCCAGCGAAGTCAATATGGAATACGTGCGTCGAAACGGTATTCCCGTTTTTCGTCGTCCAACCGGAGGGGGTGCGGTCTTCGCGGATGAGGGCTGCTTCATGTTCACGTTCCTTTCCAAAAACGTAAACCGGGAACAGGTTTTCTTTAAATACCTGGGCATGATCAAAGACTGTTTTCAAAAAATCGGATTGGAAGTTGAACTGTCAGGACGAAACGACTTGCTTTTCAATAACAAGAAGTTTTCCGGAAATGCGTTTTTGAATAACGAATACGGTTCGATTCTCCACGGGACCATCCTTTATGACACCGATTTGGAGAAACTCGTCAACTCCCTGACTCCCGACGACGCCAAACTGATATCCAAGGGGATCAGAAGCGTTCGGGAACGGGTCATAAATCTGAAAGAGTTTGTACAAATGCCGATCGAAGATCTGATGGATCGCTTTTGGAAACATTTCACCACGTCTTCCTTCACGCTTAAACCGGATCAATTAAATGAAATCAAAGTGATCGAAAAAGGATTTCTATCGGATAAATGGATCAATTATCACAATCCTCCTTACTCTTTCCGGGCCAAACAGCGCTTCCCTTGGGGTTCGCTCGAGGTTTTCATGGACATTAAGAAGGAACGGATCGTTTCCATCGAACTGTCAGGCGACTTTTTCGAAAGACAGCCGGTGACAAAGTGGTGCGGGGAAATGACGGGAACAGGGTTTTCCGAAACCGACATGAACAAAGCTTTGGATGCCAATCCAATTGAAAAATACATTGAAGGTGCGAGCAAACAGGATTTAATCGATTTGATATGGAGGAAATTATGAGCAAAAAAACGATTTTGTATGACGAACATGTGAAACTTGGGGGAAAGATCGTCGAGTTCGCCGGCTATTTATTGCCGATCGAATATTCCGGGATCACGCCGGAACACCAAGCGGTCCGGGAAGGTTGCGGTCTGTTCGACGTTTCTCACATGGGTGAGATCGCGGTCCGCGGGAAAGACACTTTGAAATTCGTCAATTGGCTGGTTACCAATGACATCATTAACGCCCCGTCCATGAAAATGACTTATGGGATCTTGCTATATCCCAATGGTTGTGTCATTGACGATTTAATGGTTTACAAGTTTACGGATGATTACTGTTTGTTATGCGTCAATGCCAGCAACAAAGACAAAGATCTCGAATGGATCCTCACTCATCAAAAAGGATTTGAGGTTCAGGTGAAGGATGAATCGGACTACTATTCGCAATTGGCTTTGCAAGGGCCGAAGGCGCATGAAGTGCTCCAAAAGATAACCAATTTCGACCTTGGGAAATTAAAGATGATGGAATTTGCGCTGATGAAGATCCAAAAACACGAATTTCTGGTTTCCCGAAGCGGTTATACCGGCGAAGACGGCTTTGAGATCTACGGAGCCAACCAACACATATTGGAGCTGTTCCGCCATTTCGAAACCACCCCGGAAGTCACTTTGTGCGGACTGGGATGCCGCGACACGCTGCGATTCGAAGCCGCCATGCCGCTTTACGGTCATGAGATCGATGACACCATCAATCCATTGGAGGCCGGACTCAATTACGGAGTCAAATTGGATAAAGATTTTATCGGCCGCGATGTTTTGCTCCAGGCCCAAAAAGACGGTTTGAAACGCAAAGTCGTCGCTTTGGAATTGATCGAACGGGGAATCGCCCGAAACGGTTATGAAGTCGAAGCCGATGGGAAAGTCATTGGCCGGGTTACCACCGGATATATGATCCCGAATACCGAAAAAGCTTTGGCTTTCGCCTTGATCGACAGTGCTTACGCCGTCATGGGTAACCTTGTCCAAATCCGGATCCGGAAAAACTTGGTTAATGCCAAGATCAGAAACAAGAAATTTTTAGATAAAAAATACGTTCGCTAGGAGGAAAATAGCATGAGTAAAGTATTAGAAAATTTGAAGTACGCAAAGAGCCACGAATGGGCTAAAATTGAAGGAAAGTTTGCCTTTATCGGCATCACTGATTATGCGCAACACAGTTTGGGCGCAATCGTTTACGTTGACGGCGGAGAAGTCGGGGGAACCGTTTCCCAATTTGAGGAATTCGGGGCCGTGGAAAGCGTAAAAGCTGCTTCCGATCTTTTGAGTCCGTTAAGCGGGACGATCGTGGAAATCAACCAGGCCGTCATTGACAGCCCGGAATCGATCAATTCGGATCCTTATGCCAATTGGATCATCAAAATCGAAATGAGCAATCAAAAAGAGATCGGTAACTTGCTCGATGCGGCCAGCTACCAGAAATTGGCGAAATAGATGAATAAATACTTTCCCCATACCGAGGGCGACATCAAGGAAATGCTCGATAAAATCGGCGTTTACCAAGTCGAAGACCTTTTCAAGGACATTCCGTCTTCGGTGATCCATCAAAAACCGTTTAATCTCCCTTCCGCTTTATCGGAAACCGAGATTCGGGAAGAAATGGCGAGAATTTCCGGACGCAACCAAAAAATGGTTTCGTTCCTTGGCGCCGGATCTTATGATGTTTATACTCCGAGCGTCATCAATGCGCTGACTTCCCGACAGGAATTTTTGACTTCCTACACTCCGTACCAACCGGAGATATCACAGGGAAATCTTCAATACATTTTCGAGTTCCAAAGCATGATTTGCGAACTGACCGGACTTGACGTGGCCAACGCTTCGGTTTACGACGGCAGCACTGCGACCGCCGAAGCGATGTTCATGGCCGTGGTTCATACGAAACGAAACAAAATGTTAATCAGCAAAGCGGTCAACCCGCGGATCATCGACGTCATCAAGACTTATGCCCATTTTAGGGATGTTGAACTGGAATTCATCGATGAAGAAAATAATCAGACTTCCAAAACTTCGCTCTTGGCCCGTTTGGATGACCAAGTGGCGGGCGTCATCGTCCAAAATCCGAATTTCTATGGTGTCATTGAAAACTTGGATGGGCTCGCCGAACCGATTCATGCGAACAAAAGCCTTTTTATCATGAATGTTGACCCAAGCACGCTGGCAGTTCTCAAGACTCCGGGCGAGACCGGGGCGGATATTGCCTGCGGCGACGGCCAGACATTGGGGATCCCGACTGCGTTTGGCGGCCCTTATGTTGGATTCATGGCGGCTACTACCGCTTTGGTCCGGAGACTCCCGGGCCGGATCGTCGGAGCCACTACCGATTTGGATGGAAAACGGGGATTTGTTTTGACGCTTCAAGCGCGCGAACAGCACATTCGCCGGGAAAAAGCCAATTCAAACATTTGTTCCAACCAAAGTCTGATGGCCCTTCATACCGTCATTTACATGAGTCTTTTGGGAAAAACCGGGCTGGCGGCCGTGGCCAAACAAGCTTATAGCAACGCTCATTATTTATGTGAGGCTTTGGTCAAGACCAAGATGTTCGAAAAAGCCAACAAGAACCCATTCTTCAAAGAATTCGTGCTAAAATCGAAAGTAAACGTTGGCGAACTGAACAAATATCTGGGAACTTTAGGGATCCTTTCGGGACTCAATCTCGGCGAGATCAACCCGAAGCTCCAAAATCAAATATTGTTCTGCGCCACCGAAATGCGTTGCAAAGAACAAATGGATGATTTGGTCCGGAAAGTCGAGGGCTTCAAAAATGTACGATAAACTGATATTTGAAATCTCGAAACCGGGTCGGGTCGGGTACAGCCTTCCGAAATCGGAAGTAAAAGACTGGGATATTCCGGAAGAACTGACTAGGAAGATCGGACTTGACATGCCAGAAGTCACCGAACTAGATGTCGTCCGTCATTTTACCCGTTTATCTTTGAAAAATTACGGAGTCGATCAGGGATTTTATCCGCTCGGCTCCTGTACAATGAAATACAATCCGAAAATCAATGATGAAATGGCCGGCAATCCGAATTTCGTGGGATTGCATCCTTTGCAACCGGCGGAGACCGCCCAAGGCGCTTTGGAGATTTACTTTCAGACTTCAAAGATGCTTTCCGAACTGACCGGTTTGGCCGAATTCTCTTTCAATCCTTTCGCGGGAGCGCACGGTGAAGCGACTGGACTAATGATTATGAAAGAGTATCATTTACAAAGACATGATTATAAGCGTAACAAAGTCATCATTCCGGACAGCGCTCACGGAACCAATCCGGCCAGCGCCAGCGTCTGCGGAATGGAAACCATTGTCGTTCCTTCAACTGAGCTCGGAACCGTCGACATCGCCAAACTGAAAGAAGTCTTGAATGACGAAGTCGCAGGAATGATGCTGACCAATCCCAACACTGTCGGGATCTTCGAGAAAGACATTTTGGAAATTTCGAAACTCATGCATGCCAATGGCAGCCTAATGTATTATGATGGCGCCAATCTGAATGCGCTTTTGGGCGTATCAAGGCCCGGAGACATGGGATTTGACATCATGCACATCAATCTTCACAAAACCTTTTCCACTCCGCACGGCGGGGGGGGACCGGGAAGCGGTCCGGTCGGCGTAACCAAAAACTTGGTTCAGCTGCTTCCGAATCCGCGGGTCGTTTTCGAGAATAACCAATATCGATTGCAAAGCAATCCGTTCTCGATCGGATCAGTCAGCGGTTTTTACGGAAATTTCCTGGTCGTCGTCCGAGCCTACACCTATCTGCGCACCCTAGGAAAAGAAAACGTGGGAATGGTTGGAAAAATGGCCGTTCTGAACGCCAACTACATCAAAGAATCACTTAAAGATTATTATAAACTTCCGATTAAGGGCGCATGCAAACATGAAGTCGTTTTCGACGGTCTGGTGAAGGGCGAGGCCTCGACGCTGGATGTCGCCAAAAGACTCATGGATTACGGTTATCATCCGCCGACCATTTACTTCCCGATGCTGTTTCACCAATCGCTCATGATCGAGCCAACCGAAATGGAATCCAAGGAAACTCTAGATGATTTTATCGAGGCGATGATCAAAATCGCCAAAGAAGCGGAGGAAAATCCGGACTTGCTTCATAATGCTCCGCATACCACCATCATTCGCCGATTGGATGATGTAAAAGCGGCCCGAACTCCGATTATAAAATACAAGGATTTCCTATGAAAGATCTGATCATCATCGGCGCCGGACCCGGCGGGTACGAACTAGCCATTCAAGCCGCCAAACACGGCCTTTCGACGGTTTTGATCGAAGCTGACCAATTGGGCGGAACTTGTCTTAATCATGGCTGCATTCCCACGAAATCCTTCTATCACGCCGCATCGATCCTAAAAGACTTTCAAACGGCTTCTGATTTTGGGATCACCGGTTCATGCGAATTCGATTTTGCTTCGATGCTTAAGAAGAAAAACCGCATCGTCAGCGAACTTCGCGACGGGATCCGCTTCATGGTAGAAAAATCCGGGGCAGAATTGATAAACGGATCCGGAAAACTTCTTTCCAAAAGCCAAGTTGAAGTAAACGGGACCGTCATTGAAGGAAAAACCATCGTTTTGGCGACCGGCTCATCATCGGCTCGGCTTCCCCTTCCGGGGTTTAACCTGCCCAACGTCATCACTTCCAAGGAAATCCTGGAACTGGATTATGTCCCGAAAAAACTGGCCATCATCGGCGCCGGAGTCATCGGGATCGAATTCGCCTCCATATTCAGCCGTTTCGGAAGTCAGGTGGAAGTTTTCGAAGCGCTGGAAGGCATCCTTCCGGTCACCGATAAAGAAATCTCCAAGCGGCTCCTTGGTTATCTCAAGGCCGCGGGGATCAAATTCCATCTGAATGCGATGGTTTCCCGAGTCGAGGAAGACCATGGACTTAAACTTTGGTACACCGAAAAAGGGCAGGAGAACAGCGCTTCCGCCGATGTCATTTTGGTGGCAGTCGGCCGAAAACCGAATCTGGGAAATCGGGGTTTGGATGAAGCGGGGATCTTGTATGACCGCCGGGGGATCAAAGTCGATGCCAACTTCAAAACCAATATCGACAATGTTTATGCCATCGGGGATGTCACCGGCCAGATGATGCTGGCTCACAGCGCCACCTTTAGTGGCTATCAGGTCCTGAAAAATTTGCTTGGAGAATCTGAAAAAATCGATTTTTCCGTGCTTCCGAGTTGCATTTTCTCTTTTCCGGAAGTGGCTTCGGTCGGACTGACTGAAGATGAAGCGGCCGGAATGGACTATAAGGTCAACAAAGCCTATTTTCGGGCCAATGGAAAAGCCGCAACGATGGGAGAAACCGACGGATTCGTGAAAATCATTTCCGTTTCGGGTCTGATCAAAGGCGTTCACATTCTCGGACCGCATGCCAGCGATTTAATTTCGGAGGGTGTCGTTCTGATCAACAAAAAAACCTCCGCGAAGGAATTCAAAGATTTCATTCATCCGCATCCAACCCTAAGCGAGATTTTCCCAAACGCGCTTCAGGATTAATTCAAAATTACGAGGACCATGGCTCATGGTCCTTTTATTTTTTTGCGCAATATGGTACAATATGACCAGGCGGTGAATGAAAATGAGACAGATAATTGAAATTGTTCCTAATTATTCCGAAGGCAAAAACCCGGAAATAATGAAACAAATAATCGCTCCGTTTACGGACAATCCGGACATTTCCTTGGTGACCATGGAAATGGATCCTTCTTACAACCGAACCGTCGTGACGGTCATCGGCGAAGCTTCGGAAGTCTTAAAACGGATGGAGGAAAGTTCCGTCATTGCGGTTTCGTTGATCGATTTGCGAATTCATATCGGCGAACATCCGCGTATGGGGGCCGTCGATGTGGTTCCGATCATCCCGATTGCGAACATCACGGAAGACGAATGCGTTCGGCTTTCCAAAATATTGGCCAATGACATTTTTGAAGCCACGCAAGTCCCGATTTATCTTTATTCGAAATCGGCGACGCGCGAACAGTGCGCCAATCTTCCCGACATTCGCCAAGGGGAATTTGAAGGCTTGGGGGAAAAGATGAAGGATCCAAAATGGGCTCCGGATTTTGGGAAACCGATTCCTCATCCAACCGCGGGAGCCATGGCGGTCGGCTGTAGAAAACCATTGGTAGCTTTTAACATTGATTTGAACAGCAATGAAAAAAACAAAGTTTTAAAGATTTCCCGAAAAATCCGCTTTAGCGGCGGGGGATACCGGTTCATTCAGGCCGGAGCGGCCAGATTGGCTGATCGGGGCTTATGCCAATTGACCATGAACCTGACCGATTACGAACAAACCGCGCTGTATCAAGCTTTGGAAGCGACCATCATGGAAGCCAAACGTTATAATATGGAAGTAATCGCCACGGAAATCGTGGGCTTGGTTTCCAAACATTGCCTAATCAACTCGCTGAAATATTACTTGAAACTTGACGATTCCGCCCAAGTCAATTGGTCGCTTGAAGAGATCACCGAGCTGGCGATCAAGCATTTTAAATTACGGGATTTCACCGTTAAAAAACTGATTGAGTATTATGTTTAAACGCTTGGTTTTTTGTCATACAATAATATTCTTTAATTGAAAAAAGAACCGAAATTTGATATAATATACCTAAATATCAAGGAGAAATGCATGTATCAAAGATTTAAGGCCGGGCTATTCAATCCCGCGGACGCGGCGAGATTTCAAAACGACAAGAAAATAATCACCTGCTTATTTTTCTTGCTTTTAGTTTTGATCTCGGTTGTTCCGGGAATCATTGCCATCAAGCGGGGCTCGGGAGGGCTGGACTATTCGGACCGAACCGTCATCCGTCAGGCCTTTGTTGATCATGACGTTCCTTTCTCCATTGTCAATTATCAGCTGGGTCGGACTTCTGGGACCGCCTCGGACTTTGTCATTGATGTGACTTACGCCTTGCAAGCCGTCTTTACCGAAGAACTCGGGAATCTTTCCGAGGTCAACCCGCTGGACACTTTCACAAAAATCATTTTTGATCCGACCGGTGTTTATTTTCAACAATCCATGTTGCGAATCTCGCTGTTTACTTATGATGAATACCCCGAGCTTCAAAATTTGGATTTCTCGGGAGCCGCATCGGATGATCCGGATTTCTGGGCGGTGATCTTTCCGATCATCGATGAACAAATCGAGAATTATGCGTCGGTGAGCATGGCTACCGAGATCATTTCTCTGGTCTTGTATGAAATATTCATTCTGGTGTTCTTAAGTTTTACCGTGGCCATTTTTCAAATGATGTCTTTATCGGGATACCTGAAATTTGGTAAAGTCTGGCAAGTCATGGTTTATGTCATGGTCCCGTTCGTCATGGGCCAATTGTTTGATGAACTATTCGCGTTGGGATTTTTGTCCTACATCGGCATCGCCATCACGATTTTCCATGCCAACCGCCTGACGCAAGTCATGATGCAAAAAAAGGAGTAGACTCATATGTTCTATAATCATCTTGAAATTGAAAAAAAATGGCAAAAATATTGGGAGGAACACAAAACCTTCAAGACCGGGAAAGACCTAACCAAGCCAAAGTACTACGTTTTGGATATGTTCCCTTATCCGAGCGGGGCCGGACTGCATGTTGGTCATCCGGAAGGTTACACGGCTTCGGACATCATTGCAAGAATGAAACGGATGCAAGGATCCAACGTTCTGCACCCGATGGGTTGGGATGCTTTCGGGCTTCCTTCCGAACAATACGCAATTGCGACCGGCCGCGATCCTCGCGATTTCACAATGGAAAACATCAAAACGTTCAAACATCAGCTGAGCATTCTCGGGCTCTCTTTTGATTGGGACCGGGAACTGGCCACTTGCGACCCGAAATATTATAAATGGACGCAATGGATCTTTACGAAACTTTATGAAAAAGGACTGGCCGAGATCCGCAATATCGACGTCAATTGGTGCGAGGGCCTCGGTACCGTTTTGGCCAACGAAGAAGTACTGAACATTGAAGGCAAAATGGTCAGCGAACGGGGAAGTTATCCGGTGGTAAAGAAACCGATGAAGCAATGGGTTTTGAAGATCACCGAATACGCCGAGAGGCTGCTTTCCGGACTTGATGGTCTGGATTGGCCGGATTCGATCAAAGAAATGCAAAAGAACTGGATCGGGAAGAGCGCCGGGGCCGAAGTGACTTTCAAAGTCGCGGATTCGGATCGCAGTTTCGTCGTTTTCACTACTCGTTCGGATACTTTGTTCGGAGCAACTTATTGCGTTTTGTCTCCGGAACATGAGTTGGTAGAGGTTATTACTTCCAAAGAAAGACAGAAAGAAGTTCAGGACTATGTCGTTTACGCGAAATCGCGCAGCGATCTTGACCGAACCGATTTGAATAAAGAAAAAACCGGGGTTTTCACCGGCGCTTACGCCATCAACCCCGCCAATCAGAAGAAGGTCCCGATTTGGATCGCGGATTATGTTCTGAACAGCTACGGAACCGGAGCCATCATGGCCGTTCCCGGCCATGACGAACGCGACTTTGAATTTGCGAAGAAATTTGGTTTGGACATTGTAGCGGTTCTGGACGCGGACATCAGCGAAGCGGCCTTCACCGGCGATGCTTTGCACATCAATTCCGGGTTCCTAAACGGACTGGGCAAACCAGGTGCCATCGATGCCATGAATGCTTGGCTGGAAAAGCAAGGCTTGGGAAAAAGAAGCGTCAATTACAAACTTCGGGACTGGGTTTTCAGCCGTCAGCGTTTTTGGGGCGAACCATTCCCGGTCATCCTCTGGGATGACGGGAAAATTGAAGTTCTGGGGCTTGATTCGCTTCCGCTTCAGCTTCCGAAAGTTGACCGCATCACTCCAAGCAAGACCGGCGAGTCGCCGCTTGTGAATGCTAAAGACTGGGTGAACGTGGTGCGGGCGGACGGCGTCAAGGGCCACCGCGAGACCAACACCATGCCTCAATGGGCCGGAAGCTGCTGGTATTACATCGGTTATGTTCTCCGCGAGCAGAATGAATTTTTGGATTTCTCGAAACCGGAAGTTCAGGATCTGGTTAATTATTGGCTGCCAGTCGATTTGTATATCGGCGGAACCGAACACGCGGTACTCCATCTGCTTTATGCGCGATTCTGGCATCAAGTGTTGTTTGACCTCGGGATCCTCAAGAGTCCCGAACCTTTCCAAAAACTGTTCAACCAAGGCATGATCCTTGGGGAAGACGGCGAGAAGATGTCCAAATCTCGCGGCAATGTCATCAACCCGGATGAGATCGTCGAGGAATACGGAGCCGATACCCTGAGATTGTACGAAATGTTCATGGGACCTTTGGAATCCGTCAAACCATGGTCGACTGCCGGGGTGGAAGGACCGCATCGTTTCTTGGAACGGGTTTACCGTTTCTATACGGAGGTTGCCAACTTCGATCCGACCAATCTGACTTTGGAGAAAATTTATCACCAAACCGTCAAAAAGGTGACCGAAGATTACCAGAACCTGCGTTTCAATACCGCCATCAGCCAAATGATGATTTTCATCAATGAATGTTATAAGAACAACAATGTTCCGCTGGAATATCTGGAAGGGTTCTTGCAACTGCTCAACCCGATCGCTCCGCACATTACCGAAGAACTTTACCAACAGGTTTTGAATCGCCGGGAATCCATTTCTTTCAGCCAATGGCCGGCTTTTGACGAGGAGAAGACTAAAGAGAATTTACTGACCGTCGTTCTTCAGGTCAATGGCAAGATCCGGGACAAAGTGGACGTTTCCGCGGACGTTTCCGATGATGAACTGAAAAAGCTAGCTTTGGAAAATGAAAAGATCAAGAATTGCATAAATGGGGCAACGATCCGAAAAATCATCATTGTTCCGAAAAAAATCGTTAACATCGTCATCTAAAAAAACCAGGAGCAAATTCCTGAGTTTGAAAGGCCGGGCCTAAAAGTGAACTGAACCCAAATAGTTGGACAAAATAAAAATAAATAACAAGCTGTATAAAAGCGCGGTTTGTTCATGATGAAATTCCAAGGTATGATTTCCTGTATTCGTTGGGGGTCATACCTTTTAATTTT
>Ga0247841_10003524_pt1 | contig 28727 bp, 30 predicted proteins | sample LaCruzMarch2015__2_FD_192410 | JGI IMG/M metagenome (GOLD analysis project Ga0247841, IMG submission 192410) | Freshwater microbial communities from meromictic Lake La Cruz, Castile-La Mancha, Spain - LaCruzMarch2015_18m | ecosystem: Environmental > Aquatic > Freshwater > Lake | place: Spain... | reverse complement strand
TATCTCTTCAGAACCACTCTTTTCTCATGCTCTTCTGGAGAGATATCTAAATTTTTAGAATGGGTTTTATTCCTTTCTATTTTTTTTTGTAACTTAATTTCCGAAGTAACCTTAACTTTATCTGGATTTTCCACAGAAAGGCCAATTTTTTTATTTACTACCTTAAAAATATGTATTTTATCATTAAAAGCAGGGTATCCTACGGCAGTTACTTCTTCACCTAATTGTAGCCCTTCTTTTCTAACATAAACACTATCGTAATTTTCATTTGAATCTATATTCAACTCTAAGACTGCAAGATCTAATCCATGAGGTGCATAAAGAACTCGAGCTACATTATGCATTTTCCCATCTTGAGTTCTAACTTGAATTTTTTCGGATAATCTTTGATAGCACTTTAAATCACTATAATCGCAATCGATAACATGCCTATTAGTAAAAATTTGCATTTGTGTCTTAGATAGTTTTTAACTGTTATCTTCTCTTTGCAAAACTTGCAGATAATATATCTTTTGTATGAAGTTTTGATGTGGGTTGAAGTCATTTGAACATCCTCCAGGTTAACCAACACGCAAATACAAGGCTAATTCCCCACATTATAAGAATGATTAGGAATTGGGTGCTGTCCATTACTTATTCCTCCTAGAAGGCTCTTTTTTCGCTTTGTAGCGGTATATGGTGCAATATAATCCTGTTTTGTGATATTTGCCATTACTCCAGCAAGGTCGCAATCCGGGGCTATATACAGGGCATTCTTTATACTTGATACAGATAATCGGTTTTCTACTTGCCATGTTTTTCAAAGATATGATTTACTAGAGCTGTTTTAAGGCGATAATATTCTCCGCAGGTCAGACAACGGTAGGTGTTGCGGAGATTGTAACCACGTTTGGACTTCTTCCTTTCGAACTTTCTGGGTGGGTTTATGTGTTTTGTCATAGTTATTCGGTATAATACCTCAAATTTAGCATTACTAGACAACTAGACAGCTTTTCTCGATTTTCAAGTTGGTTTACATGTATAGTAGTGAATAGACTATACCTGTCTAGTCTGTCTAGTCTGTCTAATTCTTCCATTGTATGTTCACCCAGCATCTTATTTGTCCCCCTTTCCCATCATATAACCAGTTAAAATATCTCTTTTCTTGCTCTATACCTAACTTCTTCATAGCCATCCCTACAGACATTTCAGACATTTCCCTATGTCTATTTTCTTTAGACCATGCTTGAAATTTCTTAAACATATCTGCACAAGTTATATATCCATTAACATCAGCTGTAGTATTTTCCTTTAGGAACTTCTCTAAGAAGTTACTCTTTGATTCGTATTTTTCTGTTCTTTGTTCTATAGTTCCTTCATTTGTGAAGGTTCTAGTGTTCAATAAGTCTTTCAATATGATACAACACTTCAAAGCTAAAGCACTATACTCTTTTTTAGGAATATCTGCTAAGATATCTTTCTTCTCAGAGAATCTATTAGGAAAATCTATAATCATCCATCTTCTATAGAAACCTTCTGTTTTATCAGTAGTTGTAGGTAAGTTATTGGTTGCTATTAAAATCTTAGCATAATTCTTTTCATCAAATGGATTTTTATTCTTATATTCAAATCCTACCAAATCCCCACCAGTTAGCTTTTTGATTATAGAAGTTTTAGTCATTTCATTAAAATTTGTTTCACCCATCATGCAAACTAATTTTTTATGCAGTCTAGTTATCTCGAATCTAGAAACTAATAGAGTATCTAATTCAGTTGTGCAGCAATTTTCTATCCCAACAAAGTTTTTAAGAAGCTCTAAGAATTTACTCTTGCCATTCATTCCAGCACCTATAAAACAAAACAATCTATTGATGGGATAGTCTGGCATCATGCAATATGCTAAAATTTCATATAGACATTTAACATGGTCTTTTCCAACCCATTCTTCAAAAATCCTATCCATGTTAGGAGTAGCTTCCATATTATCTTCATCTAAATCCCATGGAATAGGATTTGTAACAAAATATTCTGGTGTAGCTTTAAATCTCTGCCCATTTAATATATCCATAATAACTCCTTTAAATTGAATCCAATTAGGTTGTATTGCTTTAGGTATATGCTTTCTTCCTTCTTGTTTTAAAGAATTTAATATTAATGTTCTTTCTTTAGGAGTAATAATATCTTGACCCGTTGCTTGTTCAATCATATTAAGGATATCTACTTCATCAACTATTTCCCATTTGTATAAAAGACTATTCCATAACCACCAAAGTCCGTTCTTATCGTAGAATAAAGGTTGAATCTTTTCAAATTGCTCTGCTTGTCCTTTCTTAGTAAAAACTCTAGACGCTTGAAAAGTAGTATAACCAAATCCATCTGGAGTTATAACTACCTTTTTAACTTTAGTTATCTTAGGAATATTATATTTATCAAAATCAAATTTATCTCCTTTAAAGAACTCAACTGGCATTTCTCTTACATCAGAGTATTTCCAATGTGGAGCAAACATAACTGCAAATACTTTTTTAGAAGAAGCAAAGTTTAAATCTATAATTGCTTCTTTAGGACATATCCAAGATAGAAAACATTCAATTTCTTTATCTTTCATATCTCGTGTGAACTCTATCCATAAATAATTAGTTTTCTTAGAATTATGGGTAGTTTCAATAAAACCTATATTCTCTTTCTTTAAGAATATCTTAACTTCTTGAAATGCTTCTTTCGCTCTAATTATTTCTGCTGGAGACTGACCATCAAATTCAATTATAGTTCTATTAGGTAATCTTCCAATGCAATTAATTTTAGTATCAAATGAACTATATTGTTTCTTTTCTGATTGCCACTTCATCATGTGCTTCTCATTTATAGCCATGGAGTAATGTATTCCTTTATATTGATTCAACCAAGCCTTATGCTTATCTACAACATCAGGAAGTTGTTGTATGGTTTCGAATTGTTCAAATGCTAACATAATTATCACCTTGATTAATAAATCCACCTTTTATTTCATTTTTACTAATGTATAATGAATTTTTATTATTTCTATCTATACAAACTCGATTATATTGCGGATTTGTATTTTCATAAAAATCTATAGTAGAAAAATCGAACATATATTTAATGAAGTGTTGAATAAAAGTTCCGATTTCATTGGATATAATTTCTTTATTTTCATCAGAGGTTACACAAGGTAAAGATTGTGATGGAGGTAAAGTTATGCACCACCTATTTATTTTTATTCCATTAAAGTAATGCAAATTACAATATTTCTTTAATTGAATTAATCCTTTTGCGAATGCTCCTCCTTGTCTTAAACTCCTAAAGTTTTTACCTTCAACAGCTATATATCCAAATTCTTCTTTATAAAATATTAAATCAACTCTTAAAGGAAGATACTTGTTCTTTTCTTCATCAGGTATAACTTCTCTCCAAGTTTTACATCCACATTCTTTTAAATGATTCTCAATAGCATTTAAAAAGTCTTTTTCTGTTTTGTATAATCTACTCATCTTCTCTTCTCCACACATTTAATACAATATGTTCTCTTTTCACCTATATACTCGCTACATAGTTTTTTACATTTATTACATCTAATTTTATTGGCATTCAAAAAAAGATTATGGATAAAGAAATCATCCATTATTTCTTTTCCTCTTGCACACTTGCAACGAAGTCATAAGAATAAGTTGAATGACCATCTTTTATTTCATCGAGAACAAAGAATTTATCGTCGCAATCTAGAACTAAACCACTTTTCTTAATTAAGTAATGAACAGTATCATATTTGAAGAATACAATTACTTTCTTTCCTTTCATTTCTTCAATTTGTTTTTTTATCAAATCATTCATTTCGTATCTCCTTTTAACCTTTCGGCTACATTCTAACCATCTTTGTGCTTTATATATTAGCGTTGTTACTTTGAAAAAGTAAAAACTATTTTTTATCTCCATCTTCTTCAATTAAGCTTCTAAGGAAATTTGGGTCATCCTCATTCTTAACCATTCTATTATATTCATTAATAAGTTTATCCAAAGTAAATAAAATATTAAGTAAATGCGGAGTTTGTCTATATTCATAATTCTTAGAAGTTTTATTATATAATGGTTTCAATTGATGAATAATCATTTTTTCTCTATTACTCCTTAGTTCGATGTCTATTATTATAGAATATCTAATATACTTAAATTCCTTATTTCTTTTATGTTGACTTATCCTAGTCTTTAAATCTTTACTTATCCCAGGCTTTGTTTAATAAGTCCTTTTTTGCTTATACTTTTTAAACAGAAATAGATTGTGTTTCTTCCAATCTAAATTCTGCTTTAACCCCCAATTCGTTTATTTCTTGAATAACTATTGTTATATTGTTTGCTAAAATCTTACATAACAATTCACAAATCTGTGCAGGAGTATTTTTACTTTTTAAGTCATCTCCAAACTTAGTTTTAACCATATTAAAGTAGCTTTCTGAATTTGACCTCTTATGATAATGAGTTAAAAATTCTTCATGTTTATACATAAAATAATGATACATTCTGCCCCAGATACTTAATGCTCCTCTCTTGCCTGTTACTGATTTCTTGAAAGGAATATAAGGCACTCCCCCAACTTCTTCTATTACTTTTAGATTTTCTCTGCTACTATATGCTTTATCTCCACTCTGCTCTGAAATATTAAAGTTCTCTGCTGTCTTTCTTACCAACTCTGCAAGTTGTGGGCTATCGTTGGCTTCTCCTTGTGTAATCTTAACTGCTGTGCAGATGTTTGTTTTTGTTCCAATATTCACATGAGCCTTCAACCATATTCTAAACTTTCTATTCTTGCCCCATTTATAATCAAACCAACGAGCAAAACGAGAAGTGGAAAAACCACTGCTATCAATAGCAAAATCTTTTTCAATTTCTTTTAATGGCAGAGAACTAATTGTTATCAGTTCTTCTATAATTGGTTTAACTTCTTCTCTATTCATAAAATTAGATAATGAAGAATAGCAAGGCACATTATTTACAAGTTGCATTTCTTTTGCTATTTTCATATCAGACATAAATCTTCTTAGAGAAAATCTCGTATATACTTTCATAACACAACCAAAAAGCATATCACTAAAAGGTAGAGTTGGTCTGCCGAAAGTATATTCTGGTTGCTCTATGTTTTCGCACAGGTCTTTTAACAATCTCATAAAGACAAGTTTTTCATTAGTCTGTGATTTATTATAAGCACTCCACTTTTGAGAGTAAGTTACTCTAATTCCTTTTGTAGTTGTTATCTTGCCTTCTTCATCTATTTGTTTTTTAATAAAAAATTCAACAGCAAAAATATGTTTGCATTTTCCTTTTCTTAATTGACAATCTGGGCAAGTGCAAGTAGGTTCATGCCCATTAAATTTAACCTTATAAACTTTGAAAGATGTTTGAGAGCCAACTATCCAATAGTCGTTTTTCTTCGCTATTCTTCCTCTTTCAAAGATTAACTTACCTCTTTCTTCTCGGCTTAAATTTCTTATGTCGTTTGTTTGTGTTTCCATGTTCTTTTCCTATATACCTAATAGGTATAGTGAGTATATAAACATTGTGGCGATTGAGTATATAGATTAGGAATACCCTTATTTCACATAGCTTAATCTTATATACAACAATAGGTTTATATAGTAGCACTACTTTAAAATAACGAGGTATAAATGAAAAACTTATAAACATGGTAGAACGAAGTATTAGTATGAAAAAAGAGGAGATGGGTGCTTGTGTTCTTATTGTGGGTCATAAATGTTATAGATGTGGTCATGCTTGGGTTCCTCGTGATATAGGGGAAATCCCAGAAATATGCCCTAAGTGTAAAAGTCCTTATTGGAAAACTGCTAAAAAAATATTTAGGAAAGGAGAAAAAAGAAATGGAAGACCAAATTAAAATTTTTGGTCAATTCAACACAAAACCAACTATAATAGACTTTATCCTAAAACAAGACTTCATACCTAAAGATAAAGATATTTCAATTTTAGAGCCTTCAAGTGGAGAAGGCAATTTTATAAAAGCATTAAAAGATAAAGACTATAAAAAAATAAGTTATTATGAAATTGATGAAAAATATAAAAATACTGGTGCAATAATAGAAGATTTTCTTAAAGCTAAAGTAAATAAAAGATTCGATTTAATTATTGGAAATCCACCATTTACTTCTATCAAATTAAATAAAAGCTATTATGGAGAAGGTGAAACAGAATTTAAAACTAGGTTTATAGAAATGCTATTTTTAGAGAAAAGTTTAAGTTTATTAAATGATAAAGGAAAGTTAGTTTTTATCTTCCCTAATAGATTATTTTTAGATACTAAATTTAATAGAATTTTAAAAATGATTTATGAAAAGGGATTTTATATAAATAGAATAATAGATTTGCCCCTTAATATTTTCACAAATACAAAATGCACTACAAGTGTTTTGATTTGTATATCAAAAGAAAAAAGTGGTGTTGGTGTTAATGGTCATCATATCCCTATTGAAGAATTTTTACAAGATAGCAACTATTATTTATATAAAGATAAAAGCAAGTTTATAGATGAGCATGGAATAAGTCTGGGGGATTTAATGGAAAAGATAGCCCCACCCAAAGAACAAAAAGAAAAGATAAAAATAACCGTTGGAGAATTAGAAAATGTCAAACACAAAAGTAAAAGCTATCTTGCAGTTGTAAGAAATGGTAATTCTGGTGTAGGCAATTTTACTTTATATGACCCAGATAAATATTACTTCAATGAATGTTTTTATTTCTATAAAATAAAGAATGGTCATGCAGAGCAGATTGTACCTTTAATGGAGAGTAAGTTTTATAAGGACTACATACAATTAATTAGCAAGAGGACAGGTTCAAAATCTATAAGAAGCGAAGATTTACTTAAACTTGCAGTAAAATGACTAGAACAGAAAGACAAGCACATGGATTTATATTTCAAGGTTGGGTATTTAGAAAATTTCTAAAATTAGCTTATAGTGGTGAATGGGATATTCCAGCAAAAATAAACCCTCTTACTCATAAAAGTGTTAGTATAAAAACTGCACAATGGAAAAGTGGCATAGGTTTGGGCGATATACTAATTCAATATGATATTAATGAAGACTTTGAGATGTTGGTGGCTTTCTATGAAAAAAAAGGCAATAAAAAGAAAGTAGTAAGTATGCACTTAGTTGAAATTTCAATAGATAAATGGAGACAATTATGGGGCAATATTAGAAAAGAAGATTTGATAAAATTTGATACTCTGGTTAGAAGTGAAGCAGGTAGAAACTTAAAGGGGAAAAAGTTAGATGACTTTAGAGCAAATATCCAAAAAACCAAAAATGAACTATTTAAGGATTATAATGGTAAATTCTCAATTAATCCCAAAATAGATAGTGATAATCAAAGGAGAGTTCAATGTGGTCTGGGTTTTAAAGATTTTTTTGAAACATTTAATCTAAAATGTGATAAAATAAGCGAGTATGATTTATGGGGCGAAAAGATTAAATTGAGTTCTATATGTTTAGATTAACATGGCAGTATTAGGTAGAGCAAATATGATTAAAGCAAGGCAAAAACAAGCTAGATACTCTCAAGAATCCAAAGAAGCAAGAGAAAAGAGGGCAGAAGAAGAACATAAAGCACAACCAGTAAGCGAAGAAGAACATAATAAAAGACTTGAAATGCTTAAAAGTATGGGCTTATTGAAAGGGTAGGTATAATTTGTATATACCCTTTCAGTTGAACACAAAATGTGTTCAACTGTCCACATTTTGTGTATGGTTCAATAAATCCGACTTTTTAAACAAGAACTACTTATTAAACAAAGCCCTTATCCCAACATAAACCATTTTTTTATCTTTATTAAAAAGAAAATAGATTCCAGGCTCATGAGGAATTGAACTAGCATTATCTATGTTTATCATTATAGTTTATTCAATAGGTCTTTCCATTTTATTTCAGTATAATATTGTGCAGGTCTACCATCAGTCCAACCAGCGTATTTTCTTAGTAGATGTTCGTTAAGGTCATAGTTCAGAGATAGATGAGTAAGTCTTATATGTCTAAAGAAATGAGGGTTAAAGAACTTCTTTAATCTATTGTATGCCGATTGATAACCATAATCAAACAACTCATCAATTAAGTCTAGAGAAGTTAGATATTCACAAGTAAGATTATACAAGGCAACGTTTTCAGACCTATCTAAAGGTATGGGTATCTCTTTTAGTTTCTTAGTTCTGTTCTTTTCATTCCTTAAAGATATTAACCATATCTTCCTACCATCAATTTCTCTAAGGCTCATATCCTTCTTACACAGTCCAGGCTTGTCCTTGCCATTAGGTATCTTTATTGCTCTAGTATCTTTAGACTTGAACTTAGCTCCGCATTGTTCACAACTTAAACTCTTGTCTATCTTGATGACCTTATCTGAATCACATAGTGGGCAGAATCTTTTAATGTCAAACCCTTTATATCTAACTATCTCCTGCATTCTTCCTGCAGTTAAATATGTAATCACAAACAAAGCTCTGGTTTGTGCGTCAGGTATTCCTTCAGCCATGATTATAATATCATTAGCAGTTGGAATTGTTTCTTCTTGCAATCCTTTTTGCTTCCCCCATGGTTTATTATTCATGTTGATCCTCAAGTTCTTTAGGTTTAACAAATGGCTGTTTGTTTAAATCCTCTTGGTTAGAAATTATTTTGGATGGTTCTATTCTATTATATATTATAGTACTATTACTTACTCCCGATTGGGCGACACTTTGGTTTCTGGCAGTACCAATAACTTCTAAAGCTCTAAGTTCAGCTATGTATCGTTTGACAGTACCGGAAGAAACATTTAACTGTGCACATATCTGTGCATGGCTCATTCCCTTGTTGTACATATCAGCAACAGTAGACAGCCGTATCTTCCTTTCCCTTGATACTCTCTCATTGTATCCTTCATTAATTACTGGTTCAACATCTGCCCTAACTCTTGATGCCTTCTTCAACTCTTGGTATTCTGCCCATATATCTTTTGGGATAGGAGGTACTTTACAATAGAACCAATAGCAATCTGTTTTCTGTTCTGCCCTTAACTGTTCAGGTAATCCCCTTTCGAATACTCTCTTCCCTTTCCATGATTTAAGTTTAGCTTTGTACGATTCATCTAGATGCCAAGGGTCCCTAGTATCCTTATCTTCATCTCGTTTATAGAATACTGCTAATCCTTTAATTGGTAAATTCACCCAATACTTAATCATGAAGTTTCTAAAGTTCTCTGTAAAATTTTGGAATCTAGGCATAATTAATCCTGTGCAAAGATAGTGTCCTTCTCTTTCAGTATCGTAAAGCTCATTAAGTTTTTGCTGAACCTTATCATGCCATTTATGTTTATGAAGTCCTCTTGATGCCTCATCAATATGATAGACTGAGTACATTTTTAATTGCATATATTTATCTTCTATTTCTTTTGATGTTGGTATAAAACAGATGTTATGAGTAAACTCGTAATTATCATCAACTAACATTCCAAGTATGGAAAAGAAATTACTCTTACCTGAATTTGGATAACCTGTTATTCCGATGACGACATGACCTTCATCTCTTAATTCTTTTTTTATCTCCCTAGCAAAAAGTCTTAAATTAGGGTCAAGACTTTCAAAGAACTCTGGGTCTATCTTTTTTATTCTATCTTTTAAATGTTCCATTATGCTTCAGGTAAATTTCCAAAGTCGCTATCTCCGTGAATACCTCTCCTTATTTTTTCCGATATAGTCATATTTCTTTTAACGACAATTCCTAATCCCATTACTTGTTTTATATTATATAATTTTGTTTTTAAAGCCCTACATAAATCAACAAAATCAAGGATAATCTTATTATTCATTGTTGCTCCCATCTTTGCTGTTCTCTCCCATGTTCGTTTAAGTTTTATTCCTTTATCTACCACAACATCTAATTCAGTTGTTACGTTTGCGAAAGAAATTAATGGCCTAAAATTATCATATAGATTTATTAATTCAGCGAAAAAGAATTGCATTAATTCTAATGAAGGGATGTGACAAGAATTAACTCGTACACTTAAAATTTCTATATTCATTAGTGTATGATTATATCTTTCAAAATCATAAGTACCCATCGAAAATTCAGATTGGAATTTTGGTTTCCATTGAGCTTTGTTTAAATCTTCAATACTGGTGTCTTCAGCCATAAAAATATAAGTAAGGAAAAGTTTATAAACATTTCATTATTTAATAATCTATGGTATCCTCAACAAAATTAAGAACCACAAAATGGTTTAATGGTTAATGCTCCTTTAACTTTAGCGCAAACTCGTCAAGCAAGAGCAACACAACAAGGCCCATCAATTCCTACTTCTATGCAGAGACCATTAACTGTATTCGAAACAGCAGTCTCGAAGAGAACAGGTTTAACTTCTAAGGCAGATATATTTAAATTTGTTCAAGCTGAAGGAGAATATAAATCTAATGTTGCAGCAGAACAAGCAAGATATGAAAAAGAATTAGATGCTTACAATGTTGAACTAGCAAAGTTTAGTCCAGAGGAAGCGCCAGAGCAATATGTTCAGAAGGCTTATGAGACTGCATATTCTAAAATACAATCTCAAGCCCAAATATATCAAGATAGAATAGCAATGGCAGAAGCAGCAATAAATAAAGTACAAGAGATTGCTATGAGAGATAAAACACCAGTAGATTATAATTTTATTGATAGAAAAAATGCAGATATATACGAGGCATCAAAAGTATTACAAGCATATAAATCTCAACTATCTCAACCAAGAAATGTTCTTATAACAAACTTCTATACTGGCACAACAGAACAGCAAGTAAGTTATGCGGCAAATTTAGCTCAAGCATCTCAAGCAAGATTAGAAGCAGCAAGAGCAACAACCCCCGAGCAAAGAGCATTATTAGGATTAATGCCAAATGTAACTCCTTCATATTCTGAATATCAAGATAGAGTAACAAGAGAACAGAATGAAGCAGCATACTATGCAAACGTTGCTGCAAGACCTAATCTATTTTCTGAAAGACAAATACAACAAGGAATAACACAAGGATATTTACAAAGGTTAGAAGTAAAGAAAGAAACTCCAATACAGCAGCAATCACAAGAATCAAAGGTTTTCAATAATAATTTTATAGGACCTACTCCATCAGGAGAATTTAAACCAATGGTATTGAGACAATCATTGTGGTCAAGCACAAAACAATCAGCTAAGTTACTTTTATATGATATAGGGCAATCTCTTGGAGATAAAAAATATAAAAATCCATTAGAACCATTTAATTATGCTGTAAAAACACCAGCTGAAAAAGTTGTTGCAAATCCTTACTATCTTTCACCAACTAAATCTACTATTAATACTTTATTTGATTTTAAAAGTGTCAAGACCGCAACCAGAGAAGATATACAATCGTATGAAAAAGTAATCGGTTCAGGTTATTATGTGAATAAGGATTTAAGTAAAAGAGACGTATCTAAAACAATATCTAAAACGTTAGAAACTGGTGCTGTAGCTGCTGTTAGTTTTATTGGTCCAGTAGGTTTAGGCTTGGCTTCGTTATATGCTGTTGGCTCTGGAATAAAAACAGTTGGTCCTGCGTTCAATCAAGAACTATCAACAGGTCAAAGACTAAAAGCAGCAGGTTTAGGAACATTTCAAATAGGTTTGGGTTTAGTTGGTGTTAGAAGTTCAATAAATGCTGTCGGAAACGAAATAACAACATTAAGATTTCAAGAGTTAATGCAAAAACAATCAAAAACAAATTATAAGGGAACAAGAGAACAATTAGGTTCAGGTATTAGTAAAGATGTTTTAAGAAAAGAAGTTGCTATGCCTTATGCGAATCTTCAATCAAATGTTAAAACAATAAATTATCAAGCTGTTGAAAATGAGATAAATAGATTCACTTCTTTTGGAACATCTAATACAAGAGTTAAAGTTATGGATTGGATGACTGGCAAACCCATAACTATTAATCAACAATCATTATTATTTGCAAGGGGTAAAGAATTAAGTAAAATAGGAGAGACATCCAACGTTGGTGGTAGGCAAGGTGAAATTATTTTAACTAAATCAACTATTTCTCCAACAGCAAGAGGTTATAAGGTTAGATTAGAGGTATTTCCTGAAGGTTTTAGTTCATCTCAATTTAAAATCGGAGGTAGAGGAACGCAAGTAAATGAGGTTTTATTTAGTCAGTCAGGTAAAGCAAGTGGAATATACATAAAGAAAGGTGTTGGACTTATGGATGGAAGTTTATATTCAACTAGTAGATATGGGTTAAAAATTAAAAATCCATCTGGAGCTATAGTAAAAATAAAACCTGAAAAGGTTGAAAGTTTAGGCAAGGGAATATTCTTTCAAACAGAATCTAAGTCTGGTTTAACTTCTATTAATGAAATAACAAAACAAACAACGAAAACTTCAAGTTTGCCTAGTTTAACTCCTTTCAAAACAATAGGATTACCAATTCAAACAAGAAATAAAGTTATTAGTTCAACAATTTCATCAACACAGGCAACTAAATTAAAGCAATCATCAGATTTAAGTTCTAAACAAATTCAAACACAAGCATTTGTCTTAGTTCCTAAACAACAGGTAAAAACAACACAAGAACAACAACAAAAGTTAAAAGAGATAACTAAAGTTATTCCAAGTTTGAGTTTAATATCAGATGTTACGACTAGACAAACACCTGTTCAAACTATAATGCCGATAACCATTCCAAAATTAAATACTCCTACAAAGACAACAACAAGACCAGTTACTACTACAACATTTACGTTTATCGGAGAACCATCTATACCTATACCTAGACATAGAGATATACCTAATCCTTTTGTTTTTAATCCTAAAAAAAGCAAAAAAAGTGTTAAAAAAGTTGGAAGAGCTTATAGAACTTACATCTTAAAGGATTCCACAAAGCCAACTAAAAGATGGGCTTTGATTGGTTCTGAATTACCATTGGTAACTGCTTTGAGTATTGGGGCAGAAGCAACAACTAAAGATATATCAAGAAGATTTAAGGTTGTTCCTGAAGGAGAGAATGTTGCACCAAAGAATATTGTAGTTAAAACATTTGAAAGACTTGCTCCTATGTTTAGAAGTTTCTCACAGAAAGGTGGAGTGAAGGTTGGACTTCCAAAAGGAGAGTTCATACAATTATCCAAATCAAGTCTGAGTTCGAGAGGTGAGCAAAGACAAATACAATCAGCAAGAAGAAATAAAATGAGTGCAAGATTGTATTGATGAAATGTTTATAAACTATAAAAACTAAATAAATATAACCACAATAAAAATGGCAGACTTAAAATCTTATTCTCAACAAAATAATTCTAACTTTGTTCATCCTTCTCAATTAGCAGAAGCATCACAAGCGTTTGCATCTTTAACAAAATTATTATTCGAAGTGTCGAATATTTTACCTGCTTTGCGAAAAGAATTTAGAGGTGAAGCATTATATCAATCTGAAGACGGAGTTACTCAATGGGTTCAACTATATAAACCTGTATTTGTTAAAGTAGATTTTGAAACAAACCTTCCAGTAAAAGAAGAACAGAAGATGCCATGGGAAGAGATGAAGAGCATGTATGTTCCTAATGATGAAGCAATAGAAGAAGTATTATCTATGTTAAAGTTTGCAGGAGTAAATCAAATTACTTCTATGGCTGGAATTGATAATGATAATTACTTAGAAGACTTAAAAGAGTTTGAATGTAAACTTGCTGGAGTATTATGTTTGAAGCAAAGAGAATGGGGATTAGATAAAGAGTTATTACCTATGTTACAATTCAAAGTTAAGACTGTTGTTCAGGATGCTCGTTCATTAGCAATTGAGGGAAGAGTATTAAAAGCCTTACAAACTACTGTTCAAAGAGTAGAACAAATGATTGAAGGAGATAATGCTGCAAAGAAAATTATGGGTCAAACACCTTACTAAAATGAAAATAAAAAGAGATGATATAAAAAAGTTGAAGCAATTAGATAGAGTTGAACTAATGTTAAAAGAGAATAGATTAGAAGAATCTAAACCAACTTGTAGAATAGGAATAAATATGTTTTGTAATTTCTTAACATGGTATATTGCTTTAATATTATTAATTCCTGCGGCTTTTGGTTTAAGTAATCCTGCAACATCTATGTTATTAATTAGAGTTGTTAATGTTTTTAGTTTAGCATTCCAAATAGTAGGAGTATTTATAATCTTAGAAGTAGCAACATATTTTATACTAAAAATGAAACATAATAAAGCTAAGAAAGAAATGTATGAAGATTATTTTAAAGTAGAATTAAAAATTAAAGGGGCAAAGAAATAATGGCTGGAACAGATATAATATTTCAAAGTATCGATATGATTGTATTCATTCTTAAATGGTTCTGGTGGGCTATAATAGGCATATGGATATTCATAATGAAGATGACTATGAAGAAATGGCCTGTTGATTGTATCATAATCGAGAAGCGAGGTAATAATTTAGTTAAGACTAATGATAGAGCTGGAAGATATGTTGACCCTTATACTGGAATCACAGGTTATAGATTACAGAAAGCAAAAGATACTATTCCTATTGTTGGTTATGATTGGGTGTTGCATAATGTTTCTATCCCTAATTCCTTCTTGGAAAAGCTCGTCTCAATGCTAAGAGGGAATGCAGGGTCTATATTCTTATTTAGATATGGTTCAAAGCAATACAAACCGATTAAGATAACAGATAATAAAGAAGTAAAGATTAAGTATGAACCAATAAAGAATGAGAAAGGAGATGAAGTATTCATTCAAGTATATCAACCATTCGACCCAAGAGATAAGATGGGCGCATTAGACTTTGAAGTTGTTGATTGGGATAATATGAACTTCATGGTTCAAGAACAAAGAGCAAGTATTATTAGAAGACAGAAGAGTTCCGAATGGATAAAAACTATGGCCATACCTTTAGCAATACTTGGAGCAACAGTTATCTTCTCAATCATAATGATTAAGTTCGGTTATGATTATTCGATTAATCTTAAAGGTGGAGTAAGTCCACAACCAGAAGCAAAAGCCACACCCGCCAATATACCAGTTGTAAGCAACTTGATGCCAGTTCCAAAATGAAGTTTGTATTAAGTTTGCTTATAGGTATATTCTTAATAGCATTCATCTCTGCACCATCTTCAACCTTAATCACTTCTTCCACCACAGCAATCTCATTCGACAAATATACAATCACTCCATCCTTCAACGGAGTAAGTTCTATTGATGATAAAGTTTATGATATAAAGATAACAGACAAAGCATTCTATATAGAAGCTAAAGATAATAAAACAATAATCAATTTAAAGAACTTCTATTGGAAAATGGACTTTAATCCTGATGCAGTAATAGACCCAACTTGCACAGGTAATCAATACATAACAACTTGCACAGGTTCAAAGTTCGACGATTCAACATTCATGGCTAAGAATGTTATTAAGAGTAGAGAAGTTATGATTGTCGACGATAAAGGAACATGGTGGAATATTCTTAATTGGTTTGATAACATTCTAAAACTAGATAAGATTCCAGATGTAACTTATGTAATTAATTATACAGGAACCATTACTAATCTAGACCCAGCTTTAATCGAGACAGTTTCAACATCTACAACTGGATTCTATAATCAAACAGAAGCAACAAATCTTGGAGTAAGAGATAATGCACCTATTCTATTTATGGATTTTAATACGCCGAGTGAAGCTCCTCTTGGCACTTATAATAATTCTGTTGGAACTTATATTGAAGATGGCAGTGTTTATAATAATTTTGCAATTGTAACTGGAAATAAAAATAATGATTGGTGGACATTCGGAAATTTTAGTAATGGTTTGCAGTTTGATGGTACTAATGATTTTATGAGGTATACTTTAGCCAATCCATTTACAATTAATTTTACTCGATGTGCTTGGGCTAAGGGATATGGTACTATATTCGGTGAACATGCAGATTTTGCTACTCATGGTTCTAGTTCTTTTGAAATATCCTCTACAGGTAATTTTACTATAAAACATCAGGACACTTCAAGTCTATTCTTTTATCAAGCAACTAATACTGTTTTAAATGTAAGTACGTGGCATCAATATTGTGAGACTTTTGTTAGAAATCAATCGGTTAAATTTTATATTGATGGTGTTTTAAATAAAACTTCTACTCTGGGGTATTATGGTTTATCCTGGGGTTCAAATAATCTTTTTGTTATAAGTGGGCATAATTACGGAACAGGGGCTCAAACAGCACCCGCAGGTGGTTTATTTAATGGAATTATCGATGAAGCTATGATTTTTAATCGTTCTTTGTCTGCAGAAGAAATAAATAGTTTATATTTAAATCAGTCCGCAAATATAGATGACCCCCTAATAAGTGATTCAACGCTTTTAGCATACTGGAGATTTAATGAAACAGGTTTAGTAAATTCTACAAAAGCAGTTGATAGCACTGGAAAATATAATGGTACTCTAACAAATTTTGATAGCTCAACTCCATCCTACAACGCAACAGGCGGTTATGGTGGAAGCGGTGCGTATACTTTTGATGGAATAAATGATATTATTACTTTAGCTCCAATAACGGGCACAGGTGGTTCTGCAGTTGGAGGAAAATCTCAAAGAACAGTTTCTTTCTGGATTTATCCTAGGGGCTTTGTTTCTGCAGCAGGTTATCAAACTCCTTGGTTTGAATCTATTGCTGCTTCAGGTTCAACAAGACTCAATATAGCTATTGATAATTCAGGGGCAGTAAGTATGAGTGGAAGATTCGCTGATGCAGATAGCATCACTGCTTTTGCTTTAGCTGGAGCTAATCCTTTAACATTAAACACTTGGAATTATGTTACTGCTGTTTTTGATGGAGTAAGCGGACAACATCAAATTTATATTAATGCAATTAATAGAACAACAACTAGAACTGCTAAGTATGGTAACTTTGGAACAGGAGCAAAATATGTTTGGATAGGCAGCGATGGAACGGCTAGGCTTAATGCAACACTAGACCAACTGCAGGTTTGGGACAGAGTTTTATCTCAAGATGAAATCTTAAATCTCTACAACGGAACAACAAACAATTCAAATTATATTGGAAAATATAATTTGGCTGGAAATTTTAAAAGTGGTGTGTTTTATAATTCATCGGTATCTTATTGGAATACGACGCTAAGTATTGCTGATACTTATTCAACTTCGAGTGGAATTGTTAATAATAAAAATGAAATAAATTTGAGTAATCCTAATTTAGTTTCATATTGGAATTTTGATGGAAATTTTGCTGATGCAAAGGGAAGAAATAATGGGACTGCGATTAAGGGAGTTAATAATGCAACTGGCGTTTCTTCTAGTGCAATGAGGTTTGATGGTGTGGATGATTATGTTAAAATAATTAGTTCCAGTTTTGCTAATTTTTCTCTGTATGGTAATTTTTCTTTTTCTATCTGGTTTAAAGCAAATTCTGGTTCGGGAAATATTCATTTATTTTCAAAAATATTGGGTGCTTCACCCTATACGGGTTATCAATCTTATATTAATTCATCAGGTTCAGTATTATGGCAGTTATATGATGGGGATGCTGGAATAGATGCAATTAGCAGAGGTACTTTAACTAATTATAGGGATAATAATTGGCATCATGCTCTTTTTAGATATAATGGAACAGGAAATAGTGGGGGATTAGCAATTTTTATGGATGGTAATTTAGCAAATACGATAAATTATAGTCTTAATACTTTTAATGCTAATACGGAAATGTTTAATAATAATAATTTAACTATTGGTAGCTTTTCAGAAGGTTCTTCAAGTTTTTTCAATGGTTCGATCGACGAAGTCCTAATCTACAATACTTCTTTATCCGCAGCACAAGTAACACAACTTTACAAAAGCGGATTATCTCAACATGCAAATACTAATGTAACAATACAAACAAGAACTGCGAATACGTATAATACTACTGACCCTAGCTTATTAGGACTATGGACTTTTAATAATGATAATACTACAACAGTTTTAGATGAGAAAGGAGTTAGAAATGGGCGTTATGATTTAGGTGCATTAAGTAATTATACGAGCGGATTCATAGATAAAGGAGCATACTTCGACGGAAGTAATGATTATATAAATATCTCAACTAATCTGGGATTAAATGGAAGAACAGCTGTAACCTTTGGTGCTTGGGTTTATGCAAGGTCTGATGGTGGTGGAGCAATAAGAACACTTTTAGCAAAGCATACAGTAGATAGTGATAATACTTATCAAACATTTAATTTAGCTTTAACAGCATCTAATCAAGTTCAATGTAGTGTTCAAAATTATAGGGCTAGTTTTGCTTATCCAACTTGGACTACTACAGCAGTCTACTATAATACTTGGCATAGTTATTATTGTTCTTATAATAAGACTTTTGCTAATGGGAGTGATATGGTAGTTTATGTTGATGGGGTAGCAACACCTACAACTTATACTGCAAATGCTTATGGTGCAGGTTTCGTATTAAATGAAACAGCAACAGAGCCAGTAACAATAGGAAGAAGATGGCTTGGTAGTTGGAGTCAAACACATTACGGTAATATCGACGAAGTAAGAATTTATAATCGTTCTATCTCTGCAAGTGAAGCACAGAGTTTATACGAACTTGGTTCATCACATATTACGGATTGGACTCCTTGGACGAGTGAAAGTTTAGTTAGAGATAGTATTGGCCAGATTAGTTCTAGTTCTGGAAAGTTTATGCAATTCAAATCATATTTGTATTCTAATGATACAAGTGTATCTCCTTATGTTCTAGGTCATAATGTTACAATACTAACTGATATTGCACCAGATGTTGTATTCAATTCTAAGAGTCCAGCAGATATAGTAGGGTTCAATATCGCTACATCTTACTTGAACATAACCTATAATATCTCTGATATAAATGGTAATCTAGATAATTCTACGATAAGACTTTACTATAAAACAAATAATAGTAACAGTAATTATGTTTATTACAATAATGGTTCAGCTCAACAAGGATATTTTCCAGCATTTTATAATTCATCTTATACTATAGATGGTAATTATATTTGGAACTTAGAAGAAGTAAATGTATATCCTGGAACTTATAACATAGGAGAAATATCTACAATGAGATTTGCACAACATAGTGTGCAAACTTTAACAAATAATAATCAATATAAGAAACTAGAGTTTCTAAATCTAACTAATGTTTCAAACTTCTTCTTTGAAGTTATGGCTAATGCAAGTGGAACAGGAGCATTAAGAGCTTACTATTGTAATTCCAGTTATACAACTGGCAATCCTGCAACAGATAATTATTGCGTTCAGTTAGGAAGTTTAGCTGCAACTACAACATTCAATCATGCACATTCAGCACAATCAAAACATAATGTAATCTCAACAATTATAAATCAATCAACAGGACAATTAAAGGGAATTACTGTTAGCCCAACATCCTATATACTTCTAAGAGGAGTAACAGGAACAACTTGGAATATATATTCTATAGCGAATACTTCAAGACTAAATGCAATGCAATCATCTGCTAATACAGGAACATCTTATACTAGCGAAACATATACGATAGATTCACACATACATCAATTCAGTAATAATGATACATTCTATTATTACGCCTGTGCAAATGATACAGTTGGTAACTCTGCTTGTTCATCGGTTAGAAGTGATATACTAACAAGTGGAAGTATGCCTCCAACGGGTTTAATATTCTATTCTCCACAAAATGCAAGTTACGAAAAGAGTATGGACTTCAATATAACTTATCTATATCCAGAATCACCAAATGGTTATCCTATAGCTTCAATAAATATAAGCCTATTGAATCTTGATTTAAGTTATAACCGTTCTATAGTTCAGAATAATGTTGGTAATTCTAATTATTCTTGGAACACTTTATCTACTCCACAATCAAGTTATATAATTAGTGTAGCATATTGTGATAATAATTCTCAATGCTCAACAGCATACAGCTCTCAATTTGCTTTGCTTAATGATATTACTCTACCAGTTCTTACTGTTTATACTCCACAGAATATTACATATTATTCTTCTAGGGTAAGTCTAAGCGTAAGTGCTACGGATAACGCCGACATAAGTAACTATTGGTATAGTTTAGATGGCGGAATTAATACAACCTTCACTCCTAATTCATCTGTAGCTAATCTAGGATTTGAAGATTGGCATAATATTTTAATCTATGTTAATGATACATCTAACAATATTGTAAAAGAAATGCGAAGATTCTATGTAGGCTCAACACCTTTCAATGAAACAGACCCAATTTGGAATGCTACGATACCTGTATCTTGCCCGAGCGGTTACATAGTAAATGGAACTTATGCGAATGGAACATTGAGCTGCACGGCTGGTGGTTCTAGTACTAGTTCCATAACGATATGTCGATATAAGAAGTTAGGTTACTATAACGATAAACTACCATGGCTTAAGGAGGATAATTGCGTTTAAGAAATATTTATATACTATGATACTATATATTAATAAATTGGCGATTGCAAAAAAGTTCAAGATAACATTTAGTCTTATTTTTTTAATATTTCTAATTGGATTAATATCTGCTGCTTCTGATTTAGGCACAGTTCAAAAAGGTAAATGCATAGAATTACAACAATCATATTCTAATTCAACTTATACTAATTTTACGCAAATACAATATCCAAATAAGACAGTTGAGCCAATAGGTAAGTTAATGACAAAGAGAGGGCCATACTATAATTATACTTTTTGCAATAATGATTTGAATGGAGACTATTATGTTTCAACTTGTACTGATGTGGATGGTTTTGATACATGCGTTTCTTATAATTACATAGTTACTTCTACAGGAGACTTGTTTAATATTTCTCAGGGATTAATGATGCTTGGCCAACTAGGCATAATTGCTCTGTTTTTAGCATTAGGTTTTAGTTTTTCAAAGGAGAAATGGAAGATGAGAAGTTTATTCTTTATGAGTAGTTTAATGATGGGCGCAATAACTTTGAACTCTATACGAATCTTATCAGGTTCAAGTTCAAATTTATATTCAATGGGGAATATAGGATTATTATTAGGAATAACAATATTAGCATTTATGTTTGCTTATATGTTTATTTATTATACTTTAGAAGTATTTAAATATTTTAAAGAGAAAAGGAGGATGAGATGGGAAGTTTCACAAGATGCAAATTAGTTAATAATAAGAAAGCACAAGGATTTGAAGCATGGTTCTTTGTTATAGTTGCACTTGTTGCAGTTGCATTATTCTTATTGATTATGAATATGGCTTGGGGCAAAGTTAAACCAGTATTAGAAGAAGGATTAAATGGAGCAATGCCTGAAGGTTCAGGTGGTAATGTTACAACTATATTAAATCAAACATCATCAAGTGGTTTAATGTTTGATAAGTTAATCCCATTCTTAATTATAGGTATGTTTGCATTCATATTAATATTAGCAGGAACAATAATTAAACATCCAGTAATGATATTCGTTGGAATAATTATACTTGGAGTTGTTATATTATTAGCAGTTGTATATTCTAATATCTATAATAACATAAGTTCATCAGATGAGTTTGCAGACACAAAAGCCGCTATGCCTATTCAAGATAAGTTCTTACACTATCTTCCTGTTGTTGTATTCATTATGGCTGTAGCAATTATTGCAGGGATTGTTTATTCTAAATCTGGAGGTTCAACTGGAGGATTATAATGGAAGATAATAAAGTTAGCAGTATTTGGAGAACAGTTGCAATAATCTCTTTGATGTTATTAATTTCATTAGTTCTATTTTTAGGAATTGCTATGAGTCAGGGTAATGAAGAAATAGAGAATGAACAAAAATGTGTAATGAATGTTTGTGCTTCTGATATTTATGATTCTTATTTCTATAATCCCGATACTAAAATTTGTTCTTGCTATGAGGGAAGTGAGAAGACATATTCACAATACTTAGGATGAAAAACCATTCATATATTTGGGATGTATTATTGATGACGATAATTGTATTCGGATTAGTTTTTAGTTTATCTTTTATATCAGCACCAGAAGAAATTGGAACAGGAGAAGAACCAATGGAAGAAATAGCAATACCAACAATAGCATTAGAAGATAAAGCAGGTTGGACTATTGATAATATCTATTCATTCGACGATAAAATAAGTTTAGGAAAAGCACAGATAACAAGTTCTTTCTTATGGATTATTCCTTATGACCCAATTGAAGATATAGAGTTAAAAGAGAATACATTTGTTTGTGGACAATATTGTTCTGCTGAAAAAGAAATAACAATCTATAAAGATACTGCACTTGTTGATAGTGTAAGATTTGAAACAATACTTGAAGATGGAAAAAGAGTTCAACAAGATATAAGGAATTATAAGTTTGAGATTAGAAGTAAGCACGTTGCTAAAGAAGTTGAAGATTATTTTTATTCTTGCGATACTACTGGAGATTATCATGTTAATGGAACAGCGGTTATAGATTGCAGTAATAAATTAACTGGAACACATATTGCTTATGATGATACTTGGATTCCTTATAACTATGAAGTTATGCCTGCTGGAACTTATTATCTTAGATTAAGTGGAGAAAAGAAACCAACAAGAAGTGTTGAATGGTATATAACTTCGCAAGGTAGAGAGATTGACGAGTGGGCTACGTGGGGTGGAGTAACAAGCCTTGTTCAGGATACCCCCACAAATTCTGCAACAGACCCTCAAGCAATTTTTGGTTTTTATGGATTGATGTTTGAACCTAATAGAGATGTATATCTTATTAATGTTACTAAATATGCTGATGCTTTAGCAACAACTGTATTTTTAACTAATTGTACTGTTGGGGTTTCACAAGCAGCAGTTTATGCTTCAGCTAATTTCTCATCTACTTCTGCATTAAATGCAACATTTAATCCTCCAATTTATTTATATGCTGGAAGAAAATATTGTTTAGAAGTCGGTAATAGTTATACTTATACTGGAAATCCAGCAATACAAAGAGTTTACACACATGTTAATTACGATCCTTCATTGCAGACAAATGTAAACTTAAATGTAACTCATTTTAGTGCAAATGGTATTATTGATGATGATACTCCTGGAAATATTATTAATATGTTAACTGGAGAAATACTAAGTAGTCTAAATCTTACATCTCCTGCAAACGCATATACCTCGAATAATCAAGAAGTCACATTCATATCTAATGCTACACAGTTTGGTGCAACCCTCGTAAACATGTCCTTATGGACAAACACAACTGGAACATGGGCAAGAAATATTACAATTTACAATACTTCAAATAATGTTGTGTTTGATGCTATGGGTTTGAATAATGGAGTAAAAATTGGTGGCGTCGTAATAAACTCTACATTCGCAAAGTTTGGGTTAGGTGGTGCTGATTTTGACGGGATTGATAATTATATTACTGTTACAGATAGTGATAGTTTAGCTAATAATTATACTCAAATGTCTTGGAGTTTTTGGATAAAAAGATATAGTTCTGTTGCCAGTTCAGGTTGGTTAGATAAATATCAAACTACTGGAAACCAACGAAGTTGGAGAATAATTCAAGCAACTAATTTAGATGTTGCTCTAACATTATCAGATAATCTTACAACTGGGGTTGCTTATTCCTCAACAAATTCTTGTGGAGCTGAAACAAATATTTGGGTTAATATAAATATTGTTTATAATGGAACGTATTTATTATTTTATAAAAATGGTGCTTTATGCGATAGTGTTGCAGTTTCTCAAACCCAAATAGTTAATAATAACCAAGCACTATTAATTGGAACAACAATAGTTAGTCCTAAATTCTTCAACGGTTCAATCGACGAAGTCCGTATCTTCAACCGAACTCTTTCCCAAGCCGAAATCACAAGCTTATACACAACAAACACAATCTCCGACACAATAGGCTTAGTCAGTTACTACAACTTTGATACAGAAGGAAATTCTGCAAACTTGGGTTCATCTTATACTTGGACACAACCTGTAACATTCGCAGATGGTGGATATAAATGGGGAGTTCAAGCTTGTGATAGTGATGGAGATTGTGCGTTTAGTAATGAGAATAGGACATTTACTATCGACTCTACTGCTCCAACTGTGAATATAATTTATCCAACTGGAACTTTGAATGGTTTGACTAATGGACAAGCATTAGGGTTGAACTATACTATTACACATCCAGCAAGTAATATAACAGATTGTTGGAAAGAATATAATGGAGTTAATACTTCTATTGCTAATTGTTATGGTAATACTTCAGTAACATATGTTCTAGGAGTTGATAGCGCAAAGATATGGGCTAATGATAGTCTTAACAATATTGGTTTTGCTTCTACAAGTTGGAGTACAGCAGTATCAGTAAAGGATATTAAATATACATCAAGTCTTAATTCAGGTGAATCACAAGTGTTCTCTTTGAATGTAACAAGCACTTCAATATTAAGTTCTGCAAATCTTGTCTATGATGGAACTGCTTATTCTGCATCTGTAACATTAATAAATAGCACAGACTCTTTTATGACTAGAACAATAAATGCTCCAATAATAACTTCACCAGTTACTAAATCATTCTACTTTAACTTATTATTTAATGATGGTTCTAGTTTCAATACTACAACATATACTCAAACAGTATCACCATTATACTTTGCTTTCTGTAATGCTACTATTAACACTCCATTAATAAACTTTACAACAAGAAAATCATCTTCTCCATTTGATACTGTTGTTGGAAGTATAAAGGCAGCTTGGTCTATTGGGCCTTTAACCGCAAAGCAAAATTATTCATATCAAGACTTAAATAACAATAATGATTCATGGGCATTCTGTAGTAATAACAATAATACTATTCTAGCAGATGCAACTATTGAATACTCTTCGCCAGGATATGCGAACAGTATATATTATATAAATGGTTTAAGTATAAATAATAATACTCAAAGAGTTAATTTATCTTTATTGAATGATACTGCTGCAACACTAGTTGTAATCAAAGTTGTTAATACTGCTCAATTTGGACAATCAGGAGTATATGTTAAGGCGCAGGCTTATGATATAGGCAGTAATACTTATATTGATTCTGCTATGGGCTTAACAGATTTTAATGGTCAAACATCAATGTATCTTAATTGGTATGATACTCAATATAGATTTATTCTTATTAAGAATTATGCTACAATCAAAACAACCAATCTTACAACAATAACAGAAACACCAACCACAATAGTATTAGATGATACTCAAACATATTCTTTTGATAAGTTTGATGATTTCGTTTATACTCTTAATTGGAATAATGTTACTAAAATATTTACATTAACATTTACTAAACCTTCTCTACTTGTTGATACTGGATGTTTAAGAGTATTAAAAAGAACAGCATTAGAAGATACTCAATTATGTTTGAATTGTGAAAGTGCAGCATCGGCAACAATAATATGCGACGTATCAAATCAAACTAATGGAACTTATATCGCCGCATTCTACGCAACAGGTTCATATAAATTAATAGATTGGATTGAAGGAGTTATAGGCGGAAGTTTTGCTGAAGAGATTTATTATGCCCTGGGTAATGAAGATGCTTCATTCTATGCATTCTTATTCTCAGGAATATGTATGGGCGCAGTATTTATACATCCAATATTTGCAATCATAGGATTAATAATGGGAATGGTTGGTGGAGCAGCATTAGGATTTACATTATTAAACTATAGTATGTTTATAGGAATAACATTAATAGGAGGAATAGTAATATGGCTTTTAAGAAGATAAATAAGAAAGGTGGAAGTGGAGCAAATGTAATGAGTTTAATCTTCGGATTAATCTTAGTTATGGCTTTGTTTACTGGAATGTATTTATGGTTAAATTATAATATTGAAACTTCAGGAAGAACTATGGATACTAAGTATGGTGAAAGTTATAATCGCATGTTGGCAGCACAAGAAAATCTTTCAAATAATGTAAATGATATGAAAGAAGGTATTGCATCAATAACAGAAGCAGATAAGAACTTCTTTGGTATGGCTGGATTAAAAGGATTATTAGCATTAATAAGAACTCCAGCAGCATTATTAGATGTAGCTTTTACAACATCAGATTCGGTATTTACAACAGTAACTGCTGTTCCAACATGGGTTATTGTTCTTTATTATATTGGTATTGCTGCGTTCATAATTGTAATTATAATTGCTACTCTTAAAGGAGAGCAAGGGAGTATGAAATAATGACAGAAAATAACTGGTGGGAATATCCAACAAATTTTAGTAATGGAACAAGTGTAGATGGACCTGGAAGTTTATTTATGACTTATCCAAGTTTTCTTCTTAATGATTGGTTTGGAGCTGGAATAACTTTAATAATATTTTTAATCTCATTTGGATTAAGTATGGCTTCAGGCGCAAGAAAATCTTTAGCAACAGCGAGTTTTATTGCATTCATGTTCTCTATATACTTTGTAAGACTAGGAGCTTTAAATATTGGTTTTACAGTTGTACTATTAATATTAACAATCATTGGAGCATTAGGAAGCAAATCAGAATCGAACTACTAAAAAATGGGTAACATAATAAGAATTAAAGTTGATGAATCACTTAGAGAAGTATTATCTCGAGTCCAGCGAGAAGTAGCTGAAGATATGAAGAGAAGATATAATATAAAAGAAATAACTGTTCATGGAACATTAGCCTCGCAAATATTAGCTGCAAAAATGCAAGGTAAAAAAGAATTGCATTTTGAAATTGATAAGATTGGTTTGAATAAAGGTGTATTAAGACTTCTATACTGAGTGCCACACATAGGGCATTACAATATATATATGCTATTTTTAGTTAATATATTGAGACGCAACGAAGTATCATGCGTCTCGAATACTTCTTGCGTTTCCAATTAAACAAAAATGGAAAAACAAATGCAGTACAAAAAATCAGCCGTTGATTTGACTGACCTTGCTATTGGTATCGTTGTTTTAGGAATAGTTGTTTCTGTTGGAAGCACGATCCTTATAAACGTAAGAGATACTAATACCGCTGGCTCTACTTCATACAATGTTTCTGACAAGGCCGCATTAGGTCTTGGAGAATACGGTAATTGGTTCAAAATTATCGTTATTGTAGGTGTAGCAGCTGTTATCTTAAGCCTGATATTCATGGCTTTCGGTAGAAGTGGTGGACAAGGCGGAATGACTTATTAATTAGGTCATTTATCGTCTAACTCAATGGAGTCATTAAGCACTCTATAACTCAGCTTAATGGTTTGGGTATCCTTAACCCTTCTTTTTATTTTTTTAACTTATTAGAAATAGAATAAATAAACTCAATGGAGGTAAAATAAAATAAATGCAAACAAAGAAAAATGCAATAGATTTAACAGATTTAGCCTTAGGTATAGTAATTCTTGGTATCGTTGTAGCAATAGGTTCAACAGTATTACAAACCTATAGAGATGCTCAAGTAACAACTCTTCCTACCTATTCAGTAAATGGCGAAACTAATAATCTTACTGCACAAAGCGGTTCAACTACTCTTGATGTAATTTGGGGTAAAAGTGTTGATTTCTGTCAAAATATTTCAACAGAAATACCTGCAAATGCTTATTCATACAGTGTTAATGCTGGAACGGGAGTAATAACTTTAAGAAATACTTCAAGTGTCTATAATGGACAAAACATCTTATGTAACTATACAGTTTATAATGTAAGTGATACAAGATTCGTCTTGCCAGATAAAGCAAATTTAGGTCTTGGAGAATACGGTAATTGGTTCAAAATTATCGTTATTGTAGGTGTAGCAGCTTTAGTATTATCGTTAATCTTTATGTCTTTCGGAAAAGGATCTATGGGTGGCGGTAGTTCAGAAATCGGAGGAACTTACTAATTAAATTTTTATTTTTTACTTTTTTTAAGTAATAGAAAGAACTAGACAAAAATGGCCACAGAAAAAGAAACAATCGAAGAATATAAAACTAGACAAGTAGAAGCTAAACTTAAACTTGCTCAAATACAAAAAAAGCCATCTTCTTCTAAGGGATTCTCACTTGCACCAGCGCCATCTAGAAGACTTGCTGCGCCAAACGTTACTTTACCTATGTCCAAAGGACAGCAAATGTTGGCGGAATTATTCTCTGGCAGAGAAGAACCTCTTTGGGGAACTGGTAATAATCTTCCTGTATTAAATAATAGTCTTAATTCTGGCGGAGGATTAATTAAAAATGGGGATAAAATGAGAAGAACTGGAGGAATGTTTGGATTACGTTAACTATGCCATTAAAATTAGAACGTTGCGTAAAGAAGGTATATAAGAACTCACCTAATGTTAATCCTTGGGCTGTTTGCAAATCTAGTTTAGGTTTAACTAAAATTAAGAAAGGAGGTAAATAATGGAAGACTATACAAAACTTTTAGCAGGTAGAAAAACAGGAAGACCTGGAGAAAAGAATAAAGAGATGAGAGAAGAGGTAGCAGATGAAACTTGCGAAAAGGCACACCATTTCATTAATAATGGTGCAAAGAAATTCAAGAGAGGTTATTAAGATGTTTAAACATAAATCATACGTTCCAGCTTTAGTTGGAACATCAATAGGATTAGGCATATTAGGAAATAAACAAAACTTTGGCGGTGTGGTTCCTGATGAAGTTTCAAGTGGATTTTCCTCTGCTGCGGCCACGACTTCTAGTTTTATTGGCCCAGCAGTTAATATTCATATGGGCGGTTATATCATAAATAA